>Ga0070698_100007502_pt1 | contig 11801 bp, 6 predicted proteins | sample KBSK1502metaG_FD_65477 | JGI IMG/M metagenome (GOLD analysis project Ga0070698, IMG submission 65477) | Corn, switchgrass and miscanthus rhizosphere microbial communities from Kellogg Biological Station, Michigan, USA - KBS K1-50-2 metaG | ecosystem: Host-associated > Plants > Roots >...
ATCGGTTCTGCCGTCGGCCCCGTGGGCACGGCCGTGGGCGGCGTCCTGGGGGCCGTTGCGGGAGGCCTGGCGGGCGAGGAAGTGTCCCGGGCCGTCAACCCTACGGTCGAAGACGACTACTGGCGCCGCAACTACGCGTCTCGGCCCTACGTGACACCGGGTGCCGCGTACGACACTTATCGGACCGCCTATCAATTTGGATGGGAGTCCTACCGCCGCTATCGCGGCCGGCCCTTCGGCGACATCGAAGGCGAGCTGCGCCGCGAGTGGGAGCGAACGGACCGCGAGATGTCCTGGGAAAGCGCGCGCGGAGCGACGCGCGACGCATGGCAGCGAGTGGGCGAGCAACAGCGGCCGATCGGCGATCGCAGCCGTCGCTAGGAAGCGTCCCCGGGATCCACACGGGGCAGGCCACGGAGCCCGCCTTCCGCTCGCCCCGCCCTTGATGTAAAGTGTAGAAAACAGGCCGCGCGGCAGCCGGCGCATGCTGGTCGCGCAGCCACAGGCCGGCGCAATGCCTTGGCCTGCATGGTTTTCGTGGTCGCCATAGAATGGCCTGCTTCTTGCTCTCAATTACGATCGACCGATCGAAGGCCAAGGCAGGGATTCCCGTCGATCCGACAGCGCGGTGGCGCGATGCCGATAGAGATCGACTCTGTGTGCGTCTGGGGCTGGCCTCGGGCCGAGGGAAAAGGCGCGTCGCCTTCCGACGGGCCGCTGGCGACCGCGCTGGGCGTGGTCGAAAGTGTAGCGAAGCGCTATGGTGGTGAAGTCCAGCTCCGATCATGCGGCGACGGCGGCGTCCTTGTCGAGCTCCGCTTCCCGATCCCGGCCCCCGCGGCCTGAAGGAGCGATGCTCCACGCCCTCCTCGTCGACGACGACGTCAATTTCGCGCTCGGTCTGGCGGAGGTCGTCGGCCGCGAAGGCTTCGCCACCAAGACCGCCAACACCCTGAAGGAAGCCAAGGCGGAGATCGCGAGGTCGGTCCCCGACGTGCTCCTCGTGGATCTCCACCTGCCCGACGGAAGCGGGCTGGACCTCTTCAAGGAGCTCGAAGGGAGCCCGGGCGCGGAGATCATCCTCATCACCGGCCAGGCCACGGTGGACACCGCCGTGGAGGCGATGCGGCGCGGGGCTTCGGACTACCTCATAAAGCCGGTCGACTTCGTGCGGGTGAAGCAGGTCCTGACCAACGTCGCCCGCACCCGCGAGCTGAAGGAGCAGATCGGCAACCTTCGCGGCGAGCTGCGGAAGCTGGGGCGGTTCGGCCCGCTGATCGGGGCCTCGCCTCCGATGCAGCGCGTCTACGACCTCATCGCCAAGGTCGCCCAGACCGACGCGACCGTCATGCTGACCGGAGAGACGGGGACCGGCAAGGAGCTGGTGGCGGAGACGGTCCACAGCTTGAGCCGCCGCCACAAGGAGCCGTTCCTCCCCATCAACTGCGGCGCGGTCTCCCCCAACCTGATCGAGAGCGAGCTGTTCGGGCACGAGCGGGGCAGCTTCACGGGCGCCGACCGCATGCACCGGGGCTACTACGAGCGGGCCCATCGGGGGACGCTCCTCCTCGACGAGATCACCGAGATGCCCGCGGAACTGCAGGTGAAGCTGCTGCGGGTGCTGGAAACGGGCAAGGTGACCCGCATCGGCGGCAACGAGTCGCTCACGGCGGACGTGCGCGTGATCGCGGCCACCAACCGCAAGCCGGAAGAGGCGGTCGCCAAGGGCAAGCTCCGCGAGGACCTGCTCTACCGGCTCAACGTATTCCCCATCCCGCTGCCCCCGCTGCGCGACCGGCGGGAGGACGTGGACCTGCTCGCCGAGCATTTCCTCGCGCTGCTCAACAAGGAGCACGACACGAGCAAGGAGTTCACGCGCCCCGCGCTGAACCGGCTCCGCAGCCACAACTGGCCGGGCAACGTGCGCGAGCTGAAGAACCTCGTGCACCGCGCGTTCATCCTCGCCGAGGACCACATCGGCCTCGATTGCCTGCCCCTCGGCGTGCAGGAGAGCGCGGGCTCGAGCCTCAACCTGAAGGTCGGCACCTCCCTCGGGGAGGCCGAGCGCCGGCTGATCCTCGCCACCCTCGAGGAAGCCGAGGGCGACAAGAAGAAGGCGGCCGAGGTCCTCGGGATCAGCCTCAAGACGCTTTACAACCGCCTCAACGAGTACAAGTCGGCCTGACGTCCGGGATGTCGGCGGCCCCGGGTACTGCCCGAGTGGCCGATGGGATCGCGTCCGTCGCGATCAGAACGCCTGACCCAGCCCGAACCAGATCTGATAGCCGCGATCCTCGGGCCGGCGGTTCAGCGGAAAGCCCAGGTCGACCCGGACCAGGCCGATGGCCGACTCGTAGCGCAGGCCGAATCCCAGCGCGTGGCGCAGGTCGAATCCGACGTCTTTGATCCGATCGAAGACGTTGCCCGCGTCGTAGAAGAACGCGGCCCCGAAGCGCCCCGGCCCGCGGAAGCGCAGCTCCTGGTTGATCACGAGCACGGCCTCTCCCCCGGTCGCAACCCCGGTGACCGGACTCCTCGGACCGAGACTGTCGACGCTATAACCGCGGACGCTGTTGGCGCCCCCGGCGAGGAAGCGCTCGGTGAAGCTCCCCGTGAACTCCCTGATGCTGCCGGGCACTCGATCGCCGTGCAAGCCCGACGCCAGGCCCAGGCGATAACCGTGGGCCCAGGTCAAGGTGCCCGTGAGGCGGCGGGTGAGAAAGGCCAGGCCGAAGCCCTTGACGAACGAGGAATCCGAGCCGAGTGCGGAGTCGTCGAACTCCAGCGTGGCGCTGAAGAACTGGCCGTGAATCGGATCGAGGAGGTTCTCGCGGGTGTTGCGCACTGCCGACACCTCGATCCCGGCTACACGGAGATTCCCCGGGACAGGGAAAGCCTCCGACTGGAACGTCGATTCCCTGAACCGGTAGCCGTAAAGGAATTCCCAGGGATGGGCAATGTGAAGCGCCTGCTGGAGCTGGAAGCCGCGCTGAACAGAGGTTGCGGAAAGCGGCTGCGTGGGCAGCCCCGGAAACACCTCCGACGCGTAAAGGTGCTGCTCTCGAATCCGGAACACGGAAGCCGTGAGGTCGCCCACGCGCCACAGGGAGGGTACATGCAGCGAGAGACGGGTCTCGCGGAGCCGGCGGCCTGCGCGGTAGCGCCCGCCGAGGTTGAAGCCTCGGCCGAAGAGGTTCCCGACCTCGGCGTCGACGAGCCCGCTGGCCCTCTCCTGGGTGTTGTAGCGGAAATCGTAGGTGAGCTTGTACGGCGCCGCCTCTTCGACCTCGATCTTGATGGGGGCGGGGTTGCCCGGCTCGGCCGCCACCACCGCCCGTGAGAAGACGCCGAGGTCGAGGAGCCGCCGCTCGAGGTTGGACAGCTTGCGAGGGTCGAGCGGCTCGCCGGCCTTGATGTCGATCTGGCCGCGGACGAGTTCCTGCCGCGTGCGCTGCAGGCCGCTGATCGTGATCAGTCCCACGCCGACGGCCTCGCCCTCCGCGATCTTGAGGGTGAGGACCAGGTCGGAGCCGCTCGGCGTCAGCTCCGGGGCGACGCGCACCGCGGGGTGGCCCAGACGCAGATACAGATCGCGCAGCCGTTGCACGGCCAGGCTGACGGTGTTGGCGTCGTAGGGCAGGCCGGGCTCGATGGCCGCGAGCGTCCTCAGCTCTTCCTCGGGACGGGTCGCACCCTCGAAGCGCACCTGGGAGACGACCGCGGGGGGACCCTCCTTGACCGGGACGACGATGCGCACCTGGCCGCCCTCTTCCGCCACCCGCGTGGGGCCTATCTCGGCCGTGAGGTACTGGCGCTCCTGGTAGGCGGCCCTGATGCCGCGCTCGGCGTCTTTCGGATTGCTCACGAGGTTGGCCACGCCCCCGGCCGCCTTCTCGAGCGCCGAGGAGGAGAGCACGGTGGCGCCCGGGAAGCTCAGCTCGGCCACCGTGAGCCTCGGCCCCTGGTTCACCGTGAAGAGGATCGTCCGTCCGGCCCCCTCGATTATCTCGGACGTGTCGACGATGGCCTTCAGGTAGCCCCGCCGGTGCAGCTCGTCGAGGAGGAACTGCCGCCCGCGCTCCTGCGCCTCCTCATCGAACAGCGACGACAGGATCACCTGGCCGATGTCGGGCGGGTTGTCCATGCCCTCCACCCGCCAGCTGTGCTTGGGCCCGGGCCGCACGTGGAAGATCGCCACGCCGCCCTCCAGGGCGGGCTCGACGATCGCCTCGAGGTATCCCTCCCGGACCAGGTACTCGCGCACGAGATCGCTGTCGTTCTGAAGGTCGAAATAGCTGACGGTCTTGCCGGGCTTCGCCGTCTTGAGGCGCCCGAGGAGCTGAGCGTCGGTGAAGCCGGCCCCCAGCTCGGGGGGCTGGCCGGGACGGTCGCCCTCGAGCTTCACCGCCTGCAGCTTCGTGCGCTCGAACTCGCCGGACGGCGCCGGGCGCTTCGGCCCCCCGAGGAGCAGCCGCTGGCCGGCGCCGTAGGTGAAGGTGCCGTCGTCGAGGCGCCTCACCGTCAACAGCGCCTCACGGCCGGGATTGATCCGGAACTGGGCCTGGTAGTACTGGGCCTCGGGAGAATTGAGGCCGAAGGAGTACACGAGCCGGATGCGCGGGGTCACGTCCTTGCTGAAGGTGAAGCGCGCCCCCGGATCCGTCTCCCGGCTGAGCAGCTCCGGCTGAATGTCCACCGCGTCGAAGCCCAGGTCGAGAAGGCCATGGGCGATCTCATGGGTGAACCGCTCGGCGAACAACGCCGCCGCCTGCTGGCCGACGATGCGGCCACCGCTGCTTAGGCTGGTCCCGGTGTTCCCGGTCGCGATCAGGCTGACGAGCTCCTCCTGGGTCAGGCCCTGGTCGGAGCTGATGTTGACCGTGGGAAGGTCGAGCGTCCCGCCGACCGCGACCGTGACCTGGACGTCGTCGATCCGGTCGCGGACCTTGACGTTGCGAATCTCCGTGGTCGCCCGGACCGAGATCTCGGGCTGCGTGGTGCCGTTGTAGGTCAGGCTGCCGCTGTCGATCGTGAACTCGCGTCCCTGGATGACCGCCTTGCCCCCGGGCACCAGCTCCAACCGGCCGAAAGGCGCCGGCGTGTCCAGATCGCCCCGCACCGACCAGGACCCCGTGGCCTCGAGCTGGGCGAGATTGTTTCGCACGATCATGGGGTTCTCGGTGTCGACGGAGACGTTGAGCGCGATCGACTGGAGGAACCGGCTCCCCGTGCGGGGAGCGGCCGGGGGGACCTCGGGTGCGAACAGGCCCTCCCCGATGAAGATGTCGGCGTCGTAGAGCGCGCGCTTCACCTTGATCGCGCCGGCGAGGACCAGGGTCCCCGGCTGTCCGGCCAGCTTCAGATCGGCGTCGACGCGGGCCTTGATGTCGGCGAGCCGGTTGGTGGCGCGGTGAATGCCGCCGACGGGGTAGCGGACCGCCGCGTCCCGCGCCGAGAACGTGACGTCGACGTCGGCCATGCTCAGGCCGGCGATGGCGGCCGAGCCGGTCATCGTCAGCTCACCACCTCCGAGCCTGCCGCTCATGTTCTGCAGCGTGATGCGGCGGCCGTCGAGGCTGAGGGTGCCGTTGATGTTGGTGAGCGCCTGGGGAACTTCGCGCACGCGCAGGATGGCGTCCCGGACCTCCACCGTCCCCCGCGAAGCCGGGGACGCGAAGGGGCCGGACACGGAGACGTCGACCTCGGCCTGCCCCTCCAGGGACGCTTCCGCGAGCAGCGGCGACAGCGCCCGCAGCTCCAGCATCCCCTTGCCCGTGGCGTCGATCGTGCGGTGCACGAGGTCCGCGCTGCCCGTGGCCCGGAAGACTCCGCCGCCCGCGCTGACCGTCACCGCTTCCGAGCTGATCTGCCCACCCTCGATCTGGACGCGGAGGGGAGAGATCTCGAGGGGGAGGTCCTGGACGCGCAGCGTCGTTGCCGGCACGTCGACATCCCCGCTCAGGCTGGCGGGCGAGAGCACATTGCCGTGGAGCTCCAGCCGTCCGGAAAGCGTCCCGGTGACGCGGGATGGGCGGTCCGGCCGCATCTCTTCCAGGAGCTCCTGCGCGTCGATGGACTCCCAGCGCACCTGCATCCGCGCCTCGCCCGCGGTGAAGCCGAAGTCCGCCGCGCGGGCCTGGCCGAGGATCGTGGAGAGCGGAACGTCGCCGGTGAGCACCACCGTTCCGCCGGCGACCTGGGCCGTGATGCCGTCGGTCCGGATCACGTCTCCCTGCAGGGCCACCTGGCCGGACGGGATCGTCATCACCGGCATGCCCGGACGCGAGAAGCGCACGCCGGACAGGTTGAGCGTTCCCGTCGGCGACGGCCGGCGCATCGTGCCCGTGAGGCTGACCAGGCCCTGGACCCGACCGGCCAGCGTCCATCCGGGGCTCGTCGCGAAGGAGGCCAGATCGACGTCGAGGTCGGCGTGCAGGTCGAGGCCCCGGTCGGCGGCGAGCCCGAACCGCTGGCGGGTCGCCGGGTCGTTGATGAGCGCGGCCATCGGCACGCGACCCGAGATGTTCATCGTTCCGCCGGGCAGGCTGACCCGGATACCCGAAGTCAACACCTCGTCGCCCTGGACCGTCACCTGGCCGTCGGCGACCTGCACGAGCGGCCAGCCGGGCCGCTGCACCGTCACGCCCGAGAGGGTCACCGCGCCGTCGCCCCGCGGCCGGTCCAGGCTTCCGCTCACGGTGATGCCGCCGTGGACACGCCCGGTCGCCGTCCAGCCCGGCGGAAGAGAGAGCTTCGTGAGGTCGGCGTCGATCGTCCCCTTCAGCGATACCGGGGCCTTCGCGTCGAAGCCGACGCGGCCGGAGCCCTGGAAGGAAACGCCGGGTGCTTCGAGCTGCACGTCCTGCACCTCGACGCCGCGGTCGCGCGAGGTGATGGTGAAGGGCCGCACGGCGCGGGCGGTCAAGGTCCCGCTCCGGACCTCCACGCTTTCGAGATGCGCCTGCACCACCGCCAGCCGCGGGCTGGCCAGAGGCATCGTCACGTCCACGGTGCCGCTCGCGGTCCCGGCGAGTGGCCGCCCGGGGGAGATCAGCGGCTGGAGGGGCTCGAGGGGAGAGTTGTTCAGGTGCAGCGTTGCGACCAGCCGTCGACGATCGAGGCGCCCCTCTCCGGCCATGTTGAGCTCGGGCGCGTGGAAGGTGAGCTGGGCGACGCCGGCGGTGCCGCGCAGATCGACGAGCATCGTCCCCACCGTCGCGCCGGCCCAGACGATGTCCCGGCCCTCGAGCCGGCCCGTTCCCGAGAGCCGGTCGAGTGGACCGGAGGCCGTCAAGGTGAGGCTCGCGACTCCCTTGGCATCCGGCGAGAGCCGCGAAAGGTCCAGCGAGGGAGCGCTGAGGTCGAGGCGCTGGACGAACGAGCGGCGCATGTCGGCCTTGGCGGTGATCGTGCCTCCGAGCGCCTCCGCCGTGAGGTCCATCCGCGCGGCGCCCCGATGCGATTGGAACGTGCCCTTGACGGGAACGGGCTCCACGCCGCCCGCGGTGCGCAGTTGCGCGGTGCCCTGAAAGCTTCCGTCCACCGCGGCCGGAATCACTCCGCGCGCCTGACCCTCGCCGCCGAGCTGGACCGCTTCGAGCCTCGGCACGGACGTTCCCCCGCGGCGGTCGGCGCCGACGTTCAGCGTCCAGCGCAGATCCACGAAACGGTCGCGGGGGCGGACGCGGCCGGAGGCGGACCCCCGGGCCTTCACCCCGTAATCGGTGAAGGCCCGGCCGTCGGCGGCCAGCGTCGCCTTGACGTCGATGCCCGAGCGCAGGTCGCCCGACCCCGAGATGTCACCGGAAAGGGCGCCGCCAAACGGGACGCCCAGGTTGACTCCCTGGCGAGCGAGCTTCCGCGAGTCCACTCCGCTGAAGCGGATGCGGCCCTGAAGCCGGGACCCTTCGAACGTGACATCGGTCTGCGATTCACCCCCGAAGCCGGCGAGCGAGAGGTTCACCAGCGCTCGACCCTCTCCCTCGGCGTAGTAGCCGAGGCGGCCGGAGGCCTTGTCCACCGGCCAGCCCGCGAGGCGCAGCCCCGAGCCATTGACCTGCGTCTCGATGTGGAGCGCATCGGCGGGCTGGCTCAGTCGGCCCGAGAGCGTGAGGCGACCCTCCATGGCGGGCAGCGCCTCGATCTGGCGGAGGTCGCGCAGGCCGAGGTCGACGTCGAGCTTGAGGTCCGGGTGGAGCACGCCGACGCGCCCGAGGTGCCCGGACACCTTGACCCGCGACAGCGGCGTCCCGCTCTCGAAAGACTCCACCTCGACGTCGAGCTTGGACGAGACCTTGAACCGCCCGTTGGTGCGTACGACCTGCAGGGGCTCCGGCCGGTTCCACGCTCCGCCGGAGCTGGCGAGCTGCAGCATGCCGTCGAAGCCGATGGCCCCCTCGAGGGCGACGTCACGCAGGATCAGCTCCGCGTTGGGCGGCGGTGGAGCATACGTCATGGTGCCGCCGGTCACCGTCAGCTCGTGGATGAGGAGGGGCCGCGTGATCGTGGGTTCCTTGGCCGGTCCGGGAACCGGGTGGAGGTGGAGCCGGGGGTTCTCGATCCACACCGAGTTCAGGATGAGGTCCCGGCCGAAGATGAAGCCGGCGGCCAGCGCGACCCGCGCGTGGGGAACCTCGAGACGGTAGGTGGGACCCTCGATGACGAGGTCCCACACCTCCGCCCGCAATCCTCCGGGCACGACCGAGATCCGCTTGATGGAGCTCTTCGGCCCCAGAGCCGCGCGCAGCCGCGCCTCGAGCGAGCTGCGGAGCATCTCCTGCGGGAACCACCCGAGGGCGAGGAGAGCGAGGATGACGACAAGGAGGCCCAGAATGAGGAGGACGGCGGTGCGCTTTCTCAACGGGCTCTCACGATGGGCCTATGTAATTATCTTGCCTGGTTTCCCGATGCTGCGGGGTCGGGCCGCCGCAGGCGCACGGCATTTCTCCTGACATATATGGCGCGGCGCTAAGATTTTGGCTATATTATGTCAATGGGTGATTCTCCATTTGCCGCCTACCCTTCGGCTCTCCGTAGCCTCGCGGGCGCCGATCTCGACGCGACCGCTCTGCTCGCCCGCGATCACGAACATCTGAGGCGTCTGCTCGAGGAGCTGGCGGAGGCGGCCACGGCGCGGGCGTTCGACCGGAAGAAGGCCTTGTTCCGCGCCTTCAAGGCGGCGCTGCACGTCCACGCCACGCGCGAGGAAGAGGTCTTCTATCCCGCCGTGATGAAGCTCCGCTCCGCCTGGGCGCGGGAGGCGGTGAAGGAGGCCCTGGAGGAGCACCACGCGGTCGATAGCGTCGTTGCCGAGATCGACCAGATAGAGCCGGAGGACGGCCAGTACGACGTCAAGCTCGATGGGCTCCGCGCCAGCGTCGAGCATCACATCGGCGTGGAGGAGCGCGCGATGTTCGCCGAGGCGCGCAACCACCTCACGGACGACCGCCTGCAGGCGCTCGGCCGCCAGATGATGAGCCTCCGGGAGAGCCTTCCCGGCGTGGCTCCCGAGCCCTAGCGCCCCGCTCCCCGGTCGGGCACGAGCAAGGCCAGCCCGAAGCGACTCGCCTCGTCGGTATGCCACTGGCCGAGCCGCAGGCCCGTGCCCGGGAGCCTCGCCTCGAGCGATGCGCGCGAATACTTGCAGCTGATCTCGGTGCGGATCTCGTCGCCCGCGGCGAAGCGCAGGTCGAGTCCGGCCTCGGGGATGCGCACGCGCTGAGAGCGGCGTGCGCGCAGGCGCATCTCGATCCACGCGTTCTGCTCGTCGTAGAACGCCACGTGGTCGAAGGCCGAGGGGTCGAAGTCCGCCCGCAAGCGGTCGTTCATCACCTGGAGGATGTTGCGATTGAAGCGCGCGGTGACCCCCGCCGCGTCGTTGTAGGCCGCCTCCAGCACGCGCCGGTCCTTGACGAGGTCGACGCCGACGAGAAACCCGTCACCCTCGTCGAGGAGCTGGGCCACGCGCGACAGGAAGGAGGGCACATCGCGGGGGTGGAGGTTGCCGATCGTCCCGCCGAACAGCGCGACGATCCGCCCGCCTCCCGGCCCCACCGCGTCGAGCCCCTGCGTGAAGTCACCGACGACGCCGCGCACTCGCGCCTGGGAGTAGTCGCGGCCGATGGCCCGCACCGACTGCTCAAGGTCGCGCGCGTTGATGTCGAAGAGGACACAGCGCTCGAGCTGCCCCGCCCGCGCCATGGCGTCGAGGAGCAGCCGGATCTTTCTTCCTGACCCCGAGCCCAGCTCGACCAGCTCTCGCGATCCGACTGCGGCGACCACCTGGTCGGCGACCCTCTCCAGGATGCTCTCCTCGGTTCGCGTCTGGTAGTACTCGGGCAGCCGCGTGATCTCCTGGAAGAGCCGGCTGCCGCGGTCGTCGTAGAAGTACTTGCAGGGGAGGGAAGGGGGGTCGCCCGCCAGTGCCTCCCGTACCTCCGCCGCCATGTCGGGCGCGACCCGGGGCTGAATTGTGTCGTTCATGCTGACTTTTTCTTGACAGCACATGGTCCAAGCCTATTATCTGTCAAGAGGCGTCTCTCGAAGGGAGGTTAGCATGCAGATCAAGGAAATCATGACGATGGGAGTCGAGGTCGTCCGCCCCGATGAGACGCTGCAAGAGGCGGCGCGCAAGATGAAGTCCATCGACGTCGGCCCGCTGCCCGTCTGCGACGGCGAGCGCCTGGTCGGCATGATCACGGACCGGGACATCATCGTGAGGGCCACGGCCGAGGGACGTGATCCCAGGACCACCCGGGTCAAGGACGCGATGACGCCGGGCGTCGTCTACGTCTACGAGGACCAGGACATCGAGGAAGCCGCCTCGCTCATGAAGGAGCGGCAGATCCGCCGTCTGGTGGTGCTCGACCGCAACAAGCGCCTCGTGGGGATCCTGTCCCTGGGCGACATCGCCGAAGAGACCGACGACCAGCTGCTCTTGGGCGCGGTGCTCGAGGGCGTCTCGGAGCCCTCGCGGCCCGCGCGCGGTCAGCGCCGCGACTCCTGAGGCCCCGGTAATCACAGGACCATCAGGTCACGGCCGACGATCACTTCGCCCTTGAAGTGGGCGCGCACCCCGGCCGTCCACATCGCATCCGTGATCGAGGGATCGTCCCCGGGGACGAAGTGGGAGAGGACGAGTGTCTTGACGCCCGCGGCGGCCGCGATTCGGCCGACTTCGGCCGAGGGCGTGTGGCTCGCGATGAGGTGCTCCCGAAGGCGCCTCGCGTGGGGCTCGTTCCCGACGAGGCGGGCAACGCCGGGCAGGTACAGGACCTCGTGCACCAGGACCTCGGCGCCCTTCGCCAGGGCGACGAGGCTCTCCGACGGCGCCGTATCTCCCGAGATGACGATGGACCGGTCGGGCGTGTCGAAACGGTAGGCGAACGCCGGCCGGATCGGAGGATGGTCGACGAGCGCGGCGGTGACCTTGACGCCGGCCTGCTGCATGACCACCCCGCTCGTCGTGATCTCGTGGGCAGCGACCACGCCCGCGAACGGCGGGCGCCCTTCGTCGGCGATACGGGTCTCGATGTCGACGCGGTTCACCTCGGCGATCAGCTCGGTCATCCGGGCGAGGGGTGGCGGTCCGTAGGCGTCGACGGTCGCCTTCAGGCCGGTGCCCCAGCCGAGCAGGAGGAGGTTGCCGTAGTCGGCGTTGTGGTCCGAGTGCTGGTGGGTGATGAAGACCGCGCGGAGGCGAGGGAAGTCGACTCCGGCCAGGGCGAGCTGTCGCGCGACGCCGTCGCCGCAGTCCACGACGTAGGCGTCGTCGTCGACCAGGATCACCTGGGCCGGGGCCG
>Ga0070698_100007503_pt1 | contig 11801 bp, 10 predicted proteins | sample KBSK1502metaG_FD_65477 | JGI IMG/M metagenome (GOLD analysis project Ga0070698, IMG submission 65477) | Corn, switchgrass and miscanthus rhizosphere microbial communities from Kellogg Biological Station, Michigan, USA - KBS K1-50-2 metaG | ecosystem: Host-associated > Plants > Roots >...
CCGCGCCGCCGCGGCGGCGGGCCGCGACGGGTCGGCGATCGACATCGCGCCCCAGTTCGCGGTGTCGATCGGGCGCACCCACGACGCGGCGGTGGCCCGCTTCCGGAGCTCGCAGCTCTTCCAGCACCTGGAATCGCTCAAGAAATCGACGCTCCGAGAGCAAACCGGGGGTTTCGACTCGCGCAATTTGATCGGCAGCCCGGCCGAGATCTCGGAGCGCATCCGGACCTACCAGCGGGTGGGCGTCACCACCTTCGCGGGCATGCTGTTCGTGGCCAACACCGTGGCCGAGATGCAGGAGGCGATCGAGCTGTTCGGACAGGAAGTCCTTCCCAATTTCCGCTAGGCTCAGGCGTTCGAGGAGACCGTCATGGATCAGCACGTGAAAGCGCGGCTCACGAAGGTGCTGGACGCCGAAGGGCTCGACGCCCTCGTGGCGACCACCCCCGAGAACCTGCAGTACGTCACCGGCTTCCGCTCGATCGCCCACGCGCTCTTCCGCGGCCTTGAGCTCTACGGGGTGTTCACGCGCCAGGGCGTGGGGCTCGTGATCCCGTTCATCGACTCGACCGGGGTGTCGGCCGACGGGATCCAGGTCGACCGCATCGCGTGCTACGGGAACTTCTTCTTCAACTACACCGACGAGCCGGGCCCGATCGCCACGCGGGTGCGCGAGATCACGAGCCGGCCGGCCGCGGGGCCCGGGGAGGCGCTGCGCGAGATCCTGGACGGCTTCGGGGTCGCGGCCGGGCGCCTCGCGGTGGACGAGGCCGGCGTGTTCCCGGCCACCTGGCAGCGCCTCGGCGAGCAGCTCCCCGGCGCCACCATCTCCCAGGCGTACGCCCACTTCCGGACTTCTAGAATGGTTAAGAGTTCGCGCGAGGTGGCGTGCCTCGAGAAGGCCGCGCGGATCGCGGAGGACGGCATCGCGGCGATCTTCGGCATGCTGAAGCCGGGCGTCACCGAGCGGGAGGCGGCGAGCGCCTTCGAGCAGGAGGTGGTCCGCCGCGGGGCGCAGACCTTCTTCACGGTGGTGACCATCGGCCCCCACCGGGCCGCGCTGGCCGACGTGTACGCCTCCGAGACCGCGCTCAAGGCGGGCGATCTGGTGCGTCTCGACCTCGGCTGCGTCTACCAGGGCTACCGCTCGGACATCTCGCGCACCGCGGTGCTGGGCACGCCCACCGAGAAGCAGCGGCGCTACTACGACGCCATCCGCGACGGGGAAATTGCGGCCATCGCGGCCATGAAGCCCGGGGTGCCGGTCAGCCAGATCTTCGAGATCGGCATGAAGGTCACCCGCGAGGCCGGCATGCCGCACTACCAGCGCAACCACGTGGGCCACGGCATCGGGCTCGAGCCCTACGATCCGCCCACCATCAACGCGGCCGGCCAGACGATGCTGGAGCCCGGCATGGTCTTCTGCGTGGAGACGCCCTACTACGAGCACGGCTGGGGCGGCATCCAGGTGGAGGACGCGGTCGAGATCACCACCGCCGGCGTGCGCCGGCTCACGCAGTCGAGCCAGGAACTGCAGATCCTCGGCTGAGGGCCGAGCGAGGAGAGCGCGATGACACGGATGGGACGCGGGGTGATCGGGATCGCGGTCGCGGTGGGGCTGGCCGGAGGGCTCGCCGCGGAGCTCCCGCGGGCGGGGGCGCAGGGCGCGCCGCCGATCCGGGTGGGGTTCTCCTCGGCCATGACCGGGCCCTCCGCCATCACCGGCGAGGGCGTGAAGTGGGCGGCCCAGATGGTGGCCGACGAGTACAACGCCAAGGGCGGCATCATGGGCCGCAAGATCGAGCTCTACTTCGGTGACAACGCGGGAAGCCCCGGCGAGGCGGTGAGCGCGGTGCGCAAGCTGGTCGACGTGGACAAGGTGGACGTGATCATCGGCCAGACCCACAGCGGGGCGTGCCTGGGCGCGCTGCCGGTGGTGAAGGAGCTGCAGGTCCCGATGGTGATCGAGGCGTGCAGCCATCCCAAGATCCGCGACCAGATCGGCAAGAACGGCAACGAGTGGGCGTTCCGGGTGAACCCGGACGACGTGATGCTCGCCAACCAGTTCGCCAAGTACATGGTCCAGCAGGCCAAGACGGTGTCGATCTTCGCCCAGAACGACGACTTCGGGCGCGGGGCCGCCACCGCCTACGACGCGGCCTTCAAGAAGGTGGGCATCAAGCTCGTGTCCACCGAGTTCTTCGACCGCGGCCAGGCCGACTACCGGCCGGTGCTCACCCGGGTGAAGCGGGCCAACCCGGAGGGGGTGCTGCTGGTCATGCTGGCCAGCGAGGGCAGCGTGTTCATGCGCCAGTTCCGGGAGGTGGGGCTCAACCAGAAGCTCTTCGCGCGCGGGAGCATGGGCACCGTCGAGTTCCTGTACCAGGTGCGGGACACCCCCAACATCGCGGACGGGCTGGTGGAGGCCACCTACTGGACGCCCGCCCTCGACCCGGCGTGGGAGAAGCAGTGGCTCGAGCGTTGGAAGGTCCCGGTGCGCATCCACGGAAGCCTCGCCGCCATCGCCTTCCGCTACGCGGTCGCCCCCGCCATCGAGCAGGCGATCAAGAAGACGGGCAAGGCCGACCGCAAGGCGATCCGCGACGCGCTCGAGGACATCGACGTCCCCAACACCCCGGTGGGCCGGATCCGCTTCGACGACACCCACCAGGCGTTCATCAACATGCTCCTGGTCGAGATCAACGGCGGCCAGCTCAAGGTGCTCGAGAAGATCCCGATCCTGCCGTAGCCGTCGCTTGAGCGACCTCCTCGAGCAGCTCGTCCACGGTCTCACCCTGGGCTCGCTCTACGCCATGGTGGCCACCGGGCTGGCCCTCATGTTCGGGGTGGTGCGCCTCATCAACTTCGCCCACGGCGAGTTCTACATGCTGGGGGGCTACGCCTTCTGGTACGCCTACGCGGAGCTGGGCCTGCCCTATCCGGTGGCCGGCCTCGCCGCGGTGGCCGCGATGGCGCTCTTCGGCCTCGCCTACGAGCGCGGGGTGATCCGCACGATCCTGGCCCGCACCTGGCACGTGCAGCTCATCGCCACCCTCGCCACCTCGATCACGCTGACCAACCTGGCCATCATCGTGTTCGGCACCCAGCCCAAGGAGGTGCCGACGCGCCTGTCGGCCGCCATCCTCGACGTGGGCGGCGTGCGGATGGCGTGGCAACGGCTGCTGGTGCTGGTGGCGGCGGTGGTGATCTTCGCGGGGCTCGAGTGGTTCGTGGCCCACGCCAAGCTCGGCAAGGCGATGCGGGCCATGTCCCAGAACCGCGAGGCGTGCGCGGTGGTGGGGGTCGACGTCCAGCAGGTGGCCCTCGCCACCTTCGGCATCTCGGCCGGCCTCGCCGCCGCCGCCGCGGCCCTGGTCTCGCCGCTCTTCAACATCTTCCCGGACGTGGGCGCGCTGCTCACCCTGAAGGCGTTCGCCGCGGTCATCGTGGGCGGCTTCGGCTACGTGCGCGGCGCCATCGCGGCCGCCTTCCTCATCGGCATCGCGGAGTCGCTGGCCGCCGGGTATGTCTCCTACGCCTACAAGGACGCGATCGCGTTCGTGGTGATGGTGGCGGTGCTGCTCGTGCGGCCGCAGGGACTCTTCGGCCGCCGGATCGGGATCTGAGGATGCGGGCCGCGCGGTGGGTCCTCGGGTCGGCGCTCCTGGTCGCGTTCCCGTGGATCGTCGCCGCGGGGCTGCCCGGCCAGCAGCGCTACATCCTCCACGTGCTGATCTTCACCGCGCTCTACGGGGCGCTCGCCCTCAGCTACGACCTGGTGGTGGGGCACGTGGGAAGCCTCTCGCTCGCCCACCCCGCCTTCTTCGGTCTCGGCGCCTATGCGGCCGCCCTCCTCGCCACCGAGGCCGGCTGGCCCTTCGTCGCCGCGCTGCCCGCCGGCGTGGCGGCGGCCGCGGTGGTCGCGCTCGCGGTGGGCGTGCCGATGTTCCGGCTGACCGAGCACAGCTTCGCGATGGGCACGCTCGGCTTCGCGATCGTGACCCAGATCGTGGCCACCAACTGGGTCGACTTCACCCACGGGCCGCTCTGCGTCACCGGCATCCCCAAGCCGCAGGTCGGCGGCCTCCGCATCGCCACGCTGCCCGCCTTCTACTGGCTCGGGCTGGCCACCCTCGCGCTCGTCGCGCTGCTCTATCGCGGTCTCACCACGTTCCGCCTGGGCCGGGCGTTCCACGCGGTGCGGGACAACGAGACCCTGGCCGCCGCCGCCTCGATCGATCCGCTCAAGTACCGCATGCTGGCCTTCGTCATCGGCGGCGCGGTGGCGGGCGGGGTGGGCGCGCTCTACGCCTCCTACGTGGGCGTGCTCTGCCCGGGCGAGCTGACCGTGAGCCTGAGCGTCAACCTGCTGGTGATGATCTTCCTCGGCGGGGTCGGGAGCCTGCGCGGCGTGGTGGTCGGCGCGGCCGCCTTCACCGCCCTGCCCGAGGTGCTCCGGATGGCGCCGACCTGGCGCATGGTGATCTACGGGCTCCTCCTGCTGATCATCGTGATCCGCGCCCCCGACGGCCTCGAGGGCCTGCTGCGCCGCGGCGCCGCGCTCGGGCGGCGGCGGCCGTCCTCGTCGGGAGCCTAGCCGTGGTCCTCTTCGAGACGCGCGGCCTCACCAAGCGCTTCCTCGGCGTCACCGCGGTCGACGCGGTGGACCTGTCGGTGGAGGCGGGTGAGCTGGTGAGCCTCATCGGTCCCAACGGCTCGGGCAAGACCACGCTCTTCAACTGCGTCACCGGGTACCTGCCGCCCGACGGGGGCCGGGTGATCGTTCGCGGCCGCGACGTCACCGGGGTCGCGGCCCACCGGATCGCGCGCCTCGGTGTCGGGCGCACCTTCCAGCTCGTGAGCGTCTTTCCGCGGCTCTCCGCGCTCGAGAACCTGCTGACGTTCCTGCAGCAGCACCAGGAGGAGAACGTGCTCGCCCGCCTGGTGCGTGCCCCGCGGGTGCGGCGGCTGGAGGCGGCGGCGGTCGAGCGGGCGCGGAGCCTGCTCGACTCGGTGGGCCTGGGCGCGCGCGCGAACGCCCCCGCCGGCACGCTTTCGTACGGCCAGCGGAAGCTGCTCGCCTTCGCGGCCGCCCTCATGCCGGATCCGGATCTCCTGCTGCTGGACGAGCCGGCCGCCGCGGTGAACCCGACGATGATCGAGCAGATGAAGACCCAGATCCGGGCGCTCCACCGGCAGGGTAAGACGGTGCTGCTGGTCGAGCACAACATGGACGTGGTGATGGACATCTCCCAGCGGGTGATCGTGCTCGACCACGGGCAGAAGATCGCCGAGGGCCCGCCCGAGGTCGTTCGCCGGGACCCGAAGGTGGTGGAGGCGTACTTTGGCCGCTGACCGGCCCGGCGAGGTCCTGCTGGAGCTCACGGACGTGCACGCCGGATACGGCGAGATCGAGGTCCTGCGCGGCGTCTCCGCCGACGTGCGGGCGGGCGAGATCGTGTCGATCATCGGGGCCAACGGGGCGGGGAAGTCCACGCTGCTCCGCACCGTGTTCGGCATGGTGACTCCGTCGCGTGGCCGCATCCGGCTGGCCGGCGAGGAGATCGCGGGGGAGAACCCGGTGGTCGTCCTGCGTCGCGGGTGCTCCTACGTGCCGCAGGGCCGCTGCAACTTCCCCGCGATGAGCGTGGAGGAGAACCTCGAGATGGGCGCCTACACGCGGTCCGACGCCTCGGTGCGCCGGGACATCGAGGCGATGCTGGAGCGGTTTCCCATGCTGGGGATCAAGCGACGAGAGCCAGCTGGAACTCTGTCGGGCGGCCAGCAGCAGATCCTCGAGATCGCGATCGCGCTGCTCCTCCACCCCCGAATCTTGTTGGTCGACGAGCCCTCGCTCGGGCTCGATCCCCGGATGGTGGAGCTCGTGTTCTCGACCATCGTGACGGTCAACCGGGCGGGCACCGCGGTGCTCATGGTCGAGCAGAACGCCAAGCAGGCCCTGGCCATCTCGCACCGCGGCTTCGTGCTCGAGCTGGGCCGCAACCGGTTCGAGGGCACCGGGCGCGCGCTGCTCGAGAACCCGGACGTGCGGGCCCACTACCTGGGAGGCGCTTGATCGGCTCGCTCAGGCCCCCCGGGACCATGCACCTGACGTGGTTCGTCGGCTGCCTCACCGCCGACGATATCGGCCGGATCGAGGCGCGCTACACGTAGCGCTCAGGTGACGCGGCCGGTGCGGGGTGGAACCGCGGCGAGCAGCGCGGCCCGGGCCGCGGCGGCCGCCTCGCCCTCGAGGCGGGTGATGCGGATGGTGCGCTGCACGAACCTCGCGTCGTCGCCCTCGATCGAGAGATCCAGGAAGCGCAAGGTGCCCGGCACGACGGCGCGGTGACCCGAGGGGACACCGGCGCCGGTCTGCTTGCTCAGCAGGGCCTGGATGGTGCGCGTCACGCGCGGAAGCACGGCGCGGACTGGTCCGTCGTCCACCTGGACGTGGTAGACGGCCGAGGGGTCCACGCCCTCGACGGAGAGCGGCTGAGTCCGGCACACCCGGACGTGGATGACGGTCTCGCCGGTGCGCGGATCGCGGCGGGCATCGAGGACGGTGAGGCCCTTGTTGCTGGGCTGGCGCACGATCGGCGCGTCGGCGGTGTCGGCGCGAAACGTGAGGGTCACCGCGCCGCCGGGCGGCAGCGGCGGCACGGTGACGAAGGCGCCGCGCACCACGTGCACCAGCTCGGCGTCGCCGTCCCAGACGGTGGCGAAGGGGCGGCGCTGCTCGATCATCATGCCGTCGATGCGGCGCGCGGTCGGGTTGGTCACGGTCACGGTGCGCCCGTCGTCGCGGACCTCGAAGACGAGCGCCTCGTAGTCGGCCATCCGCTGGTAGAGGTCGCGCTGGGTTGCGATCCAGAAGTTGCTCCGCTCGGCCAGGTTGATCGCGTAGCGAAGATAGTCGAGCGTGCCCCTGCCGTCGTTCACCGACGGGTCGCGGGCCAGCTCGGGATGGTACTGGAAGCTGTACACGCCGTTCTCGAGCCGGTCGTCGACGCCGGGCCCCCGCGCGCTGTGCCCCCCGAAGATGGTCTCGACCAGCTCGGACGCCGCGTCGAACTCGTGGGTGCGGTCCCAGCCCCGCAGCGGCCGCCACTCCTCTTGGGTGGTGATGACCGGATGGAAGGGGAACCAGATGCCCGGCGTCGCGATGGTGCGGCGCACGTCGGTCACGTAGGTGAGCGGCTTGCCTCCGATCTGCCCGCCAACCTTCACGTCCGGGTTGCGCACCCCGTACTCGATCATGTGGTAGTAGCAGAACGTGCACGTGCCGAGCACCCGCTCGTCGTGCGCGTAGAGGTAATCCATCGCGTCGAGCGTCTCGGGGTGCATGTGGCCGCCCGCGTGCCGGCCGCAGGTGTAGACCGGGAAGCCGAGGCGCTCGGTGGCCCGGCGCACGTGATGGTGGAGGCCGGTGCCGAAGATCGCGGTCGGCGGGTCGCCGATCGAGCTGTCGTTGTGCAGCGCGGGCTCGATGAAGTCGTATCGGCGGGTGCGGGCCACCCAGTCGGCCGCCATCTCGTCCGAGATGTTGGTCGAGAAGCCCGGATCCTCGATGTCGTAGGTGGCCGGGATGAGGTTCTCGATCTGGTAGTCGAGGAAGGTGTAGTCGCGCATGCCGTGCACGTCGTGGCGGAACGACAGCACGCCGTCGTGAGCGCCGAAGGAGCGCAGGCGGGTGTGCCAGAGGGAGTCGAGCCCCACCTCGAGCAGCACGCGGCGCAGGAAGAAGAGCAGCGTGTCGCCCCAGTGGGTCGGGTTGGCCCAGTGGCGCACCGCCTCCACGTTGAGGTGCGCCTGTAGCATGCCGCCCACCAGCTCGAGCACCTGATTGGCCACGTAGGCGGTGCGCGCGGTCAGCACGATCGCGGGGCCGAGCGGGGAGACGGTCGCGGTAGCGGCGTCGGTCAGGTCGCCGGTCAGCTCGACCAGGTCGGCGAGGACGCGGCTGCCCGCGGCGGCCTCGACCTGCTGCACCGCGTGTCCGGCGTAGCCGCTCACGTAGAGCGGCTCCCACGCGGGGCCCGCGAACGGCGAGCCCGGCCGCCAGCGCCAGCCGGTGTAGCCGGTGACCGGGCGCGCGGTGGAGCGGGCGAGGCCCAGGAGAGCGGGCGGGAGGTTGGTCTTGCCGGTCGCCACGAGGCGCCGGTCGCCCGCGCCGAGCCAGGCCTCGATGCGCGCGACGGTCCGCTCGCCGAGGTGCAGGGCGTTGGGCACGAGCAGCGCGCGGATGCGGGCGAGCCGCTCGTCGGTGAGATCGGCTTCTTCCACAATGTCGTGCTTGAGATTGCAGCGGGCCAGCAGCACGGAGGCGCCGGCGGGGGCCAGGTAGGCGTGCTCGCCCTTGAGCCAGGTGCGGGGACGGCCCCACGCGTCCGTGAAGCGGTAGGTCTCGCCGCGCGACACGGCCCGAGCCGCGTAGACGTCGCGGCTCGGCCGGCTCCACAGCACCGCGACGTCGTGCCCCCGGGGACCGATCACGCCGGGCAGTCTAGCGAGCGGACGCGGGGCTTGTCGAGCCTCGTCTGCCCGGGGGCGGGCGCGGTATAGTTGGGCGGTGACCACCGCGGCCGATCCCTCTCGCGAGCGCTGGAACCGGCGCTGGGCCGGGGAGCGGGCGAACGCGGCCACCACCCCGAGCGCGTTCCTGATCGCCGAGACCGAGACCCTGCCGCCCGGCCGTGCGCTCGATCTGGCGTGCGGGGCCGGGCGCAACGCGGTGTGGCTCGCGCGTCGCGGCTGGCGCGTCACCGGAGTGGACTTCTCCGACGTGGCGCTGCGGGCGGCCCGCGGTCTCGCGGCCTCGGCCGGCGTCGACGTCGAGTGGATCGAGGCGGACGCAGTCACGTGGCCGGCGCCGGGCCGCGCCTACGATCTGGTGGCGGTCATGTATCTGCAGCTGCCCGCGGCGGAGCGACGAGCCGCGCTGGGGCGCGCTGCCGCCGCGGTGCGGCCCGGCGGCACGCTGCTGGTGGTGGGCCACGACCTCCTGAATCTCAGCGAGGGCGTGGGGGGCCCGACCCAGGCCGACGTGCTGTTCACCCCGGACGACGTGGTCGCGGAGATCGGCGGGCTCGTCGTGGAGAAGTCGGAGCGGGTGCGCCGCGCGGTCGAGGGCGCGGGCCGCGACGCGATCGACGCGCTGGTCCGCGCGCGCCGGCCGGGCTAGCCGGCGGCGGGCTTCGTGGCGCCGGCGGCCGCGCTCCGCACCGCGACCCCGGCCCACTCCTCGTAGAGCCGGGTGACCCCCGCCATGTCGAGCCCGCCGAAGCCCTCGGCGTGGGCCGCCTCGTAGACTTGCCGCACCGCGGAGGCGAGCGGCACCGGCAGCTCGAGCTTACCCGCCATGGTCAGCGCGAGGGCGATGTCCTTGCGCGAGAGCCCGATGCCGAAGTTGGGCGTGAAGTCGCCGGCCAGCACGTTGGGGAAGCGCTTGAGGAAGTGGTGCGAGCGCCCGCCGCTGGTCGACAGGATCTCGAAGAGACGCTTCGGGTCCACCCCGGCCTTCACCCCTAGCACAATCGCCTCCGCGGCCACCGCCGCGTTCGCGATCGACATCATGTTGTTGACGAACACGAGACGCCGCCGCCATCCCGTGCGCCCCTGTGCGCCCGAGTGCTAAGTGCCCCAAGTCGTGAGCCTGGCGGGTTGCAGGACGTGGCATCCAGCGGTAGGACCACCATCTCAGGTCCAGCAATCAGCACCCCAGCCGCACCCTCCAGGTAGGCGTCCCGCGCGCTGTAGGCGCTCAGGAACGCGGCGGTCGCGCGGCGTGGGCACGAGCCCAGATCGAGCGGGATCTCGCCGCCACGGGCCAGCGCGCCCGGTTCTCGAGCCGCTGGCCGGGCCGCTGAGGAGGAGCCGGGCAACCTGGTTCTTGTGGGCCTCACGCTGGGCGTCGACATCACCGATGCCTGCTTATCCAGACTTCACCCAGGAATTGGTTCGTGCATCGGGGTCGGTTGCGAGGCGCTGCGCTCGCTGACTACTCATCCGACAGCCCGGCGAACATCGTGCGGCCGTTCAGGAGTCTCGTTGCCCACCAAGTCAGGGCAGGGTGGGGGGGTGCCACGCGTCGGTGGACTGCGTCATGAATAGCTGCGACGGGTGGCGTGACTCGATCGAACGAATAAGTAGGAGGCACAATCTCTGACAATATGCGGCTAGTGAAATACGCGTTCTCGTCCCCGAGAGTATCTGACAACGAGCGGCGGGTGCTGCGTACGCGAAGCAGGACTGAGCGAGGCCGCGCCGTGGCGCGCTCAATGCGTCGACATCAAGCGCCACCCGTCGCTGTAGTTGGGCGGTGTCGTCGTCGTGGTGCCGGCGATCGAGCCGTCGGGCCGCGTCCAGTAGTAGTTGTAGTTGTTGCTGACCGTGCGACTGCCCCACACCGGGTCTTCGGTGACGGTCACGCCACGTCGCGCTTCGTCGCCGCGGCGCATCGCCGCGTCGCGCGTCTTGTTCCGCGCCTCCCAGCCCGACATCACGTCCACGGGGTTGCCCCGAACAACCCGGGAGCGTTCCTGCTCGGCCCGCGTGGCCGCCTGCTGTCGGAGGTCGGCGGCCATCGTATTTTGCATGCGCGTGACCGAGGCCGTCAGTGCTCGTGCCTGTCCCTCACTGCGCGTCTGCCATTGAGGATCGACGTGGAAGCTCGATGTCATGGTGTGAAGGACATACATGGCGAACGTGGCGTCCACGGCCTTCTTGACCGTGAACCCATTGACGGCGTAGACGAACCAGCCGACCACGCCGGGTCCCTGCGCCGGGGCGACAATGAGGGTGGTCGCGGTCGCATAGCCGTAGACTTCGCCGCACCGGAAGTAGACCTCGCCCACGGCCGCCTGTGCCCGGAAGCCCGATGCGCGCGCATAGGGGGCGATCTGGGCATTCATGTCATTCGATTCCCGCTGGAGCGGTCCACCACCCGTGAACTCCGCGGGTCGACAGACGCGCTGCGCGACGTAGGTCTGTGCGAATTGCTGGCCGGTCTGGAAGCGCGCGAGCAGCACCGGGCCACCCCAGGCACCCTGAACGACCTGCCCCTCACGCTGGCCGGCCGTGGCCGTCAGCTGGTTCGGAACTTCACGGGGGACGATGTCGGGGTCGTTGACGAAGATCTGCACGCGGTCGTCGGCGGTGTGAGTGCGCACCGCATGTGTGATGTCCACGGCCGAGCGCCGAAACGTCCCCCCTGTCACGGCCCATGAGTGCGGCACGCTGATGGTGAAGGCACCTTCACGCGGGTCCCGCCACGGCACGAACGTCACCACCGACAGGACTCGTGCGTCGCTCGCAGACTGCGGGCCCGGGGGCGGGCTCCCACCCTGTGACGACGCCGTCCCAGGCAGCAGGCTGCTGAGCGCCACGAGGATGACCGACACTCTCGCTAGGATCCCCATGCCTGTCGTCCGGGCATCATACACCGCGGCGAGCCGCGTCGTTCGACGGCGTCGACCATCTCGACGATGACCGGACTAAGAGACCTCGTCCACCTCACTGCATACGAGCGCCCGCAGAACCGCTATTCTGGGTACCACCTTGGCCTCAAGAACGGCTCCGGCACTTCCTGGCTGCGCCCCTGCGGCGAGCGGCGCGGCGAGGAGGCCGCCAGCCGTGGCCAGTATGAACGCCCGCCGGTCCGTCACTCGATCACCTGGTCGGCCCGGAGCACGAGTGACGGTGAGAACCGTGAGGCCGAGCCCTGGCGGTTCTTTAGATCAATCATGTCTCGTCTGGGGGCCAGAGTGAAGGCCGTCAGGCAAGCAGGCCGGCCAGGATTC
>Ga0070698_100007504_pt1 | contig 11800 bp, 11 predicted proteins | sample KBSK1502metaG_FD_65477 | JGI IMG/M metagenome (GOLD analysis project Ga0070698, IMG submission 65477) | Corn, switchgrass and miscanthus rhizosphere microbial communities from Kellogg Biological Station, Michigan, USA - KBS K1-50-2 metaG | ecosystem: Host-associated > Plants > Roots >...
GGTCAGCCCCGCCACGATAAACAAGGCGAGCACCAGGAGTTTGATCACCACAAGCACGTTGTTGGTGCGTGCGCTCTCGCGCACGCCAAGCAGCAGCAGCCAGGTGATCAGGCCGACGATCACGAACGCCGGCACGTTGACGAGGATCGGAATCCCGGCGACGTGCGGCGCCGTCTGGAGCATCCCGTGGACGGCGGGATCGGCGCTGAGCAGCGCGGTGCGATAGCCGGTCGTCAGAAAATCGGGGAGGTGCACGCCGAACGCGCCGAGGAAGGACTTGAAGTAGTCGCCCCAGGAGATCGCCACGGCGACGTTCCCCACCGCGTACTCGAGGATCAAGTCCCACCCGATGATCCAGGCAATCAGCTCGCCGAGCGTCGCGTACGAATACGCGTACGCGCTGCCCGCCTGCGGAATCATCGCCGCGAGCTCGGCGTAGCAGAGGCCGGCGAGCGCGCAGCAAACGCCGAGCAGCAGGAACGAAAAGACCAGCGCCGGGCCGGCGCCCGCGCGCACCATGTGTCCCGCGGCGTCGGTCTGGCCGGCGGCCGCGGTGCCGATCGCACCGAAGATGCCCGCGCCGATGACGGCGCCGATCGCGAGCATGATGAGATCGCCGGCGCCCAGGACGCGCTTGAGCGACTGCGGCGTTTCGAGCTCGCCGACCAGAAGCTCCGAGATCGGCTTCCGCTTAAACAGCTGCACGAATTGCCCTGCCTTCGGGTTGAGACGTGATGCTACGGAATGACGACGATGCTGTATACGTAATCGATTGGCCGCCCGTCCCGAGTCTTCGCCGGAGCGAACACAAAATTCCACATCGCTTCCATGAATGCGCGGCGGTAGCCCGAATCCCTGATCGGGGGAGTCACCTCAATCCTTGTCACACGCCCGTCCGCCCGAATCCAGAACCGGACCTCGTGCTTTCTCTTTTCTTCGGGAGGCGCCCCCGCGGGGACAGTTGGCATCAACAGCGGCGTGGGCCCGAAGATATCACTCGCGCCGCCACCCGAGCCAGGACCCGCATCCGCGCCGGTCCCGGTCCCGCTGCCCGTCCCGGTTCCCCCGCTCGACCCCGGTCCTTGTCCCGGGCCACCCGTCGTTCCATCGCTCGTCCCCACAACCGCGGTGGGCGGGGGCGGGGGCGGCAACGTCACGACGAGGGTGGGGGCGGGGATGTCGATCTTCGCCGCTTCCGTGACTGGGGCAACCGTCGGAACCGTGACGGCGTCCGCCGGCGGGACGTTTTCCGCTCGCGCGGGCGGTGCTGGGACCGGGAGAGCGAACCAGCTGACCGCCGGCCGGCCGCCGCCGCCACCACCGCGCGGACCGCTACCGCCGCCACCGCTGTTTGCGAACAGAGCCGCGCCGCGCCACAGCACGAGAACGGCGATGGTGACGTGCACGACGAAAGAGAGCGCAGCGGCGGTCCCCTCACGCCGCCGCGGGCGCGGCAGCGCGTACTTATCGAAGACGGGCCGGGGCCGAGTCGCTGGAGAGGACGTCACGCGTAATAGATACACTAGAAAGAAAAACGGGGCACGGTTTCACACCCTGCCCCGCATTCGCACGCTGGAAGATGACAATTAGTGCGCTGCCGCTGCCCCCTGCTCGGCGGGTGTGAACCCGATCACCTGGACGCCCGCGCCCCGGGCCACGTCCATCGCCCGGACGATGTCGCCGTACTTGCGATTGGGCGCCGACTTGATGAAAAGCAGCTTGGCGGGTCGCTGGTCGTAGAGCTCGTGGAACTTGGCATCCAGCTGCTCGAAGGCGACCGGCTGCCGGTTGATCGAGTACGAGCCGTCCGGAGCCAGTTCGAGCACGATTTGATCGCTCTGCTGCTGCTTCTGCTTCGGCTGATTCTTCTGCTCCGGCGGGACCTGCACGTCGAATTCCCGCCGCGACAGGGGTAGCGTGATCATGAAGATGATGAGGAGCACGAGCAACACGTCGATCATCGGCGTAACGTTGATGTCCGAACTGAGCCCGCCGCCCGAACCGCCGCTTCCCATGGCCATCGGTTAGTGCTCCGTCCGCGGGGCGCGTTCTTGCTCCGCAATGGCGCCGACCACACGCACCCCGGCTTTGCGCGCGATCTCGAGCGCCGTCTGCACGCGCGAGTACTCGATGCCCTCGTCCGCCTTCAGATACAGGATCTTGTCGACGGTTCGGTTGGCGTAGAGCGTCGTCAGCTGGCCCTGCAAATCCTCGTCCTTGACCAAGCGGGGGCCGGTGTACTTGCCCGTCCTCGGATCGGTGATGTCGATATAGAATTTCCCATCGCGATCGATACCCAGGCGGACTTCCCCTTCGCCTTCCTCGCGCGAATCCGGATTCTTGGCGCGCGGAATCGTCGCCTGGAACCCGGCGGTAATCGCCGGCGTCACGATCATGAAGATGATCAGCAGCACCAACATCACGTCGATCATCGGCGTGACGTTGATGTTCGCCGCGACCGCGCCTTCCGCTTTCTTTGCGCCACCCATCGCCATGGTGCGTTATCCCTTGATCGGGCCGCTGGTCTGCGACGTCTTCTGCGTCTGGAATTCCTTGGTGAAGATCGAGCGGCCGAACTCGCTGCCGACGCTCTTGATGAGGTAGTCGATCAGCTCCTTCGACGTGTAGGTCATCTCCACCGTGAGGAAGTCGATCTTGGTCGCGAAGTAGTTGTACAGCCACACCGCCGGAATCGCGACGAGCAGACCGAACGCCGTGGTAATGAGTGCTTCGGCGACGCCGCCCGTGATGGCCGCGAGCGAGCCGGAGCCGCCGGATGCCGACATGCCCTGGAACGCCGTCACGATACCCATCGTCGTGCCGAGCAGACCGACGAACGGAGCCGTCGCGCCTGTGGTCGCGAGGATACCCAGGCCGCGCTTCAGCTCGGCGGTGATGATGAGCATCTGCCGTTCAACGGCACGCTCGGCGGAATTGATGTCCGCGGCCGTGATGGTCGCCCGATCGCGCAGCAGCGGTTTCACCTCGGCGAGCGCCTCACCCAGCACGCGTGCGACGTGACTCTTCTTGTTCTTCTCGGCGAGCGCGATCGCGCCGTCCAGCTGCTCTTCCTGCAGGTAGCGCGAGAACTCAGGCGCGAACTTCCGCGTCTCCTTCTGCGATTTCCTGAGGTAGAGCTGCTTGGAAATGCTGACCGCCCACGACCAGGCCGACATGATGAACATGACGACCACAATGCCTTTGGCGAACAACCCCATCGATGACCAGAGTTCAGCGTAACTCATTGGGTCTCCCTATTTCTTGATCTTGAAGTCGATCGGCAGGTTCACCAGCACACGCACCGCCCGCCCATGCACGCGCGCGGGACGGAACAGCGCCCGCAGCACGTAGTTCTTGGCCGGTTGGTCGAAGCCGGGGTTGGGACTCTGAATCACTTTCACCGACGGCGGCTCGGCACGGCCCGACGTATCGATGATCGCCTGCACCAGCACACGGCCCTGCACGCCCGCCTGACGGAGCAGGTCCGGATAGTTCAGCGCCGGCCCCGACAACACTTCGGGCCGCTCTTCGACGACCGACTCCATGAAGACCTGATCGGACGACGGCACGATCCCGGTGCCGATGCCGCCCTCGACGCCCGTGCCCGAGTAATCCTTGGGATCGAAGTGTTCTTGTAGATTGATCGGCGGAATGTTCGTGGGAATGTCCGTCGGCGCGACAACGGTCTGGAAGCCCTTGAGCTGCGGCACGTCGACGATCGGCGGCTGCTCTTCCGGCTTCTTCTGTTCTTCCTGATTCAGGAAGACCATCGCCGTATCGATCGTCTGGTCGTCCTTCTTCTGACCCGCGGTCAGCGTCGCGACGACCGCGCCGAGCACGATGACGCTGTGTCCGACCAGCGACACAAAGCCAAGACCGAACGCCCCCTTCTTGTTGGTCTTCTTATTCGACTCGATCAGATGATTGAACACCGCCGTCCCCTCCGGGCTGGTGACTGGTTCGCTAAGTAATAGTACCCGTTGCAACTCGCCCGCTAGTAGTCCGAAGATTACAAAACGATGACAGCCAAATGAGCCTTCAATCCGTGCTCAGCGGGCACGTCCCGTGCCTCCCCGAATGGCGAACGCGTACGGAAGGCGCACCCGCGTCGGCACCGCCCTGCCGCCGACCATCGCAGGTCGAAACAGGGTGGTCAGGAGCGCCTGTCGCGCGGCGGCAACAAACCCGGGATGCGTCGCGGCGATAACGACAATCGATGGCGCCAGCACGCGGCCCGTCGTGTCGACGACCGCCTCGAGCAGGACCTCGCCCTGGACTCCAGCCTGGCGCAACAGCTCGGGATAGACCGGGAGCGGGCCGGTCAGGACCTCGGGCTGCGCGTCGCTCACCGCCGCGCTCCCGCAGGTCGACGGATCACTTCCCGAACCCGAATGGGGAGAAGAGAAGAAAGGCGAGAACGTCTGCGTCGTGATCGCCGTTCCCGGCAACGTCGCAGGCGACGGTAGGAAACGAAAATCCTGCGGCGGAATTGGGACGGGCCCCGGGACCGAGGGACCCTCGTCGCCGTGGACCGGAGCATCCGGCTGAAAGAAGATCGACGCCACGATCGGTGGAACAGGCTCAGACCGTCCCGTCTTTTGCGTGCCGAACAGCACCGCCGCGCCGAGCGCGACATGACCGGTAATCGAGACCACTGAGCTGAGTGTGCGCATGGGTGTTCCCCGAGTCGATGGGTTCATCTGAGAGATACGGACGACCTATGACTCGGGCTTTGCACCTGAATTGCGGAACGGTGACAACCGGATGCGGTTTAGACGCGCGGGAGGCCTACGGTGAAGGTCGTTCCCCGTCCCGGACGGCTCTGCACCTCGATCGTGCCGCCGTGCGCTTCGGCGATCCATTTGCTGATGGCGAGACCGAGACCCGTGCCGGCGCGCTCGCTCGTGCGCGTGCGCGCCGAGTCGGCACGCCAGAAGCGGTCGAAGACATGCGGCAGGTCCCCGGGCGCGATCCCGATCCCGGTGTCGGCCACGGTGAACACGGCGCGTCCGTCGTTGCTGGCCAGCTCCACGGAGACCTGTCCGCCACGCGGTGTGTACTTCACGGCGTTCTCGATGAGATTGAGCGCGAGCTGGCGCACCCGGCTGCGGTCCACCGGAACCACGACCGGCTCAGGCGGCAGCCGGATCTCCATGCCGACCCCCGCATGCTCGGCCAGCAGCTCGCCGGTCTCCCCCGCCTCGGCGATGATGTCGCGCAAATCGACAGGTTCGCGGTGGAGCTCAGCCCGGCCTTCGTCGGCGCGCGCCAGCGTCAATAACGAATCGAGCAGCTCCGTCATCCGATTCACTTCCTGCAGCGTCTCTTCGAGCGGCGCGAGCGTCTCCTGCGGGGTCTCCGGCCTCGTGATCGCCCGCTCGACGCCGGCGCGGACCACGGTGAGCGGCGTCTTCAGCTCGTGACTCGCATCGGCGGTAAAGCGCCGCAGCGCGGCAAAACTGCGCTCGAGGCGCGTCATCATCTGATTCAGGGTCTCGGCGAGGCGGCTCAGCTCGTCTCGCTCCATCGGCACCACCAGGCGCCGGTGCAGGCTCCGGCCGTCGGTGATCTCGCGAACTTCGGTGATCATCCGGTCGACCGGCTCGAGCGCTCGACCGGCAATCCACCCACCGACGAGGATGGCCGGCACGACGCCCACGAAGAACGCGATCACGATCGTCAGCAACAGCTGCTCGATCTGCAGCTCCGCGCTGTGTGTGTCCGCGCCCGCGAAAATGGCGCCGATCTGTCCCCCGGCCTCCCCTGCCGGGCGGATGACGTAATGCAGCGCCGGACCGTTGGGCGTCAGCCGGTACCGCCCGGGCGTGGATGTCGCGCCGCCTCGGACGAGCCCGTTCAACTGCTCGAACTGCGCAAATCCCAGCGATCTCGCGTCGGGCGATCCGAACAGCAGCCGGCCGTCGCGACTCGTGACGAGCAGGAAGTCGGGGACGACCTCGAGAACCGCGGCGACTTCCGAAGTCAGGACCGGCCGCCCCGCGGTGTCCTTTTCGACCAGCGCGCCACGGGCGCGATAACTCTCGACGAGAATTCCCGCCGTGAGATCGGCTTCCGATTGGATGCGGCGGTCGAGATCCTGATACGTGGCGCTGCGGCGGGCGAAATAGAGGACGACGGCGAAGACCGCGATGCTCAGAATGAGCGCGGTGGCGTACCAGATGGTCAACCGCCCGCGAATGCTCTCCATGTTACGCCCGCACCACGTATCCCACGCCGCGCACCGTGTGGATCAGCTTGGGTTCTTTGGCGTGATCGATTTTCTTGCGGAGCCGCGTGATGACGACGTCCACGATGTTCGTGCCGGGATCGAAGTGATAATCCCAGGCGTACTCGGTGATCAGCGTGCGTGACATGACTCGACCCTGATGCCGCATCAGGTACTCGAGCACCGCGTATTCCTTGGGGGTGAGCTCGATCCGCTTGCCGTCCCGTGTCACTTCGCGGCTCCCGGTGTCGAGGACGAGGCCATTCACCTTCAAGGTCGGCGGCGCAATCGCCTTCGGCCTGCGCCCGAGTGCCTCGACCCGTGCCAATAATTCCTCGAAGGCGAATGGCTTGGTGACGTAGTCGTCCGCCCCCATCCGCAGCGCCTGCACTTTGAAATCGACCGAGTCCTGCGCGGTCAGCACCAACACGGGAAGTCCGACGCCGCGGTCCCGCAACGTGCGCAGCACGTCGATACCGGAGAGTTTTGGCAGCCGCAGATCCAGCACCATCATGTCGTAGCCGGCGCCTCGGCCGCTGGCGCGGCGCAGTCCCTCGTCCCCATCGCCGACCAGTTCGACGTGATAGCCCGCTTCGTCCAGCCCGCGGCGGACGTAGTCCCCGACCGTCTTGTCGTCCTCAACGACGAGGATTTTCATCCGACCGGCAGGAACACCTTGAAGTTCGTCCCGACACCCAGCTGCGATTCTACCTCGATGCGGCCGCGATGCTCCTCGACGATCCCGTAGGCGACCGACAGGCCGAGTCCCGTGCCGCGGCCCTGCTGTTTGGTGGTGAAGAAGGGCTCGAAAATCTTGGGCAGGTCTTCCTGCCGGATGCCGGTGCCGGTGTCGATGAACTCCGCCATGATCTCGTCGATGCGCTGCGGATTGCGCCGCGTGCGCACCGTCAACACGCCGCGCGAGTTCATCGCGTCCATAGCGTTGAGCATCAGCGCCATGAAACATTGCACGAGCCGCTCCGCATCCGCCTGGAACTGGGGCAGGTTGTTCTGGAGCTGCCGCTCGATCGTGAGCCATTTGAACCGCTCGTGATGCTTCAACAGGAACAGCGTCTGTTCGATGATCGCATTGATGTCGGAGGCGGCCTTGTGCCCGCTCTTGGGACGCGAGAAGTCGAGCAGCCCTTCGACGATGCGCCGGCAGCGCTGGACCTCCGTATCCATGATCCGCAGGTACTCCTCCTGCGCCTGCCGCTCTCCTTCAGGCAATTCCGCGACTCGCAGGCCGAGCGCCTCGCTGCAGGCGAGAATCGTCGCGAGCGGATTGTTGATCTCGTGCATGACACCGGCAGCGAGCTGCCCGACGGCCGCCAGCTTCTCGCTCTGCCCGAGACGCTGCTGCGCCTGGCGCCATGCCGTGACGTCTTCGCCGATGGTGATCACGTGCGAAATGTCCTCGCCATCGAGGCGCATCGGGATTTTGGTGATCCGGTAGTGGCGCGCTTCGCCCGTCGCCTGTGAATCCATTTCGACGGTCTGGATTTCCCCCGTCGCGAACACCCGATCGAACTCGAGCTTCAGCAAGTCGCGCGGCTGGCGGTCGAGCACCTCGAACACTTCCCGCCCCAGCGCTTCTTCGCGGGACACACCCTGCGTCCCCGCCTCCCGTTTGCGGTTCCAGGCACGGATGCGGTAACTGCGATCGATGGCGTACAGGCCGACGGGCAGCGAGTCGATGATGCGCGCGGCGAAGTTGCGCTGGGCTTCGAGCTCCCGGGTGCGCAGGGCGACCTCGGAGGCGAGGTCTTGCGACAGCTCGTTCGCGGCGAGTACGGGAGCCACCATCTGGGCGACGACGACCAGCACGTCGTGCGCCATGCGTTCACGATGGCCCGGCGGAATAATCGCCTCGAGGCAGCCGAGGGCTTCCTCCTCATGGACGAGGGGCAGGCGCAGGAGCGTCCCCCCTGGAACCGATTCCTGATGCGGTCCCGCCGCGATCCATGCCTCGACCGCCGGCGCGTCACTGCCGGGCTGCATATCGCGTGTGGGGCTGGTGATCGGGAGAAAGCGGGAGCCGTCAGCGGAACGGAGCCAGATGTGACACCGGCGCAGCGCGAGGCCGCGTTGCAATACGCCAACCACACCGGCCAGCCCCTCTTCGGCAGGCCGGCCCGCAGCGAGCACCCTAGCGACTTCCGCGAGGACCTCGAGACCCGGATGCTCCGAGGTCAGCGTCGGCGCGACCATAAGGTCGCTAACCTAGGGATGGCGCTCCCCGCGCGCCAGCGGCGCCTCTCCACGCAACGCCAGCAGACCACGCAGCACCGGCTTTCCGCCGCTGAAGAAGGCGGTCGGACCGATCACAATCGCGAAATGCGGGGCGTTTCCGCTCCCGACGCTGAACGCGGGGAGCACGGAGACCGCCGCCCAATGCGAGCCGAGCGTCATCGGTGAGCGTGCGGCGGTGTAGCCGCTCAGCTCGAACGTCAGGTCGAAGCCCACACCGGTGCCGTGTTCGTCCGCGCCGAACTGTGCAACGGACTTCATCTGTGTCCGGGCGGACAGTGTTGTGGCGAACACGACACCTCGCGCGCCGCCGATCATGCTGCTTTCGTTGACGAACATGCCGAGCCGGCCGGCGATGCCCAGCGCTGCGAACCCGCGCGCCGGACGCCACACGTACGCGAGCTCTGCCGACTCCACCTGCCAGTTCGCCCCCAACGTCGCCACGAAGCCGAACCCGATCGCGTGCGGTCGCGCCGTATTCGCTTGCGGGGCATTCGATTGCGCCGCGAGTGTCGTAGACAAAGCCCCGAGCAAACCCAACATTGATACCATGGACCGTCGCACGTTCCTGCTCCTGACCAGTGCGGCCGCGGTGGTGCCGATCCGACGCCCTCGCCCGCTGCGGGCGTTCGGCAACCTGCGTTTCGATCTCGACGACCAGCGCCGCCTGGCGCTGTGGTACAACGCGCCTGACCGGTCCATCCCGCTCCTGCGAAATGCAGCACTCGGGGTCTGGATCGGTGATACGCTCGCTACCCTTGCCGACCTGGAAGACGTCAGCGTGGGGAACCGGCGTCCGCCCGGAGGCGAGTCCTTGGTCATCCGAGGCCGCACCGCCCAGGGCGTGTGGATCGAGGCAGAGTTCCTGGCATCCGACTCCGAAGCGCGCGGCGCGATCACGGTCACCGTCTATCCCGATCGCGTGCTTGCCACGATCCGCGGTATACGGTTCTTCGCAACTTCTGAGCCACAGGTGCTTCCCGGCGACGGCCCGCTCGTGGCGCTCGTAAATGGTTATCAGTCGTGGAGTAGCTGCCGCGTCGCGACATTGCCCGTCGAAGCGACGAGTTTCGGCGCGATCGGATTGACGCGTGGCGCTCACGGTTTTGCAGCAGTTTGGGAGCCGAGCGACGCGGGCGAAGCGAAGGTGAAGCTGGCCACCGACGGGAGTCTGGAGGCGGTGAGCGAGTGGTCGCCGGCGCGCCCGGTTCGGCCTGACGGTGATGGCGCGACGCTGCGGCTCGCCTACCAGCCCGCCGGCGACGGCCTTGCGGCGTTGAGCGCCGCCGCGACTCCCTCGTCGTCGGTGGATCGAGAGCGCGTGGCGGGGCTGTCCGTGCCCACCGGTTGGTGCTCCTGGTATGAGCTCGGCCCCGCGGTGACGGAAGCCGACATGCTCGCCAACATCGACTTCTGCGCCGCGCACTTCGACCGTCGCTTTCTGCGGTACATCCAACTGGACGATGGCTACCAGCGCGCTGCCGGCGACTGGGACATGAATGCCAAGTTCCCGCACGGCCACCGCTGGCTCACCGATCGGATTCACGCAGCGGGGTTTCAGGCGGGCCTGTGGATCGCTCCCTTCGCGGTCGCGGAGCGATCGGACGTTGCCCAAGCGAATCCGGCGTGGCTCCTCAAAGGGCCGCCACCCGAAGGGACGCCCCTCGTTTTGGACACGCGCGAACCGTGGGGCGGCCGCATCCTGGCGCTCGATGGCGCGCATCCCGGCGCCCAGCAGTGGCTGTACGATCTCGCCCGCCGCGTGGTGCGGGAGTGGGGCTACGACTATTTGAAGATCGATTTTTTGGAGTGGGCGACGGCCGGCGTGACGCACTACGGCGGACTCACCCGCGCCGAGGCCTATCGCAGCGGACTCGCCGCCCTGCGCGAGGGTCTTGGCACCGAGGCGTTTCTCCTCGGCTGCGGGGCGCCATTGCAGCACGCCGCCGGCATGGTGGACGGCATGCGAATCGGTGACGACGTGGAGGCGAGCTGGAACGGCATCCAGTCGCCGGCGCGCGCGGCGGCGCTCCGGAGCTTCTACCACCGGTCCGTCTGGCTCAACGATCCCGATTGCCTCGTCGTACGGCCGCCGCTCACGCTCGACGAAGCGCGCGTGTGGACCTCTGTGGTCGCACTATCCGGCGGAATGTGCGTCTTCTCGGACAACCTTCCGAAGCTCCCGGCCGAGCGGCTGGCGTTGCTGCAAAAGGCAATCCCCGTTGCGTCAAAGACGAAATCATCGCCGCGTCCGGTAAGGACGCAAAGCGAGCAGCCTGAGATCGCTCCGGCGATCAGCGCCGGTGACACCGTCGTGCGGCTCCAGGGACCGTGGCGCTTCCGAACCGGGGACGACGCGCGCTACGCCGCCCGTGATTTCGACGATGACGCCTGGGAAACGATTCCCGTGCCTCTTACCTGGGAGCAGGCCGGGCACCCCGATTACGACGGATCCGCCTGGTACCGAACCCGTTTCATTTTGCCCCCGACTGCAACCGACTCGGTGCACCTCGAGCTCGGCAAAGTTGATGACATCGATGAGACCTTCGTCAACGGAGTGAGAGTTGGAGGAACGAGCGGCTGGCGCAGTTATCGCCGGTACGCGATACCGCCAGGAGCGTTGAATTGGGGTGGCGAGAACGTACTTGCCGTTCACGCCGTCGACACCGGCGGGCCTGGGGGCCTCTGGTCCGTCACTCGCGGTCTCCCCCCGTCCAGCTGGATCGTCGAGGGAGCGCCACACTGGTGGACGCTGGCGCTCGCTAATTGGGACGACGAGCCGCGCACGATCACGCACAACCTGTCCGCCCTGGGAATTGCCGCGCCTCGCTCCCGGTTTGCCGCCTACGATGTCTGGAGTGAGAAACCACTGCCCGACGTCCAGCAGACGCTCGCCGCAACGATTCAACCGCACGCCACGCTGGTCGTCGCCGTGCGGCCGAGCGCGCCGCGGCCGCAGATCATCGGCTCGACTCGGCACATCGTACAGGGCGCCATCGACATCACTGACGAGCGTTGGGACGCCGGAACCCGTACGTTCGGCGCGAAATCATCGAACCTCGATGGCCGCCCCTACGCGGTGACGATCGCCGTCCCACGCGGGCTGCGTGCGCGGACCTGCAAGTCCGACACCGCCTGCACCTTGAAGCGCCTTGATTCGGGGCACGCCGTGATCGAATGGCCGGCAGGCACCACGGCTGATCTCGATTGGTCGGTGACGTTCGGACGGGTGGGAAGACGCTAGAGCCGCACACGCGCACCGGTGAAGCGCACGCCCTGCATGACGTGGCGCTGAGCCAGCAGGCACACCACGAGAACGGGTAG
>Ga0070698_100007505_pt1 | contig 11799 bp, 17 predicted proteins | sample KBSK1502metaG_FD_65477 | JGI IMG/M metagenome (GOLD analysis project Ga0070698, IMG submission 65477) | Corn, switchgrass and miscanthus rhizosphere microbial communities from Kellogg Biological Station, Michigan, USA - KBS K1-50-2 metaG | ecosystem: Host-associated > Plants > Roots >...
TGTCGCATTGGAAAGGGGTCGCGTTCGCGAACGCAGCGCGGCACGGAGTTTATTCGGCGTTGCTGGCTCGCGCCGGAATGACCGGACCGGCCCCGATTTTCGAAGGACAAATGGGTTTTGAAAAACAGCTCGGCGTCACCCTTGGCAATGTCGGCGAAAAATTTGTGAAGCGGCCCGATGCCAAGACCGCGAATGAAGGCACGGCGGCGATGATCCTGAACACGAGCATCAAATATTGGCCGGCGGAATATCACAGCCAGAGCGCGATCGAAGCGGCGCTGTTTCTGCGGCAACAACTTGACGATCCTGCGCAGGTCAAGTCGATGACGATCGAAAGTCACGACGCCTCGGTCGACATTATCGGGAGCGAACCAGAAAAATGGAGACCGGAGACGCGCGAAACCGCCGATCATAGCTTGCCCTACATCACGGCTATCGCCTTGATCGACGGTCAGGTCACTGAAAAGCAATTTCAACCGGAGCGTTTCATGGATCCGAAGATCTGGAAATTTTTGGAGAACGTGAAAGTCGAACGGAATCCGGAACTCAGCGCTTTATATCCGGGCGCAGTGGCCAACATCGTGCATGTCGATCTTGCGGACGGGAAGCGATTGACCAAGCGGGTGGATTATCCGCTCGGGCACGCCAAGAACCCGCTCGAAGACTTTGAAGTTGAAAAAAAGTTTTTGTCTTTGGTCGTTCCAACTTTTACTCGCGATCACGCCGCAAAAATTATTGAGCACGCCTGGAGTCTGGACGAACAGAAAGACGTCCATCATTTAATGAAACTGGTGCGAGTTCACTGAGTATGAAAAAAACCGAGCGCGTAACGACAGCGTTCCGGCAGCTGATCGCGAAAGGAACAGTAATGATGCCGGGTGTGCCAAATGCGGCAATGGCCCGACAGGTCGATCGCGCGGGATTCGACGCGGTTTACATCAGCGGAGCGGGAATGGCCAACGCGACCGCGGGCGTACCGGATATCGGTTTATTGACCCTCACCGAAGTCGTACATCTGGCAGGTTATGTCGCGAAGGCGGTGAATATCCCGGCCATTGTCGATGCGGACACCGGTTTTGGCGGATCGGAAAATGTTGCTCGCACAATCCAGGAATTGGAAAAAGCCGGTCTGGCCGGTTGTCACATCGAAGATCAGGAATTTCCAAAGCGTTGCGGTCATCTTTCCGGGAAGTCGATTGTCGATGTTGAGGAAATGGTCGGAAAAATTAAAGCGGCGGTGGCGGCGCGACGCGATCCCGATTTCATGATCATCGCCCGAACGGATGCGCGGGCGGTGGAGGATTTCGATCGCGCGGTCGAGCGGACCGGCGAATATCTAGCCGCCGGGGCGGACGCGATTTTTCCGGAAGCGTTGCAAAGCGCCGACGAATTTCGCGATTTCGCAAAGGAGATCGATCTGCCGTTGCTCGCGAACATGACCGAGTTCGGCAAAAGTCCGCTGCTTTCTTTCAAAGAGCTCTCCGATTTCGGTTACAAGATGGTGATTTTCCCGATGAGTGCGTTTCGGGTCGCGATGAAAGCGAGCGCAGAATTCTTGCGCGCCCTGAAAAAGAGAGGGACACAAAAGGATTGGATCGACGAGATGCAGACGCGGCAGGAGCTTTACCAGCTGCTCGATTACGATCCGGCGGCGGAGGAATGGTTAGGTTTTCGCGACTGATCATTTGTCGAACGGCGTATCGTTGTTAACGTGAACGAAGAAGATGAGCACTGACGCAAAACGAGAATACAGCCCGGGTTTGGCCGGCGTGATTGCGGGCGAGACGAAGATTTGCTGGGTCGATCCGAATGCCGGGTTGATGTACCGCGGCTACGACATTCACGAGATGGGCGACAAGGCGACGTTCGAGGAAGTCGCCTATTTGCTCCTGAACGGGGAATTGCCAAACGGAAAACAGTTGAAGGAATTCAGGGACCAAATTGCCGCTCAACGCGAGCTGCCAAAGGAAGTGATCGAGATGTTGCGGCTTTTGCCCAAATCGACACACCCGATGGACACGTTGCGGACCGGTGTCTCGATGCTGAGCGCTTTCGATAAAGAGGTCGGCGACAATTCGCACGACGCCAACATTCGGAAGTCGATCCGCTTGATCGCGCGGGTCTCGACGCTGATCACCGATGGTTACAGAATTTCACACGGCGAAAAACCGCTGCCGGAAAAGCCGGAGTTGGGTCAGGCGGCCGATTTCTTTTATAGATTGAATGGGAAAGTTCCCGAAGCGTGGCAAACGCGGATGCTAGATACGATTTTCAATTTGTATGCCGACCACGAATTCAATGCTTCGACATTCGCTGCGCGCGTGACCGCTTCAACGCTGGCGGGGATTTATGCGGCAGTGACTTCAGCTTGCGGCACGCTCAAAGGGCCCTTGCACGGTGGCGCCAATGAAGAATCGATGAAGATGCTCGAGGAGATCAAAACGCCCGATCGCGCCGAAGATTGGTTGAAGAAACAACTCGCCGCCAAGGCGAAGATCATGGGATTCGGGCACCGCGTTTACAAAAAGGGTGATTCGCGCGTCCCGATCATGCGTGAAATCGCGCGCGATCTCGGCAAGCGCACCGGCAAAGAGAACTGGGTGGCGATTTGCGAGAAGCTTGAAGAAGTGATGGACCGCGAAAAAGGCCTGTGCGCGAATGTCGATCTTTATGCGGCGCCGGTTTTCTGGATGCTCGGCTTCAAGCCTGAGTTGAACACGCCGCTGTTTGCGGCATCACGCGTAGCCGGCTGGTGCGCACATGTGACCGAGCAGCACGACAACAATCGATTGATTCGCCCGCGTTCGCTTTACACCGGCCCGCAGCTCCGAAAGTATCCCGGTCCGGCCGGTTCTGCTTAAGGCCAGTCCGGCTCGGACCCAATGGCGGAGCAATCGCTTCAGGAAAAATACGCGCCCGGAAATTCGTGCTGGGGTTGTGGCCCGGCAAATCGTGAAGGTTTGCGGATCCGTAGCTTTGCCAGGAACGGCGAAGTCGATGCTGAATGGCAGCCGCAACCGAAGTACGAAGCGTTTCCCGGCGTTTTGAACGGCGGTATTATTGGCACCTTGCTGGATTGCCATTGTAATTGGACGGCGGCCTATCATTTGATGAAACACTCGGGCGCGGACCATCCGCCTTGCACCGTTACCGCCGAATATTCAATCAAACTGCTGCGGCCAACGCCGACGAACGGACCAATCACGCTTTCGGCACACGTTGTCGATCTGACCGGCGATCGCGCGACCGTTGAAGGAACGTTGAGCGGCGGCGGCAAAGTCTGCGCGACCTGTCGCGGAATTTTCGTGGCAGTGGAAGAGGGCCATCCCGCGTTTCATCGCTGGTAAAAAGCGCGCCCGGGGTGACTCGAACACCCGACCTACGGATTAGAAATCCGTTGCTCTATCCGGCTGAGCTACGGGCGCAAATGCGGATGGAACGTAATCATGCTGCGAACCACTGCAATCACGGCTCCGCTCGCGAAGATGCCGATCTTGCTTTCGTTAGCGTAAAACTCGAGCGTCGGCGCAATGAATGCACTCCTGGTTATCGCGCCCTACAAATACCAAGGCACGTGGGTGTTTGACGATCCGGCGGTCGGTTTATCACGCGAGCCGTTCATCGCCGGGATCGACACCATGATCGACAAGGCGGTCGCCGACATTCCCAATGCCGAGAAAGGATTTCGTGCGATCTTTAGTGCGTCGCCATTTCCAGGAGCGAACTTAAAACTAGACTGGCGCCGCGAAGAATCGGGCGGCAATTGGTATTACAGCGACCGCTTCAAAATGGAAGGCTAACTTTGTCCCGCGCTCTTCAAATATTTTCCGAGCGCGCCGCGCGAGATTTACGTAAAGATCGAGCCGAAGAATTAGCGCGAGAGCTGGCTGCGCGATTTTGCCAAGGCAACTGGATCCAACGTCACGTTGGTTATTCGTGAAAACGGTGCTTAAGCTCCCAAACGCGCAACGCCGCGAGTAAGAGCGCTTTGGTGCGAGTGAGGGTCCCCGCTGCGGCCATGGTCGTTCCAACATCGTGGCCGGCCTGATTCGGAGCGCCCTTGCCATTTCGGCCGCGGTTTCGACTCCGTTTATGTCCCTTGGTTTTTTTAACCCGGCGGGTAGCCGATTCGCTCACCGCCAGATGACCGCTGCTGTTCATAAAGTTCCTCATTCCCGAGCAGCTTCCAGGCCAGCAGTTGTCAGCGGCGGACCGATTTCGACCAACCTGTATGCCCTCAATAAACCGTCGCAGCCGCGAAAAGTTGCGGACTTGATTTGGCCGATTGAAAAGCGCTTGTGCGGGCGTCAGTTCTCCGCCAGTTTCAACCCCGACTTATGGCTGATCGGAAAATCGGGTGTCTCAGCATTTTTTTGTTTGTCGCGCTCTGCGCCAGCGTGTTCATCAACTGCCTGCTGGCGCTGGCAGCGTTTCGCGGGTTTGGAGGGGCTGGGGTGCGGGTCGAGGAACCGTTGCCACGCTTTCGAGAAATGGTTATCGAACGCGGTGGCCGCATCGTACCCGATCGTATTGCGCTTATCACCATGCGCGGCCTGATCAGCTCCTCGATTCCGGGAAGCGTGAGCGATTCGATGGTCGAAGATATGCGGCTCGCGCTGCAGCAAGCGCGCGACGACAATCGCGTCAAAGCGATTGTGCTCGAAATCGATTCGCCCGGCGGCGAAGTCACCGCGGCCGATCAAATTTACAACGCCGTCACCAAAGCTCGCGCGCGAAAGCCAGTGGTCGTCTACATGGATTCGCTCGCTGCGTCCGGCGGTTATTACATCGCCTGCGGCGGAAAATTTTTGATGGCGAATGAAACGACAATCACCGGTAGCATTGGCGTCATTATTCAAACACTTAATTATGAGCAACTTTTCAACAAAATCGGCCTCGCCTCCGTCGTTTTCAAAAGCGGCAAGTTCAAAGACATTCTCAATGGCGCGCGACCGATGACTCCGGAGGAACGCGAATTGATCCAGAATTTCGTCATGCAAACCTACGACAAATTCCTCGGCATCGTCGCCAAGGAACGCAATCTTCCGGCCGACATGCTGCGCAATAACATCGCGGATGGCCGAATTCTTTCCGGCAAAGAAGCGCTGAACGACAAACTCATCGACGGGCTCGGTCAGATCGAGGACGCATATGCAAAAGCGAGACAACTCGGCAATGCGCCGCAAGCGACCGTGATCAAGTATGGGCCTCCATTTAGTCTCACCCGATTTTTTCGTGCCTTCGGCCAAACTGGTAACTCGAAAATCGAACTTCAATTGCCAAAACAGCTTGTGTCCCAATTGGAGAGCGGACGCGCGTATTTTCTACCGAGCTTTTACGCTCCCTAGCCGCGGCCAGCCACGCAAATGTTAGCTGGTGCTTCCTCAATCGCGCTGGGATTCTTCTTTGTCGCGTTCGTTTTTGTTGGTTTGTCGATTTATTTCGCGCTTGTCTGGCAAATCAACAATCGAAGGACGGTGGTGGGAGCGGATCCCAGCGTTGAGCCTCACAAGACATTCGGATTACCGGAAGCATTTTTGGCCGCGGGCCTGGTTTTGTTTCTTTTGATGAATGTGACCGCTTCGATCGGGCGGTCGCCTGTTCAACTAACGAACCGCGATCTGATCGCGAATTTTCTTTTCACTTTGTTCATCGTCTTCTTTGTTGCCGCATTCTTGAAGCTTCGTGGAATCGACATCGATTCGTTAGGCGGGTTTTCGAAAACGAGTCTGAAGCGGGCGCTAAGCACCGGGGTTGTTCTATTACTCGCTGGCACGCCGTTGATTCTTCTGGCGGAAGTGTTCACGCAAAATGCGTTCGGCAGCGGTTCGAGCAGGCAGGAGATTGTCGATCTTTTCAACACCTCGCGCACCATCGAACAACGCGTGATGATTATCGTTCTGGCGGTGGTCGTCGCGCCGATTTCCGAAGAGTTCATCTTTCGCTTTTTTATCTACGGTGTGGTGCGCCGCTATTTCGGCATCGCTGTCGGCCTGATCTTCAACGCATTACTCTTTGCCGCCGCGCACACCCATTTGCCGTCGGCCGTGCCGCTCTTTGTCCTCGGAGGGTGCTTCACCCTTGCCTACGAATGGAGCGGGTCGATTCTGGTCTCCATGGCAATGCATTCTCTTTTCAATTCCGTTCAACTGACCTTTCTCGCCTTTCCTGAACTGTTTCAGCAATGAAACGTCGCCGGTCCGCCAGGGGACGGACTCGCCTGGGCGAGGTTGGCGAAGATGCTCTAATCGCGTCGTTGCTGCGCGACTTGCCGACCTCGCGTGGAGTGATTTCTGGCGCCGGTGACGATTGCGCGGTCGTCGAATCTCCCGGAAAGAGAAATCTGCTCGTTCTCAAGACCGATTGCGTGGTCGAGAAAATTCATTTTACGGCTACGACCGATCCAATTCGCATCGGGTGGAAAGCGATGATGCGGCCGTTGAGCGATTTCGCTGCGACCTCCGCGGTTCCGCAATTCGCTCTCATCACTCTCATAGTCTCGGGCGCAAGGTCGACATCGTGGGTCAAAAAACTTTATCGCGGATTGAACGGCGCAGCTTCGCGTTTCGATGTCAGCATCGTTGGCGGCGAAACCAGCGCGACGAGTGGGCCGGCCGTGATTTCGGTGAGCGTGTCCGGTTTCGTTGAAAAAGATCGATGGGTTTCGCGAGCTGGCGGAAAAAAAAACGACGATCTTTTTGTCACCGGTCGGCTCGGCGGCTCCTGGCGCGGGAAACATCTCAAATTTGTTCCGCGGATTGATGAATCGCGCTGGTTGACCAAAAAATTCCCTGTCCATGCCATGATGGATTTAAGCGACGGCCTCGGCGCGGATCTTCCGCGTCTGGCAACGGCGAGCAAGATTGGCTTCAAGATCGATAGGGAGAGTTTGCCGCTTGCACCCGGCGCGACGATCGACAACGCGATTTCCGACGGCGAAGATTACGAACTGCTTTTCGCAATCTCAACGCGCGAGCGCATGCGTCTCGAGCGTGCCTGGCGCAAAAGATTCCCGAAACTCCCGCTCACTCGCATCGGTCGTCTCGCTCAACCTCTCAACAACTTGAGTTCTCAACTTCTGCCCGGTGGCTACGTTCATTTCCAATAGTCCGGACGAAACGGAAGCTTTCGGCCGTCGTTTTGAGAACGACGTTCGACCCGGCGATGTGCTTGCGCTGACCGGCGATTTGGGCAGCGGCAAAACGCAGTTCGTCAAAGGATTGGTTGCCGGTCTGGGCAGCAGCCCCCCGGCGACCAGCCCGACCTTTACCCTGATTCACGAATATTCGGGCGGGCGTTTACCGATTTATCATTTCGATTTTTTTCGCGTTGAGGATCAACAATCCGCCGAACGGCTAGGGCTCGACGATTATTTCTTCGGCGACGGCGTTTCGGTGATCGAATGGGCCGACCGCTTTCCGGATTTAATTCCAGAGAAGGCGCGCTGGATTTCTTTCGAAGCGAAATCTGAAACGCAGCGCGTGATTGTCTTTCACTGGTAATAGCCCAGCGCTTCAGCGCTTGGATTGAATCTTTTAAATTAGAGCAAGTCCCGACAGGGACGGAAGAGACACATGCCCAATCGGAGCTTCTTTCGTCCCTGGCGGGACCAGCCCTGCTTTTTGTTTCTTCTGCCCAGCGTTAAAACGCTGGGCTATTATCGGTAACTGAGTCAATGCTCCTCATCAAAGATCAAGCCGGATCTGCATGAAAATTCTCGCGCTCGAACTGTCCAGCGCGCGCAGCAGCCTGGCGTTGTTCAACATTGGTAATGTCGATTTCTTTCGCGAATGGCAAAATGATCGAAAGAATTCCGGCCCCTTCTTCGAATACTTGGCTGAAGTGCAAAAAGAATTTGGAAAACCAGACACAATCATCGTCGGGCTCGGCCCTGGTTCTTATGCCGGAACCCGGATCGCGATTTCCGCCGCAATTGGATTATCGGTGACGGGAGGGACGGGCTCTGTCCCGTCCGACGAAAGGATTAAATTAGTGGGACGACATGGAGGTCGTCCCTCCATTCCGCTGATTGGTTTTCCATCGATCTGTGCGATCGACTGCGACGCTCCGGAATATTGCGTGATCGGCGACGCACGTCGTCAGACGTTTTTCTTTGCGCGTATTCGCGACAATAACTTGGTCGAGGGCCCGACGCTGATGAGTGAGGCTGAATTGCGCGAGAAATTGGATAAAGTCGACCGCAAGATGTCCATCTTCGCCACGGAGAAACTTTCTCAATTCGAGCGGGCTGCGATCCGTTATCCGTCCGCGAAAGTTCTGGCCCGGCTGGCTCAGGATGCGAATCGAAATTTTGTGCCGCCGCCGCTCGAACCCATTTATTTGCGCGAACCGTATACCACTATTCCGAAAAAATGACGCAGATTTATCGTTGTTGGGCTGAGATCGATCGCAGTGCGTTGCGCCACAACGCGAAGGTCGTGCGCGAGCGGATTGGCTCGGCTGAGATGCTCGCGGTCGTGAAAGCGAACGCCTACGGCCACGGCATGCTGGGTGTCGCTGAAACGCTTGCCGACGACGCGCAACTATTTGGCGTTGCCAATTTGGAGGAAGCGCTCGCGCTTCGCGAATCACTCACTCATCCAATCATCATTCTCGGTCCCGCCATTCCCGATGAAAGATCGACAATCGCCGAGCGCGGTTTCATTCCGACCATATCGACCCTTGAAGAGGCCGAAGATTTTAGTCGGGTCGCAGCTCGCAACCCTCGCCTCAATCCTCTCAGCGCTCCACCCAGTCGCGATCCCGGGGAGGGGGGCGCGCTGGCGCCAGGTGAGGGTCGACACACAACCGCGTTGATTAATTTCAAAGTTGACACGGGCAACGGGAGAATGGGTGTCGTGGAAAACGAAGCCGTGGAAGTTTTCAAACGCGTCGCGGCGTTGCCGAAGATCGACATTCACAGCATCTCGACGCACATGCCGGTTTCGAATGAGGACGCGGACTACACCCGCGATCAGCTGGTTCGATTCCGCAAAATCGTTGAGCAGCTGCGCGTGGCGGTTCCGGGCAATTACAAAACGCACGTGCTCCAAAGCGCGGGCACGCTCGCTTTCAACAACCCGACATTCGAGATCGTGCGTGCCGGAACCATTCTCTACGGAATTTCGCCCCTCCCGGAGTTTCAGAAACTGCTCAAACCGGCGATGACCTGGAAGACGCGGATCGGACTCGTTCGCAACGTGCCGAAAGGGACATCGATCAGTTATGGCCGCACATTCATTACACCACGTCCGATGCGCGTGGCCACGCTGACATGCGGTTACGCCGACGGTTATCCGCGACATCTGTCGAATCGCGGCGCGGAAATGCTGGTCCGCGGAAAGCGCTGTGCATTACTTGGCCGTGTGACCATGGATTTGATGGTGATCGATGTTTCGCACATCAAAGATGTCGAGGTTGGTGAAGAAGTGGTGCTGATGGGAAGACAAGGGAGCGAAGACGTTTGTTGCACCGAATTGGGCGAAAAGGCCGGCACGATCACCTGGGAGATCACGACCCGGGTTGGCCAGCGCGTGAAGCGAGTTTTTGTTTGAAGCAACCCTCACCTGCTTCGCGACTTCCTCTCCCTGGCCAGGGAGAGGATAGAGGCGAGGGTCGAGCGCGAAAAATAACGACAGCTTGGACGCGGGCGCTGGTTGTTTTACATTCGTCTGTCGATGTTTCAAATTATTTTTAACGAGCTAAGCGCGTCCGAGATGTCGGCGCTTCCGAAGAAAATGCAGCTCGATTTGCTCGAGCAGTTTCAGATATTCCCCGAGGACCTCGATCATCTCGACGCCAAGCATTTCGGCGTGATCGAGCGCGAAGGAAAAAAATTATATCGCTATCGCGCCAAAGATTATCGGATTTACTTCGCCAAGACGCAGGAAGGCATCAAGATTCATCGCGTCCTGAACAAGAACACGTTTCGCGATTTCCTTTTCCGCAGCAAATTGCCGGTGTCGGAAGACCAACAGCTCGGCAAAACGCGCGAGTTTTGGAAACTGATCGAGCAAGGCGAGAAAACGCGGAAGGCGTGATGGCAAAGTTGTCATTTGCGAGAGCGGCGACATTTTTCGCAAGTGGGTACGCTGCTGCGGGCGGAGTTGTGACCGTGATAGCGCGGATTCAGGACGAGTCGTGGTTGAGCGGCCCCGTTATGCTTGGATTCTCGGCAGCAACGTCGATAATTTACTTCCTAATTCTCTGGTCGCTTAGGAAATGGCGATTTCTTGCGCCTACTTCGGGAGGAATGGCATTGGCAGGCTGTTTGTGCGCCCTTTACCCGATCGTTTGCGGCTACTTTCCAGTTTACTTCATGCGCTGGGAACTCGCGCTTCCCGTCATTACTGCTCAATTATTGCTTCTCGTCCTAGTGACCGCGATCTCTGCGCGATTGCAACAATCTAGCGTCTGAGAGGATCGCTCGATTTTCGCTCGGGATGACGATGTGTAGCAACGGCGCCATGCGCCGTTTAGGACCGGCCACAGGCCGGTGGCTACATTATTTCATCAAGAAGGCGGAGCGGCTGCGTTTGATCTCGCGGGGTCATTCCGAGCGGAGCGAGGGATCTCACAGTCGAAGGCTGGATCACAAAATTAATCAGCGTGATTAATGAGCTTGTGAGAGATCCCTCGCATTCGTTTGGGATGACAGAAAATAAGTGCGACGCTCATAGAGCGCCGGTACGACCGCGGCTACATCACTTCATTAGCAGCACCGAGCGACTGCGCTTGATCTCGCGAGTGATTTTGCGGTGGAGATGCGCCGGCATCCCGGTCACGCGGCGGGGAAGAATTTTGCCGCTCTCGGTCACGAACTTTTTCAGGAGATCGGGATTTTTGTAATCGATCGCTTCGATCGAGATGTCGATCCGGCGCCGCGGCATGGCGCGATTGGCGCGGCGAAATGCGGAACGGCGTTTGGCGGTCTTGGGTTGCATTGGGAAATTATTTGGTTTCGCGATGAAGCGTGTGCTTGCGCAAAAACGGATTGTATTTCTTTTTCTCCAGGCGGTTTGGCGTGCGCGGGCTTTTCTTGTTCCGAAAAGACATGTAACGCGAAACCGGTTTGCCGAGCGCTTTCGCTTCAGTGCACTCGAGCGTGATAATTTCCTGTGCCATCGACGTTATTCCTTGGATTCGGCCGCCGGCGCCGCTTCTTCTTCTTCACCTTCGCCACCTTCGTCATCAGTCAGACCGAAAAGTGAAGTGACCGATTGGCGGACGCGTGAGGCTTTGTTCTGTTTCTCGAGCTGCGATTGGCACTCGACAGTGAACCGCGCGAACGGGATCGCTTCGAGCCGTGCATGCGGAATCGGTTTACCCGACATTTCGCAAATTCCGTAGGTACCGACTTCGATCCGTTTCAGCGCCTGATCGATCTCATAAAGCGCGTCCTGTTCCTGTGAAAGCAGGCTGAGCGCAAAATCGCGGTCATAAGCGTCAGAACCGGCGTCGGCCTGATGCATTCCAAACGCGGAAGCTTCGCTGCCTTCCGCACGCGAACGCAATGTGTCCTGTGCGACGCCGGCCATGGAATCAACCATGGCATCGCGCAGTTGCAGGAGCTTCTCCTTTTGCTTGCGGTTGAACGGACTCAATTTGCGTTCACGATGATTGCGTCCGAGCAGCGTCTCGCGCGCGTTCGCGCTAGCGCGTGCTTTCTTCGCAGAAACCTTACGGGCTGGCTTCGCTTTGCCCGCTTTCTTAGCTGAAGTTTTCTTCTTTTTTGGTGTGGCCATAATTCAAAAGGCGCCCCAGCAGTCGGGCGCCGGAAAAAACGGAGGCTTAATTAAG
>Ga0070698_100007506_pt1 | contig 11798 bp, 7 predicted proteins | sample KBSK1502metaG_FD_65477 | JGI IMG/M metagenome (GOLD analysis project Ga0070698, IMG submission 65477) | Corn, switchgrass and miscanthus rhizosphere microbial communities from Kellogg Biological Station, Michigan, USA - KBS K1-50-2 metaG | ecosystem: Host-associated > Plants > Roots >...
GTAGTGCGGCACGAGCCGCTGCTGGACCAGTACGCGGTGAACACGATCATGCCGGGCCGGGCCCGGGAGAACCGGTACACCGGCATCGAACCGCTCGCCCGGGCGCTGGAGGCGGTGGTTTACCAGATCGCGTTTCGCCCGCCGGGTCCGGGCGAGTACTACTACATCGCGTCCTTGCAGGTGAGCACGCTGTCGGACAGCGACCTCGATGAGCTGGAACGCTTTCTCCGGGGGGACCTGGGACCGGCGGCGAGCGAAGGGCGCGACCTGGGTGACGCGCTGGGACGGGGAGCGACCCGGGTGCTGCTCAAACTGGCGGGGGTGCCGAGTCTGAGGATAGAAGGCAGAAGTGGGAGATTCAGAGTCCGGTAAACAAGTAACTGAAAGTAGAAAAAAGTAACTGCAAGTAGAAGAAAGTAAGGGCGCCTACTTTCAGTTACCTGCAGTTACTTTCGGTTACGTTCGGTTACTTAGTTTCGCAGCGCCTGCAGCGTCTCCTTGCCATAGAACATCCGGATGTACTTGGCCTGGATCGACGTCAGCCGGCGGACCGCCCACGCCAGGTGCACGAAGTGCGGCTCGTGAGGCGGGTGCAGCGGCTCCATCCCGCACTCCTCGGGAAGGTGATTTCCCTTGCGGGTGTTACAGGCGCTGCAGGCGGTGACGACGTTGGTCCAGTCGTTGTTGCCGCCCCGCGAGAGCGGGACCAAATGGTCGCGGGTCAGACATTCCCGGTGCCGCAGGTCCGCCTGGGTACGATGGCAGTACTGGCAGCGGTAGTCGTCGCGGGCGAAGAGGAATGTATTGGTGACTTGGCGACGGAAGCGGCGAGGGACGTGGACGAAGCGGACCAGTCGAATGATTGCCGGCTTGGGGAGAACCAGCCGGGCACTTCGGACCAGTTCGTTTTGGTCCGCCTCCACTATTTCCGCTTTACCGTCAATGACCAGACGCAGAGCCCGGCGCACCGGGACCATAGTCAGCGGTTCAAAGGAAGCATTCAACGCAAGACATCGCACGCGGGCAATCTCCCAGCCGAAAGGCCAGTTCCATCGATCCTGCAGGTAACCCCAACCAACATAATGCTATACAGGGCCGGGGCCGGTCGGCAAGGGCGGGCTAGAGACCGATCCGGCGCTCCAGGGATTTCCGCGCCAGTTCCGACCGGGTCACCAGCAGCACGGTTCCCATCCCCGCGACCGCTCCGAGCACCTCGGGCCATTCCGACTGCTCCAGCGCCACCGCCACGGCACCGGCCCCGCCATGTCGGGTCCGGAGCACCAGCATCGGGCCCACCCCGTCCATCCCCAGCACCCAGGCCTTGAGCACCAGGGCGATGTCGGGCCGCCCCGGGGCTTCGGCGGGCACCGCGTAGAATCCACCTCCCGCGGGATCGTTCTGCTTCAGCAAGCCGAGCTCGCGGATGTCGCGCGACAGCGTGGCCTGGGCTACGTCCACGCCTTCCCCGGCCAGCGCGCTCTGGAGCGCTGCCTGGTTGGGGATTCGCCGCTCGCGGACCAGCCGCAAGATGAGCGAGTGTCGGGACAGCTTCATTTGCAGTCCGCTCCTTCAACTGCTACCACAAAGACACAGAGTCACGGAGAAGACATTCAATTGTTTTCTTTGTGTCTTGTGTCTCTGTGGTGGCGGTTGCAGCACTCAAGGTACCCGGTAGACTTGCCGTCCACCGACGAACGTAGCGACTACATCGTCGAGACCACTCGCAAGAATGGCATCCGGAAGGTTATCGGCGACCGTGCCCTCTGGTAGCCGGACGAGCGCGAAATCGGCCCACTTCCCTGCCTCGACACTCCCCACCTCGCGACCCAGCCCAATGGCCTCGGCGGCGCCCAGGGTCGCCAGGCGGATCGCCTCCGGCGCCGGGAGCCCGGCAAGCTGCGCCGCCGCGCGGGCTTCGGCAAGGAGGTCGGGAGGATATACGCTGGCGGCCGAGTCGGTACCTACGCCGATCTTGAGCCCGGCTTTGCGGAAAGCGGGGAGCGGAGCGTCGCCATGGCCGTGGCGGCGATTGGAGCGGGGACAGTGGGCGACGCCGCAGTGATGCCGGCCCAGTCGCGCGATGTCGGCCTGGTCGGCGCGCACCACGTGAATGCACAGGGTATCGGGCCCCAGCACTTCGTGGGTCTCCAGCCACGCGAGAGGTGATCGGCCGGGCAGTGAGGGCGGGACGATGTCCCGGCTGCGCCACATTTCCGCGAACGGCCCCGTCGCCCGCTCCAGCAAATCCGATTCGGCTTGCGACTCGGCGATGTGCACCGCGATGGGGCGATGCTGGGTCCGTGCGAGCTGGGCCGCGGCGCGATAGAGCGGCCCGCTCACCGAATAGGGGGCATGAGGAGAGACCCCCAGCCGGATTCGGTTCGACTCGTAGCTGGATAGCTCGCGAAGCCGCCGCTCGAACGCCGCGATGTTGGCGGCGGCCGCATCGGGATGGGGACCGAAGACTTCGAGATAGGCAATGCCGCTGCCACCCAGCTCGGCCAGCGCGCGGAGCGGACCGGCGGAGCTTCCGGTGTCGGCGACGGTAGTGACGCCCGCGGCGAAACTCGCGTGCAATCCGGCTTTCGCGGCGTGGTAAAAGTCTTCCTCGCCGCGGCCGGCTTTCAATTCGATGATCCGGCGGATCCAGCTGGGAAAGTCGGCTTCCTCGTCCTGCCCTTCGAAGCCGGTGAGCTCGAGGTGGGTGTGGGCGTTGACCAGGCCGGGTATGAGCACGGCCCCGGCGAAGTGATTGCTTCCGACCCGTGGTTCGATCGCTGTGATGCGCCCCTGGTCATCCAGCACAACGCCGGAGTTCGGGTGAACCAGGCCGGTGCCGGTAAAGAGCCAGTCGGCTGAGATTGCACGCATGGTGGAGACCGAGGAAGAACGAGGCAAGCGCTACCGCTGCAACGCGGATTTCCGCCGAAACGCGCCGATCGCATCCAGCGCCTATGGCGTTCCTAATCTTATGAACAACCATGGTACACAAGAACGAATCGGTCTGATCAATGACAACTCGTACTCATCGACCTGAATCCACGCCAGAGTCAATCGGCGCGTTTTCGCGTTTATCAGCGTTGAAGCGGTAGCGTTTTCAGGAACAGGACTAGTTTCTCGGACCCGGCTTCCACACACCGGAGCCGTGAGTAAACGGGTTGTGAATGGGGCAGAACTCTTTCGGTTCCGTGCCGGGAATGAATGACTCCACGTAGCGGTCCTCGGGCGGGCAGAACGGGGTGAAGCGGTAGCCGGTCTTCCGGTCGATGGTATCGAACGTGAGTCCTTCCGGCCGGGGCCAGTCGGAGGGCGCGGTACGCCGCTCGTAGACCTCGCGCATCATGGCGGTCCAGGCCGGCGCAGCCAGGCGGCCGCCCTGGGCGTTGCTCATGATCTTCTGGCGCTGGTCCATCCCCATCCAGATCCCGGTCACCAGGTCGGGCGTGAAGCCGATGTACCACACGTCGGAATAGTCGTTGGTGGTGCCGGTCTTGCCGCCGGCAGGGAGGGTGAAACCGCGGCCCCGCACGGCGGAGATGGCGGTGCCCCGGTTCACGACATCCTTCAACAAGTCAGTCATGAGCCAGGCGTGGGCCGGGTCCATCACCCGCTCGGAGCGCGGGCTCGACTGCCAGACGATGTTGCCCTTGGTGTCCTCCACCCGGAGAATCCCGATGGGTGCGTTCCTGACTCCGCCGTTGGCGAACGCGGTGTACGCGGAGATCAGCTCGAGCGGCTGCACCTCGGCCGATCCGATGTAGATCGAGGGATATGGTGGAATCCGGGTCGAAATGCCGAACCGGGTGGCCTCGCTGATGACCGCCTGGGGCCCCAGCTCCATGCCGAGCTTGATGGCGACGATGTTGACCGACTGATAGAGCGCCTGCCGCAACGTCATCGGCCCGTCGAACTTGCCGTCATAGTTCTGGGGTTCCCAGGGGACCTGGGTCGAGTCAGCGTAGGGAACCGTAAGCGGTTCGTCCACCATCACCGTTGACAGCGGGTATCCCGCACGGATCGCGGCCGAGTAGACGAACGGCTTGAAGGTCGATCCGGGTTGCCGGCGGGCCTGGGTGGCCCGGTTGAACTTGCTGTCGTTGAAATCGCGGCCGCCCACCATGGCCCGGATGTACCCGGTCTTGGCCTCGATCGTCACCAGGAGGCCCTGGAGGTAGGGAGTGTTGCTGCGTTGCTCCGGGTTGCCGCTCTCTCCCTGCTTCTGGATGTAGTGGGCGTAGGTCTCGTGGGGGTACTTGCCGTAGCCGCCGTTCTCGATCGCTTCCAGCTGGCTGCTCAGGGCCCGCTCGGCCGCCTGCTGGATGTCCAGGTCGATCGTGGTGTAGATCCGCAGACCCTGGCGGTAGAGCCCGGATCCGAACTGGGCATCCATCTGCTGCCGCACGAACTCGACGAAATAGGGGGCGACATCGCTGAAGTCGGAACGGGTGGAAAGAATCAGCGGGTATGCCTTCCAGCGCTCGGCTTCCTGCTGGTTGAGATACCCGGCATCGCGCAGCAGGTTGATGACCAGGTTCCTCCGCATGATCGCGCGGCCCGGATACTTGCGCGGATTATAGGAGGACGGCGCTTTGGGCAGGGCCGCGAGCAGCGCCGCCTCCGCGACGTTGAGGTCGCGAACCGACTTGCCGAAATAGCGTTGAGACGCGGCTTCCACGCCGAACGCGCCGTTGCCCAACCCGATCTGGTTCAGGTACAGCTCGAGGATGCGATCCTTGGAGTAATTCCGCTCGATTTCGAATGCGACCTGGGCTTCGCGGAGCTTGCGCGACAGGCTCCGGTCCCGCCCGCTGATGTTTTCGGGCCAGAGGTTCCGCGCCAGCTGCATGGTGATAGTGGAGAATCCTTCGGCTACCCGGAACTGCAGGATGTTGTTCTTGATGGCTCCGAAGACCCGGATGAAATCCACGCCATGGTGGGCATAGAACCGCTTGTCTTCGGTGACGACAAAGGCGGCCTTGACCGCGGGTGCGATCTGGTCCAGCGGCACCACGGTCCGCCGTTCCAGACCGAAGTCGGTGATCAGCCGGCCGTCGGCGGCGTAGACCCTCGAGGCCTGCTCCTGGGTGATTCCGCCTTCCGGCCCCAGCCCCGCGATCGAGGGGCAGGCCTCGTTGGCGCACGCCCGGGTCCAGGCGCCGATGGCCATGCTGCCGACGAACCCCAGGCAGGCCAGGAGGCCTACCATGATGTTGCCGCGAACTTTTGGGTTGTGGAGCCAGGCGAAGCGCATGCCCTGAACTTAACGGGAATTCCAGTCGGCGCGAAGCGGGATCAGCGCTGCTGCGTGGTGTCTGACGAGGGTCCGGAAGCCTCGGTGAGCGAGGCGGGTGAGAGCAGCATCGTGTCTGCGGGGACGGGACAGAGCTCGAACGGTTCGGTCCCGATCAGGAAGTACTCGTAGCCGGGCTGTTCCCCGGAACAATTGGGGCCGATGAGGAACCCGGTGGCCCGGTCGATCGCGACGCTGACTACGTTGCCGGGCGGCTGCCATTCGGGAGGAATCGGCCGCTGCCGATAGACCTGGCTCATGATTTCGGTCCAGATCGGGGCCGCCAGCCTGCCGCCCTGGGCACCCCGGAAAATCTCCTGACGCCGGTCCATCCCGGTCCATACCCCCGCCACCAGGTCCGGCGTGAAGCCGATGAACCACGCATCGGCATAGTCGTCGCTGGTGCCGGTCTTGCCGCCGGCCGGGACCGAGAACCCCGCGCCGGTCACCGCGCCGTACGCGGTACCGCGGCGGACGACGTCGCGCAGCGCATTGGTCATGATGAAGGCTTCACCCGCATCCATCACGCGAACCCTTTCCGGCTGCGGCTCCCACAGCACGGTGCCGTTGCGGTCTTCAACCCGGGTAATGACCAGCGGAATCGAGCGGCTCCCCAGGGTGGCGAAGACCCCGTAGGCGCTGACCAGCTCAAGCGGGGAGACCTCCATCGAGCCCAGCAATAGCGAGGGGTATGGCCGGAGCGGCGTGGTGATGCCGAACGACCTGGCCTCGTAGATCACCGCGTTCAGTCCGACGTCCATGCCGAGCCGGACGGTGGCGGCATTGCGCGAGAGATAGAGGGCCTGGCGGAGCGAGATAGGACCCTGGTAGTTGTAGTCGGAGTTGTGGGGCGTCCAATTCGCCTCGTCCATGCGGTCGGAACTGACGCTGACCGGCTCGTCATCGATGATCTCGGACAGCGGGTGACCCATCCGCACCGCCGCGGCGTACACGAATGGCTTGAACGCCGATCCGGGTTGCCGCCGGGCCTGGGTCACCCGGTTGAACTTGTTGTCTTCCCAGTCGCGACCGCCCACCATCGCCAGGATCTGTCCGGTTGCCGGCTCCAGCACCACGACCATGCCCTGGAGATAGGGCGAGGCCGAAAACTCGGCAGTCTCCCTTTCGGTCTTCAGGTATTGCTGGCGCGACGCCCGGCGATAGCTACCATAGCGACCCCCTTCGATCGCTACCAGCTGCCGCTCCAGCGCGCGCTCGGCGATGCGCTGGATCTCGGGGTTGAGCGTGGTATAGATCTTCAGGCCGCCGGTCTCCAGCTGGTCCCCGAACCGTGCCCCGACGATCGAGCGAACATAGTCGACGAAATAGGGCGCGACGATTCGGGAGGAATCCTCGGGGACCAGGCCCAGGGGCGCTCGCTTCCAGGCCGCGGCCTCCAGCTCGGTGAGATCGCCGTGGCGACGCAGAAGGTCGATCACCAGGTTCCGGCGCGCGGTCGCGCGCTCCGGATACCGGCGCGGGTTGTAGGCCGACGGACCCTTCGGCAAGGCGGCCAGCAGCGCCCCTTCCGCCACGTTCAGGTCCCGGGCCGATTTCCCGAAGTACTCGTGGGCCGCCGGCTCCACGCCGTAGATCTGCGGCCCCAGGAGCACCTGGTTGAGGTATAGCTCCAGGATGCGCTGCTTGGTGAAACGATGCTCGATCCGCCAGGCTACCTGGATCTCCCGGATTTTCCTGGTGACGGTGCGGTCCCGGCGATCCAGCGCGTCAGGCCAGAGGGTGCGAGCCAGCTGCATCGTGATGGTGGAGAAACCTTCGCGGAACGTGGCGTGCGCGACGTCGGTGGCGATGGCGCCGAACATCCGGAGATAGTCCACGCCCCGGTGCCGAAAGAATCGCCGATCCTCGGCCACCAGGAAGGCATCTTGCACCACCGGGGCTATGCTGTCGAGCGGGACGATATCACGCCGTTCGTACCCGACGGTGGCAAGCAGGGATCCATCGGAGGCAAAAATCCGGGAGGTTTCGCGGAGCGGAAGCCGTTCGACGTCGGCCGGATCGGGACAGTATCCTTTGCGACAGGCGTGGAGCCACACGACAAAAACCAGGGCAAACCCACCCGCGAGCGCCGCTGCGGCGGCAATCAACACCCGCATTCCGCGACGCCGCTCCAGCCGCCAGGATTCCCAGAACCGCTTCACATCCGGCATGACGGCAAAGTAGGGCGCGCAAGCTTCCGTCGGGTATGATCCAAATCACCTTCTCAAGGATTGAAGGGATTGAAGGGATTGAAGGGATTGATGGGATTGAAGGAATTGAAGGAATTGAGATCAGTTCACCTCCCCCCCGCTTGGCAACGAGGCTCCTGCCTAGTTCAATCCTTCAATCCGCCAATCCCTCGATCCCTCAATTACTTTAGTCCCATGCTCAATCTCTATAACGAGTTCCGGACCAGGGGATTCATTCAGGAAGCGACGCCGGGCCTGGAGGAACGGCTGGGCACCGGTCCGGTAACGGCTTACATCGGATTCGATCCGACCGCGGCCTCGCTGCACGTGGGAAACCTGGTCCCGGTGATGGGACTTTCCTGGCTGCAGCGCTGCAAGGGCACTCCGATTCCCCTGGTGGGTGGGGGCACCGGCATGGTGGGCGACCCGAGCGGCAAGCGCACCGAGCGGCCAATCCTCGCGGTGGAGCAGATCGACGCCAACGCGAAGGAGCTGCGGGAACAGCTGAGCCGGTTCCTCAATTTTTCCGGCGCGAACGCGGCCCGGATGCGCAACAACGCGGACTGGCTGCGCCCCTTGAACCTCATGGAGTTCCTGCGCGACACCGGCAAGCACTTCACCCTGAACTACATGATGCAGAAGGAGTCGGTCCGCTCCCGGATGGAAACCGGCATCTCCTTCACCGAATTCAGCTACATGCTGATCCAGGCTTACGACTTCTGGCACTTGTACCACGCCGAGCAGTGCGAGCTCCAGATGGGCGGCAGTGACCAGTGGGGAAACATCACTGCCGGGATCGAGCTCATCGCGCGGCGAGACAAGAAGACCGCGCACGGCGTGGGCTTTCCCCTGCTCACCACCAGTGGAGGCGGGAAGTTCGGGAAGAGCGAAGCCGGCAACGTCTGGCTCGACCCCGAGCGCACCTCGCCCTACCAGTTCTACCAGTTCTGGCTCAACAGCGACGACCGCGACGTGGAGCGCTTCCTCAAGCTCTTCACCTTTCTGCCGCTCGAGACCATCGAAGAAATCGTGATGGTTCACCGGGAGGACCGGGGCAAGCGGCACGCCCAGCGGGTGCTCGCGGAAGACATCACGGCCCGGGTGCACGGGGTCGAGACCAAGGACCGGGTGGTGGAGGCCAGCAAGGCCCTCTTCAGCGGAAAGGGCTCGGCCGAGTCACCGGACCTGTTGCCGGAGATGCCGGAGTATGTGGTAAGTGCCCGGGATTTCGGCTCGGGCATATTGTTCGTTGATGTCCTGGTGGGATCCGGCCTGGCCAGCTCCAAGAGCGACGCGCGGCGGGGGATCCAGGGGAAAGGATTCTACCTGAACGGGGAGCCGGTGACCGACGTCGAACGGGTGATCACCGGAAGCGACCTGCAGAATTCAGCCGGGAAGCGGGTCGCGACGCTGCGGAAGGGAAAGAAGAATTACGTGAAGCTGGTCGTGGAGTAACGCGATCCCACGACGGGCACGGAGGCCCGTCGTACGGATCGAGTGCCTTGAATGGGGTCAGTATACGACTCAAGTGCGTAGGACGGGCCTCCGTGCCCGTCCTGTCTACCACCGGGTTCGCCGCGTGGTTGATCTTGGGGGCTTCACCCCCAGCATGCCGAACACTCCCCGGATGATCTCGCGGCCCACCGTGCGGCCGATCGTAGCAGAGAGCGCCCCGATGAGGGCGCCTCCAGCCGTCTTCGCGACCCGCCCGGGAGCTTGGCGCTGTGGCGCCGACTCCCGCTGCGGGAGCGGCGCCGGAGTAGTCTTCGCCATGCGAGCCGCCAGCATTTCGCGGGCGCTTTCCCGGTCCACCGTCTTGCCGTATTCCCCCAGCAGGCTGGACTGATTCACGTCGGCCTGGAGCTCCTCCGGCGTCAGTGGGCCCATGCGCGATGCCGGCGGGATCAGCCGGGTGGGAAACACCGGGGTGGGCACCCCGCGGGGATCCAGCACCGTCACCACGGCCTCGCCGATGCCCAGCGAGGTGAGGACGCCCTTGAGATCGAACAGCGTAGTGCGGGGGAAGGTCCGCACCGTGGCGCTCAGCGCCTTCTCGTCGTCCGGCGTGTGGGCCCGGAGAGCGTGCTGGACCCGGTTGCTCAGCTGGGCCAGGATTTCCTCGGGAACATCCTTGGGAGTCTGGGTAACGAAGAAGATACCGACCCCCTTGGAGCGGATCAGCCGAACCACCTGCTCCACCTCGGTGAGAAACGCCTTGGACGCATCCCGGAACAGCAGGTGCGCCTCGTCAAAGAAGAACACCAGCTTCGGCTTGGGGAGGTCACCCGCCTCGGGCAGGTTGTGATACAGCTCGGCCAGCAGCCACATCATGAAGGTGGAGGACAGCATCGGCTTGTCCTGCACATCGGCGAGCTCCAGCGCGGTGACGACGCCTCTGCCATCCGAGGTCAGCGTCATCAGGTCCTGCACGTTGAACTCCGGTTCCCCGAAGAACGCGTCGGCCCCCTGCGCTTCCAGCTCGACCATTTTTCGGAGCAACACCGAAACGGTGGAGGAAGCCATGCCGCCGTATTCTTCCAGCGCCGCCTTCCCATCGTCGGATGACAGGAACTGGAGCACGGCCCGCAAGTCGGCGAAGTCGAGCAGCGGGAGCTGCTGGTCATCGCAATACTTGAAGACCAGGGTGAGCACGCTGGTCTGGGTGTCGTTGAGGGTCAGCACCTTGGCGAGGAGCAGCGGTCCGAAGGAGCTGACCGTGGCTCGCAGCTGGACGCCGAGCTTTCCGCTCAGGCTCACGAACTCCACGGGAGAGCCGGCCGGCTTCCATTGCCAGCCGGTGCTCGCCTCCCGTTCAGCGATCCGGTCAGTGGATTCCCCCGGCATGGCGAGACCGGACACGTCGCCCTTGATGTCGGCGACGAACACCGGGATCCCCTGGGCCGACAACTGCTCGGCCAGCAGCTGGAGCGTCTTGGTCTTTCCGGTGCCGGTGGCCCCGGCAACCAACCCGTGCCGGTTCAGCATGGCGAGCGGAATCCGGATCTTGGGCTCGGGGTGGGACGTGCCGCCTTCCAACGCCGCCCCCAGCGTGGCGCAGGGACCGGAAAATCCGTAGCCGGTGGCAAGAGCTTCAGAGAATTCGGCCATTACCGGCTCGAGGGAGAGGGGGGACGAAGCAGATCCTGGTAGAGGGATACTAACCGGTCGTTGAGTCGTTCTATATCATACTCCATTTCGATCCGGCGGCGGGCCGCCCGCCGGATCCCGGGCCAACCGTCCGGCTGGTCGCCGATCAGTCGCAGCTTCGCCGCCAGCGCCGGCACGTCATGCTCCGCCACCAGGAAGCCGGTCACCCCGTCTTCTACCAGCTCGGGAATCCCGCTATGCCGGGTGCTGAGGACGAGAACTCCGACCGCCATCGCCTCCTTGAGCACGTTGGGAATTCCTTCTTCATCTCCATCGGCGGCCGTAACGCTGGGGGCGATCAGCACGTCCGACCGGCTCAGCCGCTCGAGCACCTGGTGCTGGGGCAGCTCTCCGGTAAAGTCGAGCGAATCGGCGACGCCCAGCTCGAGGGCCCGGGCCTCGAGCGCCCCCCGCCGCGGTCCGTCTCCCACGATCGTGTAGCCGGCCGCTACACCGCTGTGTTTCAACCCCGCGAACGCCGTGATGGCGTCATGCAGGCCTTTCTTCTCCGTCAGCCGCCCGACTGAAATCAGGCTCAGCCGATCCGACTGATTCCGGGGATTGAAGGCGAACCGGGCGACGTCAATTCCGGTGCGATGCACCACGATCCGCTCCGGCGGACAGCCCATGCGCAGCAATCGCTCCGCGAAGGCCTGGCATACCGGGAGGAAACGGTCGCCGGTCCGGAACAGACCGGCATACACCCGGTTGCCGCGAGATCGCACGAACCTGGTGAGGTCGGCGCCCCGAAAGGCCGTGAGCAGGGGTCCGCTGATCGCGCCGACCTTGAGCATTCTCAGCGCCTTGAGCCCCTGCTCGCCGAAGCCGGCCTGGATGATGTCGAACTTTCGGGGCGGGAGAAACTGCGCGGTCTGGAGCGGAAGCCGGCCGGTGGCTGCGCGAGTGCCGAAGCGCAGCAGGTTCATCGAGCGCAGCAGCGGGCGCCGCGAATCGGGCGGGGCCGCCGCGTAGAGTTGCCAGGCCCGCCGCCAGCGTCCCCACGCCGTCGGAGGAAGATCGGGCCGGTACCAGACGTGGTCCCGGAGCTTGAAGCGGTCGATGCTGGGATGGTACTCGGTGCCCCGGGGCCGGTCGGCGAAGATTTCCACCGAGTGCCCCCGCGCGACGAGCCCGGTGATCTGGTTCAGCACCGGCGTTTCGGACAGCATCGG
>Ga0070698_100007507_pt1 | contig 11798 bp, 8 predicted proteins | sample KBSK1502metaG_FD_65477 | JGI IMG/M metagenome (GOLD analysis project Ga0070698, IMG submission 65477) | Corn, switchgrass and miscanthus rhizosphere microbial communities from Kellogg Biological Station, Michigan, USA - KBS K1-50-2 metaG | ecosystem: Host-associated > Plants > Roots >...
TGGATTCCGCCGACGGCAGCGAAGCGGTCGAAGCGGTCGCTGCTCGTCAGCTGCGGATCATCGGGCAGCGTGTTGTCTTCGATAATGCTACCGGTGCGGTCCATGATGCGCCGCACGTACACGAGGTCCTTTTCCTTGCCCGGCGGCCGGGGCCACCACGCACCGTTGCGCGCGAACACGGTGAACGCGCGCGTCATCTCGTCGATCTTGCTGCACGACGCGCCGAGCGCGAGCGCTCTATCGGCGATGATCTGCGTCGTGAACCCGAGCTTGCGCGCCCACGCTTCGACATTCTTCGCGCCGAGCCTCTCGAACAGATCGACCGACGGAATGTTCTTCGAGAACACGAGCGCGTACTCCAGCGTCACTTCGCCTTGCTGCGTGTCGTTGAGGTTCTCGGGCGTCCATTCCTCGCCGGTATCGGGATCGACGATCGTTTGTTTCAGGTCGCTGAGCCTCGTGTCGAAGCCATAGCCCTCGGCAAGGCCGAGCGAGTAGTAGATCGGCTTGTAGGTCGACCCCGGCTGCCGGCACGCTTGCACCGCGCGGTTGAAGACGGAGCGGTCGTAGTCGTAGCCACCCACCATCGCGACGACGTGAGCATTGTGGTGGTCGACCGTGAAGATCGTCGTCTGCGGGTGCGGCACCTGCTCGAGCTTGACGACGTTTGGGTGCGATTCATCCCAGTCTTGCTGCTTATCGGAGTAGACCCACGCTGGATTGCGCGTGTCGGGCAGCGTGTACTCGCGATATTTCTCGACGGTCTTGATCTCGCGCGAGACCCAAACGACATAGCCGGGCTTGAGCGCCTGCGTGAGGCTGGTGATCTGATGATCGTTCTCGGCATCCTGCCCGCGCGGCGGCGTGCCGGTCTCCCACTTCGCAGCCCAGCTCGCGCCGCGCAGCGGCAGCGTCACCTTGCGATCGCCGATGACGAGGTCGGCCTTTTCGCTCGTCACGTTATCGACGAGCGCGAGGTATCGCTTGCTACGCAACAGCGGGCCGTTTCCATAGAGCGTGCGTTGCCGTTGGATGAACGTCGCGCGCGCCGCGCCGTCGATGCGCCATTCCGGGCCGCGCCAGCCCTGGCGACGATCCTGATTATGCGCACCGTAGTCAGCGTTGCCGTACGCGGCCGCTTCCCACGTCGGCTCGGCGGCGGTATCGATGCGCAACCCTTCGCTCGACAGCGCGTAGCGCTCGGTCATGTACCGACGAATGTGCTCGGCGTAGTACGGCATGCGATCGGGAAACACGTCGCGATAGATGTCGAGCTTGATCGGCTCGGTCTTCGCCTTCGCGACCTCGATCGGCGATGCGAAGCCATACGCCTGCATCTTGTCGAGCACCTTGTTGCGGCGCTCGACCGCGCCCTTCGGATTGTTCACCGGTGAATACGCGGTTGGTGCTTTCGCGAGTCCCGCGATCATCGCGGCCTCGGCAAGCGTCAGCTGATCGAGATTCTTTTGGAAGTAACGTCGCGCCGCCGCGGCGACGCCCCACGAGCCGGCGCCGAGATAGATCTGATTGAGGTAGACCGCGAAGATCGCTTGCTTCGAATACGTGGCTTCGAGGCGGCGCGCGAGGATCGCTTCTTTCGCTTTGCGCGACAGCGATTTCTCCGCGCCGAGGAACTGCTTCGCGACCTGCTGCGTGATCGTCGAGCCGCCTTGCGCGAAGTCACCCGCGGTGAGGTTCGTCCAGACCGCGCGCGCGATGCCTTTGTAATAGAGGCCGTGATGGTTGAAGTAGTCGTGATCTTCAACCGCGAGAAAGGCATCGCGCAGCTGCTTCGGCACCTTCTCGTACGGAACGGTCTCGCGCCATTCCTTCGCGAACTCTCCGAGCAGCGTTCCATCGGCGGCATAGATGCGCGACACCGCCGGCACGTGACCGACGTAGCGACTCAGATCGTGCGCGGTCTTCGGTCCGACATCAGGCGTCTCGAGCGAGAACCGGCTGTAGAGAAGAAACAGCGACAACGCGACCGCCGTGATGAACACGATCGCGGCGAAGCCGTACAGCTTTCCTAACCAGTACGCGATTCCACCGTCGGCACGATTCGCAACGGCAACTCGAGTACGCGCGTGCAGCGAGACAACGACCGCTTCCGGCACAGACAAAGGATTCTAGCCAGGGTTCGGCCGAAATCCCACTGAAGCGCGGCAGTGTGATGCCGCTGACGTCGTCGGAAACCGGTAAGAACTCCCGCTAGGCGACGGCGAGGTCTGCAATCGGGCTCTCGCCCGTGAGTTGGCCGAGGCAGCGGACGAGATGCGCGCGAATTTTGTGTTTCTTGGAATAAACGGTCTTGAGGCTGATCTGCATTTCAGCCGCGATCTCGTCGGCCTCGAGGCCCTTCTGGTAGTAGAGCTCGACGAACGTGCGGTCCTTCTCGGTGAAGTCCGCGAGCAAACCGTTCAAGTAATCCCAACGCTCTTTCTCGATCAGTTGGTCGAGCGGTGTGCGGTCGCATTCCTGATGTGGGTCGATCGCGCCGTCGACTTTGTCGAGGAGCGGACGACGTCCTGCGCTACGTAGGAAGTCGTACGCGGCATTCACCGAGATCATGCCGATCCACGAGCCCAGCTTCGTGCCACGTGCCGGGTTGTAGATGCGGAGCTTGTGCATGTCGTCGCGAACGAGCTGCATCATGACGTCCGCGTAGATCTCGTCGAGGTCGGCGCCACCAAGCGTGGGCGCGTACTTGAGAGTCACCTTGGTGATGCAGCGGTAGATGAGCGGGCGGTACCTGCGCACCAGCTCGGCCCAACCGCGAGCGTCACTACGCAGAACCATCTTGAGCAACTCTCGATCGGTCCACTCAGCTGGGTTCTTGGCAGTTGCACGGGCGAGAAGAGCCATCTCTCGTTCCTCCTGGTGAGCCGAGGCTAAGAGCAACCCTGGTGCCACGGCATAACTCATCAGAATTCCAGGCGAGAGCCCGCTATCCACAGGTGGCAGCCACCATTGTTTGGTGAAATCAACCAGGCCAGGGAAGGTAGGTGACGAACGCGTCGTAAACACACTCCCGCTGCGCTCTGGCAACGCGGCGCGTCGCGTCGGTAGCATGCGCCCATGTTCGGTCCGCACGATGGTCGGCGCGTCAAGGTCCACCCCTACCGGCGCATGATGGGCTTTCTATTGCGCGGCCGAAACGAATCGGTCGTGTACTTCGAGCAGCGCCTCGATCTGACGCGCACGCAGCCGTGGCTGGAGCAGCGCGGTGCGCGGCTCTTTCATCTGATCCTGCACGCGATGGCTCTCACGCTGCACGACCGCGAGCGAATGAATCGCTTCACGGTCGGCCGCCGGCATTACCAACGCAACGGCGTGTTCCTCTCGTTCGCGGCGAAGAAGTCGATGAGCGATGACGCGCCGCTCGCAACCGTCAAGCGCCGCTTCGATAAAGAAGAGACGTTCGATGCGCTCGTCACGTCGCTCTCCGGCGATATCAGCGAGGCGAAGTCCGATAAGCCGTCGCACATCGATAAGGAGCTGAACATTTTGCTCAAGCTCCCGGGCTTTTTGCTCGCGCTGTTGATCGGTCTGCTCAAGCGGCTCTACGCGTGGGGCCTCGCGCCGCGTTCGCTCGTCGATACAGACCCGATGTACACGAGCGCGTTCGTCGCGAACCTCGGCAGCATCAAGCTCGATGCCGCCTATCACCACCTCTACGAGCACGGCAATTGCCCGCTGTTTTGCGTGATCGGTACGGTGCAGGAGGTGCCTGCCGTCGTCGATGGCAAGCTCGTCGCAAAGCCGATCCTGACGATGCGCTATTCATTCGACGAGCGCGTCGAGGATGGTCTCTACGCGGCGCGCACGCTGAAGTTGTTCGCCGATCGCGTCGAAGATCCGGCGGCGTGGATCACGCCTTCGCTACAGCCGCATCCCAGCGCGCGAGGTGATCTTTCACCCACGCGCGATCCGCGGCTGGCTTGAACCGCTTCTGCTCGCGCCACGCCGAGCTGATCGCGCCGGTGTCTTTCCAAAAGCCCGTGCCGAGGCCCGCGAGGAACGCGGCGCCGAGCGCGGTCGACTCGACGAGCTCGGGGCGCGCGATCTCGACGCCGAGCACATCGCTCTGGAACTGCATGAGCAGATCGTTGGCGGCCGCACCGCCATCGACCTTGAGCGTGCCGAGCGAGCGATTCGCATCGCGCTCCATCGCGCGCAAGATGTCGACGTTCTGCAGCGCGATGCCTTCGAGCGTCGCTCGCGCGATGTGCGCGCGCGTCGTCCCGCGGGTGATGCCCGAGATGAACGCGCGCGCCTCGGGACGCCAGTGCGGAGCGCCGAGCCCCGCGAACGCGGGCACCACGATGACGCCACCGGAATCGGGCACGCTCGCGGCGAGCGCTTCGACTTCGGCGGCGCTCTTGAAGAAGCCGAGGCCATCGCGCAGCCACTGCACGGCGGCACCTGCGATGAACGCGCTGCCCTCGAGCGCGTAGCGCAGCTCGCCGGTGTGCAGCTTCCAGGCGACGGTCGTGAGCAGCCCCGAGCGCGATGCGACCGGTTTGTCGCCGGTGTTCATCAGAATGAACGCGCCGGTGCCGTACGTGCACTTCGCATCGCCGGGCGTGAAGCACGCCTGGCCAAACAGCGCCGACTGTTGATCGCCCGCGATGCCGGCGATCGGAATGCCATCGGGCAGACCTGCAACGCCGCGCGTCTTGCCGCACTCGCCCGACGACGGCACGACCTCCGGCAACAGCGTCGTCGGCACGCCGAGCATCTCGCAGAGCTCCTCGCTCCAGGAGAGCTTGTTGATGTCGAACAGGAGCGTGCGCGATGCGTTCGTCACGTCCGTCGCGTGCACGCCGCCGCCGGTCAGCCGCCAGAGCAAATATGAATCGACGGTGCCGAACGCGAGGCCGCCGTCGCGCGCCGCCACGGCCATGCCGTCGACGTTGTGCAGCATCCAGCTGACCTTCGTGCCCGAGAAGTACGGATCGATCGTGAGGCCGGTGAGCTCGCGCACGCGCGCCTCTTTGCCGGATGCCTTGAGCTCGGCGCAGCGCTCCGCCGTGCGGCGGTCCTGCCACACGATCGCGTTGTGGGCGGCCTTCGTCGAGCGGCGGTCCCAGATCACCGCGGTCTCGCGCTGGTTCGTGATGCCGATCGCTTCGATCGTTTTCGGATCGATGAAGCCCATCGCTTGATCGAGCGCGGTCAGCACCGAATTCCAGATGTCTTCGGGATCGTGCTCGACCCACCCCGGCTTCGGATAGATCTGGCGAAACTCCTTGTAGCCGCGACCGCGAACTTGGAGCTGCTCGTCGAGAACGAGCACGGTGGATCCGGTGGTGCCCTGATCGATCGCGATCACGTGACGCATGCGAGGTCTCCCGTCTGAGCAGTGGGCCGCGCGTGGCGGCGCAAAAAGTCGATGACTTCCTGAGCGACGATGTCGCGTTCGACATCGGCCGCGATCAAGTGATAGCTGCGCGGCAGGATCCGCATCCGCACGGCGTGGGCGTGCGTCGCGATGCGAGTCGCGCAGCCGGCCGGCGCGGTGTGATCGTGGGCCGCGTGCAGCACGAGCAGCGGTTGCGTGACCTTATGGAGGCCGCTATCGACGACGCGCATGAAGCGCACGAGCTCGCCGAGCGCTTGCATCGGGATCGCGTCGTAGCAGGGGTTCTCGGCCCTCGCTCGCTTATCGCGGACGTCGGAGCCGGCGAACTTCGGGATCGCGGGGAGGCGCTTAAGGAAGCCGGCGGCGGCCCACTGTGCGACGCGGGCTGACAGACCTTCGAGCCACAAAGGGGCGGCTAACGATGCGACCGCGGCTACGTCGGGGCGGCGACTTGCCAGGTGCAGCGCAAGCAAACCGCCGAGCGACTGGCCGACGACCGCAACGTGCTGATACGAGCCGCGGAGCGCATCATATTCGCGCTCGACGCCATCCGCCCAATCGCTCCACGTCGTCTGGTCGAGCTCGACGACGCTCGTGCCGTGACCTGGCAGCAACATCCCGCGGACGCTGAAGCCAGCGTGATGTAGTTGTTCGCCGAGATAGCGGATCTCGTACGGCGTGCCGGTGAATCCGTGGACGCAAAGAACGCCGACGGGTCCATCTCCGACGAGATCGAACGGGTCCCCGAGCGCCACGTTCGCTGAGTTATCACACCGCTGCGCACATTGACAGCTCACGCCGACTGCGCTTGGATCGAAAGGATCACGACGGGTTGCGTGCTCCCGTGATCGGTTGCGTCGATGAGCGAGTGGAAGACCCGCATCACCAAGGTCCAGGTCGTGAAACCGGCCAAGGAGAGCGGCGAGGCGTGTCTCGTTCTCATCTATCCGCCGGGCCCCGATATGGGCAAGCGCTTCGCGCTCACGCGTCCCGAGATCGTGCTCGGTCGCGGCGCCGACTGTGACATCCAAGTCGATCGCGATTCGGTGTCGCGCCGTCACGCGCGCGTCTATCGCAACGGCGAGTCGTGGTCCGTGGAGGATCTGCAGTCGACGAACGGCTCGTACGTCAACGACGTGCCGGTCACGAAGTCGGTGTTACGCGACGCGGACTTTTTGAAAATCGGCGCGGCGATCTTCAAGTTCCTCTCGGGCTCGGGCATCGAGGCGAGCTACCACGAAGAGATTTACAAGATGACGATCGTGGACGCGCTCACCGGCGCCCACAACAAACGCTACTTCCTCGAGTTCCTCGAGCGCGAGATCGCGCGCTGCGCGCGTTATCGGCGGCCGCTGTCGCTGCTGATGTTCGACATCGATCACTTCAAGGCGATCAACGATAAGCACGGCCACCTCACCGGCGATTACGTGCTGCGCGAGCTCGCGCGGCGGCTGCTCGGTCGCGTGCGGCGCGAGGAGCTGCTCGCGCGCTACGGCGGCGAGGAGTTCGCCGCGGTGCTGCCGGAGACGGATATCACCGGCGCGCGCACGTTCGCCGAGCAGATTCGGCGCCTCGTCGCCGACGCGCCGTTCGAGTACGAAGGTGACAAGTTCCCGGTGACGGTGTCGGTCGGCGTCGCGTGCGTCGAGGGCGAAGACATCGACGTCAGCGCGTTCATCAAGACCGCCGACGATCACCTCTATCGCGCGAAGCGCGAAGGTCGCAACCGCGTCATCGGTTAGTCGATCAGCGCGTCGATGTAATACGCGCGGCCGCGCACGAACTCCGCCGTCACGCCGATGACGCTGATCGCGGCGGCGACGACCATCAGCGCGGTGGCGTACGCCGGTAGCAGCAGCGCGCCGCCGAGTAAGAGGCTCACGCCGAGCACGCGGCCGCCCCACGCGAGCGCCTGCGTCGCGACCTTGTGATGCGACAGCAAGTTGTCGAGGCCGCCGACCGCGAGCTCGAACGCGAGGATGACAAAGATCGGCCACGGTGGCGTCTCGGTGTAGACGAGCACTGCAAACAGCAGCATCGGCAACGTGAGCGAGCCGAGCAGGCGCACGAAATCGGCGCGCGTGAAGTCGCCGCGGCCGCGCAGTTGCTTCCAGCCGCCGACGATGTAATCGATGCCGCTCGCCCACGTCAGCAGCACGACGTAGATCATGATGAGCCGCGGCGCCTGGTGAACGTCGTAGAGAAAGACTGCGAGCACGAACGCGTTCGACGCGGTCATGAGGATCGCGCCCTTCCACAGCTTCCTCTTGATCAGCCAGTAGCCGAGCATGAGCACGATCGGCAGCGCGGTCCCGACGCTGAACACGATGAGCAAGAAGTCGCTGTTGCCGACGAGCGGGAACAGCAGCATGACGCCCATGCCTTGCATCTGCGTCCACGTCTTGAGCTTCGCGATGTAGCTCGTCTTGAGCGAGAGATCGCGCTGTTCGTACGCCGAGCGCAGCGCCGTGATGAAGAACTCGCGCGTGAACATCAGGCCGCACGCCCACCACGGCACGAAGTTGACGTCCGCAAATGGCGTGTACGCGAACGCGATGAAGACTTTGTCGGCGATCGGATCGAGCAGGCCGCCGAGCACGGTCGGGCCTTGCTTGCGCGCGAGAATGCCATCGACCCAGTCGGTGCAGCCGATCAGCGTGCCTGCGATGAGGGCGCCCCAGAAGTATGGGTTGCTCTGCTGAAAGCCTTCGTGCGCGCCCTGATACGTCAGCCAGCTCAGCACGGGCATGGGGATCAGACGCGCCAGGGTGACCTGGTTTGCGGTGATCCAAGGGCGGCCCTTGCGAGGCACGGGGGGACCCTATCATCGAAGACCCACCTCCGCGACCCGACGATTTCGGATCACTGAAAGCTGCCGTCGTCGACCGATGTCTCGCAGCTGGCACGCACGTGGATGTCATCGGGCGGGATCACGCCGCCGCGGTCGATCACGAGCTTGAGGTTGCTCTCCGTGTAGAAGCACTGGCGGGTATCGGTTTCGATGCGCCAGCACGGCAGCGCACCGGTGCCGCACTCGGGAATCGTCGCGAGCTCCTGCTCGCTGCCGTCGGGGAACACGCGCACGTCGCTGACCGAGCAGTCGGCCTGTAGGCCCGGCGTTGCCGGATCCTGATCGACGACGAGCGATTCGAAGCAGGGATCGCCAAACGAGCGCTTGAGTAGCGCCGCGATCTCGACGAGCGCTGCGGTGAGGTCCGCGCCGCAGATCGTACGTTGCACCTGGCGATCGAAGCCGCGGATGAACTCGGACGTGCGCAGCGCCGGGAACGCGGCTTGCGTGCCGCCGTAGACGCACGATGGGCCGAGCACGGCGCGCTGCTGCGCATCGAGCACGATCTGGAACGGATTGTTGTCGCCGACGATGCCGGCGACGATCACGTCGTCGCGCGGATTCGCCTTGAGCCCGCGCAGAAAGCTCACGTAGCGATCGACGGGCTCGAGGTATTGCGTCGTGTCGCGCGGCTCGCACTGCGTGAGCAGACCCGGCTCCGAAAGCGGGTGCTCGCACTGGATGGCGTCTTGCGTGCAGCGAAAGTTGACGACGCTTCCATCCGTCTCGCCTTCGAACAGCGCCTTGTGCGCGAGCGAGCAGTCATCTTCGTCGGCGATCACGATGACGGCGAGCTTCGCGCTTGGACGCAAGAAGCCGGCATTCGTCGAATTCGTCAGCGTGCGTTCGATCGCGCCGAGGTGCTGCTCGATGCCGCAGCCGGCGGTGCCGACATCCGCGAGCGCGGAGAATGCATCCGCGAGCGCGCCGCTGTAGTTGACATTGCGCGTGCCGTTCGCGAGCTCTTCGTCGATGATGAAGCGCCCGGTGATGAGCGCGTTCGTCTGCAGCGCACCGTCATCGCCTGCGCCGGTGCAACCGCCGAACGATGCGTTCGCGATGCCATCGCTCGCCTTCATGCCGAGGTTCGATGTCGCGACGCCGATGTGCAGATTCGGCAGCCCGCCTTCGATCGTACTGAGCACATCCATGAAGCGCGGAAAGTTTTGGCGCAGCGACGTTTGCTCTTCCGCCATCGAGCCGGAGTTGTCGATCAAGAACAAGATGTCGGCGTCGCGGTTCGGATTCGACGGCAGGTCCTTCGTTTCGACCTTGCCTTGTTCGGGTGTGACGCTCGCGATCTTGCGATCGAAACAAGCGGTGAGAGATAGCGTGATGATGACCGAGCCGGTCCGGAGGAGCGTAGCGGCGCCGCGAGCGAGGACCGGCGAGGAACTTGTGTTGCGCATGCTCGTACGTGTCGAGCGCGCGACGATTCCATCAGAAAAAAAAACGGCGCGTCGTGGGACGCGCCGTCGAGCACTGGGTGCGAGTCGCTTACGCTTCGGTCACGCAGTACGAGATGACGTGCGTGTCGGGCGGCGGCGGCGCGGTGCGCACGATCTCGAGCTTGAGATGCTCGCCACCGGAGCAGTTCACCGTGTCGGTGATGATCTTCCAGCACGGCGGGTTCGAGTCCGACGAGTTGCACTGCGGCAGAATCGTCTCGGTCTGGTTCGCCTTGCCGTAGTTCGTGACGTCCGATACCTGACAGTCGTACTGATCGCCCGGCGTGTTCGGATCGACGTCGGCGAGGTTACCGCCGATGCACGGCGTACCGATGACGAGGCGGAGTAGCTCGGCGATCTGGACGAGCGCGCCGGAGAGGTCGGTCTGGCAGATCGTCGAGAACGTCGTGCGGTTCGGGAACGCATCGAGCAGCTGCTTGAGGCGCACCGACGGGTCGGCGACCTCGAGGCCCACCGCGCCCATGTACGAGCACGAGTGTGCGACTGCGGGAATCGCGGTACCGCCGCCCGGTGGCGTGCGGAGCTCGACCGCGTACGGCGTCGTCGGACCGGCGATACCGGCGACGATCACGTTCTCCGGTGCGCCCGGCTTGAGACCCTTGAAGAAGTCGATGTAGCTCTGCACCTTCGAGAGGTACATCGAGTTTTCGTTCGAGGAGCAGCCGCTCTTGGGACCGACTTGGTTCATCTGATCCGGCGTCGTACCGCCGACCGTGCAGACGTGACCGAAGCGGTTGCAGCGGAACGACTGCAGAGGTCCGAGCGTGCTGGTATCGGTGCTGAGGAGCCCCGCGTTCGATAGCGAACAATCGTCTTCGTCTTGGATGAAGATGATCGCGAGGTATGCATCGGAGCGGAGGAAGCCGGCGTTCGTCGGCACCTGACCGCTGAGCGCGCGCTTCGCGGCCCACATGTGCTGCTCGAAGCCGCAACCGCTCGCGCCGACCGATGCGATCGACGAGAACGCATCCTGCAGCGTGCCCGTGTAGTTGATGTTGCGGCCCGTGCCCGACTTCTCGTCGACGATGAACGCGCCGTTCACCGCCGTCGACGTGATCAGGGCGCCGCCCTTGCCGGTGCCCGTGCATGCGCCGGGACCGGAGCCAATGCCTGGACCAGCCGCGCCGCCATCGGGCGTGGTGCCCATGTCCGACGAGACAACGCCGAGGTGAATGTCTGGAAGACCACCCTCGATCGTGTTCAGGACGTTGATGAAGTTCGGGAAGTTGTTTTTTAGGTTCGTCTGCTTGTCGAGCATCGACGGTGAGTCGTCGATGGTGAACAAGATGTCGATCTTGCGGTTCACCGTAACGGGGATGTCCTTGTATTCGACACGGCCCTGTTGCGGGTTGACCTTGGAAATTGTGCGGTCGAGGCAGCCGAGCAAACTAAGGCCAGCGAGCCCCAAAAGCGAAATCGTAGTAACGGCGTTGCGCATGGGCGCACCTCCAGTGCTTGGTCAGCATAGAGCAAGTCACCCGCCAAGTTGAAGTCTGTGCAGTTTCAAACGCTTACTTTTCTGCACACAACGTAGTTTTGCCAACTTCGTTGGCGAAGTCGTCCGAACGTTGGCGCATCACCCCGCTCGGAGGCCCGCTCGAACGCCAGCAATTTCGATCACTAATGAAGAGAGTCTCGCAGTAGGGCGGTCACGCGGGGCGGCACATCCCACATGCTACTGTTCGGTCGTGACGAGCACACGGGTGTTGGTGCTCGGGCCTGATGACGAGGCCCGACACGCGCTTCATTTGCTCGTCGATCGTCACGCGGGCAGCGTCGCGGCGGCGACGGAGCTCGAAACCGCGAAGAAGCATCTCGCGTCGAGCGAATGCGATGTCGTGATCACCGGGCCCGAACACGCGGCCGAGCTGTGCAGCGTCGACGGTGCGCCGCCGGTGATCGCCGTCGTGCGCACGCGCGACCTCGCGCTCGCGACATCGCTGCTCGAGCGAGGTGTTCACGACGTGCTCACCGAGCCGATCGACGATCTCGCGATCGCGCTCGCACTTCGTCACATCCTTCGCCGGCCGCGCACGAACGGCAACGGCAACGGCAAGAGCAACGGCAACGGCAAGAGCTTCTTGCCGACGCTCGAGATCGTCGGCGACGGGCC
>Ga0070698_100007508_pt1 | contig 11797 bp, 13 predicted proteins | sample KBSK1502metaG_FD_65477 | JGI IMG/M metagenome (GOLD analysis project Ga0070698, IMG submission 65477) | Corn, switchgrass and miscanthus rhizosphere microbial communities from Kellogg Biological Station, Michigan, USA - KBS K1-50-2 metaG | ecosystem: Host-associated > Plants > Roots >...
GCCACCGGACATGCTCATCACCGCCCGCGGGCCAGGCGGAATCCCGATGGGCCTGCGCCACGCACACCACCCTGCCGAAGGCGTGCAATTCCACCCCGAATCCATCCTCACCACCCACGGCGGCACCATCATCCGCAACTTCATCCAGGCAGCCCGCGGCCACCGGAGCACGAATGCGGACGAGATGAGCGGAAGAAGCAGCACGCACCTGCAGCTGCACCCGTTACCCCTGCCGTTACCGGAGAGGGCTGCCCAGGCCAATGTCTGTCCCTGGGACGATCCCGGCGACTGGCAGCCGGTGACGCCCAACGAGGTAGCCCATGCCCGTGGGGAGTGCCAGGCCGTCGTGACCTGCCGCTTTCCTCGCGGACCTGGCCGAGCAAGATGGGCCATCACAGGCCTCGGCCCGACCGCGACAGCGGCGATCGAGCGATTCCGCCGCGGCGGCGAGGCCACCGACTCCCCGGAAGAGCCACGAACGGGGCGGCCATGCGGGCGGATCCAGACCATCCGCACGGTGATCAACCCCGACAAGCTCGGCTACGTGGGCCGGTGGCAGACGCCTGGACGGTTCTGCGCGAGGCGAACCAGGCCCGCCGGGCCCCGCGGACTGACCGCAGGAGCCGACTGCGCTGAACCACCCCGGCGCGTTCAGAGATTGAACTAAATAGTCGTGAGCGTGCACAACGACCTGCCCAATGCCCGGACAATCTGACAATCCAAGGAGATCATCACCATGGCGCACACCATCATCAACCCCGACGGCCTCCACGACCCCACCGGCTTGGGCTACAGCCACGTAGCCCTCACCGCAGGCGACCTCGTGTTTATCGCCGGCCAGTACGCGTCGGACGACGACGGTCACGTCACCTTGCTGGACTTCGCTGAGCAAGTCGACCGGTCGCTGGACAACCTGCACACCGCACTGACCGCCGTCGGACTCGACTACGAGGACGTCGTCCAGCTCCGCACTCACATCGTCGAGCACGATGCTGCGAAGCTAGAGGTACTGGCCAACCGGATCGCCCGGATCTGGGGCTCGCGCCCACCGACGCAGACCCTCACCGGCGTGGCCGCCCTCGCCTTGCCCGCCATGCTCTTCGAGATCGACGCCATCGCCGTCCGCCGCTACTGACGAACACACGTGATACAACCGCTCGGGCTTCCGATAGCTTGGCCGGATGAAGTCCCTCATTCTGCGCCAAGGGTGCATCGACACACCGAGCGGTGTCTCCTAAGAGGTCCTCAAACGCCACACCGAGCGCAGAGGACGGGCGTACATAACGACGCTCGCCTCTGCGCCGGAGACGCCGGGACACCCGCGCCAGAATCGGCATCGTTCTGTTGCATCTGGACTTTCTCACTTATGCGGCTGGGGTTTCCCAGGCCAGGCGGATGGCGCTGACCACGAGCTTCGCGAGCACCGGCAGGCACACCGGCCGGGAGACCATCGGCAGGGCGACGATATCCCGGCGATGACCCAGTTGTTCCCGAAGCCGGTCTTGTCCTTCCCGGCCCCGGACCCGTCAGGGAACCACGATGCCGCCAAGACCTTCTTGCCGCGGCGGCGGAACAGCGTGTCGTCGATCGCGACCGTGACCGGCGCCCCCGCTGGGACCAGCGACTTCATCACTAGGCGGGCCAGGGCCAGGGCGAGGCCGAGGTCACCGGGCTGCCTGCGGGCGCGGGCGAGGAAATAATGCGCCCGGTGGTGCGGCCAGATCCCGGCCAGGCCCGCGCCGGTCAGCATCCCGCACACCATCCGCCGCCCGGTCTGCGCCCAGAACCCGCAGGCCAGCGGGCAGAACGTGCGGAACGACGGGGCGGTAAAGCACGGCTGGAACATTGCCAGCAGCACCTGCAGCGAAGCAGGTAGGGTCCCCTCCGGGAGCATCGGCGGGATTCCGTTCTGGTAGCGGTGTCAATAGCACCGCCGATGCTCCCGCCATCACCCCGGGCAAGTGACCAGTATCCGCGTTGCGGCAGCTCACGCCGCGTGTCGAGCGTGCCCGGCCCCGTCAGGCACTCACGGCCATCGGCGAACCCCCAGCCTGCGCGACCGGGCCGCCGGCAGATCAGGGGGCCGGCGAAGCCTGTTGATGACCGCGCTGCTGCGGCCGCGCCCTGCAGCCGGGGGCATGGAGGCACTGACAGCTGCCGGGCCGGACAGTGGTAGACATATCAAACTAGATTGATGTAATGTTCCCGGGCATGGGGCCGGGCACGCGACCAGCGCCGCCGCCGTTCGCGCGGATGGCGGCGGATCCGCTGCGCTGGCGGCTGCTGCAGGAACTGGCGAGCAGCGACCGCCGGGTGCGGGAACTGGTGGCACTGGCTGGCCAGCCGCAGAACCTGGTGTCCTACCATCTGGGCCAGCTGCGGGCCAGCGGGCTGGTGGGGGCCCGGCGCAGCAGCTTCGACGCCCGCGACACCTACTACCACCTGGACCTGGCGCGATGCGCGCAGTCACTGGCCTTTGCCGGGGTGGCGCTGCACCCAGGGCTGCGGCTAGATCCCGCACCGCCGACGCCGCCTGCGAGCCGCGGCCCGGATCCGTGCACGGTGCTGTTCTTGTGCACAGGCAACAGCGCCCGGTCGCAGGCGGCTGAGGCACTCGCCCGGGCCCGTTCCGGCGGCCGGGTGCAGGCCGTCAGCGCGGGCAGCCACCCCAGGCCGCTGCACCCCCATGCGGTGAAGGTCATGGCCGAGCGCGGCGTCGACCTGGCCGGGCAGCGGCCTAAGCATCTGAGCGCGTTCGCCGGACGGGGGTTCAACTACGTGATCACCTTGTGCGACCGGGTCCGGGAGGTCTGCCCGGAGTTCCCCGGCCATCCCGGCTACCTGCACTGGAGCATCCCCGACCCGGCCGCCGGCGGCAGCGACGAGGACACCTATCCAGCGTTCGAGCAGATGGCGGCCGAACTGGAGACCCGGATCGGGTTCTGGCTCGCGGCCACCGGCGCGGCACCCGCGCCCGCATCCGTCCTGGAGGCGTGAATGAGCAGCCCACAAGACATGGTCAACGTCCGCTACATGGTCGATGACGTGCAAGCAGCCGTCGACTTCTACACCAGCCACCTCGGCTTCACCGTGCGCTTCAGCGCGGCGCCCGCGTTCGCCGACGTGACCCGCGGCAACCTGCGGCTCCTGCTGGCCGGGCCGCAAAGCTCGGCGGGCCGGCCGATGCCCGACGGCCGCAAGCCCGAGCCCGGCGGCTGGAACCGCATCCACTTCATCGTGCCCGACATCGCAGCCGAGGTCGCCCGGCTGCGCGCCGAGGGCGTGCGCTTCCGCAACGAGATCATCACCGGCCCCGGCGGCAAGCAGATCCTGATCGAAGACCCCGCCGGCAACGTGGTCGAACTCTTTGAGCCCGCCGCCAGTTCCCCGCCCAGTGCACCGGCACAGTCGTTAAGCAATTCATGATCGCTCGCAGGGGCCGGCCTGGCCGCCTGGCGTGCTGGCACAGCGCGGCGGCGATACAACCGTGGCCGGCAGATCCGCCGAACCCAAAAGTGCGAAACTTGAGTGCTAGACGGAAGCCCATAGGTTAAAACGTAAGATCAGCACGATCATGATCGGCCTGCCGGTGAACTCGGCCACGGTGAACTGCCAGGAGATCAGCAGCACCAAGATGATGCCGAGCTCGATCACCAGGTTGGTGCTGGCGATCTCGAAAGCCATCGCGGCGGTGAAGCTGGCGCCGCGGCGGAGCGCGGGCCAATGCTACGGCGGCGTAGGAGCACGAGGATGACGCAGCGCCCAGCCCGGTAGCCAGCGCCAGCGTTCGCGCGTTGCTGCTGCCCAGGTGGCGGGCGATCGCTTCGCGGCGGACTACTGCCTGGACCACCGCCGACAAGGTGAAGCCCAGGATCAAGGACCAGGTGATCTGCCAGGTCATCGACCCGGCATCCAGCAGGGCACGGCCAGCTCACTCAACAGGCGCATCGATGCCCTCCCCTTCGAAGGGGCGGTGGTCGGCAAACTCCCGCGGGCGGCGGAACGCCCATACCTAACAAGGGGCAGGCACAAGCGCCGATCGCGCGAGGTCGTCGAGGGCGGTGTGCACGCCGTGGGTGAATATCTCCAGGTCCGGGCAGTGGCCGTGGTCGGCGACGGCGGTGAGGCTGAGCTGCCCGGCGTAGGACAGCGCGGCAACGACGAGGGTCAGGTTGCCCATGACCGGCATCATGGGGAAAAGTTCCAGCAGCCGCGCGCCTGCCAGGTACAGCGGCACCGGCGGGCCGGGGGCGTTGGTCACGACCAGGTTCACCGACCGCTGCCGCGGGAAATGCCGGTACCAGACGCGCTGGCCGGCGGCGAACCGGAAGATCCCGGTGCCCGCCTGCGGGCGGTCCTTGTGCTTGCGCGCGGCGGTCTCGGCGGCGATCAGCTCAAGGCGGCGCACCAGGTCGGGCTCGCCGAGCGGCAGCGGCACCATCATCCACCCGGGCTTGTTGCCGCGGGCCTGCCCAGGCTGCTCGTCGTGCAGGGAGATGGTCACCATCGCGCGCTGCACCAGCCCGGCGACGTCCTCGCCGCGGCTGGCCAGCAGCTGGCGCAGGCCGCCGGCCACGGCGGCCAGCACCACGTCGTTGACCGTGGCATGGTGGGCGCGGGCGATCAACTTGGCGGAGTCCAGGCGGCTGCGGATGAGGGCCAGTCGGCGGTCGGCGCCTACCGGGTGGTTGAGGCTGGTCCGTGGGGCAGGTTGCTCGGCGAGGACTTCCCGCCACGCCGGCCAGGCCGCCCGGGCCCGGGCCAGCGTCTGGCCCGGATGAGTAAGGCCCGACCACCCGCGGCCTAGTTCTCGCCCGCGCCGGCGCAGGTTGTCTGCTAGTAGCTGGCCGGTGTCCGGGATGGGTGCTGGGGTCCATGGTGGTATGGCCGGGGCGGGTGCGCCGGGAGCGGGGTCCAGCAGCGCCCCGAAGGCGGCCAGAGCCGCGGCGCCGTCGGCGAGGGCGTGATGCAGCCTCAGGTACGCGCCCACCCGCCGGTCGGGCAGGCCGGGAAGCAGCCACAGCTCCCACAGCGGCCGGGCCGGGTCCAGCCGCTGCCGCGCTAGTTCCTGGCACGCCTGCAGCAGCTGGGTTTCGCCAGCGGGGGCGGCCACCGGGTGGACCCGGATGTGGTCGGCGAGGTCGAAACGGGGGGCGTCGACCCACAGCGGCCAGCCCAGTCCCAGCCGCGGCCGGTACAGCAATTGCCGGAACCGGGGGACCAGGTGCAGTCTCGGCTCGAGCTGCTCGCGGATCGCCTCGATCCGGACCCGGCCGTCGTGGTCGAGCAGGCTGGTGCCATCGAGGATGGCCAGCCCGCCGATGTCGGTGGACCAGCCATAGTCGTCCCACAGCAGCAGGAACAGGTCTGAGGCGGTCAACCGCTCCAGTACAGGTGTCTCAGCCATCACGTCACGCTCCTTCCTCCGCCGATGCGGCCGCTGGTTCACGCCTGCTTGGGCACATGCCCGGCGTACACCAGGCGCATGATCTTGTGCCCGAGATCGGCGGTGGGCCCGAACATCAGCGGGCAGCCGCCGTCGATCACGGTGATGCCGTGGGCCCGGCCGTAGCCGGTGGCGGCGGCCGAGACGCTGCCCGCGCCGGGGCCCCGGTGCATCCACACCTGCTTGATGCCGAGCTCTGCGCACTCGCGCATGATGTCCTCGGCGATCTCTGGACGGGTCCCGATCACTACCGCCTGAACCCCGCCGGGGATCGAGGCCAGGTCCGGGTAGCACCGGTATCCCTCGACCTGGCTGGTGTTCGGGTTGACCGCGAAGACCTCATAGCCGCGCTCGCGCAGCCGCCGGTACACGTTGTTGCTCCCGTGCGTCTTGGGCGTACGGGACACCCCGGTGACCGCCACCCGCTTGCAGGCCAGGAACGCGGCCGCGGCCTCTTGGATATTCTGCATGGCTCCTCCCTTGCGTTTGTCAGTGGTCGTGTTCGGCGTCGATGGCCAGGTCCAGGGCGAGGACGCTGGCCAGGATCAGCAGGTCGTCCTCGTCGGGCGCGACCTCGACCGCGTAGCTCGCGGTCATGGTGAGCCAGCGTCTGGAGATGGTCGCGACGGTATGGCCGTCCCGCTGGATGGTGAATTCGTGGCTGAGCAGGTCGCCATCGATCTCCATGCCGCCGGCGCCGCGGACGTCGATGGTGAACCGTTCCCCGAAGGTGGTGAACAGGTGCTTGCGCACCTCCGCCACGTCCTTGCCGTCGATGGTGATCTCATACGTGGGGCGCAGCGCGGCTAGCTTGCGGTTCACGTGCCCGACCTCGCGCCCGGCCGGATCTTGGAGGATGAGCCGGTTGTGCAGGCTCAGCACCTTGCCGTCCACGTGCAGCACCGGCTGCCCGGCCTGATCGGTGATGTCGGAATCCTCACCCAGGCGGAACAGGCGCTCGCGAATCACGTACATCTTCCTCACCCCAGCTCTCACGCTGTCTTTGCTGCGTGGCGCTACCATCGCCCCGGAGCAGCTTCGCCGACGGCCGTGCGCCGTCTGCGGGCATCTCACGGTACTGCTGCTGCTGGCACGCCGGTCCGTTCGTCTATTACTTGCCAGACCTCCTGGTCTAGCTGGTTCTCCTTCCAGATGCCGTAGGCGGTCCCCAGTAGCACCGGCGGGACCGCCACCAGCCCGATCGCCCCGCTGATGGCCGTATCGACCCACTCGTGGCCCCCCAGGCCGATGCTCAGCTGAGCATCCCCCGGGGTGAAGACAACGGTCAGCGCGTAGGCGACCCCGAGCAGATGGCGCCACAGGCTCTCCTTGCGCGCCTGCATCACCGTGCGTTCCCCGCTGGCGCGGAAGACCTGTGCCTCGAACTCCTGCGCGCGGAAGTGGTCCGCCAGCGCCCGGGCGAGCTCTTCCGCCGGGACGGTGGTGCTGTAGATCCGCTCGATGTTCAGCGCCGGCACTCCGCCGGTTCGCATGTCTTTGCCCTGCTCCGCGTCCATTTTCTTTCCTCCGCTTCATGACCACGCCCGAACGGTCGATCTAAGCCGCGGCCACGTGGGTGGCCGCCGCGCGTGTCTTGCAGGACGAGACCCTCGCCAGGATCACGCGCCGCCGCGGGCCAGCTGGCGGCAGGCCCAGGCTCACTCTGGAGTGGCTAGATGGGTGCGACCTGTTCAAGCCCCAGGACGAAGGAGAACTTGCCTACTCCTCCGGCGTGCCTGTTGAAGAGGTCGCTGAGGTGTTGCGAGATCTCGCCGTAAACGCTCATGCGATGGCCGAAGGCGTGGTCCCTGAACAGCGCGTCCCTCACCTCTACGACATGCTGGTTGTGTTCGATGAGCCCCTCTTCGCTGAGGTAGGCCTCGTGGACCTCGCACTCGGTTTCGTCCTCGTTGATGAACCAGTCGTACCGAAGGGTCTGGGTGTCCTTCTCTCGCGTCAGCCGGAGCATCTCGGCCACTTGGATCTTGAACCCCTCGAGCTGACCTGGGCGGACCTTCAGACGAGCGATGACCTGCAAATGGCCCGTGACGCCTCCCTGAACAGAAGCGCGCGATTCAAGTCCCTGGTCCATGGTGGGCATGTTGACCTCCCCTCACGACGTCGTAGTGGGTTGCGGCAGAAGACCGAACTGAGCGGCGATGGCCAGGTTGTCGTAGTAGAGGTTGTCGACCACGATCTTCCCGTCGCGGACCCTTACGAACTCCATGCCCGGCATCTCCACGCGCTTGCCAGTGGCAGCCAGCTCGGCGCCGTCGGGCAGCTGGAGCGGACCGGTGTGTGTCCCGACGAACACCCACTCGTCTGCGAACGCGTCGCCCTGTTCGACGTAGCTGACATAGCGATGGGCGATATCCGCGAATGCGGCCAGCTCCTTGGCGAGACGGTCCTTGATTGCGTTTCGGCCCTCGAAGGTGCCGTCGGGCATCACTTGCACGGCGTCCTCGGCGTACAGATCCATCACGCCGTCGAGATCACCTGCGTTGTACAGCTCGACGTATCGCTCCAGGAGGCCTTTGTAACGATCCATCGTCCTTCTCCTCTTCTCTTGCCGTCGTACGACGGTCAGGCTCTGTGATGTTCATGGGATCTGAACTTCACCGACGCGGGTAATGGTGGTGCGCTCGGCGACGTAGTACGGCAGCAGCCAGAGCGCATCCGCTTCGCTGTCGGCGTCGACCGTCCACCAGATCTCGTGCCCGCCGGTGCGGCACGAGGCCAGGGTCGTTTGATGGCGAAGCGGGCTGTGGTGTCCTTTGAACGAGGTGAACACCACGCCGCACTCCGCCGGCTCGTGGCGGTGGTGCAATAGGTAACGGGCCATGAGCCCAACGTGCCGCCGCGCCGCTGCCCTGACATCGGGGTATCACCCTGAGCCGGACCCTGATCTTTCGCCGCCCGACGACCCTGATCTCCGCGAGCCCCCGCCCCGCAGGGACCTTCGGCCCTACGTTCGCAGGCCATTCGGCCCTGGCCACCCGGGCTTGAAGAGCGAGTCTCGGCGAAGGAGGTGAGGGGGATGCCGACGACTCCGGGTGGCCGCAAGGCTCCGGTGCCACCTGAGCGTGCGAAACAGGCGGGCCTGACCCTGCTTACCGGCCATTTCGTGGGGAGGGCCGACGAGCTCAGTTCGCTGGAGCGGATCCTCGACGAGCTGGATCGAGACTGTCCCGGCGCGATCGAGGTGGCGGGCGAACCGGGGATCGGCAAGACCCGGCTGCTGACCGAGCTCGCCGCTCGCGCCGGGGCGCGCGGGCACCTCGTTCTGTCCGGCGCGGCGTCGGAGTTCGAGAATGACCTGCCGTTCTCGGTGTTCGCCGACGCGCTGGATGAGTACGTCGCGGGCCTGGCGCCGGGCCGGCTCGCCGCGCTCGACGGCGCCGTACAGGCGGAGCTCGCGCACGTCTTCCCGTCGCTGTCGGCGCTGGCTGGCGGCCAGCCGGTATCGTCCCAGCACGAGCGCTACCGCAGCCACCGTGCGGTGCGGGCGTTGCTCGACCATCTCGCACAGACCCGGCCTCTCGTCCTCGTCCTGGACGACTTCCACTGGGCAGACTCGGCATCGGTCGAGCTGCTCGGCGCGCTGTTGCGACGGCAGCCCGCGGCGGCTGTGCTCACCGCGGTGGCGCTGCGCCCCCGGCAAACCCCGGAACGTCTTGCCATCATGCTGGAGCGGGCGCACCGTTCTGCGGCGGTGACCCGGGTCGACCTCGGTGCTCTTACGCTGGATGAGGCCCGGCAGCTTCTCGGCGAGCGGTTCGACGTGGCCCGCGCCGCTCTCCTTTACCAGGACAGCGGGGGAAACCCCTTCTACCTCGAGCAGCTGGCCCGGTCGCCTGCGCGCGCGCCTCAATTCACTTCTGCTGCTGAGATCTCACTGACCGGCCTGGACGTCCCGGCCGCAGTCGCCGCCTCGCTGGCCGAAGAGCTCACACTGCTGTCCGACGTCGGACGCCTCGTGCTCGACGGAGCTGCGGTGGCGGGCGATCCATTCGAGCCGGAGCTGGCGGCCGCGGCCGCCGCCACATCTGAGGCGGCGGGGATGCATGCAGTCGACGAACTCTTGGGCCTTGACCTCATCCGTACCACCGACGTACCCCGGCGCTTCCGTTTCCGCCACCCGCTCATCCGGCGCGCCGTCTACGAGGCGACCGCTGGCGGCTGGCGGCTCGGGGCGCATGAGCGGTGCGCGGAGGCACTCGCGGCGCGTGGCGCGTCTGCCGCGGCGCGCGCTCACCACGTCGAGCGGTCGGCGCGCCAGGGCGACCTCGCCGCCGTTGCCGTCTTGCGCGAGGCCGGCCAGGCAACAGCACGCCTCGCGCCTGAAAGCGCTGCACGGTGGTTCGGTGGGGCGCTCCGGCTCCTCCCCCAGATCGCGCCGGCGCAGGACCGTGCCGAGCTTCTGCTCGCTCGTTCCTGGGCATTGGCGGCAGCGGGCCGTTTCGCCGACAGTCATGAGGCGGCGCTGGAGGCAGTGGCACTCGTCCCGGGACGGCCGAGTGCGCTGGACACGACCGTCGCGACGGCGTGCGCTAGCGTTGAGCGCTTCCTCGGCCGATACGAGCACGCCCACGCCCGTCTGGTAAGGGCGCTTCGTCTCCTCCCGGAGCCGGCCTCGGTCGAGCGCGTCGAGTTGCTGATCGAGCTGACGCTGAACGAGTTCTACCGCTCCAGATGCGAGGCGATGCGCGATTGGGCCGCGCTTGCGGTGAGCGCAGCGAGGGAAGTAGGAGATGCCGCCCTCATTGCCGCGGCTGGCGTCATGCCCGCGTTCGCCGACGCCATGACCGGTCCGACCCAGACCGCTCGATCCCGGCGTGCCCAAGCCGCCGCGCTCGTGGATGAGCTGTCGGACGACGAGCTCTCGCTCCGTCCGGACGCGGCGGGCTGGCTCGCTATCGCCGAGGTCTATCTGGACCTCTACGCCGAGGCCGACGCGCACGCGAGTCGTGCCCTCGGGCTCGCTCGCGCGAGCGGGCAGGGCGATCCCTTGCACCGCCTCTATCCTGTCTTGCCCAGGGTTTGGTACGTGCGCGGCAAGCTGGTCGAGGCTACCGAGCTCCTGGATGGTGCCATCGAGGCCGGGCGTCTGCTCGGGTCGCCGCCGTCGCTTGCCGGGAACCTCTTCAATCGGTCCGTCGTCGCGCTCGCCGTCGGCGATCTGGATATCGCGCTCGCCACCGCACAAGAGAGCGTCGAACTCACCCGCGATCTCGACGAAGGTTTCGTCACAGCTTGGGCCGCGGTGAGGTTCGCCGGTGTCCTGTTCGAGACCGGGCAACCAGGCCGGGCCATCGAGTTGCTCCTCGGCCGTGCCGGCGGGGAGGAGCTGATGCTCATTCCAGGCGGCTGGAGGGCATACTGCCTCGAGCTGCTCACCCGGTGCTGGCTGGCCCTCGATCGCCCCAGCAAGGCCAGGCGCGCGGCGGCTCTTGCCGAGCGGATGGCAGCGGCCGTACAGCTCCCCCTCGCTGCCACGTGGGCCGGCCGAGCCCGCGCCGCCGTCGCGCTCGATGCCGGTGACGCTGCCCTCGCTGCGGAACGGGCGCTGGCCTCGGCCGATGCGGCCGACACTGCCGGGGCCCCCATCGAGGCCGCGCTGTCGCGCACGATTGCGGGCCGGGCGCTCGCCGAAACCGGCGAAAAGGATCGTGCCGTGGCCGAACTTCAGCGCGCGACGGCAGCGCTCGACGCTTGCGGCGCGTGGCGCTACCGCCAGACCGCAGAGCGCGAGCTGGGAAAGCTCGGCCATCGTCCCCACCGGCGCACGCGGCCGGGCAACGCCAACGGGGCAGGCATCGAGTCGCTGACCGGACGCGAACTCCAGGTAGCGTGGCTCGTCGTCGACCGCAAGACCAACCCGCAGATCGCCGCGGAACTGTTCTTGAGCCAGAAGACCGTCGAGACCCACCTGCGCAACATCTTCCACAAGATGGGCGTCACGACACGCACCGCACTCGCGCGCGCCGTCGAACGCACCGACCCAACCGCGCCCCAACGACCCTCATAGGCCCGCCCGGCCTCCTCGACCTCCGGGTCCGACGGCATCGCGGATGCCAGGAACCGAAGGCCGTGATGAACCGCGCGGGTGGGGGGCAACACGCTATATCCCGGCGCAGAGCCCGGCCGTACGGCGGTTCTGGCAGACCGGGCGCGTGACAGCGGAACCGGCCCCCGGCAAGGAGTACTTCACCGCGCCCGCGCACCCGAACCAGCGCCGGTACGAGGCGCTGCGCGCTTACTTCACCGAAGATCTGACCGTCGCCGAGGCCGGCGCCCGGGCCGGCTACACCCGCGCGAGCATGGCCAGCCTGCTGCGCGACTTCCGGGCCG
>Ga0070698_100007509_pt1 | contig 11796 bp, 6 predicted proteins | sample KBSK1502metaG_FD_65477 | JGI IMG/M metagenome (GOLD analysis project Ga0070698, IMG submission 65477) | Corn, switchgrass and miscanthus rhizosphere microbial communities from Kellogg Biological Station, Michigan, USA - KBS K1-50-2 metaG | ecosystem: Host-associated > Plants > Roots >...
GTTTTTAAGTAAATTCGCTGTTCATGGATACCCTTGCGCAGTTACCGAAATATAATTTGAACGAAGAGCAGGAAAAGAAACTGATCCTGAGGGAATACCGCGCCCTATTGAGGGGATTAAAAACCAAATTAAAACCCGGCGACAAACAACTGATCCGGCTTGCTTTTGAAATGGCAGTAGATGCTCACAAAACTATGCGAAGAAAAAGTGGTGAACCTTATATTCTTCACCCGCTCGCTGTGGCTAGAATTTGCGTTGAAGAAATTGGGCTTGGCGTTCGTTCTACAATTTGTTCACTATTGCATGATACGGTTGAAGACACCGATATCAGTCTTGAAGACATTGAACGAGAATTTGGAAACGAGATTGCGAGGATCGTTGATGGACTTACGAAGATCTCTAACGTTATTGATGTCAATGCATCACAACAAGCTGAGAATTTTAAAAAGATATTGCTCACACTTACTGATGATCCGCGGGTCATTCTTATAAAACTTGCCGACCGGCTTCATAATATGCGTACGCTTGATCACATGAAGTCGGACAAGCAATTGAAGATCTCTTCTGAAACGGTTTATGTATATGCACCGCTTGCACATCGTATGGGTTTGTATAATATTAAAACAGAGATGGAAGACCTTGCGATGAAGTATCTCGAGCCAGATTCTTACAAAGAGATTGCAAGAAAGCTGGCTGAAACAAAAAAAGAAAGAAGCAGGTATATTAATGAATTTATAAAACCATTAAAAGATAAGCTTGAAAAAGCTGAACTGAAATTTGAAATATACGGACGACCTAAGCATATTCATTCCATTCAAAATAAAATGAAGAAGAAAGGCGTGAGTTTTGAAGAGGTATATGATCTGTTTGCAATCCGTATCATTCTTGATTCAATTCCTGAAAATGAAAAAAGTGATTGTTGGAAAGTTTATTCGATCATAACTGATGAATATACACCGGCACCTGAACGTTTGCGAGATTGGTTAAGTAATCCCAAAAGCAATGGTTATGAAGCATTGCATACAACGGTAATGGGACCGCAGGGAAAATGGGTGGAAGTGCAGATAAGAACAAAGCGAATGAATGAGATCGCAGAAAAAGGATTAGCTGCGCATTGGAAATATAAAGAGGGCAGTTCTGATGAAAATCGTTTTGATAAATGGTTTCAGCAAATTCGTGAAGTGATCGGAAACCAGGATACTGATTCAGTAGATTTTTTACAGGATTTCAAAACAAGTTTTCTTGCAGAAGAAATTTATGTGTACACGCCAAAAGGCGATGTAAAAATGTTGCCGGTTGGTTCTACTGCACTTGATTTTGCGTTCTCTATTCATAGTGCTATCGGTGTAAAAACAATCGGCGCCAAAGTGAATCATAAACTGGTTCCGTTAAGTCACAAGCTGCGCAGTGGCGACCAGGTAGAGATCATAACATCCAATAAGCAGAAACCTTCGGAAGACTGGTTGAATTTTGTTGTTACATCAAAAGCAAAAGGAAGGATCCGTGATGCATTGAAAGAAGAAAAAAGAAAAGTTGCCGAAGATGGGAAGTACACGGTGCAGCGAAAGATCGAAGGAATGGGTGCAGCGTTCAATCAGCATAATATTGATGAACTATGGACTTATTATAAATTGAGTTCTGCTCTTGACTTGTTTTACCAGGTTGCTATAAAAAACATTGACCTGAAAGAGCTGAAAGAATTTAAAGTTCATGGAGATAAAATAGAAGCGCCAAAGCCGGTAAAAATTCATGAAGTAAAGGTGGATGGTTTTCATCACCCATTTCCAAAAAAGGAGGCCGAGCTTATAATTTTTGGCGAAAGCAGTGATAAGATCGTTTATAATCTTGCCAACTGCTGCAAACCTATTCCGGGTGATGATGTATTTGGATTTGTAACAACCGGAAAAGGATTAACCATTCATCGTACGAATTGTCCAAATGCTGCTAAGCTAATGGCCAACTTCGGGCATCGTATCGTAAAGACAAAATGGGCTAAGAATAAAGAGATATCGTTCCTTACAGGTTTGAAGATTGTCGGGCTCGATGATGTGGGAGTGGTAAATAAGATCACGAATCTTATTTCCGGGGAATTACGCATCAATATTGCTGCATTAACGATTGAAGCAAAAGAAGGTGTGTTTGAAGGGAATATAAAATTATATGTTCACGATAAGGAAGAATTGGATGAATTGGTTCAAAATTTACTTTCACTTCCGGGGATAGAAAAAGTGGATAGATACGATACGGAATTGTGATTGTAATCGACAGGATAAATTATTATCTTTCATTCCCGATTTACCAAAGCTGATCAACAACTGTTATGAGAAAGTACCGTGTGGGACTGTTTATTATTTTATTTATTTGTTTCGGTATTACCGGTACTTATGCGCAGGGCTGTGTTTCTTCCAATAATAATAAGGTTATCAATTTTTCATGTGGGCTGAATTGCAGTAACGTAAACCTGCAGGTACCTGATCTCAAAACTACTTCTGATTATGCTATAACAACAATTCCATACAATCCATATGCTTACACCACTCCTTTTGGAAATGAACTTACCTCATTGTATGTCGATGATAGATACAGCGATAAAATAGCATTGCCGTTTTCATTCTGCTTTTACGATTCTGTTTTTTCAAAACTTGTAGTTGGATCAAATGGTTTACTAACTTTTGATACTTTGAATTCAAATTGTTTTAATGCGTGGAACATAACCCCCATCATTCCGTATGCACTCGGTACACAATGTCCACCTATAGGGTTGCAAGGAGCAGCTTATTATCCAAAAGCATCTATTATGGGCGCATTTTCAGATCTTGATCCAAGCTTTGCTGCAAGTCCACCCGACAGAAAAATTGAGTGCAGAGTTGAGGGTTCAGCTCCTTGCCGCAGGTTTATTATCAGTTATTATCATATTGGTGTGTATGGTACTACTTGCGGTTATTCAACTCCCAATACATTTCAAATTGTTATTTACGAATCGACGGGAATAATAGAAGTATTTTTTGAGCAAAAGGCTTGTTCTTCGACTACAAATTCAGGTAGGGCAATATTAGGCGTGCAGGATTGGACAAGAACAAAAGCCCGGGCAGCTGCGGGAAAAAATGCTACTTCATGGAATCTACAAAATGAAGCTTATCAATTCATTCCGTCTGGTGGTGCTACAAGATTCATTAATTCGCAAATGTTCACTATGGGTGGTTCGCTTGTGGCAACAGCTACTACCTCATTTGCAATACCGGGCAGTGTGGGATTAACTTTTCCAAATATTTGCCCTTCGGGAAATTCAGAACAGTTTGTTGTAAGAACCAGTTATACATCCTGTGCCGATCCGAATACAACGTTAACAACAGAAGATACGATCACGGTCAATAAAACGAGTTCGCTCAATGCAACAACCAATGTAACTAATCTTAATTGTGCTACCGGTTCAACAGGTTCAATTACTGTTACAATTCCGCCAGGCAGCGGCGTACCGCCTTATCAATATTCTATAAATGGCGGGCCATTGCAAAGCAGTAATACATTCACTGGCCTTGCTACAGGAACATATACCGTTTTTGCAACAGATATTAACGGATGCAGTTCTACATTGAATGTTGCTGTGATCAGAACGGGAAATCTTGGTGTGGGTTATTCTTTTACCAACTCATCATGCTCCGGCGTTAATAATGGAAGCATTACTATTCTTCCACCATCTGTTTATACACCTATCCAATATTCGTTGAATGGAGGACCGCCTCAAACAAGTAATATTTTTTCAGGTCTTGCTGCAGGAACATATACGATTAATGTAACAGACGCTATTGGTTGTTCTGGTTCAACAACTATTACAATAACGCAAGGTGCAGGAGTAACGGCAACATTTGCAACTACTGCAACATCATGTTCCGGCGTAAACAATGGAACTATTACAGTTACCCCTGGCGGTGGAAATTTTCCTTATCAATATTCTATAAACGGCGGGTCATTACAAAGCAGTAATATTTTTAGTGGCTTAGCTGCAGGAAATTATACGATCAGGGTAGTTGATGTAAATGGATGTAATGCTTCTTTCCCGGTTACAATAAATCCGGGAATTGCTTTGAATGCAACTGTTGCCAAAACAAATGTGAGTTGTAATGGCGCATCAGACGGAACAATTACTGTCAACGTTTCTAGTGGTACAGCACCTTATCAATATTCACTTGATAATGTGACATGGCAAACAAGCAACAATTTTGTTGGTCTTGCTGCGGGAACTTATACAGTTTATTATCGTGATAATAATGCTTGTTCAAATTCACAATCAGTAACAATAACTCAACCGGCTGTTTTAAATATAACACTCACATCACAAGCTCCACGCTGTTTTGGCTATAGTGATGGATCAATAACCGCAGTCACTACCGGTGGAACGAGTTCATATCAATATTCACTTAACAATGTGACATGGCAGGCAAGTAATACTTTCAATAACATTGCCGCCGGTGCTTATACGGTTTATTGCCGCGATGTAAATGGCTGTACAGTAACAAAGCCAATAACAATTACACAACCAGCATTGCTTACAGCAACTGCTTCAGTAATTGATGCCTCTTGTAGCGGAGGAGCTGATGGTCAAATTACAATAGCAGCATCTGGTGGTATAGCGCCATATTATTATGCAGTAAATGCGCCTCCTCTTCAACCGCTAACTGTAATTAATGTGGTTCCCGGATCATATAGTATTCTGGTAGCTGATGCGAATGTTTGCGTTACCAATATTCCGGTTGTTGTTGGTTTGAGTAACAATCTTTCAGTAACTGCTTCGCCTGATATAACGATCTGTGAAGGAACTTCAACACAATTGAATGTGATAAGTAATGCAACTCAATTTTCATGGACTCAAGCTTCGAGTTTGAATAATGCGAATATTCAAAACCCAATTGCCAATCCTATTGTAACAACTCAATATATTGTTACAGCTACATTCGGACAATGCAGTGGAAAAGATACAATCGTTGTAAATGTGAATCCAGCTCCAATAGCAAATGCAGGCCCTGATGTTGAAATTTGTTATGGACAAGATTACACACTGCAGGGATCTGGTGGTATACAATTCCTATGGACACCGCCATCAACCTTAAGCAATGGTGCTCTTCCAAACCCAGTCTCGACACCGCCGCAAACAACAACATATAGTTTGAATGTGATCGATGCAAATGGATGTACTTCGTTAACTCCAGACAAGGTGATCGTGACTGTTACTCCACCGATCATTGTAAAAACTAATCCAACGGACACTGTAGTTTTTGCCGGTGATAAATTTCAGCTAATTGCAAGTTCCGGCGCAACAAATTATTCATGGAGCCCGGGGGTTGGATTAAGTAATCCTTTTATTGCAGATCCTGTTCTTACTGTTACATCAGATGTTACATTTACTATCATAGCTACAACAGCAGCGGGCTGCAGAGGCGATGGAACAGTTAATATAAAAGTGTTCAAAGGCCCGGAGATCTATATGCCAACAGGCTTTACACCAAACGGCGATGGAAAAAATGATAAGTTCAAACCGTTCACGGTGGGGATAACTAATTTAAATTATTTCCGGGTTTATAATCGTTGGGGGCAATTGATATTTTCTACCTCTAAATTGAATGACGGATGGGATGGGCGGATCACTGGTACAGAGCAACCTTCAGGTACTTTCGTTTGGATGGTGCAGGGTGTTGCCCGTGATGGTAAAGTGATCACTAAAAAGGGAACGGTGACTTTGATAAGGTAACCCCCAAACCCCCTTTAGGGGGTTTTAGGAAAATTCAAATCAATTTTCAAAAACCTTTTCTTAAATATCTTTTTAATTTGCCAGGTTTTTGTGGAAAGAAAGAGTAAATGACTTCAGAATTATTTCGACTTGTTTTTCCTCTTACCTTATTTTTGCCCGGCCTTAGTTACGCTTAAAAAAGTGTCAATAGAAATTCTATTAATGAATGGAGCGTCGCAACTGAAGTCTTATAGTAGTAATTGGTTGGTGAAAAAATAATTTATTAAAATAAAAACACTTTTCTAAAGTGGGAAATAAAAAGCTCCGCCTTGGGCGGATTTGGGGGAATCATTATGATTGATGTAATACTAGGCTTGCAGTGGGGTGATGAAGGAAAAGGAAAGATCGTTGATTTTTTTGCTTCGCGATATGATCTGATTGCACGTTTCCAGGGCGGGCCGAATGCAGGACATACGTTGTATGTAGGAGATAAAAAAGTAGTACTGCATCAAATTCCTTCCGGCGTATTTCATGCAAATACTATCAATCTTATTGGAAATGGGGTAGTGCTTGACCCGGTTACTTTGAAAAGAGAATGTGATACCGTTTCATCGTTTGGTGTTGATCTGAAAAAAAACCTTTTTGTTTCAGAAAGAACCCATTTGATCCTGCCGACACATCGTGCACTGGACAAGGCTTCGGAAATTTCAAAAGGGCATGATAAGATCGGTTCTACATTGAAAGGCATTGGGCCAACGTATATGGACAAAACCGGGAGAAACGGTCTGAGGGTTGGAGATCTGATCCGTGGTGATTTTAAGAGTGCTTATGATAAATTATATAATAAGCACCGGCAACTGCTAGATGCTTATTCTTTTGATGAAGACATTTCTGCATGGGAAAAAGAATTTTTTGAGGGAGTTGAATTTTTGAGGGGATTGAATATCGTTTCCGGTGAATATTTTATTAATGATCATTTATCAGCAGGTAAAAAAATATTAGCCGAAGGCGCCCAGGGCAGCATGCTTGATATTGATTTCGGCACATTCCCATTTGTTACTTCATCAAATACAATTACAGCCGGAGTTTGCAGCGGACTTGGCGTGGCCCCTCAAAAAATAAAAGATGTGCTTGGTGTAACAAAGGCTTATTGTACCCGTGTAGGCGGCGGTCCATTTCCAACCGAGCTAAATGATGAGGTTGGCGAGAAATTAAGAAAGATAGGGAATGAATTTGGGGCAACTACAGGCCGGCCACGTCGTTGTGGCTGGATCGATCTTGTGGCGTTGAAGTTTGCCTGTATGATAAACGGGGTGACAAAAATTGTCATGACAAAAGCGGATGTGCTGGATGAGTTTGAAGAATTACAAGTTTGCACAGCTTATAGTACTGATGGAAATAACACGGAGGAAGTTCCCTATCAAATGATGGGGATTGACCTTGAGCCTGTGTATAAAAGTTTCAAAGGATGGAAAACTGATTCTTCTGTTTTAAAAAATGAAAAAGAATTGCCTGCAGCCATGCAGCAATATGTACGGTTTATTAATCAATACCTGGGGGTAAAGGTGAATTATATTTCCAACGGGCCGGGCAGAGACCAGATAGTTTCACTATCTTGAAAAAGAACAGCAAAAAAATAAGATCAAAAATTTGGAAGTATTAAAACTTCGCTGAAATTTTACATTGATTAATTTTATTGGAATATGACAATGAAATCTGATAAAGGGAAAAAATCCGCCGACACGAATCATAAGCCATCTTCCGGTAATGCTGATAAAAAGGCTTCATCAAAACCAAAGAAACAGGAAGAAGAAGATGATGAAGATGATGTGGTAGAAGATGAGGAGATGGATGTGAAGGCTGCTTCAAAAAAAGGCAGCAAGCCTGCTGCTTCAAAAAAAGCCAGTGATGACGACGATGATGATGCCGGCGAAGATGAACCGGATGATTGGGAAAAACCTGAAGAAGAAGAGGAGTGGGATCCTGACTTCGATGAATTTGATATACCTGCCTCCAAGAATAAAAAAAGCAGCGGTGCTGCCGGCGTAGGAAAAAAAGGGAAGGAGGAAGAAGACGATTTTAAAGTAGATGATGAATTCAAGGAAATGGGGCTTTATGACGATAGATATGATGATGATGACGAAGATGATTATTAATAGAATTGTTATTTCTCGTTTTATATTTTGAACGCAACCAATACTAACTGCATTTTTGCTATTTCAGATCTTGAAAATGCAAAAAGAAAAATGCTGAACTGGGCCAACCGGTTCGGCATTTTTTGTTTTTTGGATAATCATCGCTATCAAACCAATTATCACTCTATTGAGTGTTTGCTGGCTGTCGGAAACAAAATCAGCTTTACTGCAAATGCCGGTAAAGCTTTAATTGATCTTCAAAATTTCATTGATGAAAAATCACGTTGGCTCTTTGGTCATTTGGGATATGATCTGAAAAACGAGATCGAATCGCTGACATCATCTTACAAAAACAAGCCGGGCTTTCCGGATGTTTTTTTCTTTGAGCCAAAAACAATTATAAGGCTTTCTGAAAAAGAAATGGAGATTGAAAGTGAGGATGATGCCGCGAAAATTTTTGAGGAGATCATGCAAAGTGATCAAACAACGTCATTACAAAATGATCCGATCACTATTCAACAACGGGTTTCAAAACAGGAATACATCGATACTATTGAACAATTAAAAAAACATATTCTCCGGGGTGATTGTTACGAGATAAATTATTGCATGGAATTTTTTGCAGAGAATGCTGTTGTTGACCCTTTATCTGTTTATCAAAAACTGAGTCAATCTTCTCCCAATCCTTTTTCTGCATTATATAAGTTGGAAGATAAGTGGCTGATCTGTGCCAGCCCGGAAAGGTTTTTAAAAAAGGCAGGCATAACTATTTTATCGCAGCCTATCAAAGGAACATCTTCAAGATTTTTGAAAGATGATAACAAGGATAAAAAAAGTAAAGAAGAACTCTTTGCAAGTGAAAAGGATCGTTCGGAAAATGTGATGGTGGTTGATCTTGTACGCAATGATCTTGCCCGGGTTTGCAAAGAAGGAACAGTGAAAGTGGATGAGCTGTTTGGTATTTATTCATTTCCGCAGGTACATCAAATGATATCAACAGTAAGCGGTGAATTAAAAGATGATATTTCTTTTACAGAAATTATCAAAGCAACTTTTCCAATGGGTTCAATGACCGGGGCACCGAAAAGGAAAGTGATGGAACTGATTGAACAATATGAAAGGTCTGGAAGAGGAATTTTTTCGGGGGCGGTTGGTTATATCACACCAGAAGGTGACCTACCTACCGGACAGGCAGGTTTTGATTTTAATGTGGTAATAAGGAGCATCATGTATAATGCTTCTGAAAAATATCTTTCTTTTATGGCAGGCTCAGGCATTACTTTTTATAGTGATGCAGAAAAAGAGTATGAAGAATGTTTGTTGAAGGCGGAGGCGATGAGGGGAGCAGTGATAAATTAAAAAGCAAGTAAAATTATTTAGTAGGCTTCTTCTCCAATTGAGTTTTCGTTGGTGTAGACAGCGACTGCTTAAATGAATCCAGCATTATCTGGAGACTTTCATTGAGGATATCATATCGTTTTGCCATAAACAACTCCATTTTATCTGCCGGCAATCTTAATTCATATTTACCATTATGAGTGATCAGTTTATCAAAGTCGGGATTGTAACGATTGAATTCTGTGATTGAAAACAAAATGTGTTTGGTGATCACTAATGAATTGTACCGGCCGCTGATCGCCTGCACTTTTGAATTAGTTAGTTCAACTCCTGATAAATTCTTTGCCGCAGGATTTACATTCGATGCTTGCTTTAAGATATCTGTTTCATCTTTAGTTAATGTTGTGATCCCGCCATCACCTTCCATTATGTAATGCGTAGCAATAAATTTTTTTACATGATCCCTTGATTCTGCTGGTAAGTAATGTTGCAGGTCCCAGAAATTTCGACTCTTACTTTTTCTTATAGCAGCATCCACATTTCCCGGCCCACCATTGTACGCAGCGATCACCAGCAACCAATCATTGTAAATATTGAAAAGGTCACTCAAATACTTTGCAGCAGCATGTGTGCTTTTATAGTAATCGGTTCTTTCATCAATATAAGCGTTTACTTTCAGTCCCATTCTTCTTCCAGTTTCCGGCATAAACTGCCAGGGTCCAACAGCACCTGCCCATGATACAGCATAAGTTTTCAAATAAGATTCGATCACGGCGAGGTATTTTAATTCTCTTGGTAAACCATGATAAGTAAGCACGGCATCGATCATATCAAAATAGGGTCGTCCCCAGCCCTTTAATTTTTCCAAATTCTTTTTATTTTTTGCCATATAATCATCTACAAAACTTATGGCACGGGGATTTAGTTGTACCTGGCTCAATCCTTCTTCTTCAGGCTTACCCACAAAAAGATCTTTGAAGCCTGCTTTTGGATCAGTAGCGATTGCAACCGGTGTTATTGTTGAATCAATCGGTGGTTGGTTGAGTCTTGATCTCGACAGATCTTTAATTGAATCTGTAGTTGATTGCTGTGCAGTAACAACTGTAGTAGAAATAAAAATTAATATGGTAAATAAAAAACGCATTAAAATAAAGCCTGTTGAAATTATTTTTTCAGTTCCATCAATTGTTGAGAGGCTTGCAACAAAGATAGTTCGTTAAATTGTTTTGCCATTAGCTGCACGCCAAAGGGCATGCCATTCGAATGTTTAAAAAGCGGCAATGATATACCAGGAATTCCTGTAAGATTAGCAAATACTGTATAAATATCTGCGAGATACATAGCAATAGGGTCATCAGTTTTTTCACCGATCTTAAATGCAACAGATGGTGAAGTTGGCATCAGGATAAAATCAAATCCTCCCTGTTCGCCCGGCAGGTCACTGAAAACCAACTCCGTTTTTTCAACAAGTTTGCGTCTTACTTTTTGTGCTTTGGTAAAATATGCATCGTAATAACCGGTACTTAAAACAAATGTCCCAAGCATGATCCTTCTTTTCACTTCTTTACCAAAACCTTCACTTCGATTGTGCTTGTAAAACTCTGTTAAATCATTTGATGGCTTTGAAGATCGATAACCATATCGAACGCCGTCATAACGGGAAAGATTTGATGATGCTTCTGCAGTTGTAAGAATATAATAAGCCGGAACTATATAATCGAGGTATTCAAAATTTAAAGCAGTGACTTCATGCCCATCTTCTTTCAATTGCTGAATAAGTTGATTAATCCTATTTGCAATTTCATTATCAAGAGAAGGATGTTCCAATGTTTCTTTAAAATATGCAAAACGGAATTTTTTACTTTTTTCTTTTACTACTTCCGAATATTTCTCAACCGGTTTTTGTGAAACAGTACTGTCATATTCATCTGCGCCGGCAATTGTTTCTAAAATCTTACTTGCATCATCTACATTGTTTGCAAAAATTCCAATTTGATCAAAAGAAGATGCATAAGCGATCAATCCATATCTTGAAATGCGACCATAAGTTGGTTTCAATCCAACAATGCCGCAAAAATCAGCTGGCTGACGAACAGAACCACCTGTATCACTGCCCAATGAAACCATGCAAAGGCCTGCCTGCACTGCAACTGCTGATCCGCCAGATGAACCTCCTGGGACTCTTGTTCCATCCATTGCATTTAGCACATTTCCATAAACTGAATTTTCATTTGCAGAGCCCATTGCAAATTCATCACAATTACAAACGCCGATGATGATCGCTTCTTCGTGTAAAAGCTTTTTGACAGCTGTTGCTGAATAAAGTGAAGTAAAATTTTTTAAAATGGCTGATGCTGCAGTGAGCGGATGATCCTTATAACAAATAACATCCTTGATGGCAATTACAACGCCATGAAGTTTTCCAATAACATTTCCAACTTTTCTTTTTTCATCAAGTTCTGCAGCTTTCTGGATTGCTTCATCCTCAAATACATGAACGAATGCATTCAGATGTTTGCTTTTTTTAATTTCAGAAAGATAATGACGAACGGCTTCTGTACAGGAGGTTTTACCCTGTGCTAATGCAAGCTGGTATTG
>Ga0070698_100007511_pt1 | contig 11794 bp, 11 predicted proteins | sample KBSK1502metaG_FD_65477 | JGI IMG/M metagenome (GOLD analysis project Ga0070698, IMG submission 65477) | Corn, switchgrass and miscanthus rhizosphere microbial communities from Kellogg Biological Station, Michigan, USA - KBS K1-50-2 metaG | ecosystem: Host-associated > Plants > Roots >...
ACACCATTTCACGGCGCCGACGGAGCGGACGCCCTCCAGGGGATCGGCGGCAATGGCATGGGTTGGTGACCAACGATGATCGCTGGAGGGCTGCGGTCCCTCGCAGCCGTGGTTCGCTTACCAACGATTCTTCACGTTTGCAGGCAGAGACATGCAATCGCTTGACTTAGCGGGCACTCTCGCCTAAGCCCTATTCAATTTTTTCATGTCCAACACTGAACTGGCAGCGGATCAACCAAAATACAAGCGGATTGTTCTGAAGTTGAGCGGCGAGGCGCTTCGCGAGCATGGGAGCCATGAAACGATTTCTCCGTCGATAGTGACTGATATCGCCAGGCAAATCAAACAGGTCAGTGAATTGGGAGTGGAGATCGCGGTAGTAATTGGAGGGGGAAACATCTGGCGAGGATTGAGCGCCAGTCACCGCGGGATGGATCGCACGACAGCTGATTATATGGGTATGCTGGCGACGGTTATCAATGGCATGGCTCTGCAAAGCGCGCTGGAACAGCTCGGGGTTGTAACTAGACTGCAAACCGCAATCGAGATGGCCAACGTTGCAGAGCCGTTTATTTTGCGTCGAGCAATTCGACATCTTGAGTTGGGCCGGGTTGTTATTTTTGGCGCAGGAACAGGCAACCCCTTTTTCTCAACGGATACGACCGCTGCTTTGCGAGCAAGTGAAATTCGTGCCGAGGCAATTTTGAAAGCCACGAAAGTCGATGGAATTTATGATAGTGATCCCAAGGCCAATCCAAACGCGTTGCGCTACGACACGGTTACCTACACCGAAGCGTTGACAAGACGGTTGAAAATCATGGATTCGACCGCGTTCAGTTTGTGTATGGACAACCGGGTTCCTATTATCGTTTTCGATATGGGAGTGCCGAACAATATTAAAAGGGTAGTGTGCGGCGGCAAAGTGGGTACTCTTGTATCGGCCGAGTAAATTGAGAATTCGGGGTTCCCCTTTCTAGTGCCCTGGTTGGACCAATGGGCGTAGTCCGAGGGAAAAGGAAACGGAGATGATTATCTATGACACCTGAAGAGATATTGTTCGAGACGGAGGCAGCGATGGAGAAGGGAATGGAGTATATGATCCACGAATTTGCTTCGGTCCGAACGGGGAAAGCGTCATCGGCGCTGGTGGAAAATATCGATGTCGAAGCTTATGGGGCTTCGATGAAACTGAAGCTACTGGCATTGATTTCGACGCCGGAACCCCGCCTGATAGTTATCCAGCCGTTTGACGCATCGGTTACCCGCGATATCGAGAAAGCGTTAAAAGAGTCGAAGATCGGGATCACTCCAGCAGTCGATGGGAAACTGATTCGCTTACCTGTTCCGGAGCTGTCGGAGGAGCGCAGAAAAGACCTCGTAAAAACGGTGCGTCACATGGCCGAAGAGGCGCGAGTCCGTGTTCGCAGCAGCCGTCGAGGCGGGATAGACGAGATTAAGAAACTCGAAAAATCAGGTGAAATCACGGAGGATGAGCGTCACGATTTGGAGGCTGAAGTACAAAAGTTAACTGATAAATATGTAAAAACGATCGACACTCACGCGGAAGCTAAAGAGGTCGACATTATGAAGGTATGAAACGCCTCTGCGTTTTTTGTTTTTTGGCCGTCGCATTTTGTTTCTTGTCAAACGCAGTTGAAGCTCACCCGGCAAAATCGAAAGAAGTTCCTCCCACCCCAAGCGTCCCTCGGCCCGCCCCCGAATTTCTCTGGAGCGGAGTAAACGGGAAGGTTCGGCGATTACGTGATGTGCGGGGACACCCCGTGGTGCTTATTTTCGCGGAGAATCCGAGCCAAAAAGAATTCATCAAGCAAATTAAACAGCTGAACAAACGTTCGAAGGAGCTCGCTTCAAGGTACACACTGTTTTTTGTCGCATTTACGAAGGAAACGGGAGTCGTCACGCGAACCGATATTCCTTTCGTTATCTTACCGGATCCGGGGTCGGTAGCAGATGCGTACCGGGTCGGAGACTTTGGCATAGCGGTTATTAGCACCGACGGAAACGTTGACTATGCGACCGATCGCGTCATCACCGGTCAAAAGGTTCTTGACGTGATTATCAATAGCTATTCTGCGCAGGTTCAGGCGCGCCGGATCTAGTGCCCTAGTGTACCGAGTTCACGGAGGGGGAAGGATTCAGCACAGAGACACAGAGGACACGAAGAGAAATGGAATAGTTGTTGGCAGGAAGGAAATGGCACGCGATGCGAGAGCCGCCGCCTCGGATTCGCGGCTCCGCGATTAGGGCTCAGATCGCCGAAAAGAGGGTAGGGCGGGCCGCCTTTGGTTTAGAGGTCAAACGGCGGCGGCTCAGCAGGAGCTTCGCCCTACCGGAACAACGGGCGAGGACGCGTTTTACATTGTCCACCCTTAGACCGCCGCGTTCCTCAGCGTCCTCCGCGTGATGCCCCTTTTTCAAGGCGCGAGCGAAGCGCAGCCGTTGGCGGCCCTAATTGACACCATTTGACGCCGCCGGCGCAGTGGACGCTCTCCAAGGGGAATCGCCCAGCAATGGCGTGCCATTCCCGTTAGCGACGGCATGCTATAGAAGCCGTATACTGGTTTTGAGATGGAGCCGGCGCATGATCGCAAGGTTGCCCTGATTCAAAATCCCGCCAGTGGCGCACGAGATTCCGGACTGCGAAAACGAGTTCGAGAGCGGCTGGAAGGAATCGGCAATTCGCTGACGGAGATCACCGTTGAGCCTGGGCTGAACATTGCGGAGCAGACGGCGAAGCTTGTCCAGGAGGGAATCGATCTGGTGGTTGTAGCGGCGGGAGACAGCACTATTCACGAAGCAGCTTCAAGTCTTGTCGGAACCGGAAAGAGCCTTGCCATTGTTCCTCTTGGGACTTTCAACAATCTCGCTTTGAGTCTCAATCTCCCGCGAGAAGTGAGCGCAATCTGCGACTTGATCGAAGCGGGACTTACGAGGGAGATAGACGTTGGAATCGCAGACGAACATCACCATTTCTTTGAGGCCGCCGGGGTCGGTGTGGACGCAGAGCTCTTTCCGATTGGAGAAGAGGTAAAGCGCGGGCGGTTGGGCAGCATCGCACGGGCGATCCGATTGGCGGTTCATTACCGCCAGAAATCCATCGAACTTGAATTCGACCGGCCCGTTCTTGACGCATACCAATGTTCATTTCGCGGTCAAGCGCCCCTAAGAAGGAGGCGCCGGCGTTTTCAGCGAAGTAGAAGGCGGATCACACTGAGATGCTCATTCGTCGCGATCGGCAACGGGCCTTACTATGGGAGCAACTTTAACGTCTGTCCGGGTGCGGTTCTGGATGACGGCCTTTTCTCGATCGGGGTTTATCGTGACTTCAGCAAGCTCGAATTGATGCGGCACTTGTGGTCGATCAGCAGGGGGCAGAGGCTCTACAACCCGAAGATGGAGATGTTCGAGTCCAAAACGCTGCGGGTTTCATCTGCGAATCGAATGTATGTTCACGTCGATGGCCGACCGATCGGGACGACGCCCGTCCGGTTTGGCGTTCTTCCGAAAGCCTTGAGAGTCGTAGCACCTGCGGAGGTTTCTAGTTGATTTAGCAGGGCTCCGCAGCGAATTTTAGCGTTCCTTATGACGCTGACCGAGAAGATTTTAGCCAGGGCAAGCGGCCGAAGCCGGGTCGACGCCGGAGATAACGTTTGGGCAAACGCGGATATTTTGCTGACACACGACGTTTGCGGACCGGGCAGTATAGGTGTTTTCAAACGGGAGTTTGGCGAGCACGCAAAGGTTTGGGATCCAAAAAAAATCGTGATTATCCCGGACCACTATATATTCACGGCCGATCGGCTTTCGAATCGGAATGTTGATGTTCTCCGCGATTTTGCTCGTGAGCAAGGCCTTCCCTATTTTTACGATGTGATTGACGATCCGAACGGCCGCTGGACGTTCAATCCAACTCGCGGACAGCTTAATCGGCAATACGGTTCCCGATACCAGGGAGTCTGTCACACTGCATTGCCGCGGCGCGGTCACGCGCGTCCCGGGGAAGTGCTTTTTGGGACCGATTCGCACACATGCATGGCTGGAGCGTTCGGAGAATTTGCGACTGGTATTGGAAATACGGACGCAGGCTTCATTCTCGGCACGGGGAAACTCCTGATAAAGGTTCCCGAAACCATGCGGTTTTACCTCGAGGGAGAACTGCCGAAAGGGGTAATGGCAAAGGATGTGATCCTGCATGTTATCGGGGACATCGGATTCGACGGAGCAACCTATCGTGCGATGCAATGGGAAGGGCCAGGTGCACGATCTCTAAACATCGACGACCGAATGACAATCGCAAACATGGCGATCGAAGCCGGCGCTAAGAATGGTATTTTCCCGGCGGATGAGAAGACATTCACCTACGTTGACGAGCGGGTACGAGAGAACGGTACGAAATCTGATTACGATCCAGTTGAGCTCGATAAAGATCAGAAATTCGTCTTCGACAAGGTATACGATCTCTCCAAGCTTGAGCCAACTGTGGCGATGCACCCGAACCCGGGCAACCGCGCGCTGGCCAAGGCGTTGGAATATGTCAAACTTGACCGGGCGTATATTGGATCATGTACGGGAGGCAAGACCAGCGACTTCGTGGCATTCGCGGAAGTGGTGAACGGCAGGCAAGTAAAGATCGAGACGTTTGGAGTACCCGCTACGTCCGAAGTGGTTCAAGAATTGAAGGAATTCCGCCTCGGAAACTCTCCGGTGTGGGATGTTCTGGTCAATGCAGGCGTAATGATGACGGAAAACGCGTCGTGCGCCGCTTGCTTAGGAGGTCCCCAGGATACCTTCGGCCGATTAAATGCGCCGCTGACCTGTATCAGCGCGACGAATCGAAACTTCCCGGGCAGGATGGGTAGCAAGGAATCCAAGGTTTACCTCGCCAGTCCTTATACGGTTGCTGCTTCGGCGTTGACAGGCCGTGTGACCGACCCGAGGGAGTTTCTGAGTTAAAGACTTCCGCGAGGGTATTTCAGAGACGAACCAATCGAAGCTAACACGGTTGCTCCGCACGCTTGCTGACGGGTTCAGAAGAAGAAAGACCAATTGAAGGTGAGAAAATAATCATGCCGAAAAAGCTTACGAGTCCTGTTTATGTGGTTGGGGATGATATTGACACCGATCAGATTATTCCGGCTCAATATCTGGCCTTGGTTCCTACGATTCCGGACGAGTACGAGAAACTAGGATCCTACGCCATGGTGGGTCTACCCAATGACCTCTATCCCATCGAATTCATCAAAAAGGATTCAATGAAGACGGAGTATAAAATCATCATTGCCGGGAAGAATTTCGGCTGCGGCAGTTCAAGGGAACATGCACCCATCGCCTTGGGTGCCGCCGGTGTGGATGTGATCGTTGCAGATTCGTATGCGCGCATTTTTTTCAGGAACAGTGTCGCTACGGGAGAGCTTTATCCCTACGAGTCGAAAGAGCGACTGGTCGATTCCGTGAAGACTGGGGACGTTGCAACGGTGGATTTTGATGCGGATACCGTCGAGATCAACGGTACTGTGCATGAGTTGAAGCAGATGGGGGATGTGCGGCCCGTGATTGAGGCGGGCGGACTGTTCAATTACGCACGGCAATCAGGCATGATTTCAAAGTCCTGATTTCCGATTCGTGAAGATTTCGGTAATCACAGCTTCCCTGAATCGGAAAGATTTCATCAGGGCGGCCGTTGAGAGCGTTCTCGATCAACACTACTCCGAATTCGAGCACTGGATCGTCGACGGAGGGTCGAGCGACGGGACGCTCGAACTCCTGAAGGAATATCCTCATCTCAAGATCATCTCTGAACCCGACCGTGGCGTCTATGACGCTTGGAACAAGGGAATAAATCGTTCGGATGGCGACGTCATTGCAATCCTGAACAGCGACGACCTTTATACCCCAAAGGCGTTCGAGCGATGTGCTGAGATGTTCCGGAGTTCTCCGGATGCGTCTTTGGTCTCCGGTGGTTGCCAGATATTCCGCACGACGGCATCCGGGCAAGAAATTGAAATGCACAATTACCGGAATCCTCAGCAATATCGGCTTTCGCTGCGAAATGCAACAGTCGGATTGCCGAACATCAACAGCCGTTTTTTCCGCCGTTCGTTATTTTCGGCAATCGGTGCGTTTGATCTGAATTATCTGGTTGCGGCGGATCGAGAGTTTCTCATGCGTGCCGCTGTCGCAAAGGTAAAGGATATTGCGGTAGCTGATGTCTTCTATCGTTATCGGCATCACCCTGGATCGCTGACGATGAATGCGGGAAACAAAACGATGTTGCGGGGACTGGAAGAGGGCTTGGAGATGATTGAGCAAGCGCGCATTCGCTATCAGCTGGGACAGACCGAGCGTGAGCTCCTGCATCAATGGCGACGAGAATTACAAGCGACCAAGGTTCTAACGCTGGCAGTGATGAGAGAGGGGAGATTAGCACTTACCGTAGCGGGAGGGGCGTTGCGAACGAACCCATTCTGGGTTTTCACCCTTTTGCGCTGCGGCGCTTTTGCGGTGGCGCGCCGAATTCGAACGCAATGGCGGATCTGGCTTCAGCGAGAAGCACCGGGTGTGAGCGGGCATTGCAGAAAGGTCCGAGTGCTCCATCTGATTGACAGTCTTGAATTGGGCGGCGCTCAGACCGCGGTGCTTGCTCTGCTGCAATCGTCTAATCGCAGCAAGTTCGCTATCCGGGTCGCATCAATGCACGGGAATCGAAGGAGCCTGTACTACGATCGTTTTCGGCAGTCAAAAATCCCGGTGACAACGCTTTCCCCTTTTCGGTGGTTGCCGTTCTATCTGATTCAGTTGCCGCTCCAACTTCTACTCGGGAGGTATGATGTGGTTCACTGCCATTTGTTGGCATCGAATTGGCTCGGAAAGCCGTTGGCCCGTCTGTTTTGCGTTCCGGTGATAATCTCTCATGATCACTGTAATGACGCGCTCCGCGCCGACTTTGCCCCGGCGCGGTTAGTCGATCGATTCGCTAACCTCTTTGCGGATCGCATCTTTACGGTGTCGCCAAGCATTCGGGAGTTTTTGATATCACATGAAAAAATTGTGCCCGAAAGAATCCGCGTAATCGCAAATGCGGTTGCGGGAGGTGTTATGCAGGAGAGGAACCAGAAAGGTGGCAAAGTAGTCGGTGGTGCGGGACGCCTTGTGTCTCAAAAGAATTTTGACCGATTTCTTCGCATCGCCAGAGCGTTGAAAAACATTGATCCCTCCTACCAATTTGTAATCGCCGGCTCCGGACCGCTTGAAGGGCGGCTTAGAAAAAGGGCAAATGAATTGGATGTCCCAGTTGGCTGGCTTGGCTTGCAGTTGTCCCTTGACCGGTTTTTTTCACTAATCGATTTGTACCTGTTGACATCGGACTTCGAGGGGCTTCCGATGACACTCCTCGAATCGCTCCAACAAAACGTTCCCGCTGCGGCGATGGCTGTCGACGGTGTCCGGGAAACCTTCCGTGATGAGATTTTGCTCGTTGACCCCGGATCCGACGATCGGGAAGCCGCGGCGCAAATTCACCGCCTACTGCAGAACGCAGACGAACTCTGCGCACAAATTGAACGTGGCAGAAAGCTTGTGAGCGAACGCTTTTCAGCCCGCGCGCGGATGTCGGAGATTGAGAATGAATACCTTGCTTTGCTGGAGAGGAAGAAAATCGCATGAAGGCCCGGAAATTCAGCGATTAACCATCGCGCCAAACCTCGATACTGCGTAATGAAAGTCGGCTCTTCAGTCAGGAAATCAGAGAAGCGTCTTCGTTTAGACGGTAATCCTTATTACTTCCTGTCCGTTCGTTCGAGTTCCTGGCGCAGTTTGAGGATGCTATTCTCAGGTAATACACCGCCGAAGTGCGTCAGCGGATAAATCAACGAGTTACGGCCGATGAGTGATCCGGGACTGATAACCGCACTACACCCGATTTCTACCCGGTCCCCCACGATCGCACCGAATTTTCGGAGTCCGGTGGCAACCAATCCGGCTTCGCTCTTGACGCTAATTTCTTTGCGATCCAGTCGTACGTTCGAAAGTATGACTCCGGCTCCAAGGTGGGCTTTGTAGCCGACCACCGAATCCCCGACGTAATTGAAATGTGGTATCTCGGCATCATTAAAGATGATGCAGTTTTTGAATTCGCTCGAATTTCCAAGGACGGCGCCATCGCCGACGATCACATTTTCCCGGATATAACAACCGCTTCTGATCTCGCAGTCGTTTCCGATCCAGGCCGGACCTTTAATTGTCGCCCCGTTCTCGATCAAAGTTCCGTTGCCCACATACACATTTTCACTGATGAACGGACGGCCCATAATGCGACCGTAGATTGCGGGCTTCAGGCGAAATTGAAGATAGCTTCCAATTTGCTTGAGCGCGTCCCACACATAGGCGCTGTTATCAAATATTGTGCGGTGTTCTGTCTGGTCAAGGTTAAGGAATTTTCTGGGTGCAAACATAGCTAGCGAGGCCGCGCCTCGGTTCGGCGAGAGGTAAAGGTTTCAAGGTCGCGTTTGAAGCAGCGGTGATTGGGCAAAGCCGCTTCGCTTAGAATCCTCAAAAAGCAAAACCACCGAAAGATTAATGTGCGGATACAGAAAAAAACCTGAGTCATCTGCAACCAGTTTTGCTTTTTGAGGATTCTAGTGAGAGAAGGAGCAATTCCGAAAAGCGATTTTATCAGGCCGATTTCCTTGCGAGCTTTTGCCCATCTTTTGTGTCCTTGACCATCCATCCGAGCGCTTCAATCTGCGCTCGCAGCGCATCACTTTCTTCCCAGTTTTTGCGTTTCCGGGCAGCGTCTCTCTGCTGCAGCAGTCGGCAGATATTTTCAGGTATCTCTCCTTCCTCCTCTTGGAGTTGCAGAACCTGGTTAATCCGATCCCACCATTGCAGAAGGACGGCGGCTTGACCTGGGGCTAATTCAGAGTGATCGATCGCGCGGTTGGCTGCTCGAACCTGGTCAAAGACCTCGGCGAGCGCGGCGGAAACGTTCAAATCGTTATCCAGCGCCTCAAAAAAGTCCTCAGAATTGGCGGCTGGGAAGTCCATCGCCGGTTCTGCATCCCCGGCGATATCCCTCAGTCGATGAACCCAATCATCCAGCCTCAACAAGGACTGGCGGGCTTCATTGAGGCCATCGAATGTAAAATTCAAAGGCAATCGATAATTAACGCGAATCAGGGCGTATCGCAGTTCGCGGCCAGAGAAGCCTTTGTTCAATAGGTCACGTAAGGTATAAAAGTTGCCAAGCGATTTCGACATCTTTTGGCCTTCGACAAGAAGATGGGCGTTATGCAACCAATAACGTACAAACCGCTTGTGGTTCACGCATTCGGACTGCGCGATCTCCGCCTCATGATGAGGAAAGATATTGTCGACGCCTCCGCAGTGAATATCGAGTTCCGGTCCCAACAACCGCGTCGCCATTGCGCTGCACTCAATATGCCAACCGGGTCTTCCTCTCCCCCAGGGTGCATCCCAGCCTATCGGACCATCCTTTTCATCCCATGCCTTCCAGAGCGCGAAGTCACCGATATTCTCTTTTTCGTATTCGTCGGTTTGTATCCGCCCGCTCGGTCTTAATTCTTCCAGGTTTAGATGCGCAAGTTTACCGTAATCCGAGTATCGACTGATTCGAAAATAAATCGAGCGGTCCTCGGCTTGATAAGCGATATCCTGTTCGATCAACTTCTCGATCATCTCGATCATTTTCGCGAGGTTTTCCGGGTCCGTCGCAGCCGGAAAATGTTGCGCACGCTTGATTCGCAACGATTCAAGATCTTCAAAAAAGCTGCGTTTGAATTTCGCAGTAAAGTCGAAAAGCGAAATGCCGGCCTCGCGGCTGCCCCGAATCGTTTTGTCGTCCACATCGGTGAGGTTCATTACCCTCTGAACTTCGAAGCCCCTTGCTTCCAGATGCCGATGCAGAAGGTCCTCAAAAACATAAGCGCGGAAATTGCCGATATGCGCGTACGAATAAACGGTCGGTCCGCATGTGTAGAGCTTAACCTGCGGAGGAGCGATCGGGGTGAACTCTTCTATCTGGCGGCTATAGGTGTTGTGGAACTTGATGGGCATCGGGCATTATCCTGGAATTCAGATCCGGCCATTTGTATTAAGTGCGGATGAGCCGGCGGGCAATGAGAAACAGGGATCCAATTCCAATCGGCTAAACCAATCGTCCAGACGATTCGGCAGGAAATCTGGATTCAAGCTGCTGGATGCTTGCAACTGCCATGGCGGCGATTCCTTCTCCTTTACCGATAAACCCCAGGCCTTCGTTCGTGGTAGCCTTAATGCCTATGCGTTGAGCTGGTATCTGCAGGGTCTCGGAAAGCCGGGTTCGCATCGATCCTAAATGAGGACCTATTTTTGGAGCTTCTATAATTAGCGAGCAGTCGATATTGACTATCGCGAACTGTTTGGCTGTCAGGATCGCTTGGACTCGGCGGAGAATTTCCTGACTATCGATCCCCTTGAGCGAGGGATCCGTATTCGGGAAGTGGTGTCCGATATCCCTTTCTCCTGCTGCGCCCAAAAGCGCGTCGGCGATGGCATGGGTGAGGACATCGGCGTCGGAGTGACCGTCAAGACCGCGATCGTAAGGGATTTCCATTCCGCCCAGGATCAACTTGCGTCCTTTAGCGAGACGATGCACATCATATCCAATTCCAACGCAATTCATGGGTAGACTTTCGTAAGGGAGGCACGATCGATCTTTCCGTTCCAGGCTACAACTGAGAGTTTGCCTGCCTGTACCGTGCTGGGCGAAATCGCCAACGCGCCACCGGCACAGTTCACCAGCAGCACACCGGCAGCGATGTCCCACCAATTGACGCTGCGCTCGATGTAGGCGTCGTAGCGTCCGGTTGCAACGTAGGCGAGGTCCAGCGCGGCGCTGCCCATCATGCGGCATTTCCGCGCATTGGTCAGCATGTCCTGAAAGATAGACAGGCCGACTGCTACTTCGATCATGGTCTTTGACATCCCGACAGAGACAACGGCTTCCGAAATTTGGCTGTGACTGCTTACCTTAATCGCCTTTTCGTTGAGGTAAGCCTCGCCGCTACGCTCGGCCTGCCAGAGTTCATCGCGCATGGGATCGTAAATGACACCCACAAGGATTTCGCCTTTTTGACGCAAAGCAATAGAAACACAAAAATGGGGAATTCCGTAAAAGTAGTTCACGGTTCCATCGATTGGGTCAATGACCCACTCGAATTCGGTTGAAGCGTTCGCCGCGCTTCCTTCTTCGCCGAGAATCGCATGATCCGGAAACCTCTTCAGAAGAAGTTGAGTGATCAGGTCCTGAGAGCGAACGTCGAGCTCAAGTTTAATGTCGTGTGCTTCTTCGGCATTAACTTTCAGAGGCCGGCCGAAATTCTCGCGAAGAAGCTTACCGGCTTCGCGAGCCGCGCCGATTGCCGCATCAAGGAATTCATTCATAACGGACTCACTATCGATGGATCGACGTCGATGTCGAGTCCGAGTAAATCGATAGGTGGCCTGCCATTGAAAGTGCCTTGGATGGCAGTTCGTGCCCGCTCTCGGGATCGGACGATTCTCGGCGGCGCTTGATTTTAAGCCTATCTACGAAGGGAGGGATCTCTTTCTTCGACCGATGCGGGGAGGTTGCCGCGAAAAGGTTCGGACGTCAGCCGCAACGCATTTTGGCTGTACGTTGACCGTTCAGTGCCATTCGGGTGAGAAGGAATTCGCAATGGAATTACGCAAAAAATTAACGATACAACAAATTCTCATTGACGATGTAACGAATGTT
>Ga0070698_100007512_pt1 | contig 11793 bp, 4 predicted proteins | sample KBSK1502metaG_FD_65477 | JGI IMG/M metagenome (GOLD analysis project Ga0070698, IMG submission 65477) | Corn, switchgrass and miscanthus rhizosphere microbial communities from Kellogg Biological Station, Michigan, USA - KBS K1-50-2 metaG | ecosystem: Host-associated > Plants > Roots >...
GCCCGCAGTCTCACCAGCCGACTCGTCGCGTCGGTGACTCCGGCGCGCGCCCGCGCAGCCCCGGCCAGGTTCTCGTCCTGTTCGCCCTGCTCCTGCTCGTTCTCCTGGGCGTCTCGGCGCTGGGCATCGATTACGCCTCGTGGCTGCTGACCGACCGATATCTCCAGAACGTGGCCGACCACGCGGCGCTCGCCGGCGCGTCCGCGTTCAGCGATCCATCGACCGCAAACGACTGCGGCGGCGCGAAGTGCGTCAATGCCCGGAAGCAGGCGTGGACATCGCTCCGCGACGAGCTCAACCTCGTCGACGATTCGGGCGTCGTGCTCGGCTCGCCTGCCATCGATGACCTGGCCGCAGGCGACTCGCCCATTGATGGTCAGGCGAATGGGCTCTACGGCGGCCAGCAGATCACGTTCCGCGACACCATCTGGGTCTCGACGCCGCCGCCGACGTATTCCGCGTACGTTGCCGCCGGCGGCCACTACGCCCTCAACCAGGGCGTGGTCTTCGTTCGTGTTGACCGCGCCGTCCGGTCCTTCCTGGGCGGTGCCCTCGGGATCCAGCCGCAGCCGCGCGCGGGTTGGGCGACGGCCGGCGTCCAGTCGACCGACTTCGCACTGCAGATCTTCTGCCGAACTGCGATCGACCCGTCCTGTGGCGGATCGGGCCAGGCGGCCCTCGTGATCGACGGCGGCGGCGGCATCCGGCTCGCCCGGGGCAGCATCGCCAGCAACCAGAGCCTCAAGGTGACCCAGCAGGGTGGCCGCGGCGTGATCCTCGACAGCGGCGACATGTTCGTCGTCACCGGCGATTGCGGGTCGTCCACCTGGAAGTGCCCGCAGATACCCGCGACCACCGGCGGAATCGCCGACGACGATCCGACTGCCACGCCCAACGTCGCGAACAACAAGAACGTGTTCTACATTCCGCCACAGCCCGTTCCGCGCTTCGAGAGCCCACTCGACGTGGCCACGGTAAGTCAGACCAACTGCACCGGTGCGAGCTCCACCGATTGGTGCGTGCCGAACCGCCCGCAGGGCTCCAGCCAGCCCGGCGATTGGTCCTGCAGCCTCACCGATCTCAACAACCTGTGCGGCCAGCCGTGCGCCTACGTCCCCCTGGCGACATGCGTCAACCCCGCGTCACTGAATCCCGGCGACACTGGCTACGGGACGATCCGGTGCGAGGCCCGCGTTGGCGGCACGCCGAGCCCACACCTCGTGCCCTGGGCCGACGGGACCGGAGCGAACGGCTTCCTCGAGTCGCCGGACCAGGCGAACGGCGAGGATTACAAGGTCCTGGATGACGATCCCCTCGTCCCGGATCCGGATACCACCGCCTCCGCGAACCCGCCCAATGACTACGTGTACATGAACGGCACGCTCGGCACGAGCGGAGGCGGTGCGTCCCAGAACGTCACCTACGTGTTGCGCCCGCCATTCGGGATCCCCCAGAACAACACGACCACCGTTCGCTACGCCGCGTTCAAGACCGACGGCAGCAGCGCCCTTTCCGGAACCGGCAACGTCATCTCCGTCTCGGCGACCCTGCTCCAGGGCGGGAGCCCGGTTCCGGGTGGCTCCGAGCCCGCCGATGCACATGCGCTGAGCGGCGCCCCCGAGGTGTTCTCGTTCACCGTGCCGGCCGGGCAAATCACGAACTACACCGCGCTCAGCATCCGCTTCACGTTCCACACGGTCTCGGGCGACAACTCGAACAAGCGCGGTGGCGGCATTGCCTGGGCCGAGGCACAGACCCCCGACCTCGATCCAGCGATCCCGCCGATGATCCCGCCCGGCTACTACCACTCGATCACGATCCCGGGTGACAGCACGAGTCACGGCTGTGCGCTCATGGATCCAACGGCCGTGTACTCCGGGCTCAAGGCATGGCAGATGCCGGGCGTCTACCGGTTCGGCGGCGCGGGCGGGGCCTCGATCAGCCTCGGCACTGGCAGCTATCTGATCGGCGATGCGGTGACGCTGGTGTTCGATACGAACTTCCCGAACGCCGGCGGCAGCGCGGGGATCTCGCTTGCGGCCGATAGCGGCTTGATCCTGAACACCGCGCTGACGCCGAGGGCTGCGGGAGCGACCCCATGTACGCCATACGCGGAGACAGGCACCTACAACCCCTCGGAGCCGCTCGCGCAGCTGCCATACAGCGCCCTGTGCGCCTCGTGGGCCGTCGACACGAGCGCCACGAGCGGTGTCCGGGTGGGCGCCAATGCATGGCCTGTCTGTGACCCGGTCGCAACCGGGGGCGATCTCACGCTGTGCCGCAATCGCGCCCTGTATGCGCCCACGCCTGGTTACCGAGGGATCACCTTCTACTTCACGCCGCAGGCCTGGGATGGCTCATCCATCCGGGGCCGCTTTCAGATGCAGGGGACCGACGCCGGGCTCGCGTTCCGAGGCGTCCTCTATGCCCCGTTCGACGACGTGAAGATCAGCGGGCGGAACGGCTTCAACACGGTGGGCCAGGTGCTGGCCTGGACGGCAAAGTTCAATGGCGGGAGCGCCTTCATCAATCTCGACTATCCCTACGAAACCGTCCCGACCTCGCCGTTCCTGCTGGAACCCACGGTCGATCACTGAGGCCAGGCCGAGCGTCAGCTCGGCGGGGGCGGCTCGGGGGTGGGCTCCTCGGTCGGCGGGGGAGCGGTGGGACCCGGGGTGGGCTTGGGGGTGGGCTTGGGGGTCGGCCTGGGCGTCGGATCCGGCACGGAGCACGTGACCGCGGGCAGCTTCGTCTTGATCCTGCCGTCGTCGTTCTCGGGAACCGTGTCCATGCCCTTGGGCAGCGTGCCCGCCTCCGGGAAAGCACGTCTGGCCAGGTTGCGGATCAGGCTCATCCGCGGGATGAGCACCGAGCCGCGCGGATCGTTCGCGGCCCCATGCACGAGCGGGTAGGTGATCACGTCGCGATAGATGTGATCGCGCGGGATGCCCGCGAAGGCGATGTACTTCGAGATCGTCTCGGCGTCGAGGCTGGTCTTGATGAGCTGGCCCATCCCGTCGATGAATCCGGCTGGATCGTCGAGGAAACCACCCTGCATGACGCGGTCGCGGGCGGCGACCACGATCTCGCCCTGCCGGGCCGCTCGCGTGAAATCGTTCTCACCGACCGACTTGCGGATCCGGGCGTACGCCAGCGCGTGCCAGCCGTCGAGGTGATAGTTGCCGGTGTTGATCGCGAAGCCCTCGAACCCCTCGTAGTGCGCATCGCACAGGGCGTTGCGAACCGTGACGTCGATCCCGCCGATCGAGTTGATGACCTTCATGAAGCCGAACAGGTTGACTTCGGCCCAACCGTCGATGTGCACGTTCAGCAGCTTGCCCAGCGCTGCGGCAAGGACCGCCTCGCCCGACGTCGCGCCCTTGAACTTCTTCGGGTAGTTGTTGGCGTACGAGACGAGGCCGTTGATCTTCGGTCGGAACGTGCGGCCGTCAGGCAGCGGCACGTCGACCATGTCGCGTGGCACGGAGATCATCGAGATCGCGCCGGCGATCGGGTCGAGCGATGCGACGATCATCGTGTCGGTCAGGGCCTCAGAGCGGCCCGGTCCGGAATCGACGCCAAGGAGCAGCACGGTGAAGCGGCCGAGCGTCGGCGGCGTGGCGAACGGAACGGGTTCGAGCGCATCGCCCGGCACGTTCCAGAAGTCGGGGTCATTGGGGTCGGCCGTGGCCGGCGCCGGCTCGTAGGGCTTGTCGGCGGTCTGGAAGACGTTCGTTGCGGCGTCGTGCGCGACGTAGGTCAGGTAGCCGGCGTACGCGCTCGGCACGAGCACGAACACGAGGGCCACTGCGCTGAGTACGGCACCACGCTCGCGTGCCTGACCCTTGCCGCGCCGGAACGCGTCGGCGACCGCGACAAGCCGCCACAGGACGAGCACGCCCTCGAAGATCAGGATCGCCATGATCACGTTCGGGTCGAGAAGGATCGCGAGCCGCTGCAGGCGATCCGGGCTGACGAGCGCGCCGATGACCAGCGTGAGCAGGATCAGTGGCGGCAGCGCCAGCAGGATCCCGCTCCGACGCGCGCCGACGCTGAGCTGCCCGAGGCCGGGCCACAGCGCGGAGAGCAGGGCGGCGACGTGCCGGTTGGTGCGGAGGGGGCGGTGGATGAGGACCTCGCAGGTGGCGCGCGGATGACTCGGCCGACCCGCCAACGCACGCAAGTCGGATGCAACGCTCGGCGGGCATTCTATGCGGTCGGTGCAATACCGCACCGGCCCGATGGTCCCTAGGTCGCCACGGCCTCCTCGACGCCGGCCTCGGGATCGCCGCCCGAGGCGAGCTCCACGTCGGCGAGGCGTCGCCAGCGGTTGGCGAACAGCCAGGCCAGCGCGTACAGGCCGGCCACGATCACGAGCAGGAAGCGATACCCGGTGAGCAGCGCCACGTACTCCATCGCCCCGCCGGCCATCGCGCCGAGGAGATTGCTCGCGAACGCCATGTCGGCCGTGCGCGTGTCGCGGAACGAGTAGGTGAACACGAGGTTCGCGAGGAACACCGGCGCGAACGCCACGCCGCCCGCGAGCAGGTACCGCAGCGCGGGCGGATCGATCAGCAACGACTCGGGCGGGAGCAGGTACGCAACCGCGAGCGCGGCGAACAGCAGCCCGTAGAGCAGGCTCGCGCGCTGGATCCGCAACCGTGCGTTCACGAGGATCGCCAGCAGCACGGAGGCGAGGATTGCGAAGAACGCCAGGGCATTCACCAGCCACGTCGAGCCGAACAGCAGCGAGAAGCTGACGAGGGACCGGGTCTCGAGGAGCAGGAACGCCGCGCCCAGCACGAAGAAGTGCGGGCTGAAGCGGCGGATCGTCGTCCCGCCGGCGCGCGCCGCGCCGAAGACGCCCAGCAACGCGATCAGCAGTGCGAACGCGAGACCCGCGAGGTAGTGCGACGCGATGAACGGGGCGCGCAGGTACAGGAACGGCCAGTCGTCGGTGGCGGCCTTGAGGTCCGGTCCCGGTCCTGGGTCGGGAACGGCATCGACCCCGTCGCCCGGCGGCGGGCTGCCGTTGAGGGCTGCGATCGCCGGGCCGATGGCGAAGATCGCCTTGTGGGCGTCGTAGAGGCGGACGATCGGATGGCCGTCGAAGGCCTGCTCGAGCATCGACGCGATCTTGGCGATGAGCCAGTTGTCGCGGTAGTAGTTGTAGACCACGAACACCCCGTCCGGCGCCAGGTGGTCACGCACGGACTCGAAGGCCTGATCCGTGAACAGGAACGACTCGAGCCGGATGTTCGCGGTCGAGCTGACCAGGGTCAGCGAGTCCGGCAGCGCGAAGATCACCAGGTCGTACTTCTTGTCTGTCCCGCGCAGGTATGCGCGCCCGTCGTTCTCGATCCGGGTGACCCGCGGGTCCTGATACGGATGGTCCGGGTGGTACTCGATCCCGAGCTTCTGAATCTCCCGGTCGATCTCGACCGCGTCGACGTGGCCCGCCCCGTGGGCCAGTGAGATGGCGACGTCCGTCCCGGACCCTGCGCCGACGATGAGCACCTGGGCGTAGGTCTTGTCCGGGAACCACCGGTACAGCTGGTCGTAGAACTGCTCTTTCGGCGCGTTGACCGGATGGAGCGCCTGGTGCGGGATGCCGTTGACATTGACGTACAGCTCGCCGTTGCCGGCGCGATAGGTGTTGATGCGGTAGTACGGCGACCAGATCTCGTTCGCGTTCTGCTCGCTGAAGGTGAGCGCAAGCATGATCACGAGGGCCAGGGCGCCCGGGATGCGCAGCAGGCCCGTCGTCCTGCCGCCAATGATCAGCAGGAGCACGAGGCTGGCGGCCACCGTGAACCAGACGATGGGCGGGGTGCCGGCTGCGGACAGCGCCGTGAACCCGGCGATGCCGAGCATCGAGCCGGTGATGTCCCACGCGTACGCCCGCAGGGGCGGCATCGACCGAAGCAGCGGACCGAGCGGGATCGCGAGCGTCGCCATCAGCGCCGTGACGAGCGCGAACACGACCGGCAGGACCAGGAAGTTCACGTCCGCCGCGTTGCTCTCGGCGAGGCCGAAGAACAGCTCGTCCGAGGACCGCACCTGGATGTTCAGCTGCAGCTTGGTGATCAGGGCCACGACCGCCAGCAGCAGGATCGGGAAGAACGCGACCGTGTCGAGGTTCCGTCGCCGGCCGAGCAGGATGCCGATGCCGATGCCCAGGAAGCTGGCCATCAGCAGGAAGTTCGAGAAGAAGCCGATGTAGCGGACTTCGGAGGGAACCCACCGGATGAGGAGCAGCTCGACGAAGAGCAGCGTCGCGCTGGTCAGGACGAGGCGGGTTCGGTTACCGCGCAGGCGATCGGTGGCGCCGGCCCAGGTGACCGCTCCCGGCCGTGGGTCGGTCGACATCAGGCGAACGGTAGCAAGGAACTGGGCACGCTACGGCCCGGCGGCCGAGGGGAGGATCTCGGCTGCCGGGCCGGAGACGGAGGGAGATGCGCGGTTCCTAGCGGTTCGAGTGCTCGTAGTCCGGGTTCTTGGCGTCGTCCTCGAGCTCATCCTCGACGTGATCCCCGGTGCCGGCGCCGGCCCCGGCGCCGACTGCGCCGCCGACGATCGCGCCCGGCGGCCCGGCAATCGCGCCGCCGATCACCCCGCCGGCGATCGCGCCGCCCGCGGCGCCGGCCGTCGAGCCGGCTTCGTCGTTGCCGCCTTCGGCCTTCTCACCGGCTGCCGCGCCACCCGCGGCGCCGACGACACCGCCGACCACCGCACCCGGCGGGCCCGCGACCGCGCCGCCGGCAAGAGCGCCACCAAGGGCGCCCGCGCCTGCTCCGACCGCCTCGCCACCTTCGAACTTCTGGCCCTGGTCGGCCGTCGTTGCCGGCGTGTCATCCATGTCCGTCGGTCGACGGAGCTCCAGGTCGTCGCGCATGTCGCCCTCGGCCTCGCGGTCGTTGAGCACATCGCGATCCCGGTCGTCGTACGTCATGGCTGCATTCCCTTTCCTCTTCCGAGCCGCATCCGCACGGCATGGCGGTCGAGCGGCTGGGGCAACGTTCGGGGCCTTTTCGTCGCAGTCCCCACCGCATGGCGACGCCTCGCGTTGCGAATCCGAGGCAGTGCGCGACGGCCGCGAGAAGTACCAGGACTACGTTAGGTCGCCGCCCGGTGCCGGCCCGCACCGCGCGCCGCAACCGGCCCCGATAGGTCGAACGGGGGATACCCCCGGCGTCGGGCGCCTGCGACCTTCGCGACGTCACGGCGCCGAGCGCTGACGCCGTGACCGTGCGACGGCGCCGGCGATGTCCGGTCCACCCAGCGGCCGTCGAGATCAGTCGCGCTCTGGAGGAGACCGGGTGACGGAAAGGGGCAAGGCAGAGGCACTGCGCCGTGCGCTGCGCCTCTTCGGCCTCATCGTCCTGCCCGTCGGCGTCTTCTGGGCCGCAATCGGCGCGGCCGTCGGAGCGGTGACCCTCGCCGCCGTCGGCGGCATCTCCGCAGCGTTCGCCCTGTGGCTGCTGCTCGAGGCCCGCGACTCGCAGGGTCGCAGCGAGGCGGAGCTGGCGACGCGCGTCGCCGTCGGCACCCAGATCTCCGCCGCTGCAGCGGTCGTCGCCGAGCCGGTCATCGGCGTCGCCATCGCGCTCGGTTCGTTGATCCCCGTGATCCTCGCGCTGCCGTACGTCCGTCGCGCCGCGCTGAGCCGGCTGATGGCGATCAGCGCGGTGGTCGGCATCTTCGCGCTGGCAGCGACGGATCTGCTGCCATGGGGCACCCGGGCCGGCGACACGATCGCCCTGATCCTGCCCACGTCAACGATCGTGATCGTGTATGTGCTGTTCCAGCTGTTCCTGTGGAACGCGAGCACAAGACTGACTGACACTGCCTCGGAGCTGCGCCACGTCATCGAGATGTCGCACGACCTGGCGGCCACGCTCGATCCGAAGGACGTGGGCAACCGCCTGGCGCGGCACATCGCGCTCGTCGCCCGCGCCGACGATTGCGTCCTGAGCACCTGGGATCGGAGCGGCGACCTGGTCGTCACCTTCGGCAGCTACCCGGTCGAGCGCGGCCGCCTTCTCGAGCCGGCGTACGAGCTCGATGCGTTCCCGTCCACCCGCTCCGTCCTGACCTCGCACGAGCCGTGCCTCGTCGACGTGGAGGACCCGACCGCCGACCGGGCCGAGGTCGAGTACCTCCGCTCCATCGGCCACCGCTCGATGGTCATGCTGCCCCTCGTCGTCCGGGGCGACTCGATCGGCATCGTCGAGCTCACCTCGGCACGGTCGAGGGCGTTCCAGGACCGCGACGTCGAGCTCGCCAAGATGCTCGTGCGCGAGGCGGCCACGACGTTCGACAACGCGCGGCTCTACGACGAGCTGCGCCAGCTCGCCTACCGCGATCCGCTCACCGGGCTCGCCAACCGGTCCCGGCTCCAGGACCGCGTCGACCATGCGCTCGAGCGCATCCGCGGCCGGAGCTCGAAGCTCGTCGCGGTCCTGTTCATCGACATCGACCACTTCAAGCACCTCAACGACCGGTTCGGCCATGCCAAGGGCGACCGTGCGTTGCAGGAGATCGCGGAACGGATCCGGACGATCATCCGGCCGGGCGACACCGCCGGGCGGCTGGGCGGCGACGAGTTCGCGATCCTGCTCGAAGACGTCGACGGGCCCGAAGTCGTGCAGCTGGTGTGCCAGCGCCTGCTCGACGGCCTGTCCCAGCCGATCGAGCTGGGTGATGCCCTGCCCATGCTCGGCGCGAGCATCGGCTACGCCCTGTCGGGCCCCGACAACAGCACGAGCGAGGACATGCTGCGGAACGCCGACATCGCGATGTACGCGGCAAAGGCGGCCGGGCGTGGCCAGGTCGTCGCGTTCCGCAAGGACCTGCTCGAGACAGCCGCGGCCCGCAGCGAGCTGGCCGCGCTGCTCCGTGGCGCCGAGTCGCGCGACGAGCTCCAGCTGCACTTCCAGCCGGTGGTCGACCTCGAGGACGGCCGGCCAGTCGGCCTCGAAGCGCTGGTGCGCTGGCAGCCCAAGGGCCACCTCCTGCACCTGCCCGCAGAGTTCATCGAGCTGGCCGAGGAGACCGGCGAGATCCTGCCCATCGGACGCTGGGTCATCGCCGAAGGGTGCCGCCGGATTCGAGCCTGGCAGACCCGGTTCGAGCTGCCGAGCCTGCGTCTGTACGTGAACCTCTCCGCGCGCCAGTTCCGCGATCCGGGCCTCGTGCCGATGATCGTCTCGGCGCTGGCCCGAACGGGCGTGGACGCATCGAATCTCACCCTCGAGATCACCGAGGGCACGCTGCTCACGCCGGGCTTCGAGACGGTTCAGCGGATCGGCGAGCTGCGCGCCCTCGGATTGCGCCTGGCCATCGACGACTTCGGAACCGGCTACTCGTCCCTGGGCTACCTGCATGCGTTCCAGATCGACGAACTCAAGATCGATCGCTCGTTCGTGCCGGGCGGCGATGGTGTCGGCGACGCCCACGTGCTGAGCCAGGCGATCGTGGAGCTCGGCCGGGCCCTCCGGCTGGACATGATCGCGGAGGGCATCGAGACCCGAGAGCAAGCCGACTGGTTCCGGGCCCTCGGCATCCAGCGGGGCCAGGGCTTCCACTTCGCCCGGCCGATGCCCCACCCGGAAACGGAGCGGTATCTCCGGCGCGCCATCTCCACCCAGCGCCCGGCCGAACACGAGCCTCGCCAGGGCGCGCCGCTGCCCGCCGGCCCGCGACTCGCAGGTGCTGGCATCACTGACGTGCTGGGCGCACGGGAGGCAGCCCGCAAGGCGGCCGGCTGACAGCGACTCGCGAGGCGGTGGTGCCGAGAGGCACCAGGGCGTTTGACGGGTCGGGCCGTGAGGCGCGAGGATGCCCCCTGAGCGTTCCACGCGAGACGCCGGTCGCGCCGGTCTGGGGGCACGACGCCGCTGGAGGACCCGCGTTCGCCTCGCATATCCGGGACGCCACAACGTGCAGGGGAGAGCCATGTCCGGCTTGCATCCATCCCGCGCCCCGCTCGGCGTTCTCGCCGCCGTCGTCACCGCACTCCTGTGCGCGTCGACGGTGCTCGCGTCGACGCCCGGCGGCGACGTCCGCCTCAGCAACGACAGCCCATCCACGTCGGGCTACGTGAGCGCTGACGACCTCGCGGGTCTCGCGCACTACACCGACCCGACGCTCGATGAGTGCTCACGCTCGCGCGGCCGCCAGAACGAGCCCGCGCTCGCGATCAACCCGCGCGACAACCGGGTCATGATCGGCTCGTCGAACGACTATTGCGCCGTCTACAACGACGGCCAGGACGGCGAGGGCGCCCCGATCCCGTCCGGGCCGATCTGGCTCGGCTACTACCGCTCCGAGAACGGCGGCGCGAGCTTCACGAGCTCGCTCGTCCCGGGCTACCCCGGTGATACATCAACCCTCGCCCGTCTGGCGAATATCCGGACCGCGAGCTCCGGGGATCCCGTCCTCGCATGGGATGCCGATGGCCGACTCTTCGCCGGCTCCGAGTCGAGCGACGATCCCGCCGGGACGTCGAAAACGTTCGGCGACGTGTGGGTTGCGACCTACGTCAACCCGGATGGTTCGGGCGGGGACACGCTGAACGACGGCAAGCAGTTCGCTGGCTCGACCATCGTTGCTCGCGGCGTCTCGGCCCCGTTCCTCCTTGGCAAGTTCAACGACAAGACCTCGATCGAGGCTGATCGCACGAACAGCGTGTGCCGCGGCAACGTGTACTTCGCCTGGTCGCGCTACTTCTCCAACGGCGCCAATGCGATCTACCTCTCGCGCTCGACCGACCACGGCGCGACCTTCTCACAGCCGATCAAGCTGACCGAGACGAACACCAAGGAAGTCCAGTTCCCGGACATCTCGGTGACCTCGAACGGGCACGTCTACGTGACGTTCCGGACATTCGCCGGCAAGGCCCAGTCCGATGGGCTGGCGCTGGTCCGATCGACGGACTGCGGCGCGACCTTCGGTCATTCCAAGCAGCTCGAGACCTTCACCCCGATGGGCCTCGCGGACGCCCAGGTCGGCGGCGGCACGGCGCGTGACTGTGGCGACGGGGTGGGCACGGCATGTGAGTCGGGCTACACGTACTTCCGCGCGGACACCGGTCCTCGTTCCACGGCAGACCAGGCCGACGCGGATCACGAATGGGTGTACATCCTGTACGAGGCGATCGTGCCGGGCAGCGAGATCGATACCGGCACGACCTTCGGCTGGGCGAACGAGCAGGGCGCCGGCGGTCAGTCGGCGATCTATTACCTCCGGTACGACGGCGCGACCGGGTCGCCCACCGCCCCGGCGAGGATCGCACCGGTGGCCGACGGCCAACAGCTCTTCCCGGATCTCGCCGTCGACGCGGGCACCATCCATGCCCTGTGGTGGGACACCCGCAACGACGTGAACAACGACGTCAACACGTTCCGCGTGCGGCCACCCGGCAACGACGCCAGTGGCAACGTCGGACCGTCGTTCGACGTCTACGCTGCGACCCGGCCGACGAACGGCGGGTCGTGGACGAGCGCGGTGAAGATCACCGACGTCCAGTCGAACGGCGACTACGAGCAATTCGCCGGGCGCACGGTGCCGTTCGGCGGCGACTACCTGTGGATCGACTCCAAGAATGGCGTCACGTTCGGTACCTGGACCGACTGGCGCAATACCGTGTCCGGCGCGGACCTGCGCGAGACTGAGCAGGACGAGACGGGCGCGGACGTCCTCCAGTGCCGCCACGTCACCGCGACCGGTGGCATCTCCGGCGACACGTGCCCGCGCGACGGCGGCCTCGATCAGGACATCTACGGCGACTAC
>Ga0070698_100007513_pt1 | contig 11793 bp, 6 predicted proteins | sample KBSK1502metaG_FD_65477 | JGI IMG/M metagenome (GOLD analysis project Ga0070698, IMG submission 65477) | Corn, switchgrass and miscanthus rhizosphere microbial communities from Kellogg Biological Station, Michigan, USA - KBS K1-50-2 metaG | ecosystem: Host-associated > Plants > Roots >...
TCGCTCGGCCTCCCCTCGAAACCGGCGGCACCGACCAGCACCGGTACGCGGGTACCGTCTCTTCGAAAGTATTCTTTTTCATAGGCTTGAGAAGTTCCAGTCGCCTTTAGCTGCGCCACTCGGCGGTCATCTGCCTCGCGCCACTCGAGCGGCGTCAACGCCCGCCAGCTCAAACGGCCAGCGATGAGATCGCCGCGGTCATACCCGATGAGGCGCAGATAGGCTTCGTTGGCATCAATGATTCGACCGTCAAGATTCCAAATGAAGATGCCAATGATATTGGAGTCGACCAGCCGCCTTATCTTTGCTTCCCGGTCCTGTAGATCATCATAGAGACGGATATTTTCTAATGAGATCGCCGCCTCGGACGCTAAAAGTTTGAGGACCACGATCCGGTCGGGCGTAAAGACGTGCAGGGCCAAGTTATTCTCGAGATAAAGCACTCCAACCAGTCTGGGTTCCTTGAGCAATGGCAGGCAGAGTATCGAATGTGCGCGATGCCGACGAATATAATCGTCGGCAGAAAACTGGTCATCGCCTGAGGCGTCGTGCAGAAGAAGGGTATCTTTCGTTCGCACGACGTAGTGGAGTATCGAGACTGGAAGATCCGTTGCGGTTACGCTCGCTTGCCGCGCACCGACTGCCACCGTCTTACTGCCGGTCGTGGCTTCCGCCACTATCCGATACTCTTCACCTTGTGCAAGGATTAGTAGACCTCGCTCAGCACCCGCGTGCTCAATTGCTGCACGCATGAGTGTGTCGATCAATTTTTCCAGAACGATCTCACCCGATATAGCTTGTGAGAGCTTTAGTACGGTCGCTAGGTCCAGGTTTTCGACGGATGTCAGGATCGTCCTCGTCGGATCGGACAGCGACTTTTCATGTTGGAGGCGCGGATATAGATTCTCGAGTTGCCGTACCTTGCCATCGGCTCCCCATTGCAGATAGCAGTCGCGGGCGTCCCGCAAATACGTGCGGGCAATCTTGTCAAAGTCACGTGCCGTATAGAAGCGCGCAGCGAGCTCGTTGGCGAGCGCCTCGTTATGCACAAAGCTGTTTGCGCGCGCGGAGCGAATGGCTTGCTCGTACAAGCGCATGGCATCGAGGTCGCGGCCTTCTATTCGCGCGATCTCTGCAGCGACGAGCGCGGCACGGTTTTCAAAGTTCTCTGGGCAGTTCTCTGCCCATATTTCCAGATGCTCGTAGTGAGCGGTCAGAGCATCGAAATGCTGCTGTCGTCGGTCAGCCGCTGCAGAATCATAGGATGCCGCATGGGCCAGCGCGCCATAAAATTGATACTCAGCGAATTCAAAAAAAACTGGCGATGTCCAGAGTAGCCGTTGTGCGTTCCCTGATGCTTGGATTGCTGAAGAGTAGTCTCCGGCTAAGACTCGAGCCTGCAGCTTTCTAATCCAATACCAGCACTCCGGCAGCGTCAAGCGCGGATTACTCGACAAATGGCGCTCGAACCGAAGTTCATCGAACTGTTCATCGTTGAACAAGCCGAACTTCGTCGTCAACCCACGGAGCGTCCGGATAAGCCGGAGCTGCACGGTGATGTGGTCAATGGCGTGATGGCACCGCGTTTTCTCCGCAAACTCAAGGCCATTCTCGGCTTCACGTTGTACTTCAACAAGCGGATCTCCCGCCGCAAGAAGATTTCTATTTAGATCGTTGCAGCTATAGGCCGCATAGAGAAGATCGCCGCTCTTATTGGCAGCGTCGAAGGCGCGCCTCACCAAGTCACGGCCTGCCTTGACGTGCCTCGTCTGGGGAATAATGGCGTTTGCAAAGTACAGATAGGTCCTGGCTCGGAAACGCTGCAAGCCGCGTCGTTCCACCAGTTCGTAGGCAAGCCGACCGAATTGAAATCCGGCCTCGTAGTTGCCGAAACGCGGTCCGGCGATCATCCCGAGCATGACATAGGCTACGCACGAACCGTCGCTGTTGCCGTGCTCGAGGCTGAAATTGACTGCCTTGCAGATGGCCAGTGAAAGAAGGTTCGCATCCGTATACATTGCCGGCGGCGAAAGTTTGGTGAGAACATCCAGAGTCGCGAGCGAAGCTGGGTCGGTCATGAACGGCAACTCGACGAGCTCCTCGATCGCACGGCTCCCGAGCAGTGACCAGATCCGCTCGTATTCACGTCGCCCTTGCTCTTCCGTCGGATGGGGCGACCATTCGATGCCGGAATCTCGTAGGTAGTCGAGACAGACGGCGACTGCGGAATCGCTGCGTGCGAGAGTCGTATAGAGGTCCACACGCAAGCACGCGACTGTAGCTTGCTCAACAGGATCCGCAGCGTGAGAAGAAAGTGCGGTTAAGCGCTCCTCGGCGGCCACCAGCTCGCCAGTCAGGAACTCGCATTCGGCTCGGTGTAGTTCCAGGGCGAAGGTGAGCTCGCGCCGACTCTCCCAACAGTCGTCAGGCAACAATGCCGCCCCGGCGATAATATACGTGAGCGCCGCGTTGTAGGCGGTCGACTGCTTGGCGCGCTTGCCTGCGATCAGGTTCAGTTCGGCAACCTGCTCCCGTTCCGCGGCTGACGTGATGAGGGCGGAGCCGCGGTTGAACTGGCTCACGATTTCGAAGATCATCTCCTCCCGCTTCTCTGGAGGAGTGTGCGCCACGAACAGCCTCCCGATTCGGAGATGCGTCTCGTCGCGCAAGTTTTCCGGAATCAAAACGTAGGCCGCCTCCTGGACCCGGTCGTGCAGAAATTTATAGGAACCTTCCGACCGTAAAACGAGCCCTGCTCCGACTGCGTCCCACAGCTCGCTGTGCATGTCATCTTCTGACTTCTCATAAACCATCCTGAATCTTGCGAAGTCCACGCTGTTGCCGAGGCAGGCAAGCTGCTGCAATACTTTCTGAGTTTCGAGCGGCAGGCGGTTGAGCTTCCCGACCATGAGGTCGACCACGTTATCCGTGTAGCCCTTGGCGTAAATCCGTTGGAGATCCCAGGCCCATCGCGCTTCGCGTTGCTCGAAGTTGAGTAGCCCCTCTTCGGCAAGTGAGGACAGGAACTGAATGGCGAAAAATGGATTGCCCGCGGTCTTCTCGTGCAGCAGGCGCGCCAGCGAGGCGACGCGGTCCGGCCCGCAGCAAAGAGAATCCCCAATCAACTGTTCCAGGTCTTCACGGGTCAGCGGCGTGAGCGCGATTTCCTGCACTCTCCCGCCGCCTTTGCGGATCATTTCGATCTTGCGCATCAGCGGATGGCTGGAATCGACCTCGTTGCCTCGATATGCACCGATCAACATCAGGTGTCGCACATCCGGCTGAGCCAACAGGTCCTCGAGCAAATCGAGGGTTGCTGCATCGAGCCATTGCAGATCATCCAGGAAGAGGGCGAGCGGATGCTCCGGCCGTGCAAATACGCCGATAAATCGCCGGAAGACCAACTGGAACCGGCGCTGCGCGTCGAGTGCCGGAAGAACGGGGACGGGCGGCTGTTCTCCTATGATCAGCTTAAGTTCAGAAACCAAGTCGACAATAAGCAGGGCGTTCGGGCCGAGGGCCTCTTGAATGGCATCACGCCAGATGCGCAGCTCCGCTTCGCCCTTGCTCAGAAGCGGACGGACAAGACTCTGAAACGCTTGCGCTAGAGTCGCATAAGGGATGTTACGCTTGTATTGGTCGAACTTGCCCGAGGCAAAAAGGCCGCGCGGCGGAACGAGCACCTTGTGCAGCTCATTGACGACGGAGGATTTGCCGATACCAGAATAACCAGAGACAAGCACCAACTCCGGCCTGCCGCCCGTCGCGACGCGGTCGAAGGAAGCGACCAGGGTGTCAATCTCTCGCGCACGCCCATACAATTTCTCGGGGATCAGCAGCCGACCGGGCGTGTCGTGTTCGCCCAGCGGGAAATCATCGACGCAGCACCGGGTTTCCCATTCCGCAACACAGCGTCGCAGATCACTCTCGACGCCGGCGGCGGTCTGATAGCGTTCCTCGGCCGCCTTGGCGAGCAGCTTCATAATGATCGCGGAAACCGGCGCTGGAACATTTCCTAGCCGCCCGCTTGGCGGCACCGGCTTTTTGGCGACATGGCAGTGAACCCACTCCATGGGATCGGAAGCCGTAAACGGAAGGGTGCCCGTCAACATTTGGTAGAGCGTGACCCCCAACGAGTAGAGATCACTACGGGAATCGATCGAGCGGTTCATCCGGCCGGTCTGTTCCGGCGCCATGTAAGCGAGAGTCCCTTCGAGAAACTCGGGCGGTTCGGGCGCCTGCCGCTCGCGCGGAAGACGTGACGCAATACCAAATCCCGTTAGCCAGACCTGGTCGGTCGCGGAATTAACCAGCACATTGGCCGGCTTGATGTCTTTGTGGATGAGACCACGTTCGTGTAAGCGGCAAAGCGCAGCCGATAAGGCGACCGCGAGCCGCAGAAACGTTCGCATCTCCATGGGCCGGCCGATAAGTCGGTCAAGGGGCTCGCCCCCCGGGTCCTTAAGCACCAGTTTCGTTTGCCCACGCTTGCGCACGAGCTCCAGCGGTCGTGCCGCCCACCCATCATCGAGGTCGTCCCTCAATCCGTATTCGTGAGTAAGGCGATCGAGGGCAGCACGTGTGGGATGCTCCGCGGCGGGCAGCACGGCCAACACGGTACCATTGCCGTCGGCGTGGCTGTCTCCTCTGCAGAAGATGCGCTCGCCGTCCTCCCACAAGACCTGGAGACCGCTATCCCAATGGGAGCCAAATCGAGAGGACGGTTTCACGTGTGCCGGACTCCGCTGCCGGGCCGGTGGCCATCATTTCACTGAGAAACGGATTCTAATGCTTGTTCGTTCCCACGCGCGTGGTATTCTTCTATTTCGATCCCGCTAAGATGCGGACGCCGGAGATGAGCGCCGCAGGCACGGTCTTGGCCGCGCGGGTGTTCTTCTGCGGGAGACGGCGCTCAAGCTGGCGCGGCTGATCGAGGGTGCGGCCTCTCCGAGCCGACCCTATTTTGAGGCTCTCGGCGTCGTCCTGGAAGGCTGCATCGCTGCTGGCGATCAGGCTGCCGCTGGGCGCGCCGATTGCGTCTGCGTGCACGGCATAAAACACAGTGCGGGAAGGACAACATGCGAAGGCTGTTATACGCGGCGGTCGCACTGATGATCGCGGCGACGCCGCAGGCGCTCGCTGATCCCGTGGCAGACCGGGCTGTCGCTGCCGCCAAGGACTATGTGAAGTCCAATAACCTTAAGGAGCCGAAGCTCACCATCCTGCTGAGCTCGCTCTACAACAATTCGTTCCCGGACTTCGCCAAGAAGTGGGAGGAACTCACCGGCGTGAAGATGGAGATTGTGCCGCTCGGCTACACCGACATCCCGGCCAAGATCATGCAGGAGGGTGTGGCCAAGACTGGCGTCTACGACATCTTCAACGACTTCCCGTACACCGCCCCCGACGCCGCCGGCGCCAAGGTCATCATTCCGCTCGACAACTATGCCGCCAAGTACAAGCCGGACTTCTCCGGCGTCGCCGACGGCCTGAAGTACCAGCAGTACCACGACGGCAAGCTCTACATCATGGTCAACGACGGCGACCATCTGCTGCTGGTGCTTCGCAAGGACCTGGTGGAGAACCCGCAGGTGCGCGCCGAGTACCACGCCAGGTTCAACAAAGAGGTCGGCTGCCCGGACACCGTGGCGGAATGGGCGCAGCAGGCCGCCTTCTTCCAGACCAAGGAGGGCGACATCCGCTGGGGCGTCAAGTTCGAGAAGCCGCTCTACGGCGCGCTCGGCTACCGCTCAATCAACTTCTCGTACCGGCATTTTCCTGTCTACATGAAGGGGCTGCTGTTCGATAAGGACATGAAGCCGCGGATCAACACGCCCGACGGGATTGCCGCGATCCGGGCGTTCGCCGCCAGCGTCGAGCACATGCCCAAGGACATCCAGGGCTGGGGCACGCCGCAGATCTATCCGTTCTGGGCGAGCGGCCAAGCCTATTCAGCGATATCGTTTCCCTCGATCGTCGGCTTTGGCGAGAGCAACCCGAACAGCGTGATCAAGGGCAAGCAGATCACCTGCATCATCCCGGGCAACATGATCGACGGCAAGCTGGTGCGGCGCGCGCCGCAGGCCGCCGGCACCGGCTACATGGTGAGCGCCTACTCCAAGCATCCGGAGCTCGCCTACCTGTTCGTGCAGTGGTTCACGAGCCCGAGCGTGAGCGACGAGGCGGTCGCCCATCCGCGCGGCTTCTGGGATCCCTATCGCGTCGATCAGATCAACAATCCGAAGATCGTCTCCCGCTTCGGCGCCGAGATGGTCAAGACCACGCTCGAGAACACGAAGTACGCGGCGTCCCTGCTGATGCTCGAGGGCAATTACGAGTACTTCAAGATTCTCGACAATAACCTCGCCGACGTGATGAACAAGAACATCACCCCCGAAGAGGCCGCCCGGCGCATCGAGGCCGGCTGGAACAAGGTGACCAACGACGTCGGCCGCGAGAACCAGATCAAGATCTGGCGCAAGGGCGTGGAGAGCGGGATCTATCTCGACAAGTTCTGATCGATCTCGCACGGCGCCGCGGGAGCGCGCCACCGCTGCCCTCCCCGACGGGAGGGCGGCATGCAGGCCTCTCCGGAAGGAGAGACGAAAGCAAGTCCGTTGCACATGGCTGAGGTTCTGGATCGGGCGGACATGACGGAGATCGCCGCACCGGCTACGCGCTTTGCCGTGGGCACGGCGGCTGCGCCAGGCGCGCTCAGGCGCTTCGGCAGATGGCTCGGCTCGGACCGCATCTTCCCGCGCATTCCGTTCCTGCTGGTGGAGTTGCTGTTCATCCTGGTGATCTTCGTCCCGTTCCTGCTCACGATCTACATCAGCGTGCTGAAATGGCGCGCCAACCGCCCGTTCGAGACGGCCTATTTCTCGGGCCTGGAAAACTACGAGGCGGTGCTCAGCAGCGACCTGTTCTGGCTGTCGATCGCGCGCACCTTCTATTTCGCCGGCGTGGCGGTGGTGGTCGAGCTCGTGGTCGGCTTCGTGCTCGCCATGCTGGTGCACCAGTGCACGCGCTCCAAGAAGTTCTACACCACCATCTTCCTGATCCCGATGATGATCGTGCCGATCGTGGTCGGGTACAATTTCTCGATGATCTACATCGACAGCGGCCCCCTCAACCAGCTGCTGGCGCCGTTTCTGGAACGGTTCGGCATCGATCCGCACATCCGCTGGCTGTCCGATCCGGTGGCGGCGCAGCTCGCCATCATCATCGCCGACATCTGGCAGTGGACCTCGCTGACCTTCCTGATCTTCCTGTCCGGCTTCTCGGCGCTGCCCCGCCAGCTGATCGACGCCGCCCGCGTCATGGGCGCCACCCCCTGGCAGAACTTCTGGCGCGTGCAGCTGCCGCTCCTCAAGCCCGCCATCGTGATCGCGGTGATCATCCGCTCGATGGAGGCACTCAAGATGTTCGACCCGGTGGTATTGCTCACCTTCGGGGGGCCAGGCACCTCCACGCAGACGGTGGCCTATTTCCTGTGGGAGCAGGTCTGGGTGTTCAACAAGTTCAGCTTCGGGGCGGCCGCCTCGGTGCTGCTGCTGATTATGTTCTCCGTGCTGATCTACGTCGGCATCTATCTCCTGATCCGGCAGCGCAGCACGGTCGAGGGGAAGGTCTGAACGTGGCGCTAAAAGCTGGGCTCACTCCCGAACAGGCGCGCGCCCGCAGAGTTCGGCGCGAGCGGGTGCGGCGCACGCTGCGCCACGGCATCCTGCTGGCGTGGACGTTCTTCATCGCCTTCCCGATCTTCTGGATGGTCTCGACCTCGTTCAAGGATTCGGGCGAATGGGTGGCCTGGCCGCCGCACTGGCTGCCGGAGGCGCCGACGCTGCACAACTACGCGCAGATCTTCGCCTTCCGCAGCATCGACCCGAGCTTGAGCCGACAGGCGGCAGAGCAGGCGTTCTCGATCTGGAAGGGGCTCGGCGACGCGCTTTTGGTCTGCACCACCGCGGCGCTGCTTGCGCTCCTGCTCGGTGCCGCGCTCGCCTATTCGATCTCGCGCTTCCAGGTCGGCGGCCGCTATTTCCGGCACACCATCCTGACCATCCGCATGATTCCGCCGATCGTGGTGGCGATCTCGGTCCTCATCTACTACGCGATCCTGATCCCGTATGCGACCAGCGGCGTGCTCGGCGCGCGCATCAGCCTGTTCGACACTTACATCGGGCTGATCTTGATCTACACCGCCAGCACGCTGCCGTTCGTGATCTGGATGATGCTCACCTTCGTCGACGAGGTACCCTACACGCTCGAACACGCGGCCCGCCTGATGGGCGCAAGCCGCATCACCGTCATCCGGCGGATCGTGCTGCCGCTGGTCGCCTCCGGCATGGTGGTCACCTTCCTGTTCGTGTTCATCCTGAATTGGGCCGAATTCCTGCTGGCGCTCACCCTCACCCATCCGGAAGTGACGACGCTGACGGTGCTGCTCAACAAGTTCCAGAGCGCCTCGGAGGGACGGCTGTACGGGCCGCAGGCGGCGATCGGCACCATGATCACCATCCCGGTGGTGGTGCTCGGCATCCTGATCCAAAAGCACCTGGTCAAGGGCTTCAGCTTCGGCACCATCCGCAAGTGACGGCGCAATCGCGGGGATGCGGACGTGGCTCGCATCGTGATCGAAAACCTGGTCAAGACGTTCGGCGCCTACGCGGCGGTGAACGGGATCAACCTGGAGATCCGCGACGGCGAGTTTCTGATCATTGTGGGGCCGTCGGGCTGCGGAAAGACTACCACGCTGAACATGATCTCCGGCCTCGAGGCGCCGACCAGCGGCCGCATCGTCATCGACGACACCGTGGTCAACGATCTAGAGCCCGGCGAGCGCGGGCTCGGCATGGTGTTCCAGGACCTCGCGCTGTTCCCGCACATGACGGTGTTCGAGAACATCGCGTTCGGCCTGCGCGTCAAGAAGGTGCCGGAGGAGGAGGTGCGAAAGCGCGTGCGCGCAGCGGCCGCTGCGGTTCACATCCAGGCGCTGCTCGACAAGCTGCCGCGGCAATGCTCGGGCGGCGAGAGCCAGCGCGTGGCGCTCGCCCGCACCATCGTCACCGATCCCGCGGTGTTCCTGATGGACGAGCCGCTGTCCAGCCTCGACGCCAAACTGCGAGTCGACATGCGCACCGAGCTCAAGGCGCTGCACCGGCGGCTAAACGCGACCTTCGTCTATGTCACCCACGACCAGGCCGAGGCGATGACCATGGCGGACCGCATCGCGGTGATGAGCAAGGGCCGCATCGAGCAGGTCGGCACGCCGCTCGACATCTACAACCGGCCGGCCTCGCAGTTCGTGGCCGGCTTTTTCGGCACGCCGACCATGAACTTCATCGAGGGCACGATCGAGGCCGTGCGCGGCCGGCGACTGTTCCGCTCCAACGGGCTGGAGCATTCGCTGGCCGACAGCGTTCTGGCGGCGGTGCCCGGATGCAGGGCTGTGCTCGGGGTGCGGTCCGAGCATGTCATCCTGGGCGACGGCGCTCCGCTCAAGGGCACGGTGCAGCTCACCGAGCCGCTCGGCGACACCACGCTCGTGTATTTCGACAGCACCGCCGGCAATCGGCTGGTCGCCAAGGTGGGGCCGAGCACGGCGTTGCAGCCCGGCAGCCCGGTATCGTTCCGCTTCGACACCGGCTATTGCCACCTGTTCAACGCCGAGAACGGGGCGCGGCTTCATTGAACCTGCGTCTGCCACCGGGCATGCCGACCGCGCGGCCGCTGCGCCGGCGGCGGCTTTTCGAGGGGCGCCGGTGATCTGAGAGGCAACGGCCGTGGCGGAGAGCAAGGAGAGTTTCGACTTCATTATCGTCGGTGCCGGCAGCGCGGGCTGCGTGCTGGCGAACCGGCTCAGCGCCTCCGGGGAGCACCGCCTCCTGCTGCTGGAGGCCGGGCCCGACAGCCGGCATCCCTGGCTGCACATTCCGGTGGGCTACGGCCGGCTGTTCACCGACCGGCGATTCAACTGGTGCTACGCCACCGAGCCGCAGCCGCACTGCCACGATCGGCAGGTGATCGCGCCGCGCGGCAAGGTGCTGGGCGGCTCCAGCGCCATCAACGGGCTGATCTACATCCGCGGCCAAGCGGCGGATTTCGACCACTGGCGGCAGCTCGGCAACTTTGGCTGGAGCTACGAGGACGTGCTGCCCTATTTCCGCAAGGCGGAGGACAACGAGCGCGGCGCCGACGCCTTCCATGGCGCAGGCGGCCCGCTCGGCGTCTCCGACGTGCGCGACCGCCACCCGCTGGCGGAAGCCTTCAGCGAGGCGGCGCAGCAGTGCTGCTATCCGAACAACGACGATTTCAACGGCGCGACGCAGGAGGGTGCGGGCTTCTACCAGACCACGACCCGCAACGGCGTGCGCTCGTCGGCGGCCGCTGCGTATCTCAAGCCCGCGCGAAGGCGTCCCAATCTCAGGATCGTGTCGAATGCGCTCGCGACTCGCGTGCTGTTCGAGGGCCGGCGCGCCACCGGCGTCGAGTTTCTGGTCGGCGGCGAGACGCGCTGGGCGCGCGCCGCGGTCGAGGTGATCGTCGCCTCCGGCACCTTCAACTCGCCGCAGCTCCTGCAGCGCTCCGGGCTCGGGTCGGCTCCGCTGCTGCAATCCTTCGGCATTCCGGTCATCGCCGACATGCCGGGCGTGGGCGACGGGCTCAACGACCATTACGCCGGCCGCATCATGCTGCGCTGCAAGGAGCCGATCACCCTCAATGATGCGGTGCGCGGCTGGGGGGGCCGGATCGCGGAGGGCCTACGCTACGCCATCAGCCGCCGCGGCTTCCTCACCATGTCGGCGATCACCGCCGGCTGCTTCGTGCGCGCGCACCCGGCCTCCGCCACACCCGACAGCCAGTGCTCGATTGCGCTCTATTCCGGCGACACCATCGGCGGCGAACTGCATCCGTTCCCGGGCGTCACCGGCGTCTGCACGCTGTTGCGACCGGAGAGCCGCGGTTATGTCCGGATCAAGTCGGCTGATCCGCGCCAAGCGCCAGCGATCCATCCCAATTATCTCGCGACCGAGAAGGACCGAGAGACCATCGTCGCCGGCACCAAGGCACTGCGGCGCATCTTCCGCGCACCAGCCATGGCGCGCCACATCGCCGAGGAGATCGAGCCCGGCGATCAGTGCCAGCGCGACGACAAGCTGCTCGATTTCATCCGCCGCCGCGGCTCCACCACCTACCATCCCGTCAGCACCTGCCGGATGGGGCAAGACGCGGCGGCCGTGACCGACGAACGGCTGCGGGTGCACGGCTTTGCAGGGCTTCGCGTGGTCGATGCCTCGATCATGCCGGCGGTCGTGTCCGGCAACACCAATGCGGCCACGATCATGATCGGCGAGAAGGGTGCCGACATGATCCTTGAGGACGCCTCCCGATAGATCGCTTGACGGTTGCCGCCCGTGCGCCAGCCCTATCTGCCGCGCTTCATGGCCGGCGGCGAGACCAACCCGCTCGGCGCGCGAGCTATCTTAGCAAGACGGCGTATCGCATCCACGGCACCAATCAGCCCTCGACAGGACGTCCAGGCTGGAATGCTGCAAACATCTTCAACGACCGTCTTTCTCGCGAGATGAGTATCCCGACAACGTGAATTGAAAAACGGCACCGTGTGGAGTGTTCGCGGTAGCCCACAATCGTCCCTGCGGCCCATGCTGCTCGCCCGGCCCCCAACCCCGATGCGCATCGCTATCCCGAGGGATTACGGACTAAAGTTCCAACGAGTTCCCGTCGTACGTAGACGGGCCCCTGTTTCAAAACCCGCAAGATGCAAAAAGT
>Ga0070698_100007514_pt1 | contig 11792 bp, 15 predicted proteins | sample KBSK1502metaG_FD_65477 | JGI IMG/M metagenome (GOLD analysis project Ga0070698, IMG submission 65477) | Corn, switchgrass and miscanthus rhizosphere microbial communities from Kellogg Biological Station, Michigan, USA - KBS K1-50-2 metaG | ecosystem: Host-associated > Plants > Roots >...
CCTGCGCGAACTGCAGATCGTGCTCGCCGTCATCCTCGGCGCCTGCCCCCTGTGCTGCCAGCCCGTCACCCTTGGACGGCTCGCCGCGGCCCTCACTCCAACCTAACAAAGTACTACTAGTGCCGCATCAGGTTACGTTTGCCCCGGTCTGGGGTGCCTGGCTGGGCGGCGGCAATGTAGGTCAGTCCCCTGAATAGCCCCAGAACGCGATCTCGGCTGGTGTGCCGTCGGCCCACAGCACGGCAGCCCGTCCTGTCCCTCGGCCTCCGGTGACGTATTCGTGCAGCCGCTCCGAGCCTGCCAGCGGCGTGTAGTCGGCGCGACTGGGCTGCGTGGCGCCGAAGAGGTCGGCGTACTCAGCCTCTGACAAGGGCCTGATGGTGGCGAATTCCTCACCGGTGAAGCCAGCCGGAACGACGGTGAGAACATCGATGATCGAATGGGTTCCCGACGTTCCCATGAACTCCCAGTACTGCTCCTGCCCGGTTAGGTCATCCACGGACCTGGGGTCGGGCTGGTCGAAGACGTCACCGTAGGAACTGGGCTTGACGTACTCGCCGCTGGCGAAGACCTGGCGGCGCAGCGCGTCCAGGGCAGCGCCGAGGTCTGGCTGGTAGGGGACTACGTATTCCCAGTCTGATGCGCCCATGGCTTCCTCGCCCGCGATGTGTACTTTGCGGCTGCGATCATAGGGCTCGCCGCGGAGCATCGGCTGGTCGTCTGGGATCCGCAGTCCCCGGACGCCTGTCTGCCGGGGGCGCGAACGCCTCGTTGTTTGCTTGATCAGGCGGCGGCCGCGCGGGCGACGACCTGGCGGAGCCGTTCGTCGTAGGCGTGGTTGTTGCGCCAGATGATGTAGCGGCGGATCATGCTGGCCTGCTCGCGGTGGCTGGCGTGGTCGGTGCCGTCGAGCGCGAAGTAGCGCAGCGCGGTGAACTGGGCCTCAATCCGGTTCCACCAGGAGGCGTTCGTGGGCGTGTAGGCGATCTCGGTGTTGTTCGCCGCCGCCCACTGCCCGACGCGCTTGTCTTTGCGGGTGGTCAGGTGGGGTGAGAAGTTGTCGCAGATGACCGCGATCCGGACGGTGAGCGGGTAGAGGGAGCGCAGGTAGCGGCAGAACCACGGCCAACCAGAGCAGAACCACGATGGCTCTTGGCTGGGTGCCGCACCGACCCGGAGATTCGTGCTAAGGGTCCTTATCACCAGCTTGGAAGATCGGTGGTGCGGGAATCGGCCTATCAGGGGCGATGTTCCTGTTGAGTGCCCGTGAGTGACCGCTGGTAGCCCTGAGAGTTCGTGGCTTGCGGCCCGTGCGTGGCCCGGCACGCGCCACGCTAGCCGGTGTCGCACGCCAGGCGTTTTGGTGCGCGGCTCGCGGTCCGGATCAGCTGGGACACGACAGTCAGCCGCAGCCGTCTTCATCTCGCGCCGCCTCCTTCGCGGTTGCACGGCGCCCGGACGATGGGGGCATGACGCGTGTTACGTTCCTGGAGAAAGTAAGTGGCGGGCGGAGGCTGGCATGCAGGAAACACCGCACTACAGCGGCCGTGTGGTCATCGTTTTCGTTGACGATTTCGACCCGTCCACGACCGCTGCGCTGCGGTACGCCAGAAGCCTGCGGCCCAAGACGTTGCGTGCGGTGCACTTCGGCATCGACAGCCAGCAGGCCGAGCGGCTGCGTGCCGCCTGGCAGCCAGACTGTGGCGTGCCGCTGGAGTTCGTGGATTGTCCCGGCCGGAGGCTGACCCGGTGCGCCGCCGACCTGGTCCGCCACGAGGCGGAATCGCAGGGCGCGCAGGTGACTGTGATCTTGCCTGGGCGCAGTTTCTCACCGCTGCTGGGCAGGCTGCTCCACGGCCGCACGGCAGGCAAGATTGCCGCCGTGGTGAGCCGGGTGCCCAACACCGCAGTTACCATCATCCCGCCGCCGAAGATCGCGTCGGAGCCGTCGAGGTCCGGCCGGTAGCGCGGACACCCGCAGCGAGGCCAGGCCGCGCTCGCCAGAATCCACAAGCTCGGGCGACCGGCCGCTTAGAAGGTCTCTGAAGATAGCGGGTCATCTGCACCGGCGCAGGTCACAAGCCGTTGGGACTTGGCCGTGAGTGACCGTGATTGCCGGTGGCTTGCTGCTCGATCGGGCACGTGACGGGCACGCTCACGGCTCCGCAGGCCGCTTCCTAATAGTTGATGACTCGGGCTCGACCGCCGGGCTAGACAGCAGTCCATGCAACCGGTGGCCCCGCGTGGACCGTCTAACTGGTTGGGTGAAATGCCATGCGCCGGGTGCACGTCGATTGGCCAAGGCCGCGCCGGATCGCGGCGCGGTGGTGTGCCGTGGCGGCTCTGGCCGGGTTGATGCTCGCCGGTTGCGGAAGCGCTCGGTGGACGGGTAAGCCGTCCGCACCGGTGCCTGGCCAGCCCGTACCGGCGTCGGCGATCCACCGGCTGACGGCAATAGCTGACCGGGCCGTGAGGCTGAACGGCGGGGATGCCCCCATGTGGGCATCAGCGGTGGTCACCACGCACGACAAGGCGCTGACCTCGGCCACGCCCGGCGACACTGTGCCGATCGGCGAAAAGACCGTCGTGTACTTGGTGACAATGAAGGGCCACTTCGTAGACGGCCAGTACATGTCGATAGTTCTCAATGCCAGGACGTTCCAGACAATGGACTTTGGCCTGGGCCCCAAACCGCCTCCGGTTGCCCCGGCCAGTTTCGGGCCGGTGACCTACCTCAAGGTGACCACTCACAGACGGCCGGGCCCGGTGCCAACCTCCCGTTGCCCTCCCGGCGCGTCGTGCCCAGCGCCGCTGCCGTCGAGGGTGATCTTCACTACGACTATCAACGGACACACTGGCGCGCGCCCCCTAACCGGCCCCGTGCCCAGCTTCCAGGTTCGCCCAGCCGAACACCTAGTGATACGGGTCGCTCTGAAGGTGCCGAGGCATGTGCAGGTCACGGCACTATGGCTGGGTATCTGCCACGACGCCTGGGGTTGGGGACAAGGAGACCGCCCGACTGGGATGAACCCGATCTTGACGTATTCCCGGCAGCCGATGCCCGCCGGGGTGCACACGTTCGGACTGCGCTGGCGCTTGCCGGAAGGCCTGTCGGCCATCAGCTTGTATCTGTGCTCGGCCTGGCTAAGTCACGACCCGCCCTCAGGCGCCGCGGAGGCTATCGCCGTGCTGGCGGTGAACTGACTCCGCCTGCCTGCTCTTGGCCCGTCTGCCTCGATAGGCGCTGATTCCTTGCGAGTGGGCGCCGGGTCTAGGGTCGGCGCAGCCGATCGCGTGCGACGCGACCGCAGGGAGCGCGCTCCTGCTCTGGATCTGCCTATTGCGGTCAGCACCCGGCGCGACACAGCCTTGTAAGCTCAGGCGGGTACTGATGAGCGTGGCACTGCCCTGAGCTGCCGAATGCAGCCCAGGGAGAGCGCATCGGACAGCGGCTACTTGGCGGGCCGGAACGCGACCTGAAGATGGAACGCGATGCCCGGCGCGGAGAAGCCGAGGATCTGGCTGGTGTCGTAGTGCCCCGGCACCGCTGGAATCCCGGTGTCCTCGTTAGTGAGGGTGCTTGTCTGCGTCATCCCGCGGAAGGAGTCGGTCTCCGTTCCGCTTGCGAAGAACGTCTGCGGCCCTGCCGAGCCGGGCGCGATCACCCAGCTGGTGATGTCGATCGAGCCGTGACCCGCCCCCGCCCCGCCCCCGCCTATGGTGTGGAAGCAGAAGGCGGTCTGGGCATCGCCCCAGGTCTGGGTGCCGTCGGCGGAACGGTCGAACTCGACCCAGCCCCAGTCGCCACCGGTGCCACCGTTGAAGTCGCAGGCACCGGGTGCCGGGTTGTTGCAGTTGAACGAGAACCCGATCTGCCACATGTCGTGGTTGGCACCACCACCGTACGCACCGGCGGGCGAGGCGAACCCCACCGCCAGCGTCGCTGCGGCGGCAAGCGAGGCCATCAGCAGGATCGAACGCCGCAGCGCGCCTGTCAGCTGTCGTTTCATGCTTCTCCCCCTCCCTGGTTCGCTGAACCCGCCCGTGTCTTCCCCGGTGGCGGCCAGTTCCGGCACCGCAGGGGGCGACATCCGGCGTCCGGTTCATGCCCCGTTCCCCCCACGTGCCCGTCTCATCGCGGGTCAGACAGGGCAATGCTCCTCTTCGGTGTCCTAGTAGTCAAGAAGTAGTAAAGAGACTGAGGCTGGCACACAGCGGGCAACCCCCCCGCTTCCACATCGTCGATCCTCTCGATGCGAAACTCCTGGCAGCGAGGTCGCTGAGGGCCGTTGGGGCAGATCGTTGGCTGCTGGCGGCCTGTCCGAGGCGTTCACGGTCCCCCGCGTTGCTGTACTCCTGCGCTGTACGGTCGTCGGGCGGCATGATCTCAAGTCGCGGCTTTAAGAGATCGCCTGGAGGGCGTTTCGGGTCGTTCACATGGCATAGTCCCGAGATCAGCCGGTTTCCTGCCATTATGAAGGATAGCAGCGGATGATGACACCTGAAGCCGTCGTCTCTGCCAGTCAACTAAGCAGGCACGCGAGTTGATGGCTGTTATCGGGTGAAGCCACGAATGTTAGGCGTCTACTTGCACCGGATGTAACTGAACATTGGAGAACGAGCTTGCTGCGACAGTTGAAGCTGAGCCGCGCGCCAGGACCCTAGAAGATCGCCTTCCTCGCTACACAGCTGCCCTCCATCGGGCGCTAGTGGATCATTCAGGGCGGCAGCTGTCAGTCGAGGATCTCAGCCAGATCACTGATAGCCTTTTGTCTACCAACCGCACTATCGCGGGAGCGGTCGCAGGCTATACGACTTGGTGCGAATTCTCGAACGCCGGTTTCCTTTTTGCTGGTGGGTCGGCCGCAATGGCGGGTCTGCAACCTATGCGATGCAGATCAAGGTTGCCAAGCTGTTCCTAGCCGCCCGGCGTGAACCGACGAGCTAGCCGGACGGTTTTACTACCTATGTGAGTTCTTGCAAGTTCCGGTTTCTCGAGCCGCCACAGGTGCTGAGCCGAGCGGGCTTCTTCAGGAGGTTGTTCCCGGATCAAGTGATATAGATTCTCGAAATAGATTTGCCATCGTTCTGGGTCGTACGAATCCTGACGCTTCTTGCGTTCGACTTGGATGAGCTGCCGCATTCTTTCCCAGTTAAGTAGAACGGACTGGCCCAGATAGCCAGAGACAGGTTCGATATCGATGACCCCGTGAGCTACCAAGGTGCCTAGATTGTCGTAGAACCAGGCTAGATCGCGCACAAGACCTTTCTTGTTGTCGGGCAGCCCATCCATCCCAAGTGATAGATCACATTCGGGGAGATCGAAGTACACAAACTGCCGTGCGTTGGCAAGCCGCTCGCTTCTATGTTCGCGAAATAGGTCGATCAACACGGGCATTGTGTTTGAATGGCGAGTGAGCGTCAGTGCTCTCCATCCGAGGATAACCGAGGTCATCACAGCGACGATTGAGATTATGACGGCCGCCAATGCCATGCTTGCCTCCGGGGTCTTGATGACTCCTATTATCGGACCTGGAGGGCATGCAAGTCACGGTCCGTCCGTTCTCAGATACCGATCTTTGACGGATGCGTGACACCGAGTCGGCTTTGGACCGTCCTCCCGATAGGTGGCGGCAGGATGCCCGGCGTGAGAAGGACGGTCCAGACCTCCACCGGTGCCTCCCTCAACGGCACGCTCCTCCAGGGCGCGGACCTAACAGGCGCGCACCTCACCCGTGCGCACCTCAACGATACGCATCTTCGCGACGCAGACCTCACCGAAGCGCACTTCAGCGGCGCGGACCTCACCGGTGTGGAGTGGCCTGCGGATGCTGAAGTTCCGGAGGGCTGGCAACTAAGTTAGACGTCGAGTCGGGCCTCTTGGTGCGCACGGGCATCGATTCGGGTGGTTCGGCAGCAAACCAGGGATAGGGTCACCCTTCCCTACCTGGCAGTTGTGGATAACCACATCCATGTAACTAGTCGGACGCTAAGCTCGACGTGGACGCGAACGGCCCTGGCTCGGAAGCACCGACTAGGGTCACCGCCGAACCAGGGCCGTCTGCACTAGGCATGCACGACGTACCCTAACAGGCCGGTGTTGACACACCAGCGCAGGAGCTGGATGTGTTACACAGTTGATCCTTTTCGGCGTGCGTCCAGAGAGGTTCTTCAGGCATGACGCACACCGTCTCTATCCCAGCGCCGCGGCTTCCCGCCAGACAAACTCCTGATGTCCCCGAACGGGTTGGGAAGGCGCTGCTCGGGAGGATCCAGGAGCCTGACGTCCGGCCGCTCTTCCATGTCGCGTCTGTGACGACGCCGCTGAACGCGGAAGACTTTGTTAAGGCGTGCCGGGCACAGCGCAGCGCGAGACCTGACACGACGAGCGCGCCAGTTCCACCAGCGATCGAGCCGCTGCCACCGTCGCTGGAAGCTCAAGCAGCTGCACTTCGCGGCACCGAGCAGTTCAGGACTACCTATGAGCCCTTCGGTGCTACCTTCGCAAGAGTCCCGCTAGCAGAACTCGTGACCCCTCAGTGGTGGGTCGATACGGAATACATCCAGACCCTCACGGATGCTGTACCCGCCGAGGATGACCTCGACGGTATGTTCGGTTTCTCATTCGCTACCGGACGCCTGGCAATGCCCATGCATCTGGGGCTCAACGGGGCAGCTTTCGCCAGCGCCAAGATCGGCGACATCGGAGTGCCCAGCCCGCTGCGGGTCGCACGCTATTCACCGGAAAGAGTGACCTTCGAGTTCGATGTGACGCCACGCCCCAACTGGGTGTGGCTTGCTGCCAGCCAAGACATGAGCAGGCTTCTCATCTTGAACGGCGTTCACCACCTGCTCGCACTATTGAAGGCGGGCCGGACGCACGCTCTATGCCTGCTCCGGCCTGCCCAGTCACTAGGTGACCCGACGATAGGCTTCAATTTCCAGGATCCGTCCTTGTTCAAGCCGAGTGAGCTAACAGCCGCCCGGCCGCCCTTGCTGCGGGATTACCTCGACGATCAGCAGGCCGTGGACGTAGGGATCCACCTGCGCCAGAACTTCCTGCGCCTGGCCGTCCAATCTGACCCGGGGGTGATCCCTCGCGTTGCATGAGACGTCGCGGTCAGCCGCAGTTCGCGCGCCGGCGCGTGAAATGCTCGGATCTTGATGTCTAACTGACTGCCGAGGAGCCTCGACTCTCCCCCGTTCCCTTGATAGGCGCCGAGGTTCGCCGAGGAAGATCACTGCTCAAGGGGTGGCGCTTGCGCCAGCGCGCAGCGCCGCGCCGCAGGCGCGCCCCTTGACGGTGATCTTTGCTCGGTGACAGGATGCCCGGCGCGAGGGGACGGCCGACCCGCTCTTTGCGGGCGTGGCCACCGGCCGCTGGTGGGGCACCGGTCGCGGCGGGATGCGGGCTAGCGGTCCTGCGGCAGCCGCCGCGCCCGCAGGGCTCCTGCCCGAAAGGGCGCGGTAACGCTGCCGCCCGGTGACCGCAGAATACCCGCTACCCCGGCCGGTGACGGTGGGATGCCGCGCCGATCCGGCGCGCAGGATGCCCGCAGCCTGCGCAACCAGCAACGGACACAGGCCGTCCGGCGGCTGGCGCCGCAGGCGCCCTTGAAGAGGTAAGGAAAGTTCTCACCAGTCGAGATCAGCGAGATGGGTTGCGTTCGCTGCCCGACTCCGGCTGATCGTTGACACGGCGGTTGAATCCGCCCGCATCCGGCTCGGACATCATTACTCGGGCACAGAAGGCTGCAAGGTTGCGTGAGGCTAGGCACAAAGGTTGCGGAGGCATGTCGCCAGCGCGGCTGCCCGACTCCGATTGATCGTTGATGCATTGGCTTCGCTGAATCGACCTGGAGCGCGGTTCCAGCGTTGCCGTGATCCAGAGGCGGCTGATCATCCCCGCCCGCAGGCGAGTACTGAGAGCGATTCGTCACCGCTGTTGGCCACGTAGACCGTGTTGGTTTTCGGGTCCACCGCGACCGCGAACGGGTCGATGAACCCGGTCAGCGTGGCTACCACGGTGTTCGTCTTGCCGCTGATCACCGACACGATATTGCCGCTTCTGCTGGTGACATAGATGGTGTTGGTCTTGGGGTTGGCCGCGATGCCCTCTGCGGCAACGGGGATCGTAGCGATCACGGAGTTCGTCTTGCCGCTGATCACCGAGACCGTATTGTCGAAGACGTTGGCGACGTAGATGGTGCTGGTCTTCGGATTGGCCGCGACACCGGTCGGGGCACTGCCCACGGGGATCGTGGCCACCACGGTGTTCGTCTTGCCGCTGATCACCGACACGGTGTGATCAAAGAAGTTCGCGACGTAGATGGTGTTGGTCTTGGGGCTGGCCGCGATCGCGTCTGGGAGACCGCCGACGGGGATCGTGGCCACCACGGTGTTCGTCTTGCCGCTGATCACTGACACCGTGTCGTCGCCGAGATTGGCCGCGTAGATGGTGTTGGTCTTCGGGTTGACCGTGATCGGGTTCGGGGCACTGCCGACGGGGATCGTGGCCACCACGGTGTTCGTCTTGCCGCTGATTACCGACACCGTATCGGCGGCCTGGCTGGCGACGTAGATGGTGTCGGTCTTCGGGCTGGCGGCGACCCCGAACGGGAAGCTGCCCACAGGGATCGTGGTGGTCACCGTGTTCGTCCGCCCGCTGATTACTGCCAGGGTGCCGGGAACAAACCCATTTGTCGCATAGATGGTGTTGGTCTTCGGGTTCACGCCGACGCCCAGCGGGACGAAGCTCACGGGGATTGTCGCCGTGACCCTACAAGCCGAAGTCACTGCGTGGGCTGGGGATACTGGTGCTGCGGTAGTCGCGCTGGCCATGAGCGCGAGCGGGGCGGCTGCCGCCGTGACCAAGATGACTGCGCGTTGTATCAATCTCATGACATCCTGCTTCCTCGCCAGGCCGTACGGGTGTCTATCTGTCCGATGGGGCAGGCTAAGTCGGTCCCTTGGGTACGCTCGGCTCGCCGCGACCGTCAACAGGCTGAACAGGTAGTAGTGGCTGACGACTTAGCCACAGTTTGATGCCCGATTCGGCAGGGCCACCATCAGGAGGGCCGATCGAAGTTGAAGGGATTGTCCCAGAGTCGGGAACATGACTGTGGGACCGCTGCTGGGAAGCCAGGATCAGACCCTAGAAACCGTCAAGCATCACCTGAAGCTAGCCCCGTCAACCATCAGGTGAGCCTAGGCACGAGATCAGCGAGATCAGCGAGATCAGCGAGATCAGCGTTGCCTCGCCCGGGTCCATGCGCGTTGACTTGCGTCTCAGACGTTCCGCTCGATCCCGACACGTCTCGTGCACAAATGCATGCACAGCATTGACGTCGGCTCAGGTCATCTCCTCGCTCGGGCACCCCTGGGCAACCCCGGGTTCTCCGGGACGGCAAGGGTCTGTCCCTGGCCGATCGAAGTGAGCCCTTGCCGTCCCGGAGGTAGGGCTCTGCCTGCCCGGGCGAGGAGATGACCCCTCGTATCGCCCATCTCCGAGGGAGGGCCGGTGTGCAATTGGAAGTGGTCGCCTACGATCCTTCCTGGCCCGGGCGCTACGCATGGTGGCGCGATCGCCTGGAGGGTCAACTTGTAGACACTGTCGTGCGAATCGAGCGCGTCGGTGCCCCTGGCTGGGCGCACTTGGGGGTTCCCCGACGATGTGCCATCGTCAGTTCACAGACCGTAGGGCAGGTCGGGTGACAGGCCTGAATGCCCGTTGTGAGGCACGGTGATCAACCTGAACCGGCGGATTGACGTCAGCCCTTGGCGTTGCTCATGACTACTGACGCTCAACGGCGTGCTGCTGGGGAATCGCATGCACATGCTCACTCCAATGGAGACAACTGGTGGAGCTGGTTAATCACGTTTCTGGCGATCGCTTTGCCCGTGCTGGTCCTGATGGGGTGGTTTTCGATAGCCGACTTCCGGGTCAATGGGCACTATGCAGATGCCGCAATTCAGCGAGGTGACCTCCTTATTCCCGTGCTGATTTTGTGTCTTGAGGCGGTCCGACGTTGGTGCTGGGAGGTCAAGGGCGGTGCACGCTGGTTAAAAATCAGCCGCGTTGTTGCGCCAATATGGTGTGGCTTTGCCGCCTTTGCTTGCGCGGTCGGATTCTTTTATGCAACTGTTGAAAAGGCGTCAGCCAACAGCGATCACTCGATCGCGCTCATCACTCTAGTGTCTCTCGGTATTGCCGGCGTGCTTGGCACTTTCGCGGTTATTTTGGTCGGATTTTCTATGAGCAAGGTGTTACGCTTATGAACGTCGCCGCTCATTCAACAACTCTACTCTCATTTGTAACGACCCTGACAATTGTCACTGCTTCTCTATCTATCGTATTTGTGATCACTATGTGGGTGATTATCGGACGTAAAGACAGGCATATGCAGAGGGGCAGACCCGTCGCCGACGTTTCTGAAGTTCCGTCCGCAGGTGACCAGGGCGGAAGACAGCGGGCGGAGAGGGATTCTGCGCTGCGGGTTCGAGCAATCAACCTGCGCGAGACAGTACGCCAAGCCGTAGACGAAGACCCTGACGTCCCCCGGGGCGCCAAACTTGCCGGTAGGTGGGTCTTGATCTTCGTCCTGACTGTTGCCCCAGTTGTCGTCGGCATCATCATCTGGCTAACTACGCACTAGTAGGAAGGCACCGAGGAAGGCAGGAGTGTCCGACTACGACTTATAATTGACTCATACACTCGTGTGCCCGCTGATGTTTGACATAGGCGTGTCTAACTGACGGCCGTCTCGCTATCGTCCACCTTCACCTGCTGAGTGATCAGAGCTTCGATCCTCGCCATGGGTCTCCCGATAGTCCAGTCCTGCCAGTCACAGGCTTCCGGTTTACGCTTCTGAGTTTGGCATTTCTCCAGCACTCGCTACCGACTGCGGCCTAGATTGATGAGCCAGGGTTTGGGGGCTATGCCTTTCGATCTTGTGGGTTAGATCGTCCCGGGTCCTAACTTAGAGGGTACTCAGCGGATCCTGTGAACGCCTAGTGCCACATCAAGCTACGTTTGCCCAGTCGATGATGGGCGCGGAGTCGTTCGTCGTATGCATGGTTGTTGCGCCAGATGATGTAGCGGCGGATCATAGCGGCCCGCTCTCTGTGAGTGGCGTGGTCGGTTCCGTCGAGCGCGTCGTCATCATCGATCTGCGATACGGTGAGGACGGGCCTGGCGGCGCAGCTCCTCACGGGTATCTGGCCCGGTGAGCAAGAGCCGGTACCGCTCGGCGGAGGCGAGGAATGCGTAGGCACTGGTGGCAGCGGTCAGCGCAGCGGAGTCCTGACGCGGTGCCGACAGGCCAGCCTGCTCCCGAGGCAGTGCCGCCGTCCCTGCTCGCCTGGGCACAGGCGGCGGACGTGTCGCGGCTCTCCGACAGGACTGTCCGGCAGGTGGAACGCTATCTGCGCGAGTACCGACACATGATCCTGTCTGACAGCCGGGAAGAGGGCTTTCGCCTCGTGCTCGCCGTTCAGGCCCAGGTGAGCCCGCCACCGCCAGTGGACGCTTTCCCGCTGGACGTCCTCGAGACGGTTCTCGCGGTGCGCCGTAAGCAGCTCGGCATCGGCTAATTGAGCTGAGCATGCGTGCACGGGCGGCCTCAGCACCGCATCGGCCTCAGGGGAAGGGGCAAACGTTGGCGGTCGGGGCACTAGTGTGTCGCGCCGGAAATTAGCTGGTTAAGTCTGTAGCCTGCTGGTATGCCGCAGACTGCTGCGCCGCTGGCGCTGACCGATGAGGATCGTGCTGAGCTTGCCCGCTGGTCGCAGGG
>Ga0070698_100007515_pt1 | contig 11790 bp, 5 predicted proteins | sample KBSK1502metaG_FD_65477 | JGI IMG/M metagenome (GOLD analysis project Ga0070698, IMG submission 65477) | Corn, switchgrass and miscanthus rhizosphere microbial communities from Kellogg Biological Station, Michigan, USA - KBS K1-50-2 metaG | ecosystem: Host-associated > Plants > Roots >...
TTGAAGAACGATTGCGGCGATTGCGAAGGAAGATTGCACGCTGCGATCGACGGTCTCTATCTTGCCGATCCACATCCTCGCGCCGGCCTCGCGCAACTCGACGACAGTATTCCGTTCCTGCTCTTGCCCGTCAGAATCGAAACCATATTCGTTCCGGGGCAAAGCGCTGCAGGACAGCCGAGCAACGAGCTTTGGGTCCGCATCTATCCGGACGAAATCGCGGTACACACTCACGAAAAGACACTGACGGATCGCGAAGTGGTCGCCGGCGAGCTCTATTGGACCGAGCTCGTTTCTGCTGAATTCCTGCGAACTGAAAAGGACGCTCGTCGTCGTGCCGCTTGGCGTCACACTGTTGAGCTGTTCAGTGGTCAGCGTGCGGCCTGGGTCGTTCGGCAAACCAGGCCAACGGATTTCGATGCACTTGCGACGCTCGGTTCGTCACAGACTCTGTTGGATTTTCTGCGCGCGACTGATGCCGCGTTCTTCACGAACCTCGCCGCCCTGGACATGCCGGCTGCAGCGCGTTCGTCGCTCAACAGCGCCGTCACCGCCAACGATCCGGATGCGTTCATTACACTCGCTACCGATCAGAATTGGCAGGATCGCATCAACGACACGGTTCGACCACGAATTACCGGCTTTCCGGCTCACGATCTGACGAAGAACGACTCCTGGACGCGTGCTCCTCGCACGCATGTCTTGCCCGATCGATTCGTCCTTTTGCTTTACGGAACCGCAGATGGGGCGCCACGCGAAGTAGTCGGAAGATTAATTCCGGACTCGATGTTTCTGGGGCCTGATCCAATGGATAAAGAGCAGGCGTTTCCGGAGAAAGACGGGACCGTCGTTTATGGCAGTTCGTTCGATTGGATGGCAGACTTCGACAAAGCGGTTCAGCTCGGAATGGGCTTTCGCGTAAGTCTGAGCGCGGAAGAGAGTAGTAACGGATTCGCAAAGATCGTCGCACTGGGCGTGTTTCTATCCGTCGACGCGAAGGACGGCGCCGGTCTTGTTGAAGAGCTAATCGACAATCACCAGTTTGGTCCAAAGGGTTTCAGCCTTGTCCGTCAGGGTACACCAACAAACAATACCGAACGGGATGGATCAGGATACTCGGATAACGATCCTTACGATGACCTCGAATTCTTCATGGCCATTGACCCGCCCGCATTCGATCCGCTCGATCCGAACCCGTTGATGAGCCAGACCGATGGCAGATTGCTCGCGGACGCCCTCGGAATCGCATACACGCCACTCCAGTCCGTTCAGCGCGCAGGCCAAACAGATGTGCTTGAAGCCCGGTCGATGAACACGGCTCTCTTTCCCGGGACGCTTGGCTACTGGCTAAAGAACTGGATGTCGCCGCTGATATCCGAGCAAACTTCGCAACTGACGCGCTCATTCTTTACCAGTTACGTCACGGGCAGAGGACCGCTGCCCGCCATTCGAGTCGGTAATCAGCCATACGGCGTCCTGCTGACGAGCGACTTTTCACGTTGGACCTATCGCGACGATGGAAACCTCCCGATTGCCGTCGAGCGGTTCCGAGATCAGACAATCTTTCTCAGAAACCTGCATAACTTGCTCTCGCGACTACAAAAGACGTGGAGCGAAGGCGTGCCGGAGTTGCCCTTCGTCGGAAAGACGAACACCGATTCTGCTGACGTGTTGATCGATATCCTCGGGCTTCAGCCAACGAGCGCACAGTTCTTTCAACGAATCGGTTACAGCGATGAGTACCTGCGCAACTTGATAAAGTTCCAGAATGGCGGACGCTACTTCGGGGCGTTGATGGAGTTGCTCGTCTTCATGCCGTCGCAAGTTACTGCGTTTCTGAACGACCTCGGCGTATCGAGAGACACCGATACCGTGCAAACGATGAAGGGTCTGCACGTGCTTTGGCAGCACTACTCGACAACGCTCAATGCGGCGAACCTGGTAGAGAACAAGCCGCCGTCGGAGACCAATAAACTCACACTCAATTACGTTGAGTGGCTGGCGAAGTCTGAAGACACACAAAAGATCATTTCGCAGAACTTTCCGGCCGAAGCGCCTTCCGCTCTTCTGTATCTCATGTTGCGTAACGCGATCCTGCTCCAGCTTCACCAGGGTGCTTATCAGTGGTTGAAAGAAAGAGTCGCATTCGATTCCATTCTCGAGACCTCGTTGAACGCAACGACACTCGTGGGAATTCGCGCGGCAACTCCAAACGTGTCGAAGCTGGAGGTTGTGGGCGCGCGGGTGGGAATCGCCGAACCATCACACGCCACGCCACATATGAGTGTCGGCGACTGGTTATGGCTCGGTCCGAGTTCGACGCAGGTTGAAGCTGCGTATCTGAAGGAGCAGCGAAGCGCACTGCTTAACCTGATGGATACGCCGACGGCGAGGCTCGAGAGATGTTTTGTCGAGCATCTCGATTGCTGCAACTACCGGCTCGATGCGTGGCAGACCGGATTGTTCGCGCAGCGGCTGCAAGCGCAACGCAATGTGTCGAAGCAACCGGAGAAGCGAATAAGGGGAATTCATCTTGGGGCTTATGGCTGGGTTGAGTCGGTCAGACCGTCTGCGAAAGTGTTCCTAAGTCGCGACAGCATCCCGGAGTCGCTCCGTCCTGTCGATTCAAATCCAATTCTCGAAGAGGACGAAGTGGTTGTCTCTTCGAGATCGCGAACCCAAGTTCCGGGACTGAAACAAGGAGGCTTTGTCCATGCGCCTTCGCTCAATCATGCGGCTGCGGCAGCGTTGTTACGAAACGCTTATCTGAGTCATGCCAATCCCGCCCAGGCCGAGATCTTCTCCGTTAACCTCTCTTCGGATCGCGTGCGTGGTGCGGAGTTTGTACTCGAAGGAATGCGAAACGGCCAGCCGATCGAAGCATTGCTGGGTTACCAGTTCGAACGGGGGTTGCACGATCGCACTTCAGCGAGCGCAGCCCGTGATGATAGGCCCGTGCTGGAGTTCAACCAGTTCATCCTTTCGTACCGGCAGGCGTTTCCATTTGAATCGAAAGAGGTCCCGCAAGCAGGCACTGGCGCACCTTCTGAGACGGTTCCGCCGTTCAGTGTGGTGAATGGTCTCAAGCTCATACAGGCAACACTGAATGCGAGCAACGGTTTTGGACTCGCGTCAATACTCGCACCGGCACAACAGCCGAATCCAACCCTGGGCGCCGCCATTCTTGAAGAGCAGGATTCGTTGAAGAACATGCTCGACGCCGTGAAGGACCTCTTGATGGCGGAGGACGCGTTTCAACTTGTGCGCGGAAACTTCGATCGTGTGGCGGCGGTGTCGCTCGCACAAAAAGAGGCGAATATCCCGCATGAGCTGGAGGTAATCGATACGCCTCGAGGTAGCCAGTTCACATTTACCAATCGCGTCACGCTCCACTTCGAGATCCTCGATCCGCAGCTCACGTCCAGCAATCCGTGGGTATCAATTGCGATGACACCTCGCGCCATCGCCGAGCCCGGCATGAACAAGTGGCTTGGCTCGGTGCTTGGACCACCCGACAAAATCATCTGCGAGGTAAGTTGGATTGAGATCGCGGACGACGGAACTGAGACGCCGCACGACGTTCACACGGTTACGCTTGCAGATCTCGCATTGCAGCCCATTGACTTCGTCTGGTTGGTTAGCGCAGGTCAGGACGACGTGCGTGGCGCCACCGAACTGGAAACGCGAATAGCCTTTCACTACCACCGCGCGAACTCCATCGGCGACGACAAGACCGTGCGGATCAGGTTCGGGCAAGCAGGCGGTGCAGGAACCAGCTCGTTTGCTCAAGTGTTTCCGCTGGCGAGGCACCTGCGTTCACTCTTGCTTGAAAATCGCGCGCTTACTGCCCAGGACTTTCTTCCTGCGTCCGGTGGGAAGGAAACCGCCATTCCGATCGACAAGAACAATCCGAAAGGATTCGATCAGGCTGAGCTTCGCAGTCGAGTGACGAGCGCGAAGAACGCCCTAACGGCGCTCGCCGACAGCATCGACGGTCCGGCCTCTCCGACCATTCAACTACTATTCATCCGCGCTCCAGCAGATCCGGCCGATGACGAAACTTTCAATGGCAACCTTGGTGACGCATTCACAAAACTCGAAGACGAAAAGTTGACCTTTACTGACGAGCAGCAGGTTAAGGTGACGATCGCGATGGTCGATGCGGAATCAATTCATCAGCGCTTGCGGGCGGTGGCGAGTTTTGGGATCACCGATGCGTTTCCCGCTGAGTCGGATCTGACAACCGATTCAGCGAAAGCATCACTGCTCGCGCGTGCGCACCGGACGGCGAGAAGGTTGCGTCGTGCCGATCCGAAGAATGGTGTGCTCGATCGCGCAAATGACGCGATTAGTAAAGCAACCGCGGATAAGTCGATCGAAACACAGGTTACGCTTTTGTTAGAGGCCGGACGCATTGTCTTCGGTGAGACGTTCAATCTACTTCCCGTTTTCAGCTACCACAATGACATCGATATTGCGACTGCGGACGGGGACCGTAACCAACTACTCGAGTTTGCGCGCGACGCGACTCCCGGCATGACGAATGAAGAGATCGTTGACGAGTGGCTAACCGGTCTCGCGCGTGTAAGAAAAGCGATCCACCGATGGGAGATCGTTCGTACGCTCGCCGACGCGCTCAATGACGTTTCACTCGAGATGCGGCCGGCTCAGATTCCGTTTCGAGCGACGGACAGTTGGCTGGCGGTCGAGTTCCCGCCAACAGATCCGAACGATCCCAGCAAGCCGTTTGGAATTTCGCGCGACACGCTCTCGATCGCTGCGCATGGGGCCACCACGTTCCAAGCAGGAGTCAAACAGAGCGGGATTCTGCTCGACGATTGGACTGAGGACATTCCAACGGAAAGCGAGACGACGGGCATTTCGTTCCGTTACAACCAACCGAACGCGACACCGCCGCAGGCGCTGCTGCTTGTCGTCACGCCGCGTGAAACCGGCTCGTGGGACTGGGATGATCTAGTTGGAACGCTCAACGATACTCTCAGCCGCGCAAAACGAAGGGCCGTCGAACCGGAGCACCTGGAAAAGAATCACCTTTGGAACGTACTCGCGCCCGCTCTCGTCTCTGAATTCAGCACGATCGCAACAGCCGATGTGTCGCTCGATCTGATGGGAGTTATCGACTTCAGCGCGCTCAAAGAATTCCACGCGCGCAAGTAACCAATTCGAGTTCAATTATGTCCAAACCAGCAATCGGCATAACCCAGATAATCAGCGAAACCGCCATATTCCGGCTGCCGCGGATCATCGCCTTCAACCGGCTGGAGACGCGGGCACGCACAGTCGACTTCACTCGCAGCCTTCGGGCGGAGGTCCGCGATCCATTGTGGATGTTGACGAGACAATGGCAGTTCGGGGAATTCAACGGTGAAGACGCCGCATCGCCCGTGACCTCTCGTATCGCATTTCAACACGAACACATAGACCGCCTTTCGTTGAAAGATCAGAAGGCTCTTGAATTCGATGGCCTGACAATACCGCTTGAGACGCGCGTCGAACGCGAGCGCATTCCGCTCACCGTCCCAACAAAGGCGAACGGCGACGTCTACAGCGATGTGCTGTTCGCGGTGCAATGGGGAAAACAGTTTTTGAGGCTGCTGCGCGCGGCCCTGCTTGACGGCCACTACTCAGATTATGTTGCGAAGTTTCCCATTCGAGTGCTTCCGGACACGAGCAGCACAAGGGAGACGACTGGGCTGGACCCGGCGGCACTGGAAATTCAAACCTGTGCCGGTGCCAAGGTTGCTGATGGGGTAGCGATCGTGCTCGCCGTTGAAAACGGAACGCATGACACCTGGGTGGATTCGTTAGGACGTGGCGATAAGGATGCGTTGAAAACGATTGCGGCTCAATTTGCTGACGCCTGCAGGAAGAAATTCAGACGTCTCTTCACGCAGCCCGACGAGGGAACGGATTCAGCATGGCGCCAGAACCATCTCGAATACCAATTCGCAGTTGCCGGCGCGCCGGTACAACAGGGCCCCCAAACGGTATTGCTTGCGGACCAATATTCTCAAGGACGCGTCGATTGGTATTCATTCGATTCCGTCACCGACCGCAGTCTCCCGCGAGAACCGGAAGTTGTCCCCATACAATTAAAGGAGGAGGTCCAGTCGTTTCTTCCGAGCAATGTCCGCTTCAAGGGACAACCGCAACCCAGGTTCTGGGAGATGGAGGAAGCCCAAACGGATTTTGGAAAAATCGAGACGTCGACGACGGGACTGCTTCACATGCTGCTCGCCGAGTTTGGATTGATCTATTCCAACGACTGGTTCATGTTGCCGCACCCGATGCCTATCAACACGGTTTGCGAGATACGCGGCATCGTGGTCGACGATACATTCGGGCGCCATACTTACATTCGTCCAGCCGGGCGCGGCCCCGAGACCGCGTGGCAACGATTCGCCATGTTCCATCTCACAGAAAAAGGCAGGGCCAGGCCGGAAGCGAATCGATTTTATTTGGTGCCCGCGGTCGGCAAGGTCCTTGAAAGCGAACCACTCGAACGCGTGAATTTCATGCGCGACGAAATGGCGAACATGGTTTGGGGAGTTGAGAAGACGGTCCCATCGCAAACGGGTATTGGAATCAGCGGTTACGAAACCACTACGCCGAGCGAGCCCAACAAGCTGCCGCCGTTGACCGATGACAACGTGAAGATCGGGTATGTTCTCGGCACCAAGGTGCCGAAGAACTGGATTCCGTTTATTGCCGTTCACGCCGAGGGAAGCGTGAGCGAGATTCGTCTCCAGCGCGCGCGCATGGTCGGCGGAGAACCACCTCGCAGTTGGATTCTGCGGGAGCCGAAGTCGCCCTACTTCATTGAGGAAGAGGAGGTGCCGCGCACTGGTGTTTATGTTGACCGCTCATGGCAACGCGCGCGGTGGCTCGGCGGAAAGACATTCATTTGGGTCGGCAGAAGAAAGACCGCAGGCCGTGGTGAAGGCTGGAGTCAACTTGTGTTCGATCAGGTGGTGGATCTTAAGACGGCTTAAATCGGACCCCGGCTGAAGGCGTGGGTTGTGCCGATAGCGTGAAAATGGAGTTGGACCTGCGTCGGTCAGTGATGGAATGTTTGACGGTGCAGACCAAGTAATTCCCTTCTCGATTCGGTTCAAAGGAATGCTTCGGCTGTGACCTGATTTCGTTTTAAAGATGTAAGTAGAGTCTCGACGATATTCATTCCGGAGCCGTTTTGACACGGCGATGTTCAAGTAGGATTTCTGCTTCTCGAAGATGAGGGAAGAGTTAACGTGCTGATGCCACGTGCGACGTGAGCTTGCTTTGACGGTGAAACATCGATAAATACTGTGTGATAGTAGGTAGCGAGATCGCGATCAAGGGACTTGCGGGTTCGACTCCCGCCCTCGGCACCACTTCTCATCCTTCCGCTAGAAGGTGTTTACCGCTTATGAATCGGGACGGGTGGTGCGTTCATACAAACTTGTAGACCATAGACTCCGGCTGGGTTTCGCATACAAAGTTGAAGCAAGATCCAGGAAAAGTTGAGCCACACTGCGGCTCGCAGACTCACTAATACATTGGAGGTCTTCCTCATGGCCAGATGGACCAAAATACTGTTCGTAGTCTCTTTGGTGCTACTTATACTCTCATACCCGGTGGGTAAATTAGGCGAGCAGAAGGTATACACCGAAATGGCGAAATACCCTCCGGAATTCGTCGCGGCTCACAAATTCGATCTTATTTTCGTTAGGTGGGTATTACCCGGGACATGGATGTTCTTCTCGGGGGTCTTGTTTGCAGTAATTTCGATCGTTGCAGGGATCCTTCAGCGAAGCAAACGCAAACGAGTTTGATTCAGCCAGTCGAATGCGTATTCTTCAGGCTAAAGCTTCCTGCTCTAACCGTCCTTGCAACAACAGGCAGGTTAACGTTAGTTGGACCAGCCGCGATGATCGCGCCGTGCGCCGATGCATTACGGAGACGCAGAGACGTCGGTGCTGATGAAGGAAGAGGAGAGAGTTTACGTTGCGATACCAGGTAGGGCGTGAGCAAAACTTAGTCACATCTGGTTGCTTTGGCCCAGGTCGCCAAATACGTTAACATTTTTTGGCGCTACAGCCTGATGGCACTCGGCGACTCGCTTACTCTCTTCAACTGCCCTCAATGACGTATCGTCACGCGAATTACTGTATGAAGGAAGTTAACAGGCTGAAAGGCATAATACCCTTAACATTAATTCTTTAGTGTTTTTTCCTTCGTGTTGCTCGTCCGTTAACTTGAGCCTTCGCACTGGTAAGGCGCGCTTACAATTTCCTAAGCTGGACCTCTACCCCCGATCGGTACTGCTTGGAGAATGAATGGCTCCCGCAAATTCTCGAGGACTGGCTTCAATCCAAGGAGCGAATCACGAAACTCGCGCAGCGTGTTGTCCAGCTGAATCTCGTGCAACTTCGCAATCGACTCGTTAAGATCTACTTGAGCAGACAGAACCTCCTTTGTTATCTCCGCGGATCGATCGACCGCTGCCGCCGCCGATGTCATTTCCTGCTTCTGAAGGTCAATCACTTCGATAATCTCGCGTGCGCGATCGGCAAAATTCACTGTTCTCAACGTCGCTATTGCGTCGTTCATGGATGAATACAGTTGTAGTGTTTGATGAGAGGTTGTCTTTAAGTCCCTAAGCACCTCGCCGTTCCTTTCAATAATCTCACTTTGAGCTGAGATTAACGGGAAAAGCGCCTCGTGTCGGGCCACTATTGCCTCCGAGAGTTCAACAGTGGAATGCATTAAAGAAGTCGCCTTTTGCTCCATTTGTGACTTAGTAGCTTCAAACTTTTGCAGGAAATCGAAGTGCGCGTTCGACATCCTGATCCCTACAGCATCAAGCGCTTGTGCGAGATTCTGAGCTCCATGGGCGGCTTCATCACGAAGTAGCTTCCCCCATTGCAGAACATTCTGCGCGAGAACCGCGCGTTCTTCTGCGAACGATTGCAGGGTTAGGGTTCCCTGATCGCGAACAAATCCGAGGACTTCTCTACTTATGGCGATTAGTTGTTCTTGTAGTCCCGCATCTGAGAACGGTTTTTCAATTTTCTTTTCGGGCGCAATCCGCTGAAGTGATGGCAGAAAAACGTCAACAATTCTCTGATGTACAGTAGCGTGAAGATTCTCCTCGCGTCCCTGCAGTGCTGTAGTCAACAGCATCAACACCAATGCGCACGCTAATCCGTAGAGCGTGGTGAGAAATGCGTATGAAAGTCCGGCCGTTACGCTAACTAAGCTTTGCTTGATGATGGCAACATCTTCGATGTTACCTCCTAGGAATTCGGCAAACCCCCCGATCGCAACGGCCACTCCAGCAACTGTCCCCACAAGGCCGAATACCGGAAGAGCCCAAATAAACGCGCGCACGAGACTATAACCCGCACGCACGTTCTCCTCGTCACCGTACTGTTGTTGCTGAAGCAAGACGTCGGCGTCTTGAAGACCTGGCGATTGAATCCAATGTCTCGCCACCACCCGCAATCTACGCAGGAGCGGACTGTAGTGGATTTCGGGCTCGTCTAGATCTTTTATCAGTTGTTCAAGTCCGTCCTGTTTTGCAACTTCAAGCGAATCTATCAACAGACTTTCATGTGACAATTTCGCCTGAGCACGAACACGCACGTAACGCATTAGACAAATGGATAGTCCCCAAAAAAAGGCGATCAAGATCGAAAGTGGAACTGCGCCGAACGGATCCTTCAGGTTAAACAACCGTCCAGTCATTCCCCTTGGGTCAGCCAACATGAAAATCACTACAGCGAGAAGGCCGCCTGAAAAAATACCGAGGACGGCAGCGAGAAACCGAGTCGACGACTCACGCATTTGCAGCATGGTTGGCGCACGGACTGGAAAGGCAACGTTTGTTCGTAAGGACGTGTTCTTTGCTGCTGCAAACGAAGCTCTTAGTTTGTCCTCCGATGTAAACGGGCAAGGCGTTCCGCAATAAGCACAGAAACCAGCGGTCGAAGAGTTTTCGTTCAAGCAGTTTGAGCAATGCCACATGTGTTGGTTCTCCTTATGAATTCTTCATTGCTCAGTTGGGGTTCTTCCCCGACTGGTGAAGCGTATTTGGCTGTCTGCCGCTAGAGGCATCCAACCGGTGCCGATTCCCATTTCCTCAGCGGCGATTTTTCTAGCCGCGATAAACGAATCAATCGCATCTGGCCTAACCAGGAAGTGAACAAAGTCACTCTCCGCTTTAACTCGTTTTAGAAGGTCACGGTACTTTGAATCAGAGAGTTGAATCTGGTTGACTGCGTAACCGCCGTCACGCTTCTGTGTAAAAAGAATCGAAAGACTGAGAGGGGAGATTGTGCTCTCACCTCGGGCCACAAAGTGTTCATCCTCCACTTCCAGGCCGTTATAACGGGCAACCCATGAATAGATGTCGAAGAGTGAATATGGGCGTCCCCACTTGGCTTTTAATCTGGATTCAAGACCCGCATTGTCGAGTGGAATAATGCGGCTCTTTTCGCAAAGAAAGTTAATAGGTTTCGATTTTGTTTTATGCTCAAGCGGGAGTCGCTTCAGAACAACGACGCCACTGGCCGCCATCACGGTAAAGATCATGATAAAGACGAGCGCACCTACTGTATTGCTCAATAAGTCCACCATCGGAACGAGAGAAGGTTGCACAGGTTCACTGTTGGCTTTTCTCGTACTCACGGTTGTCTCCCCATGAGCCGAACCGCTCTGTCCTGCGTAATTGGTTCGTACCCAATGTCGACACGTTTATTTCTGAACTCGTCTGCAAGTATTTGAAAATTGCCAAATCCAGAAGGTCGAACAGCAAAGAGTACGTAGTCTGTCTTTCGCTTTCTTTCCATCTCAGTCACGAACGCTGAGAACTCAGGGGTTATAGAGGAGTTACTTGTCAAATAAACCAAAACTGAGGCCTTCTGATTTCCACGGTGAATTACAGCATTGGTTCCGTCCCACTCCACGAGAATGGGTGTCTTTCCTCTGATGTTGTCATCGAGTGGCAGCCATCCCTCTTTCACGTTTGGTCCCATTGCGAGAGCCGCGACACTCAACGTGACGAACAGGAGAACTCCTAGAACACACATGAGTAGTCCTATAAAGGGCAACATGTCGAAGTGTTCGGCTGTCGAATTGTGTGATCGACTTGTTTGCAATTAATAAATCCCTATTTCATTGGAGGCCGTTGAGTTCAATCACCTCACAAAGACCGCGATTCCATTTTACGGACGTAGTGGCCGGCCGTACTTCTGAAAATACGGAGCGAAGTCATTCTCAATTCGTAGTACCGTCTTTTCGCTTAGTGTCTTTGCATTCGCCTTTTCAGGATTCCGTTCAGAATAGATCTCCAGGCGAACCTTACCGCACGAACTGTTGATGGAATTGGCGGGATACGTATAGAAGCCTTCGTACGTAGCGTCTTTGGCCTTAATGAAATAGTTGCTTTCATTGATAACATGGGCCACCTTGCCAGGCTGGATCGGCGTGACCTCCCGATCGCCGCAAAACAACTTCATCCGATAAAAGTCCGTCTTGAATCTGTAATTGGCTTGCGCGTGAATCCCGTAATAAGCGGCGAAAGAGCGACCAAACGCTCCCCAAAATGACTCACCCATGTTCGGCGTTGCCCGCAGAATGATCACAGGTTTGTAATCACCGACGTATTCTCTCCAACCTTGAAACTCATCGAGCACATTAATAGTTCCCTGAACGGCTCCATTTTTGTCTGTTCGCTTATTCTTGGTTTTGGTGGCTTGACGGGTTGCTTCACTCTCAATTCGATAG
>Ga0070698_100007516_pt1 | contig 11790 bp, 9 predicted proteins | sample KBSK1502metaG_FD_65477 | JGI IMG/M metagenome (GOLD analysis project Ga0070698, IMG submission 65477) | Corn, switchgrass and miscanthus rhizosphere microbial communities from Kellogg Biological Station, Michigan, USA - KBS K1-50-2 metaG | ecosystem: Host-associated > Plants > Roots >...
TGGTGAGGTCGACCCCACGCCGTTTCATGGAGAGCAACATTTGCTTCTGCCACCAATCACCGCTCGGTTTGCTCCAGGGGTCAATCGCGCCTTGGGCCAGCGACTTGCTGTGGTCGGGAATGACGAGGTCGGGATCGTAACGGAGAATATTACCGAACCCTTTGCACTCCGGACAGGCGCCGAGTGGATGGTTGAAGGAAAAGAGGACCGGACGAATCGGTTCGAATGTTCGCCCGCATTGTTGGCAGCGAAAGTCCGTGCTGTAGGTTCGGGGGCCCTGGTCGATGACCTCCACGCGGCACAGGCCCTCGCCCTCGCGAAACGCGGTTTCGATCGCTTCGACGAGTCGGGATCGGTTGTCTTCCCGGATTACAAGCCGATCGAGGATCACATGAAGATGGTCTGGCCTTGTTTTGGGAAGAGTGTGGATCTCATGGAGGTCGAGGATCTCCTCGCCGAACCGCACTCTGGTGAACCCGCGCAGCAACAGTGATTGGAGAAAGGCCTGGTCCTGTTTCGGCGCCGGTACTTTGACAGGAAAGAGGATCATCGCTCGTGCGTCGGCGCAATGGTTCAGGAGATCATCGGCGACACTGCCGGGGTGAAAGCTGCACGCACCAATAGCGCAATCGGGACAGACCGGATGGCCCACTTTGGCGAACAGGAGTCGCAAGAGGTCGGCAATTTCGGTCGTGGTCCCGACAGTCGAGCGGGCGGTGCGGATGGGGTTCTTCTGCTCGATTGCAATCGCGGGGCGGACGTTGATCAGCCGGTCGACATCGGGCCGATTGACCCTATCGAGAAACATGCGGGCATAGGTGGAGAGCGATTCTACATAGCGCCATTGGCCTTCGGCGAACAGCGTATCGAACGCGAGAGAGGATTTTCCCGATCCTGATACGCCGGTGATGGCCGTGACCTGATTGTGCGGGATGCGCAGCGAGATGTTCTTGAGATTATTCTGCCGCGCGCCCTCGACGATAAGGTCTGCAGACTGGTTCTGACGTAGAGGGGTGGGTTCCACGACGCGTGCTCCAAGCGAGACAACTGCTGATCCTAGCGCGGACTATTCATGAATATCTACTCCGGTGTCCGATCCTTTCCCAGCAGGGTCGGTGTCGTTCAGGTTTCTAGCAGGATGTTGAAAATGTCGGCCGACTGCGTTCTCGCGGCGTTCCCAGGGACCATGAAACGTGAGGCGTGAAACGTGAAACGAGGGTCAGCAGCGCAGCTGCGGCCATGTTGGCGGCAAGGCGCGTCCCAGGGCAATGATTCTGTCTTGGCAGACTCAGGGGGAAGGGTGAAATAACCGCTGGCGTCGGGAGGGTGAGAAGTCCGGCCTTTTTGAACATCCTGCTCGGAATCGGGGGATTCGGCGAAAGGCTTGGAGATTCCTTCCAAATGGTGAGAGGATGGGGGCGTTCAGCGGGAGGGGAGTATGATTCTATCGACAACACCGAGTATCGACGGAAAGAAAGCGGTCAAGTATTTGGGACTGGTTTCTGGGGATGCCATCCTCGGCGCGAACATCTTTCGGGATTTCTTCGCGTCGGTTCGTGATATCGTGGGTGGCCGATCGGCGGCGTATGAAGCCGAGCTGCGCAAGGCCAAAGACATTGCGCTTGGCGAAATGCGCGAGCAAGCTCGTCATCTGGGCGCCAACGCCATTGTCGGTATCGATATCGACTATGAAACGATCGGCGCCAGCAGCAGCATGTTGATGGTCAGCGCCAACGGCATAGCGGTGGTTGTGGAGCCACAGTAGGATCATGCAGCGCCTGCCTCAGGCAGAGTATCTCGGGCTCGGCCGCCAGTTGGCCCGCTTGCTGGGCTCCTGCCTTGAAGGAGAGTCGGGCGACGTGTTGCGCGAGCTGGCCCGAGCCTACGATCCTTCCGCGAACGAAGCACGTATCAGCGCCGAGGTATTCCTCTTTCACAAATATCTGCTCATGCAATCTTGTGTCGGCGTGTTCCCCGATTCGGAGGTCGACCACATCGTGGGGGGACTATGTGCTGCGCTCAACGAGCGGGCAAGCGGGCTGGAGTTCAGTCCCGAGCGGCAGAAGGCGATGGAACAAATGTGGCAGCTGCGGGCTGCGCAGTTTGACGAGCCCTTCTCACAGGATCGAGTCCAATTTCTTGATGAAGGATCAGGTCCCATCCACTGGAAACAGACTATCGTCCGGTTCTGTCAGAACGTGCGAGAGATCGAAAACCCTCCCAACATTTGGGCTGGGGCCGATGGCCCATCCCAAGCAGCGAGCCGCTCTGTCACCGCAGCCATCGATCAAATGGTGTCGGCCCTCGGCGAAATGAATCGGCTCCATTTCAGCGGTGCGGCCTAGGGTGCCATCTGGCATTGCAAGCTAGCCGGTATCCCTAGTCACATGGCATGTTTTCAGAACCGGATAACCCATTGTCAGGGGTGGCAGTATGCCGTTCGAGCATTTCGAACAGATCGCTGGCCATATTTGTTTTGCAGCAAGTTTCGCAGCTATCACGGTTGTGCATTTCCTCATTAATCGTTGTCGGGCGTTTCGGGTTTCCATGAAAGGTGTTTGCTGGTTACGCTCCATGGCTACTATCTTCGGTGATCGTTGCGCTACCACTGTTTTGTGGACTTGTCCAAGGCGCTCGGTCCAGGACTGAGCTTTCTGAATGGCTTGCCTTGATCTGGTTCTCGTGCTGCTACAATGTCTCATTAGTGCCGGTGCACAAGAACATCAACGGCGAACGTCCCAGACTTCTGGTTGCCGGATTTTTCAGGGACAGTAGCTACGAATATCCTGTTACCGGAAAGCCGTTGGCGACCGCTCATGTCAGACGTTGTTAGGTCTATCTCAACACCAGCTTCACCAGCCCCACGCAGCCCAGATACAGCACGAGTGACCCGATCATGGCAGGCCAGAAGCCGAATCGGGGGACGCCCGCTATCATGGAAACGACGTAGACCATCCAGGGCGGGACAAACCACAGCAAGTTTTTCGCGTAGCTGACAATCGCGTCGTTGCCCCCGTTCAGATAGATCAGCACGAACGTGGCGCCGGTAATGGCGGGGAAGGTGCTGGCAAAGGCGGCAAGAAACGAGCGCCCCTGGGAGCCCAGATAGGTTGAGAGACTGACGATCGTTCCGCCTAACAAGAAGTAGAGCCCGTATTTCATTGTCTCATTCATCCCTTCCTCCTAATTCTTCCACTCCTCAAAGAGCTGGCGATCGGCTGTGGCCGATGGTCTTCCCTTTTCCCTCTCCTTCGTTCCTGGCTGATTGCGCCGACCAGTGGCCTGGCCGCGCGAGGCGAGATTCCCACGGCGGGCGGGGTGCGAGCACAGCGGGGGTTCGTCGGAGCAAGACCATCTGAACTCGCATCATCCTCGAAATGCGTCCGCCGCCTCCCGCTCGATAACATCGCCTTGTCCGGTATACCGGGGGGAGAAGTGAAAGACAACCAAGTCGCGCACCTGGGCTCGGCGTGCCATGAGGCCGGCCTGTCTGGCTGTCAAATGATACCGGCTGCGGGCTTTCTCGGCATCAACGTCCAGGTAGGGCGATTCGCAGTAGAGCACGTCTGCGCCGCGAGCGAGGGAAATGATTTTCGCTTCATTCTCTTCATCGAACCGAGCATCGACAACGTAGGCGATCTTTTGCCCGCGTGAGATGGTGCAGAATCGTTCTTTAATCTCACCCAACACAAGCTCTCGCTCCTCGTGGTGGTGTTCGGCATAGAGTGTGGCCGTGAAGCGGAACTCATCCGGTTGACCCTGCCAGATGTACTGTTTCACGTCTTTGAGCCAAGAACCGACCGGCAGGTCCGCCTCGTGGAGCTTTTGCTTGTTCACATTGATGTGGAACTGTTCCTCCAGGGAATAGGCAAACGAGGGAACGCGATGGTTCAAGGAGACCGCGCTCACGGTGAACATGGGATCGTTGAAGACCGTGAATTGGCCTGTGGCTCGTTCCGGCACGAGAGGGCGAACCGGTTGTTCAACCTGGTGGAACCCGTCGGTTGCGCGGAAAAGTGCCCGCCGGATTTCCTGGGGGTGAAACTCCTGGACGTCGAGGGTCAATGGATAGCCATCGACCAGATTCCATGTGTAGCCCTGCAATTTGCCCTGCACATTGTTGATTAATCCAGGAGGGCCTAATAGTCGGAGTGTCTTGCCTCGCCCCAAGGCCACTCGCAGGACTGCATCGAAGCCGATGAAGTGGTCCAAGTGAGTGTGGGAAATGAATATGTCGTTAGCACGCAGGAGCCTCGTCGGTCCCAGGCTGTCATTGTGGCCTAGGTCAAACAGCAGAGCCCGCTTCGACCAGCGGACCTCCACATAGACGCCGGGATCACCGAAGACATTGTTGACGAGGTAACTGGAGAAGGAAGGATTCATTGAAATTGAACCATTGGGTTATTGGACAATTGAGTTATTTTAATAGATCAATCGCCAATGAAAAGATGAAACAATTGTTATCCAATCGCCGTTCTCACGGCGCTGTACATCACGATGACTTCGACCGCGTGCGCGACGATTGTGATGTAGAGATTGCGCGTGCGCAACCAGATGACTCCCCAGATCAGCCCGTCCCACAGCGCGATCCAATGAAGGTGCTGGAAAGTATTCACCATGAAGGGGTCGAAAGCAAATATCAGTGCGCAGGTAATGAGCGCGAGAGGCGAGAGACGTTGAGCCAACCCGGATCTCCATAGCCTCGATTCAAGTGCGGCCAGCCGACCGAGGAGAAATCCGCGAAAATTCAGTTCCACAAAGAGGGCGATGCCACAGATGAACCAGGGGGCCATGACCAAGAGGGGGAGTCGGCCATGCGGCGTGGCCTTGAGGAAACTGATGTCATAGCCCAGATGCGGATAGGCCGAGAGAATCACGAACGTATTCAGGCAGCCGAGAAGCAGGCCTGTCAGGAGCCCCCAGCGTAGGCCATCCCGTACTTTCCATTTCTCCAGCCCAAGCCGAGATACGATATCGCGGTTGTGCGTGGCCCAAAGGCCTAAGGCAAGGTAGGCAAGGATTTGGGGCGCGAACTGAACCAGCGTCTGTTCTTGGAGCGAGGCGGGAAGGGCGTAGAAGTCGAGTGTCGCGGCGGTGGGGAGCAGCGCGAGGGCTGCTCCCCGTTCTTTGGCTTGAGCCGGTGTCGCATGCGGACCAGGCTCAGGCGCCACCATGGAGGCCGTCAGTTCAGTTGGAGATTATAACGGTCGAGTGTGGTGGCTTTGTGCCGTGCGAGGTTGGAAAGCGATTTGTTGTAGTCGACTATGGCGCGTAACTCGTTCCCTTGGGCCGTTGCGAGATCTCGTTGGAAGTCGAGGACAAAGCGTGTGGTGCTGAGCCCCACTTTCAGGCGCTCTTGCTCCGCCTGCAACTGTTTCTCTGCCATGATTCTGGCCGATCTGGTCGTTTCGATCCGCTTGAAATCTGTCTGAACACGCCGGACCGCCTCACGGACACCTACAATGATCTGCTGTCGTACACTCACGAGCGACGCTTCGGCGTTCTTCTCCTCCAACTGTCGTTTGTTGTAGGTGCTCCAGGCTGAGCGGTTGCCGAGCGGGTAGCTTAAGACGAGGCCCGCTCCATAATTATAGAAATCTCCGCTAAAGTTATTGTTCACCGAGTTACTATAGTTATTTCCGAGCCCTGCCATTCCCATCGTTCCTTGGAACGAGAGGGTCGGGAGAATCTGATTTTTCGCAAATTTGGTGTTGAGATCGCTCGTCTCCATATTCTTCTTCGCTTGGACGATTTCCGGCCGCAGCTCGATCGCCGTGTCGATGGCTTCCTGCAGGCTGATGGGTTCGAGGGTCATGACCGGTTGGTCGAGCGGGGTCAAGCGCAAGTCTTGACGCAGGTCCTCTTCTGCAGGATTGAGCAATCTGCGCAGCTGATCTTCCTGGTCTCTTATCGTTTTATCTGCGACCAGGACTTGCTCGACCCGTGATGCGACGGCCGCTTCGGCTTGCAAGACATCGACGATCGACATGACGCCGGCCTTCGCCTTCGCGCGGTTGCTGGCCAAGAGTTCCTGTGCAGCTTTGAAGGCGGCCTCTGCCACCTTCAGATTCTCATTGGCGAAGACGACTTCCCAGTAGGTTTGTTCCACCGTTGCCAGGACGGTGAGGACACGATCGCGAAAGACATGTTCTTCCACGGTGGCATTATTCTGTGCGACGCGGATGAAGGTCTTGGTGACGTCGAGGCCGGCGTTGCGGAGGAGAGGTTGCGTGAGGGTGAGTGCGAGGCCGCCGGTATAGGCGGGGTTGAATAGGAAGCCTCTGGCCACATTCTGGTTTACATTTGTTCGGGTAGGGCTATAGTTCAGATCGACGTTGCCGCCGGTAAGTAGGTTTGTCGTTGCGTCCAACGTGACGGACTCGGTGCGTTGATCGAAAGCCGTAATTTGGTTCAAGGCGCCCACGGTTCCTCCGAACACCGGTCGATTGAGCGGGTTCACGATCCGGTTGTATTGGCCGTTCACGCTCAGAGTCGGGTCGAACCTGGCTTGTTCGACAGTAATGTCTGCCAGCCGGCTGTCCTTCGTCTGGCGGCTGATGCTGATGTCCAGGTTGTGTTGCAGTGCGCGAATGGCTGCATCGGCGAGAGAGATGGTTTCGCGTCGTTCCTCGGAAGGTGTTTTGCCTATCTCCAGCCCCCAGCTGAGACCAGGTGACAAGACCAGGCTGATCCCGACAGCACAGCCAACTGTGCGCCACCATCTATTTACTCCGGTATCGTGGTCCATAACGAACGCCCCCTTTGATAGACAAAGAACTTTTCCCTATACTATAATCATTCCATACCAGCCTGTCATGGACTAAGTACAATGAGATTTCCAGGCTATAGGGTCAAGCAAACTATCCTGCCGGTCTCGGTGCGTCCCGTAGCATTCTTTGCACTGGCCTTGCTCCTGTTCGCACTTCCGTCGTTGGACTCGCGTGTGTGGGGCCAAACAATCTCCAGCGTTCGTGCATTGAATGGAGGAGTGACACCCCTGTTCAGTCTACCCGGCCCAGGGAATCTCTACATCGACAATCAGGGCACACAGGGATTTATGTATGCCCCCGGGAACAATTTCGAATCGTACAGCTTTCGGAATCCCACAACCGGTCAGGCATGGAGCGGGGCTGTGACCACGCTCGGGCCGCAACTCTCGATCGGACTCATCCAAGGTGCCAACCAGAGCGGTTCACCGCTTGTCCTTCCCGGTCCGCCCCGCCAAACCGTGCCGTTGTCATCGATCCAATCTACGATTCTCGACGATATCCCCTGACAGGATGCTGAAAAATTCCGCCAGCTTTCCCAAAAGTTAAGGCTTAGGTCAAGGCTGAGATAGAGAAAGTCAGGCCTTTAGTCAACCTTGACCTCGGCCTCAGCCTGTTTTGTATGGCTCTCCTCGTAATCCCTGACATATGGGTTGTCGATTTCCAGATCATACGCAATGGGTTTTCAGTATCTGGTTAGGGAGCATTCGCCAGTTGCCAGGTGAGGCCAAGGACATACCGAGCCACGGTCTGTAAAATCTCCGGATTGATCGTGTCGGCAATATCGGTCGGTTGATGAAAGTATGGATGGACGCCGCCGCTGACGATGGTGACAGTCGGGACACCCGCCTCTTTGAATGGCACGTGATCGCCGCCGGGAAAGAATCCGTACACGTCTAACTTGTCAGTGAGTCCTGTTGTCTGTCCTGCCTCTAATGCGACGTTCTTCTCCAACCCTGTCACGCCTACTGTGAGCCGTCCGTTTCCGATGCCGGCGTGATCGATGTTGATCATGGCTTTGGTCATGGTGGTCGGCACTAGAGGGCGCTCCATGTACAGCCGAGAGCCAGTGAGACCCTGCTCTTCACCGCTGAAGGAGATGAAGAGGATGGTTCGTCTGGTGTGCATGCCAGCCTTGGCCAGAACGCGGGCGACTTCCGCCATCACTGCCGTGCCGGAGGCGTTATCGTCGGCACCGGGAAAAAGCAAGCCAGCCTGTCGTCCGAAGTGATCACGATGTGCGCCGATCACGAGGATCTCATGTGTCTTCTGCGGATCGTTCCCAGGCAAGAAGGCGAGCACATTCATGAGGCTGCCTTCTTCTGGGCGAGTCTGCCAATCGAGAGAGCCATAAAGGCCAGTGCTGACCGATTGTGTGGCAGGGGAGCGATTCAGCGTCTCTTGTAATTCATGCAGCCGGCTTGGTTGTGCGTGATCGGGAGCGGCGAGGATCTGTTCGGCCAGAGTGGTACTGATCCAGGCTCCTGGGAGTGCTTCTGAAGCGGGGGAGAGTCCATAAAAGGCACTGGGTTCTCCCGTGACGCCGCGCCGCGCTTCATAGGGGCTGAGCACTGGGCCTGTGGCTGTGAGATAGCCGAGAGCGCCTTTCTGGCGTGCAAGACCCACCTTATCCGCGTGGCTAATGGTTCCTTTGTAGTACATGGGTTTGCCGCGGAGAAACAGAACAATGGCGTTGGTGGTATCGATTCCGGCGTAGTCGTCAATGCCGTGCGTCGCATCGACGATTCCGTAGCCGACAAACACAATCGGCCCGCGAACCTCAACTGAGGGTGAATCAAAGATGGGGAGATAGTCTGTCCCAAGCTGCTTGGTGAGCGAGTCGCTGGCTGTTGAAATGCGGAGCAAGGGGCCCGGTGCAATTTTCGGTACTGTGACCATTTTGGTCATAAATCCAGTCGCTCCTCCACGGCCCGGCACTAGAGGATCGGTTGGATCAACGCGTGTGCTCGCCAGGGAGAGGCCGGAAGCAAGGAATCGATCGGCGATCCATTTCGCAGAGCTAGCATCGTCCGTTGTTCCTGTTTGTCGGCCGTTGAATGAAGAACTGCTGAGTGTCGTCACGTCGGCGAGCATGCGTTCGTTTGACAGGCTGTCGAGCGCTCGAAGCCATGCACGATGGTCTTCCTCCGATTGCGCGAAACCCTCGGTCCCCAGGGGGAGCAGAACGAGGATGATTCCCAGGATAGTGACTACAACAAGGGAGGGAGAGCAGCCGCGCGTCGAGCCGTACATGAAGTGAGCCTTTCCGATGTGCCGCAGAACTATAACATAGACTGACAGGTCCGTTGCAGAGCGGCTGCGGGCAAGGTACTATGACCAATTGCGAGGATGAAGAGTCGATGACAGATCCAACCACACAAGCGGACCATTTCCCGAACCGGCTTATCACAGAAGCCAGTCCCTATCTTCGGCAGCATGCAGAGAATCCGGTGGACTGGTATCCCTGGGGCGAGGAAGCCTTGTCGCGGGCAAAAGCAGAGGACAAGCCGATTCTGTTGTCGATCGGCTACTCGGCTTGCCACTGGTGCCATGTCATGGCACATGAATGTTTCGAAAATGTCGAGATTGCCGGGCTCATGAACCAGGACTTCATCAACGTGAAGGTCGATCGAGAAGAGCGCCCGGACCTGGACGATATCTACCAAAAGTCCGCACAGGTGTTTCTGGGACGGGGCGGCGGCTGGCCTCTGACGATGTTTCTGACGCCTGACCAAGAGCCGTTCTACGGGGGGACGTATTTCCCGCCGGCGCCCCGCTACAACCTGCCCGGATTTCCCGATGTCTTGCGTGGTGTCGTCGAGGCCTATCGGAATCATCGAGACGATGTCCGCAAGAATGTGGAGAAGGTGAAAACCGGATTGCTGCGAATAGGAACGCCGCAGCCGTCGGCCGATCCATTGACGGATCGTTTGCTCGATGAAGCGGCCAAGAACTTAGTGCAGTTTTTCGACCCGGTTCATGGCGGATTCGGTGAGGGGCCTAAATTTCCAACGGTCCCCCCGCTCAACTTGTTATTGCGCCAGACGGCTCGGACGAAAGATGTCTCCCATCAAGAGCAGGTGCTCTTACAGCTTAAAACCATGGCTGCCGGAGGGATCTACGATCATCTTGGCGGCGGGTTCCATCGCTACTCGGTGGATGGCCAGTGGTTGATTCCCCATTTCGAGAAAATGCTCTACGACAACGCTCAGTTGGTGCGGATCTACCTCGATGGATGGCGTCTCACCAAAGAAAATCGGTTGCGTGAGGTCGTGGAAGAGACGTTGGAGTATGTTCGTCGTGAACTCACACATCCGGACGGCGCATTCTTTGCTGCGCAGGATGCCGACAGTGAGGGGCATGAGGGAAGCTACTTCGTCTGGGAGCGGGGAGAGATTGCCGCGGTGCTGGGCGCTGAAATGGCTGAGGAGTTCTGCCGGCATTATGGGGTGACGGAGAGCGGCAATTTTGAAGGCAAGAACGTGTTGAATCGGCTCGGTGGGATTCAGCTCGCGCCCGACGCGCAAGAGGAGGTGGAGTCCTTGTTGCGGCCTGCCAGGATGAAGTTGCTTGCAGCACGCGAGCAACGGATGAAGCCGCAGCGGGATGACAACATTCTCATGAGCTGGAATGGGATGATGGTGTCCGCCTATCTCGACGCCTATCACGCGTTCGGGGGTCCCACTTATCTGGCAGCTGCGGAACGGGCGCTCACATTCCTGTTGGACTATGCGGTTGAGAACGGGCGAGTCTATCGTACCGTCAGTGCAGGGAAAGGGCGCTTGAACGGCTATTTGGACGATGCAGCCTGTCTCGCCGCCGCGTTGCTGGACGCGTTTGAGGCAACGTCGCACCGGTGGTATCTGGATCAAGCCCGCGAGGTGACGGACCATCTGCTGGAGCGATATTGGGATGAGGCGGCGGGTGGGTGTTTTTATACCAGCCGCGACCACGAAGCCCTCCTCCATCGCATGAAGTCCGGTACCGATAGTGCGATTCCATCCGGTAATGCCATTGTCGCCTTGGTCTTGTTGAGGCTTTTCTCCTTCACAAGAGAGCAGCGGTATCATGACCGGGCCGAGCACCTGTTCCGTGTGTTCCGGAGCGTGATGGAACACAACGCCTATGGCTCATCGGCCATGCTTTGTGCGCTGGATTGGTATCTGACGACGCCACAAGAGATTGTTGTTGTCGGGACTCGTGGCGATCCGATGACCGAGGCGTTGCTCTCTACAGTCCATCGACGCTATCTGCCGAATCGTGCGGTGCTGGTGGTCGAAGCCTCTCGTCGTGCCGGGGAATCCGACTTGGCGCTTGCCGCAGGGAAGACGAGTGTGAACGGGCAGCCAACGGCGTATGTCTGTCAACGTCAGACCTGTTCGCCCCCGGCGACGGAAAGCCACCAATTGGACCTGCTATTGTAGGGAGAGTGCCGTGGGCGTAGGCGACTCAGGCAAAGGATTGTACGATCACCTCTACCGGCGATTCTTCGAGAATCGCGCGTCGCACCAGGGCTATGAGTTTCAGCATGCGCCCGGTGGAAGTGCTCCACTACCGGGCGTCACGTTTCGGGATCGTCTTCGATGGTGGACCTGGGGTCGGTGGCAACGGCGGAAGGCCATCTTAGCGGCGCGCGACCAGTTCCAGCAAGACATTCTCGATATCAAAAAACGGCCACCGAAGTAAGAAGAGATCGAGAGGATAGACGTGAGAGAACGTGTCATACGCATGAAGCCAAGGCGTATCGGCATGGTCTCCGTTGTACTCGTAGTAGCCGTGATCGCCGGTGAGTGGAGTTTCTGTGTCGAGCGGTCCCAAGCCATTCAGGCAGAGAGCCGGACGGAAAAAGAAGCCAACTTGAAAGGTCAGGCCCAAGGGGGGTTGTTTAATCGGTGGACCTTCGACCAGCAGAAGTCTGGCGAGGCTCCTGCCGGATTCTCGATGCTGGGGTTTGGCGAGGGGCCGGCTGCGGACTGGACGATCAAGGCGGACACTGATGCCCCCTCGGCGTCCAACATTCTGG
>Ga0070698_100007519_pt1 | contig 11786 bp, 18 predicted proteins | sample KBSK1502metaG_FD_65477 | JGI IMG/M metagenome (GOLD analysis project Ga0070698, IMG submission 65477) | Corn, switchgrass and miscanthus rhizosphere microbial communities from Kellogg Biological Station, Michigan, USA - KBS K1-50-2 metaG | ecosystem: Host-associated > Plants > Roots >...
GCTCGTCACTTCGTCGCGGCGCTGGGTGCTGATGCACGAGCTGCGCGGCGAGCAGGAGCCGCGATTCGAGGACCAGCTGCGGCACCTCTCGCCGTGCGACCTGCTGATCGTGGAAGGATTCAAGTACGCGCCGATTCCGAAGCTTGAAGTGTGGCGTGCCGAGACCGGCGAGTCGCTGCTGCATCCGAACGATCCGCATTTCGTCGCGGTCGCAACGGACGCGAAGGTCGATACGCGGCTTCCGCTGCTCGACCTCAACAATGCGGACGCGGTCGCGGCGTTCGTCGTCTCGCACCTCCAGCTCGCATGAACAAGGGAATGCTCTCGGTCGACGAGGCGCTCGACGTGCTGCTCGCGGGGGCCAGGGCCGTCGGCGAGGTCGAACAGGTCGCTGCGCTCGAGGCGTCCGGCCGGGTGCTGGCGCGCGCGCTTGCATCGACGATGGACGTGCCGCCGATGGACAACAGCGCGATGGATGGCTATGCGGTACGCGCCAGCGAAGTGACGGCGCCCGAGACGCGGTTGCGGATCGCGCAGCGCATCGCGGCGGGCGAGGTGGGCAAGCCGCTCGCGCCGGGCACGGCGGCGCGCATCTTCACCGGCGCGCCGATCCCGCAGGGCGCCGACGCCATCGTGATGCAGGAGTTCTGTGCGGTGGAAGGCGAAGCGGTCGTCGTGAGGAAGGTGCCGAAGCCGGGCGAATGGGTCCGGCGCACCGGAAGCGACGTGCGCAAGGGCGACACGATCGTGCCGGCGGGAAAGCGCCTGCTGCCGCAGGACACAGGTCTCGCAGCATCGGTCGGGATCGGGACGATGCCGGTCTACCGGCGCGTGCGCCTGGGACTGTTCTTCACGGGCGACGAGCTGGTGATGCCGGGCGAGCCGCTCGCCCCGGGCAGGATCTACAACTCGAATCGCTTCACGCTGAACGGCATGGCGCACGCATTCGGCTGCGACGTCCGCGACTACGGGATCGTTCCGGACTCGCTGGACGCGACTCGCGCCATGCTGCGACGCGCGTCGGCAGAGTGCGACCTGATCGTCACGTCGGGCGGGGTCTCCGTCGGCGAGGCCGATTTCGTCAAGCCCGCGGTCGAGGCCGAGGGTTCGCTGCTGATGTGGAAGATCTCGATGAAGCCGGGACGGCCGCTCGCGTTCGGCAGGATCGGTGCTTGCGCGTTCATCGGTTTGCCCGGAAATCCGGTCTCGAGCTTCGTCACGTTCCTGATCTTCGTCCGGCCGTTCCTGCTGCGCACGCAGGGCGTGTCCGCGGTCGCGCCGCGCGCGAGCGACGCACGCGCCGACTTCGACTGGAGCGAGCCGGATCCGCGGCGCGAATTCCTGCGCGTAAAATGGAATTCGGACGGCGGGCTCGATCTCTATCCCACGCAGGATTCCGCCGTGCTCACTTCGACCGCCTGGGCCGACGGACTGGTGGATAACCCGCCGAACCATGCGATCCGAAAGGGCGACCGGGTGCGTTTCCTGCCATTCGCGGAGCTCTACAGGTGAAGGTGAAAGTGCTGTTCTTCGCTGCGCTGCGCGAGCACGTCGGCGTCGCTTCGGAGGAAGTCGACCTGCCCGGACAGACGAGCACCGTCGCGGCGTTGCGCGCGCACCTGGCCGGGCGCGGCGGTGCGTGGACGTCCGCGCTCGCCGAGAAAAAGCTGCTGCGTTTCGCGGTCAACCAGGACCTGGTCCCGCCGGCCACCGCGATCCGGGCGGGTGACGAGATCGCTTTCTTTCCTCCGGTGACCGGCGGCTAGGCGATGAAGATCCTGGTGCAGCGCGAGGACTTCGACTGTGGCGCGGAGATGGAAGCGGTCGCGCGCGGCAACCCGAAGGTCGGCGCGGTCGCTGCATTCGCCGGGCTGGTGCGCGACGTGAACGATGATGCTGCGGTTCGAACGATGACGCTCGAGCACTATCCGGGCATGACGGAGCGGGCGATCGCGAAGATCGTCGAGGAAGCACGGCAGCGCTGGAACGTGATCGACTGCACGGTGATCCATCGCTTCGGCGAGCTCAAGCCCACCGACCGGATCGTGCTCGTCGTCGTGGCGAGCGGACATCGCGGCGATGCTTTCGCCGCGTGCGAGTTCATCATGGACTACCTCAAGACCCGCGCGCCGTTCTGGAAGAAGGAGCAGACGCCGGAGGGCGCGCGCTGGGTCGAGGCGAGGTCCGGCGACGACGACGCGGCCGCGCGCTGGGACTCCGGCGCACGGCGCAACTCGATCCCATGAGCGGCGCGGGATTTCTCGCGGTCGGCGCGGGCGCAGCGGTCGGCGCGTGGATGCGGTGGTGGCTGGGAATCGCTCTGAATCCGCTCTTTCCGACGCTGCCGCTCGGGACGCTTGCCGCAAATCTCATCGGCGGCTACTTGATGGGGGTGGCGATGGCGCTGATGGAGCACTTCCAGTCGCTCTCGCCCGAGTTGCGCCTCCTAGTTACGACCGGATTTCTCGGCGGACTCACGACGTTCTCGACCTTTTCCGGCGAAGCGACCACGCTGCTGGCGCACCAGCAGTACGGCTGGCTGGCGACGCTCGCTACGGCACACGTGGCTGGATCGATCCTGATGACTGTCATCGGCATCGCGACGGCACGGCTCGCATTGGGTGCGTGACATGAAAGGCACTTTTCTCCGTTTCTATGTGCACGAAGGCCAGAAGCGCGGCGGCGTGCTGCTGTACGAGTGGCTTCTTGAAACCGCGAAAAAGGCAGGCATTCCCGGCGGCTCGGCGTTCAGGGCCCTGGCAGGGTACGGCCGCCATGGTGTGTTGCACGAGCAGCATTTCTTCGAGCTCGCAGGCGATCTGCCGGTCGAAGTTGAATTCCTGCTTTCCGAGGAACAGGCCGATCGACTGCTCGAAGCGCTGCAGCGCGAGAACGTAAGCCTGTTTTACGCCAGGTCCCCTGCCGAATTCGGCACGATCGGGAGCGAGAGCCCCGCGCGGGGCTGAGCGCTTTCCCATCGATGCGGTACTTGAACGGCGCCGGAAGGCCCCCATCTCTCGGTAGGGGTATTCAAACGGTAAGCCCATGCGATACGACAAATTCACGACCAAGCTGCAAGAGGCGATTGCCGAGGCGCAGAGCCTCGCAGTCGGGCAGGACCATCAGCAGATCGAGCCGCAGCACCTGCTTGCGGCGCTCCTCGCGCAGGAGGATGGCCTCGCTACCTCGCTCATCGCCAAGGCAGGCGGTAATCCGGCTGCGCTGAAGCAGAGCCTGCAGCAGGCGATCGGTCGCCTGCCGAAGGTCGAAGGCACCCCCGGCGAGGTGCACCTCTCGCGCGACCTGTCGAACCTTCTCAACGTGGCCGACAAGGAGGCGCAGAAACGCGGCGACCAGTACATCGCCTCCGAGCTGTTCCTGCTCGCCTGTGCGGGGGACAAGGGCGAGACCGGCAGGCTGCTGAAGCAGGCCGGGGTGGAAAAAAAGACGCTCGAGAAGGCGGTGGAGCAGCTCCGCGGCGGCCAGCAGGTGGGCTCGCAGGGCGAGGAATCGCAGCGCCAGGCGCTGGCCAAGTACACGCTCGATCTCACCGAGCGCGCGCGCCACGGCAAGCTCGATCCCGTCATTGGACGCGACGACGAAATCCGGCGCGTGATCCAGATCCTGCAGCGGCGCACGAAGAACAACCCCGTGCTGATCGGCGAGCCGGGCGTCGGCAAGACCGCGATCGTCGAAGGGCTCGCGCAGCGGATCGTCAACGGCGAGGTGCCCGAGTCGCTGAAGAACAAGCGCGTGCTCGGGCTCGACATGGCGGCGCTGCTCGCCGGCGCCAAGTACCGCGGCGAATTCGAGGAGCGGCTCAAGTCGGTGCTGAAGGAGCTCGCGCACGACGAAGGCAATACGATCGTCTTCATCGACGAGCTGCACACGATGGTCGGGGCCGGCAAGGCAGAAGGCGCGATCGATGCAGGCAACATGCTCAAGCCCGCGCTCGCCCGCGGCGAGCTGCACTGCGTCGGCGCGACGACGCTCGACGAGTACCGCAAATACATCGAGAAGGACGCTGCGCTCGAGCGGCGTTTCCAGAAAGTGCTCGTCGGCGAGCCGAGCGTCGAGGCGACGATCGCGATCCTGCGCGGCCTGCAGGAGCGCTACGAGCTGCACCACGGCGTCGACATTACCGACCCGGCGATCGTCGCCGCGGCCGAGCTCTCGAACCGCTATATCACCGACCGCTTTCTGCCGGACAAGGCGATCGACCTGATCGACGAGGCCGCGGCGCGGATCAAGATGGAGATCGACTCCAAGCCCGAGGCGATGGACCGGCTCGACCGGCGCCTGATCCAGCTGCGCATCGAGCGCGAGGCGGTCAAACGGGAAACGGATGAAGCGTCGCGCAAGCGCCTCGATCTGATCGAGCAGGAGATCGCCAAGCTCGAGAAGGAATACTCCGACCTGGACGAAGTGTGGAAGGCGGAGAAGGCGCAGGTCAGCGGCAGCCAGCACATCAAGGAGGAGCTGGAAAAGCTGCGCCTCGCGATGGAAGAGGCGCGTCGCAAGGGCGACTGGCAGAAGATGAGCGAGATCCAGTACGGCAAGATCCCGCAGCTCGAGTCGCAGCTCGGCCAGATGGAGAAGGGCGATGGCAAGGCCGCGAAGGCGAAGCTGCTGCGTACCCAGGTCGGCGCGGAGGAGATCGCAGAGGTCGTGTCGCGCGCAACCGGCATCCCGGTCTCGAAGATGATGCAAGGCGAGCGCGACAAGCTGATCCGGATGGAAGAGCGGCTGCACGAGCGCGTGGTCGGCCAGGACGAGGCGGTGCGGCTCGTTGCCGACGCGATCCGGCGCTCGCGCGCCGGCCTCTCGGACCCGAACCGGCCGTACGGCTCGTTCCTGTTCCTCGGGCCGACCGGCGTCGGCAAGACCGAGCTTTGCAAGGCGCTCGCCGCGTTCCTGTTCGATTCCGAGGATCACCTGATCCGCCTCGACATGTCGGAATACATGGAGCGGCATTCGGTCGCGCGCCTGATCGGCGCGCCGCCGGGATACGTCGGTTACGACGAAGGCGGGCAGCTCACCGAGCAGGTGCGCAGGAAGCCGTATGCGGTGATCCTGTTCGACGAGGTCGAGAAAGCGCACCCCGACGTGTTCAACGCGCTGCTGCAGGTTCTCGACGAGGGGCGCATGACCGACGGGCAGGGCCGCACCGTCGACTTCCGCAACACGGTGATCGTGATGACCTCGAACCTCGGCTCGCACATGATCCAGAGCATGGCGGGCAGCGACTACGCCGAGATCAAGCTCGCGGTCATGGCCGAAGTGAAGACGCAATTCCGACCGGAATTCATCAACCGGATCGACGAGGTCGTCGTGTTCCACGGCCTGGCGGACCCGCACATCCGCGCGATCGCGAAGATCCAGGTCGGCTACCTGCGCCAGCGCCTGGTGCGCACGGAATACGGGCTCGAAGTATCGGATGCCGCGGTCGCAGAGCTTGCCAAGGTCGGCTTCGACCCGGTCTACGGAGCGCGCCCGCTGAAGCGCGCGATCCAGTCCGAGATCGAGAACCCGCTGGCGAAAGCGATCCTGGAAGGACGGTTCGCGCCGCGCGACCTGATCCGCGTCGACTGGCGCGGCGGGAAGATGACGTTCGAGAAAGCGGGCGCGAAAGCGGCCGCGTGAGCGCTACGGTCTAGTCGAGAACGGAGGACGCGAGCGGCAGCGGCAGGCTCGTGCGGATGCGGCGCGACTGCTGCAGCAGCTCTTCCCAGATTCCTTCCATGTCCTTGCGGAAGACCATGTCGACGTCGGCCGAGACGACCGACCACAGGCCACGCTCGATCTCTGCCTTCAGCTCGCCGGGCCGCCAGCCGACATAGCCCACGTAGTAGCGCGCCTCGTTCGGCGTGCTCTCGATCACCTGGTCGATCGTGTTGGCGCGAAACGCCAGGTACAGGTTTTTCATGATGAGCACCGAGCCGCCGCCCGGGTTTACATCGGCCTTGACCAGCGCAACGAGCGCGCCGCGCGAGAACGGGCCGCCGTAGTACACCGGGTCCATGACTTTCTTCGACGGCTCGTGGTCGGGGAACAGGCTTCCCAGGGTGCGCCGCGTGGGCCGGTTGAGAATCACGCCCACGTGGCCGCCGTTCGGGGCGGGACTCGCGAGCAGCACGGTCTGGCGGTAATCAAGGTCACGGAACTGTGGATGCGCAACCAGCAGAACGGCGTCCTCTTCCTGCGCCTGGGCGGGCAGGGTGGCGGCGAGGAGCGCAACCATCAACAGCCGAAAGACGAGAGCCATAGTGTGCTTTTTCGCGCGAAGCTCAAACCATTCTACAGTGATCATTGTTGCGCGTGTTCGCTCCGCCGTCGTGCGGCAGCGACCTGCGTGATGGAACTCAATGCATGCGACGTTGTCGCTGCGATTTTCCTCTTGAATCCTGGCGCGCGCGGTGGTAATTTTCCCTCTGGGACTCGCAAACCGTAGCCGGGTTGCCTAGCCGCGGAAAAGCGGGATTCCGGGCGACCGTCCGGATACCGTCTGCATGTGCCGCAGTGAAGGAGGCGGCATTCCTGCGAGTTCCGAGTGTGGCTTCATGCCACTTTGATCGAACGCCGCTCTTGCGGCGCTGCCCGGTGCTTCCGGGCTTACAGCCCCGCCTACGGCGGGGCTTTTCATTTGTGGGCCGCGGCCGGAAGCCGTTGCCACGCGACGGGTCGCTTCTCGGCACGCTGCACGAGCTCCTGCCATACGCCGTCCATGTTCTTCCTGAAGATCGTCTCGAGGTCCGCGGGAAGGACGTACCAGCCGTTGCGCTGCATTTCGCTTTGCAGTTGCCGGGGCGCCCATCCGGCGAACCCGGTGTACAGACGGTAGCGCGTGCCGCTGCCCTCGAGCAGACGGCGCAGGTTTTGCGGGTGCAGCGACAGATAGAGCCCCTTCAGCACGTGAAACGCGGGCGCCTGCGGTGCCGACTCGGAACGAAAGAGCGCAACGATCACCTGCGGCATCACCGGACCGCCGAAGAACACCGCGTCTCTATAGCGGCTGCCAAGAGAATCGTCGCGCAGCAACCGCTCCAGCTTCAGCTCCAACGGCCGGTTGATGATGACGCCGACTGTGCTGTAGTCGCGCGCTTGCGTGACGAGCACCACGGTCTGGCGGAAATTCGGGTCCTCCAGGTCCGGCCTGGCGATCAGGAAGAGTCCATTCGGCGGGTCGTTCTGCTGCGCGACCGCCGGGGCCGCGATGGCGAGCGCGACGCCGAGGAGAATGCAGCGCCCGAGCATCGCTTATCGGTTGCGCGCGAGCAAGGCAAGGAGCCGCTTGAGGCTCGCTTTCGGCCAGTACTTTTCGCGGTCGTAGTATTCCTTTACCGCCGGCGTGCCGCGCGGAAGCACCACCCAGGGCTGCTTCGAGGACGTGAAGATGTGAATGTCGGGCGGCAGGCGATCGGGCTTGTCGAGCGTGCCGACGCGGACGAAACGAACGACATCGCCCGCGCCGCCGTAGTTGCTCCACAGCGCGATCCGGCACTGCGGGCAGCGCGCGATCTTCTGCCCCTTGCCGCTGTTCGACGGCGTAAGAACGACCTCCGGGGCTCCGCTGAGCAGGACGACGCGATCGGATTCGATCATCGCGTTGAGCGCAAAGGAAGCGCCGGTTTCCCGCTGGCACCAGCGGCAATGGCAGCAATGCACGAACAACGGCTTCGCCGTCATCCGGTAGCGCACTGCGCGGCAGGTACAACCCCCGTTCATGCGTTCGTCAGTCTTCGTGAAGGAGTGCGAGTCGGACGCCGAGGGTGACAAATATACCTCCGACGCAGCGGTTGAACCATTTCAGCGCGGTCGCGCTCCGTCTCAAGCCGCCGGTCACGCGCGCCGCCGACCAGGCGACGAACAGGTTCCACAGCGTGCCATTGACGTTGAAGACGAGCCCGAGGAACAGAAACGCGAGCGGCTTGCTGGCTGCATCGGACTCGACGAACTGCGGCAGGAAGGCAAGAAAGAACAGCGCCACTTTCGGGTTCAGCACGTTGGTGAGAAAGCCCTGTGTGAAGACGCTGCGCAACGACGCCGGGGCGAGCCGCGTTGCGGCTGCGGTATCGACCGGCGTGCTCGAAGTGCGCAGCAGCGAAATGCCAACGTAGACCAGGTACGCGGCGCCGATCAGCTTGATCAGCGTGAATGCTTCCGCAGAGGCGGCGAGAATCGCTGACAGCCCGAGGGCGGTCGCGGCGATATGGACGAAGATGCCTGCGCTGACGCCAAGCGCCGCGACGATGCCCGCGCGCAGCCCCTGTGCCGTGCTGCGGCCGATGATGTACAGCATGTCGGGGCCGGGCGTGACGTTGAGGAGCCAGCCCGCAACGATGAAAAGCAGCAGATCGTGCGTGCCGAGCATCTGCGCTCTTCAGCCCGGCGTTCCCAGGCGGGTTGCGATCCGTTTGCCCTCGAGGATCTCGATCCCGCAGACCCGCCCGTGATCGTCGGTGTCGACGTTGACGCCAACCTCGTCGTAGAGCGACAGCCGCTCGGCGTACGTCTCGTCGCGCAGCGTCAGGTAGGTGGTATCGGCGAAATCGTCATACGTCCAGCGCTCGAGCAGCGCCTGCTGCAGCTGGTTGACGAGATCCGCTCGGCCGAGGTGGAGGAGCGCCACCTCCATGTCCGCCACGAGATCGGGCAATGCGTCGGCGAGCCTCATCCGCACGTTACGACTTCTCGTCCCAGTGGAAGCGGTGCAGCACGCGATGCAGGATCGGCGCAAAGAGCACTGCGGCCGTGACGATGAAGACGAGCCCGGCGTAGAGCGCATAGAGACCGGCGAACAGCTTGCCGGCGACCGTCTGCGGCGGATCGACCGGTCCCATCCCCCCGAGCAGCATCGATGCGTTCAGGAACGCGTCGATCCACGACAGCTGTTCGAAGGCTACGTAGCCGATCATCCCGATGCCGAGCGATCCCGCGAGCAGCCCGAGCGCGGCAGCCGAATGACGCAGCAGGCGCCGCATGAATCTCGCGCGGGCGAGTACCGGTTGCTTCCTCGATTCGTACATGAACAGTGCTCTATTCGGCCGCATTCAGTACCGCTTCGATCCGGTAGCCGTCCGGATCGAAAACGAATGCCGCATAGTAGTCCGGACCGTAGTGCGGCCGAAGTCCCGGCGGGCCGTTGTCGCTGCCGCCGTGCGCGAGCGCAGCGCGGTGGAAGGCGGCGACGGCTTCCCGGCTCGGAGCCGAAAACGCCAGGTGAAATCCCGGCCCGGGCACCGCCGTCGCCGGTCCGCGGGCCTTGATCGCGAACTTGTCGCCGCCGCCCGGATGGCCATATCCGATCGCGGTCTCGTCGGTCCATACCCGGACGTAACCGAGCGCAGAGAGCGCCGCGTCGTAGAAGAGGGCGGAACGGGGCAGGTCCGCGACCGCAAAGGAAACATGGTGCAGCATGGCGCAGTTACAGGGCGCTCACGTTTTCGACCCGACGCGCTCCACCGCCTCCTGCGACGTCATCACCGGGTGGACTTCGAACTCGATGAGGTCGCTCCAGCGCTCCATCCACTGGTCGAGCAGCCGGCGATCGGCGGTCTCCATCACCTGGTAGCAGCGCGCGAGGTCCTGGTCGACCCAGCTCGACACATACGTCAGCCCTTCCGGCGCCATGCGGCCGCGCTCGCGGAACCTGCGATAGACCGGCACCGGGTCGCCGTTGCGAAAGTGCTCCACGATCATGTAGAGCGCCGTCACAGCTCGATGCCCTCCTTCTTGAGGCGCGCGCGGACGCGCTCGGAGATCACCGGACCCAGTGATTGGCCCCACTGCTGGCCGATCACCATGCTCTCGCTCATCAGGCCGGGCATCGCGCTGATTGCTTTCTTGCCCAGGTCAGTCGAATAGAACGCGATCATTCCCTTGATTTCCTCCGCCGTGAAATAGCGGTGATACACGGGAACGATCGCCGCGAGGAATGCGCCGACATTGGCGGCGAACACCGCCTCCACTTCTTCGGGCAGGAACTCGAGCGCCTTCGGCGGAATTTGCGGATGACTCTGCCGCAGCGATTGCGTCATATGCGCCGCCGACAGCGCCGCCATCTGCCGGCCGATCTTGGTCGCGCCCGTCATCTCGAGAAGTCGCTCGATGTCGGCGCGCTTTTGCGGAGAGAGATCATCCGCGGCGACGGTTGCGGCGACCAGCGAAAGCGTTGCGAACAGAAGCCAGGAACGAAGGTTCTTCATCGCTGCCTCCAGTAGACGCGAGCGAGTTTACTGGAGGTTGAGGCCTTCTTCGAAATGCGCGCTAGGCCCGCTCCGCCCGGCAGGAGAAGCAGCCTCGCTTGGCGTTGTGCAGGTGGATGTAGCGCACTTGCGCGTCCTCGAACATCCGCCGGATCGTCGCCGCAACGTCGGCGCCCGCGCAGACCTCCGCATCGACGATGAAGTCACGCTCGTCGTACGCGCGCACGGACATCAGGCGGTCCGTGACGTACGGCGGTACCTCGGAGGCATCGGCGACGCGCTGGCGCGCGCCGCTGCGAATGAAAATCGGCCCGGATGCCTGGTACGGTGAATTTGCCGGCTGGTGGCAATACGGCAGCAGCAGAAGCGGTTCGCCGATCTCCGCATCGACCAGGCTGATCCGGCACGGGTATCCGGGTTTCCGGTCGGCGACGACGCGGTGGATGCCGCGCTCGGCAAGCTGCTCATCGGTCAAGGCGAAGAATGGCGCAAACGCTTCGGGTGCCAGGCCGACCAGGCGAAAGTCGTTCATGGGAGTTCCTCGGTGAGTTCGGGTGCCGCAATGATGCCCGCGCTGCATCCGGCCCGCGTGCCGAAATCGGACCCGAAATTAGCGGCTACGGCAACGGGCGCGCCATGTGGATTTCGTCGTGCCGGACGCCGTCCACCTGCAGGTAGCCGCGCTCCAGCCCGAACGAGGAGAATCCCAGCCCCTCGTAGAGCGCCAGCGCGGCGGCATTCGCGGAATTCACGCTCAGGTTGATCTGCGTCAGACCCGGCATCGACGCTGCCTCCTCGATCGCGCGGGCGAGGAGCTTGCGCCCCGTGCCCCGCTTGCGAGCTTCGGGCGCGACGTAGACGCCCCACAGCACCGCCTTGTGCGACAGCTTGGCCTGCTCCTCGCGGTGCAATCCGGCGATGCCGACGAGCCGCCCGTCCTCGAACGCGCCGATGACGAACCGTTCCGGCTGCGCAGTGAGCTGCTCGGCGACCGCAGCGAGCGGCGTATCGCGCTCCTCTTCGTAGCTGGACGAGAATGCGCTGGGCGTATCGCGCAGCGCGTCGAGGCGAATCTGCTGGAACGCCTGCGCATCGGCAGGACCGAGAAGGCGAAGCTGCATTCAGGTGTGGCTTGCGCGTCGCTGCTTGCGTGCCGCGCGTTCGCCGGTGATCTCGGCGAGGATGTCGGCGGGCTCGACGGCCGGCGGCAGCGCGCGGCTCTTGTCCGGGTGAAGGCGATAGGTCGATCCGGAACGGTCCCGGTCCAGGTATTGCAAGTCGACCAGGCATCGGCGCAGCGTCACGTGATCGATTCCGAACGGCGCGCTGAAAGTCTTCAGCCACTCGCGCAGCACGTCGTTGACTTCGACTTCGCGATAGATCTTCTGCGCCTCGAATCGCGCCGCCGCCAGCCTGAGCAGCAGCTCCAGGTCGCTGCGCCGCGTCGGCAGGCCGGTCAGCGGTCCGTTGGCGAGCAGGCGCTTCAGCGCCTGCCGGGCTTTCTCAATCGTCATGCGTCCTCGACCATTCGATCGCGTCTTCGAGCCGGTCCTCAGGCGTCCCAGTGCGCGCGAAACACCG
>Ga0070698_100007520_pt1 | contig 11786 bp, 8 predicted proteins | sample KBSK1502metaG_FD_65477 | JGI IMG/M metagenome (GOLD analysis project Ga0070698, IMG submission 65477) | Corn, switchgrass and miscanthus rhizosphere microbial communities from Kellogg Biological Station, Michigan, USA - KBS K1-50-2 metaG | ecosystem: Host-associated > Plants > Roots >...
GGTTCCGGCGCGACATCCCGATCTTCGTTCCGAAGGTGACGCACGAGACGTACTACAACCCCGCGCTCGCGCCGCTGCTGCGCAGCTTGGGCTTCACCGATGTCCGCGAGGTCACGCTCTGGAAGCCCGAGCGCATCGGTGATGTCGCGTTCACGCCGATCCCGTTCTTCGGCGAGTGGTTTGGCCCAGGCTCTCACTTCGATGCGTTCTGCTACGTCATCGAGGTCAACGGCATGCGCTATCTCGGCACCGTCGACAGCGAGCGCAGCGAGCGTGGCAACATGGATCACGTCTTCGAGGAGCTCCGGCAGCGCGTCGGCGCGATCGACTGCGTGTTCTTTTGCAGCTCGTCGCAGACGCACGCAAATCCCGTCATGTGTGGTGCACCGGCGCAGTACTCCAACGGCTTCGATGTCCACGCCGAATTCATGCGCTACCACCCAAACACCGAAGCGATCGTTCGGTGGTCGCGCACGCTCGAGCCGAGCGTCGTCATCCCGTACGCCGAGTTCATCTTCGCGGCGACGCCGCCGCGGCCTCCCGTCGACCTCGATGCCGTCAACGCGAAGTCGCACTTCAAAGATTACTGGCGCCACGTCGAAGCGAACGTGTCGAAGACCGAACCCGGGCTCTCCGAATGGAAGCGCGAGCTGTGGGAGCTGCTTCCGCGATTACCGAAACAGACGCGCCTCGTGATGATGTCGCCCGGCGAGCGCATGCGGGTGGCATCGTGACGGGGCTCCGCGCGTTACCGAGGATCTCGAGAGCGGAGCTCGAGCGCATCACGCGCGACCGCATCGCGCGCAGTATCGAAACGCTGCAGCAGAGCGATCCGTCCGTGAAGTTGGTCTCCACGCAGATTCGCGATCAGTTTCAACGCGATGGCTTCGCGGTCGCGCGCCGCGCGGTGTTGCCAGAGCTCGTCGCCGAGCTTCGCGAGGTCGTGTTCGCCACGGTCACGCGTGCGGGGCTTGGTCGTCAGCGCCGCGGCGATGCGTCGGCGTTTCACCTCGCCGAGGTCCCGCCCGACGCGCAAGAATTCAACGCGCGCGAGTCGGTGAAGCGACTGACGGAAAGCCGTCCGTTTCGCGTGCTCGTGAATCACGCGATCAAGGCACTGCGCTTGGTGAGCGGGCCCGCGTGGCTGATGCAGACGCGGTTTTTGCGAATCGGCCTGCCGCGTGGGCTAAGCCGCAGACTGCCGCCGCACCAAGACATCTTTTACGTGCCCGAGGCGGAGAAGTTTATGACGGTGTGGATCCCGCTCCACCGGTGCCCGCGCGAGCTCGGCGGTCTGCGCGTCGTTCCGCGCAGCCACAAGCATGGCGCATTCTTCCATGAGGGAAGAGAGGGCATCCCGGTGCGCGGAGCTGCGCTGCGCTGGAAGTCGCTCGAGTTTGAGATCGGCGACGTGGTGATCTTCGACGGACATCTCATTCACGCGTCCGGAATCAACCGCTCTAGAGATCAGGTGCGCTTCTCGATCGACTTTCGATTGGGCACGCTGTGACGGACGCGGATGTCCTGATCGTCGGCGGTGGCTTTGCGGGTTTGGTGATGGGCGAGCTGCTGGCGATCGCCGGCATCCGGTGCCGCATCATGGAGGCCGGGCCGGCGCTGCGCGCGAGTCGCGAGCTTCGCGACGCGGCGTCGCGGCAGCAGCACCCAAATCCATCACGCTGGGAGAGTCGCTTGCTCGGCGTGCAGGATGTTGCCGCCGAGTTGCCCGACGCGCGAACGCGGATCCGCGCGGTCGGTGGTCGATCGCTCGTGTGGGGTGGTTGGTGCGAGCGCTTCGAGAGCGACGCGCTTGTCGATGCCAAACGAGTCGGCGCCGAGTGGCCGGTGAGCATTGCCGAGCTCGCGCCGTACTACCGCACGATCGAGCGGCTGTTGACCGTGCGCACCGAGCGCGGCGCGCCCGAGACGAGACGTGGGCTGCACGCGCGCGCTCCGCGCATTGCACGCGATGGCGAGCGCTTGCGAACGGCCTTGAGCCTGCGCCGTGCACGACAGCGCGTCACGACCGAGGCGGTCGTGCGCAGAGTGTTGTTTCAGGATTCGCGCGTCTGTGGTGTGGAGTATTGGGATCGTGCGGGGCGCCTCGAACGCGCGCGCGCGCCGGTGGTCGTGCTGTGCGCGTCACCGGAAGAAACGATCCGGATCCTGCTCACCGAACCGCCGGCGTCGATCGCGGATCGCGCGCATCTCATCGGTCGCGGCCTCGTCGATCATTTGCTTGTCAGCTACGTGGCGGTGGCTCCGACACCGGCCAAACCGAGCGCCGCGTTCATTCCGCGCTTCGTCAATACGAGCCGAGCGACCAAGCGCGACTACGTCGGCGGCTTCAGCATGGAGGTCCACGCTGCGATCGCAGCCGCGCACCTTGGTGCGAATTGGTGCTCGATGCTCGGCGTCGACAAGCAACACGCGCACGAGATGAGCGTCTACATCGTCACGGCGATGGGCGATGCGATGCCGAACCGAAAACGGTTTGTCGAGCTGCACCCGAGCGCGACCGACACGCTAGGGCGACGCGTCCCCGTCATTCACCAGGCGACGAGTGAAAACGATCGCCTGATGGTCGCCGATATGAAGCAAACGGCGCTCTCGGTGATCGACGCGATGACGCCGCGCGGAAGCATCATCGTGCCGTTTCGCGATCCGCGCCGACACCGTGCGCTCTTCCACGAGGCCGGAGGCTGCCGCATGGGACGCGATCCCAAGACCAGCGTGACCGATCCGATGGGGCGCGTTCGCGGCGCAGCGGGCCTCTACGTCGCCGACGCATCGGTGTTTCCCACCGGCGGCGACCGTCATCCAACGCTGACACTGCTGGCGCTCGCGGCGCGCACCGCAGACAGCATCGTTCGCGCGTCGAAAGCGGCTTAGCGCTCGAACGCGGCGACGACCTTCGCGTACCCCGTGCGCGGCGTCTTGAGTGCCGGAATCGCGCCAGGCGCGCACGACAAGATCTCCTCGTCGTACGAGTACCAGTAGCGGTCTTTGCCCTCTGGTACGAGTTGCTCGGTCGCGAGCCACTCGCAACCGTCGCTGATGAACTCGCGCGTCTTGAACGTCAGCGGGCGCGCGTGGCCATCGGGCAACGTGACGAACACATCGCCGCGTTCCCAGGCCGTCAGATAGATCGCATTCGGCAGCACCGGCGCGTGGAGCTCGAGGCGTTGCACGAGGCCATGCTCGTGTTTGGTGGGCGCGGCGAACGCACCCAACGCCAACGCCGCTCCTGCCACTGCCGCTAACTTAAAGACGGGAGCTTCGACAGCTTGCAGCATTCTTTCATCTTACGCGTGAAATCCCGTGGTGCCAGGGATTCGTTGCGGGAGCGCCGCTGCGCTCCTCCGGACCGGCTCGCTTACTGCGATGCGTCGAGTCCGAAGAAGCCACGAATCCGGCCGAGCAGGTCCTGCTTTTCGCTCTCGACCTCGCGCTTGCGACGCGACTCGTCCCGCTCGTTCTGCGCCGCGGATAACGCGGTCTTGCGCTTCGCGAGGACCTCGGCGACCTGGTCGGCGATCATCGGCGTCTCTTCGAGGATCTGCTGGAACGCACTCTTGTTCATGCGGTAGCAGAGCAGCTCTGTGGCCGCGATTACACTCGCGGTGCGTGCTTCGCCGGTCATCAGCGACATCTCGCCGAAGAACTGCCCGGGGCCGAGCCGGGCGACCTCCTTCGGCGTCTCGTGGTCCTTGCCGATGCGGACGAGCGCGTGGCCCTCGACGATCATGAACAGACCGTCGTCTTTTTCGCCCTCGCGGGTGACCGCCTCGCCGACGGCGAACGGCATGAACTCGAGCTGGTCGGCGAGCGCGCGCTGCAGCTTCGCGGTGAGCCCCGAGAATAGATCGACCTTCTTGAGCGCGCGCAAGCGCTGATCGATCTCGCGATTGGTTTTGCGCTCCGCGCGCTCGGGCGTCTCCTGCGTGAGAAACACGCTCGCCGCGGGGATCGCGAGCGAGATGCCGGCGCGGCGCAGCGCGAACCAGCATCGAATGCGAACTGCGCTGTCGGTTGGATCGTCGGGGACGACATCGGTGAGCCAGTAGCGCACGGCGTACTGCGCGACGCTGTCCTTCGTGCTGAGCAGCAGCACGTGCGGCGCTGGATCGCGCGCGACGTTCGCGGGCGGATCGTTGCGCAGCACCTTCTCCATCGCCTCGATGACGTCTGTCGGCGACGTTCGGAAGTCGATGAAAAAATCGACCTGGCGGCGCGTCCACGCCGGTTGCCCGGTGCTGCGGCCGATGATCGTGACCTTGCTCTTCACGAGCACGCCGTTCGGGACGATCACGGTGTCCCACGTGCGCATCTCGATCGCGGTATAGCGCCAGCGCACCTCGGTGACGCGACCGGCCGGCTCGCCTGGTCCGAGCGACACCCAATCGCCGACCGCGATCGATTTGTCGAGCTGCAGGGACAGCCCGCCCATGATGTTGCCGAGCGTGTCCTGCAGCGAGAAGCCGATGACCGCGGTGACGACGGCACTTGTCGTGATGAGACCCGCGACGGAGAACCCGGCGCGCCGGCCGACCGCGATGAACACGACGAGCACGCCGACGCCGGTGAGTAGATCGACCAAGATCCGCGGCAGCCGAAGGCCGACACGCGGCAGCACGGCCCGAAACAGCGCGGTCACGCCGATCGAGATGATCGCGAGCAGCTCGAACGCGAAGCTCGTGATGCCCGCGATGTGACCTTCGTAGCCGCTGACGATTTGCCCGGTCGAGATCGCGAGCGCGACGAGGTGGCCGAGCAGGAGCGTCAGCGCCGCGCGCATGTGATAGCGCTCGATTTGCGGTGACAGCCGCGACAGAGCGCGCGTCAGGATGTACGCGAGGATCAGAATCGGCGTGCGGGCAGCCCACAGCTGCTCGCCGAACAGCGACCAGAACGACACCCGTCGATCCTAAACGATCGCGCGTGTCGCCGCCTGCTAGCTTCTCTCAGTTCTCGACGAACGCCTTGAGCCGCTTGCTGCGCGAGGGATGGCGCAGCTTCCGCAGCGCCTTCGCTTCGATCTGCCGGATGCGCTCGCGCGTGACTTCGAAGTCTTGGCCGACTTCTTCGAGCGTGTGGTCGCTCTTTTCGCCGATGCCAAAGCGCATGCGCAGCACTTTCTCTTCGCGCGGGGTGAGCGTAGCGAGCACCTTGCGCGTCTGATCCGCGAGGTTCACCGAGATCACGCTCTCGCTCGGCGAGATGATGCTCTTGTCCTCGATGAAGTCGCCGAGGTGGGAGTCTTCCTCCTCACCGATCGGCGTCTCGAGCGAGATCGGCTCCTTCGCGATCTTGAGAACCTTGCGCACCTTGTCGAGCGGCAGCTCCATGCGCTCGGCGATCTCCTCCGGCGTCGGCTCGCGGCCGAGCTCCTGGACGAGGTAGCGCGTCGTGCGCACGAGCTTGTTGATCGTCTCGATCATGTGCACGGGGATGCGAATCGTGCGCGCCTGGTCGGCGATCGCGCGCGTGATGGCCTGACGGATCCACCACGTCGCGTACGTCGAGAACTTGTAGCCGCGCTTGTACTCGAACTTATCGACGGCCTTCATCAGGCCGATGTTGCCTTCCTGGATCAGATCGAGGAACTGCAGGCCGCGGTTCGTGTACTTCTTCGCGATCGACACGACGAGGCGTAGGTTCGCCTCGACGAGCTCGCTCTTCGCGCGGTCGGCCATCCGCTCGCCTTCGTGAAGGTCGCGGAACGTCGACCGCAGATCCGGCGCGGTGCCGCGCGACTCCTGCTCGATCGCAGCGACCTTGCGCATCGCGCTCTTGATCGTCTCTTCCATCTCCTCGAAGTCGGCGATCGTCAGCTGCGTCTTCTTGCCGACGGCGCGGGCCCGTGCCGGGTTCGCGCGCATCTCGCGCAGCGTCTTGCGGATCTCGCTCGCGTTCATGCCGCAGCGGCGCTCGCAATCGCGAACTTCGGCCTCGGCCTTGTCGAGCTTGACGATGATGTTCTTGAGCTGGGCGACGATGCGATCGACCGTCGGCTTGTTGAGGCGCAGATCCGAGAGCTCCTCGAACATCTGCGCGCGGTTTGCCTTGGTCGCTTCCTTGACCTTCTTCTGCTTGCCGGCCGAGGCGCCCTTCTCGTCGAGCTTCTCCTCGAGCTTCTCGGTGTCGCGCTGCAGGCGCTTGACCTTGTCGATGATCTTGCAGACGCGGTCGACGTAGAACTGCTCGTTGAACTCGGCCTCGTCCTCATCGATGTCTTTGACGACATCCTTGACGCGGATCTTGCCGTGGCGCAGGCGATCGCCGATCGCGATCAGCTCCTCGACGGCGACCGAGCTGTTGAGCACGGCCTGCAGCATCTTGCGCTCGCCGTCCTCGATGCGCTTGGCGATTTCGACTTCGCCTTCGCGCGTGAGCAGCGAGACCGAGCCCATCTTGCGCAGGTACATGCGGACGGGGTCGCTCGTACGCGAGTACGCGTACTCCTCGTCCTCGTCGATCTCGCCCTCTTCTTTTTCCTTCTCGATGTCGAGGCCCTTGGGCGCGGGATCGACGATGTCGGGCCGGCGCGGACCGGCGCCATCGACAACTTCGATGCCGTGATCGCCGAGTGCCGACAGCCAGCTGTCGATCTGATCGGTCGAAACGACATCGTCGGGCATCGCGTCGTTGACCTCGTCGTAGGTGACGAAGCCCTTCTGCTTGCCGAGCTCGATCAACTTGTCGCGCGCGCTGGTTGCAGCGCCTGCGGCGGCAGCGCCGCGAAGGCCCTTCTTGCCGCGACTCTCGGCCTCGAGTGCAGCCGCATCCGCTTCGCTCGCCGAGCTGCGGCGCGGCGGGTCCGCGAGATCTTCATCCTCGTCTTCGATCTCGAGCGCGCCGACGACGACATCGTCGTCGATATCGACGAGATCTTCCGGACGCGGCGTCTTCGCGCCGGCTTTGCCGGGCCCCGCTTTCTTGCCGGCAGCGGCTTTGGCGGGTGGCGCGAAGTCGTCGTCTTCTTCGTCGTCGTCGCCGTCGAAGTCGTCGTCTTCATCTTTCGGCGCCGAGACCTTGCCGCCCTTGGCAGGTGCCTTCGCCGTCTTCGGCGCGGGCGCCGGCTTCGCAGCCTTTACAGGCGGTGCGGCGACGCCCTTCTTCGACGCCTTGTCCTTCTCTTTGTCCTTCTCTTTGTCTTTCTCTTCTTTGCTGTCCTTCTTCGCGGCAGGCGCGACCTTCGCCTTCTCTTTCTTCGGCGGGGTCTTTTGCTGCTTACTGCTCTTCTTGGTCGCGGTACGTGCCATCGTCAATCTGCCTGCTTTCGGTTGGACGCGATCTTCTCCATGAGCTGTTCGACCAACTCACGGTCACCTTTACCTCTTGCGACAGCTAGCTGCGCTTGAAGGCGCACCAGCTCTGGATCACCGCCGCCACGCTTCGCTTCCGCAAGCCTCTTGCCGAGCTCTTGCTGTGCGAGCATCGATTGCTTGTGCTCCAGTTGCGTCACCATCGCAACCAACTGGCCGCGAGGATCTTTCGCCACGGAATACTTTCCGGACAGCACATGCTTGGCACTTGGCGCGGGAAGCTTCACGGGAGCGAGCTCCAGGAAGGACTGTCCCGCCCGGGCCGCGGAATACATGGCTCGAAGCCGTTCATCCGTCAAGAGCCAAAAAGCCTTGTCTGCCTCGGGGCTTGCGATCAAGTCGCTGTGGTCTGCGAGTAGGGAAATCAGCTCGAGCTCTTCGATCGGGGGTGGAGCGGGTGTTTTCTCACTCGCCGGCGCCGGATTAACTGGTGCATTGGGGTGACTTACACCACGTTCCGGTCCCCGGACGCCGGGCTTTCCTGAGGCCCGTCCGACCGCCGTTCGGACAACACCGATCTCCACCTCGAGGGCCTTGGCCAGGGTGTCCGTGACCAGGTCGCGCTTCACCGGGTTCTCGATTTTGGCGAGTAGCCGCGCCGCATCTTCGAGCGCGCGTGTCCGGGCATCGGCGTTCGCCCGCGCCTTGCCCCACACCTCGAAGCAAAAGAACTCGATGCCGCCCTGCGATCGATCGATCGCTTCGCGCAGCTGCTCGGCGCCGCCGGACGCGACGAGGCTATCCGGATCGACGCCTTCGGCGAGTGGTCCGCCGCCGCCCGACTTCGCATTCCCCGGCCGATGCGCGACGAGCACCTCGACATCCGCTTCCACGCACAGCTGCAGCGCGTGCATCGTCGCCTTGTAGCCGGCGCGATCGCCGTCATAGAGCAGCACGATCCGATCGGTCAGGCGCTTGAGGGTCAGCACCTGCTCGATCGTGAGCGCCGTCCCAAGCGGCGCCACGACGTCTGTAAATCCGGCCTGGTGGAGCGAAATGACGTCGAAGTTTCCCTCAACCAGCACCGCGCGGCCATTTCTCTGCATTGCTTCGCGCGCCTGCGCGAGGCCGAAGAGCAACTTGCTCTTCTTGAACACGGCGCTCTCGGGGCTGTTGATGTACTTCGGCGGCTCGCTGCCATCGGGCGCTTTGGGCGGTGTTCCGATCACGCGCGCCGAAAACCCATGCACCTCGCCGCCCGGCACGATCACCGGACACACGAGCCGATCGCGATATCGATCGTAGTACCCGCCCGCGCGCGGCTGCTTCGCGACGAGCCCGAGCTTCGCCGCGATCTCGAGATCGACGCGCTTGCTCTTGAGCTGATCGACAAGCGCATGAAAGCCGGCGGGCGCATATCCGAGCTGAAACTTCTCGGTGATCTCGGCCCCGACGCCGCGCTTGGCCAGATATGCGCGTCCAAGCTCGCCGCGCTTGGCATCGGCGAGCACCTCGCGAAAAAACGCCGTCGCGAGCCGATTGATGTCGAGCATCGCGACGCGCTCGCCGCGCGCCTTTTTGAGCTCCGGCGACTCGTCGATCTTGGGCACCGCGACGCCAAATCGCGCGCCGAGTTGCTCGGCCGCCTCGACGAAGCTCTTGCCCTCGAGCTCCATCACGAACGAAAACACGTCGCCGTGCTTCTGGCAGCCAAAGCAGTGAAAGAACCCCTTGTCGGCGGACACGTTAAACGACGGTGTCTTCTCGCCGTGAAATGGACAAAGCCCCTTCCAGTTGCGGCCCGCCTTCTTGAGCTGCACGTGCTGGCCGATCACCGCGACAATGTCTGCGCGACTACGGATCTCGTTGATGATCTCGTCGGCAATCATGTCGCTATCGCGTCCCTGGTCCCCCCGAAGGTCGCGGTCCGTGCACCTTGACCGATCCCGCCGTCGCTGACCAGCTTATTGGTTGACTTCAGCTGACCCAGACGTCTGCCGCGACGCATCGACGATCGCGTACACGACGAACCCCAGTGTCAGAACGATCCAAAGCCCGAGTAACGTCTGGATGGCCCTCGTAGTCCCTGCGGCGAGCTTCGGCCCGTGATCTTCGTGGCCGAGGTCATGCCGATGCTTCTTACGTTCGGTACCAGGGTGCTCCTGAGCCATGACCGGGGGACGTTGCCCGACCCATCTGACATCGTCAAGCCGCTGGCACCGGTGGCGACCGGCGTTTAGGCTCCCTGACGGAGGTGCGGATGCGTGCGTTAGTGATGGCTGGTGTCGTGTTGTTCGCGTGCAATCAAGGCCCAAACCCGACGAAGGAGTGCGGGGCCGGTGCCGAAGCGTTCGTCAAGTCGGTCAAGCTCAAGGCAGGAGCCGACGGGACAAAGCTGAAGCCGCTCGTCGTCAAAACCTGCGTCGACGATCACTGGACCGTCGAAGCTCGTCGTTGTCTCGAGAAGGCGACGACAAAGGAGGATCGCTCGGCGTGCGAGGACAAACACCTCACGGGCGATCAGCGCAAGAAGCTCGCGGCCACGCTCGAGCCGTTCGCCGAGTCACGTACCGCCGAGGCAATGGCGGCGATGACGAAGTTCAAGGACAAGATGTGCGGCTGCAAAGAGCCGAAGTGCGCACAAGACGTCTCCGACGAGATGACGAAGTGGGCGCAGGAGATGTCGAAGTCGACCGAGGAGCCGCCGAAGATGACCGAGGACGATCAGAAGCGTGCCGCGGCCATCGGCGAAGAGATGGGCAAGTGCATGCAGGTCGCGATGTCAGTCGAGACGCCTGGCGCGCCGGCCGGCGACGTAACGAAGTCCGACGCCATGGTCGCCGAGGCGATGGTGACGATGGACAAGTTCAAGACGAAGATGTGCACGTGCAAGGATCAGAAGTGCGCAACCGGCGTCGCCGACGAGATGACGAAGTGGTCACAGGAGCAGGCGAAGAACCAAAAGGCGCCGCCGCGCATGACCGAAGCGGATCAGAAGAAGGCAGCGGCGCTTGGCGAAGAGATGGGCAAGTGCATGCAGGTCGCGATGGAAGGCAAGAAGAAGCCCGGCGCGAAGTAATCCGCGAGCAGCGAGAAGGGTTTCAGCGCGTGCGCACCGGAGCGGGATCGTCTTCGGGTCTAGCCACGTATGCTCCGTTAGCGATGCGCCCGGCGCTCGACCGCGCTCGACGTCTTGCGATTGCGGCGATCGGGCACGTCGAACGATCGTGCGTCCTTCACGCCGATGACCCACTTCCCGCCGCCGTACTCCATCCCAGCCGTGTACTCCATCGCGCAATCGACGGGCCTCGTGCCATCGAGGATATACTCGAGTGCCTCGAGCGGTTTCTTGAGTGCCTCGCGATGCTGCGGATCGCCGGCGTAGCCGGCGCCGCGCGGTCCCGCGTACGCGATGAAGTCGATGTTCGTCTCCTTGTCGCGCAGGTAGTACTCGAAGCCGCCTTCGCGTGGCGAGGCCGGCCCGAAGTGAGCCCAGAGCCGACCGAGGAACTGGCCGCGATCCATCCCGCGATCGACCGTGAGCCGCGGATTCACATCCCGACGATTGTAGAGCTTGGATCCAAGTAGCTGCGACGGCGAACGCTTGAACCGCATGCTTGAGCGAGCCGCGCCGCGCGGGCAAGTCGCAGGAAAACATCACCGCTCCGTGATCGACGTACCGCGTCGGCGTTGTGTGATGTTGTGCGGTGGCTTGGTCGCGGCTGGCGGCTGTATCGGGATGGAAGAGCTATACGGGCCAAGGCGTCTTCGGCGATGGCTTCGGCGGCTACGATCTGCAGACAGAGCTGGTCGCGTTCGTCGCTTGAGGCGGAGCGTCGCGCGGGCCGGAGCTTAGGGAGGTCTTTTCGAAAGATCGCGCGGGCCGGAGCTTAGGGAGTGTCTTTTCGAAAGACGTCATAACAATGTTCGAACCTAGGTTCGAACGGATTGGCCGTCGCGCGGACGAGAGCACGGATTGGTCGTCGCGCGGACGAGCGCAACTCGAACGCGGACTCGCGGTCGGCGGCTCTCCGCGACGGCCTTGTCTGGCAGTCCGACGATGATGAAGACCAAGCTCGTCCGGCAAACGGACGAGCGGTTCGAACGTAGGTTCGAACATTGTTCGAACGAGTTTTCAAAACATAGGCACTACCGTCGTCAAACAACATCCTGCGAGCGCCACGATGATAAGCGGACTCTGTCGCGGGGGCCGGGGACTCTGTCGCGGGGCCGGGGCCCGCTTGTGAGTCATCCAGCGAGGGGCGATAGGTCATCGCGCGGACGCGATCGGGTGCTGTCGAGCGCGATGCGAAGGACCACCGACCGATCGCTGCGGGCGAATTCAGATCGACTGGCCGATAGAACGACCGCAGTGGAAGTGAAGGTGCCTGACCCCGCTCACGCAGCGTTGGGGTCGGGGTCCTGGATAGGTGGGGCGTCGGGTCGCCCCAGCTGGCCGTCGAGCCCCAACGAATCCGTGCCGCTGCGGTAGTCCTCGAGGAACTGATCGATCTCCCC
>Ga0070698_100007521_pt1 | contig 11785 bp, 9 predicted proteins | sample KBSK1502metaG_FD_65477 | JGI IMG/M metagenome (GOLD analysis project Ga0070698, IMG submission 65477) | Corn, switchgrass and miscanthus rhizosphere microbial communities from Kellogg Biological Station, Michigan, USA - KBS K1-50-2 metaG | ecosystem: Host-associated > Plants > Roots >...
GTGCCCTCCGGCGTGAAAACCGGCCGCAGCGAGGCGAGCTTCTCCGCGGTCACGTCGGGCCGCGGATGCTCGTCTAACGCAACAGAGCGATCGTCCTTCCCCGCGCGGACGGTGATCGGAATGATCTCGGGACCCACCCGTCCCTGGGCGATCGCCTGTGCGGCTCGGCGCTGACTCTCCAGGGCGAACACGTCTTGCTCGGCCCTACTCACCTCGAATCGCTCGGCAACACGCTCGGCGGTGATCCCCATGGGGTAGTTCCCGAAGGGATCGGTCACGAGGGACAGCGTGCCGTCCACGAACGAGCGGTCGCCGAGACGGTAGCCGTCGCGCGCGCCGTAGTCGAGGAATGGCTGCAAGCTCATGTTCTCGTCTCCGCCGGCCACGATCACGTTGCCGAGCCCGAGCTGGAGGGCCTGAGCCGCGCTCCAGATCGCTTGCAACCCGGACCCACAAAGTCGATTCACATTCATCGCGGTGCTCCGGCTGGGGATCTCGGCGCCGAGGGCACAACGGCGGGCGTTGAACGCGTCCGGCCCGACCTGCCCGACCTGCCCCATGATGACCTCATCCACGTCGTCCGCGGAAACGTTCGCCCGCTCCAGGGCTCCGCGGATCGCGGCGCTCCCCAGCACGTGGGCGGGGGTGGAACGGAAGGCGCCGCCGAACGAGCCGATCGCGGTGCGAGCACCCCCCAGGATGACGACGGGGTCGTCGCTCCTAGCGAACACGTCGAGTCCCCGCCGTGGTCGGGGCACCGGCGGCGTGGCCCGACCTCGGATCCGCGGCGTCGCGTGCGCTCATCATCAGACGATCCGCCGGATCGGATGTTCGTCCTCGAACACGCGGACGTCGTGGCTCGGTATCACCCAGCGTGTGTGGGACGTGAGTTTGTGCAGCGAGCGGTACCAGGCGTCCACGTCGGTGTGGAGCCCCACCGGGATGGAGTCCTCCAGGTTCTCTCGCACCATGATGTGATCCCCAGCCAGACAAAGCGATCCGCGCTCCGTCTCCACGAGGAGCGCCTGGGAACCGGGCGTATGACCAGGAAGGTGCAAGAGGAGGAGCCCGTCACCCAGATCGACATCGCCATCGATCAGGTCGAACTGCGATCGGTCGTAGGGCGGGACGAAGCCACCCACCGGTGAGAAGAACTCTCGACGCATGATCGGCGCCGGGTCGAGGGCGTATTCGAGTTCGCTCCGCTGGACGATCGCGCGCGCATGAGGGAAGGACCTGTTAGTGCCGCAGTGGTCGTAGTGGAGGTGGGTGCAGACGATCAGCTCGACGTCGTCAGGTCGAACACCGAGGCGCTCGAGGAGCGCGAGCGGCTCCTCGTCCTCGTCGCGGCTGATCTTCTGCGGATATGCGCTGGCGACGGCTTCGGTCGACTCGAAGCTCGTGTCGACGAGAACGGTGCGCGGCCCTTGGAGCAGGAACATCGTGTGCGGGATCTCCAGTTGCTCACCCATCCCGTGGAGGTACGTCGCGATCGAGCGATCCGCCTCGGATCGCCCGGCTCGGAGCGCCCACACGCGCCAGTCCGAGCTCATACCGACGCTCCCTTGCAGCCCATCCGCGCAGCCGCGCACCCCGATCGGATGCGGTCGTCGATCACGATGCCGCCTTCATCCACGGAGCGGTTTCCGCGAAGGCCCGGCCGTACGCGTCGACAACCAGTTCGACCCCCAGCCCGTCGATCGCCGTGGAGAGGTTGAGCATCCCGCGGGGTGCCGCGTACACGCCTTCGAGCAGCAGCGCGATGTGGAGCGCGTCCTGGAGACCCGGCGGGCCCGGCAACATCGGATCGCGAGTCCCGGCATGAACGTGCAGGATCGAACCGGCTCGCGTGACCACGGCCGGTACGTCGTGCGCGGCCGCTGCGTCGCCTATCCCCTCTGCGGCTCGCTCCGCGAGCCGGTTCAGCCGGAGGATCGCTGGTTCGTCGAGCAGTCGCATGCACGCGAGCCCGGCGGCCACGGTGACCCGGTTCCCGTTGAACGTTCCCGGATGCAACAACGACCCGTCGCGGTCGGCGGCGGTCAGTTCGAGTAGGTCGGCACGGCCTCCGACTGCGCCGACCGGCAAACCGCCCCCGATGATCTTGCCCATCAGGACCAGGTCCGGGGTGACGTTCTCGGCTGCGTGCGTCCCGTTCGGATGGTTCCGCAGCGACTGAACCTCGTCCAGCACGAAGACCGTTCCCTCGGATGCGGTAACCGTGCGGATCTCGCGAAGGAACGATCTAGTCGAGGTGATCACGCCTCCGCTGCCCAGGAACGGTTCCACGAACACCGCCGCCACGTGTTCGTCGACGGAGGCGCGGAGGCTCGCGCCGTCGTTGAACGGGAGGTGGATCACGTCGGGGTCCGGCTCCGTGAACCCCGGCACGGTTCCGTGATAACCGCCCTCGAACAACACGACCCGCCGTCGCCCGGTCGCCTTTCGGGCGATCCGGAGCGCGAGGAGCGCCGCCTCAGTCCCCGAATTGGTGAATCGAACTCGTTCGACGGCTGGGTAGCGTGAGGTCAGGAGCTCGGCAAGCTCGGCTTGCTCAGGGAAGGGCGCTGGGAATGCCGTTCCGTCCGCAGCCGCCGCATGGATCGCGTGCACGATCTCCGGGTGCGCATGGCCGTGCACGAGCGACGTGTAGTTGTTGAGCACGTCGAGGTACTCGTTGCCGTCGACATCCCGAACACGGCATCCCTCGCCCCGTGCGAGCGCGATCGGATACGGCCGGTAGAACGTGACCGAACGTGTTTCGCCACCGGGCAGCGATCGGCTGAGACGCCTGAACAGACGACGCGACCCCTTCGTCTGGCTCTCGTACCTGGCGTACAGTGCATCATCCACCGATTGCCCGTTCTATCCGCTCGTTTTGGCATCGTTCCCGGCACCGGTGTCAACTTAGATCCCATCAATCGTTTGTGTCAATGAAGGCGGCAGCGGGCGCGCTCCGGTAGCGTTACCGGAACCGCTTGACAGAAGAAACAGCCGTGTGGAACCATACCGAGCCATCATGGTCGACGTGCTTCCGCATCCTCCAGGGTCGGATCTCGCGCCCCGAAAGCAAAAGGGGCCCACCCTCTCGAACGACAACCCGGCGCTTCGCAAGTGGTGGCACCCGGTCGGTACGGTCGAGGAGATCGGGGACGGACCGGCGAGGGTCATGCTCTTCGGTGAGCCCTGGGTCGTCGTGCGGCTGGGAGGGGAGCTGACGGCGTTCGTCGATCGTTGCCCCCATCGGTTCGCTCCGCTCTCGCGCGGGAAGATCGTGGACGATGTCCTGGAGTGCGGGTACCACGGCTGGCGCTACAACGCCGCCGGCCGGTGCACGCTGATCCCGGCGCTCGGCGAGGCGGGGCCAGTGCCCGCCGGCGCGAAGGTCGAGCGAGCGTTCGGGGTTACCGAGCGTTACGGGTTGATCTGGCTGGCGATCCAGGCACCGGTCGCCGACATCCTCGAAGTACCGGAGTGGGACGATCCTTCGCTACTGAAGGGGATGCTGCAACCGCAGCGGTGTCCGATCACGGCGGGATGGATGATCGACAATTTCCTGGACTTCGCTCATTTCCCCTTCCTGCACGCGAAGACGATCGGGGCCTCCGAAGGCGCCGAGGTCGACGAGTATCGCGTCACGCGTGAGGGTTGGAGCTTCGGCCTGACGTACACGGGATCGTTCCAGAACCTGTGGGATCCGGGTGTCGAAGAGGGCATCCGACCGCTCGTCCAGCAGCGGACGATGACGTACCGGTACCGGGCGCCGTTCACCCTGCTCGTTCGCTATGACTTCCACGACACAGATCAGGTGCTGGTCGCACTCAACACCATCCAGCCGGAGGCAGAGCACCAGAGCCGCCTGTACCTCACGCTCCTCGACAGCAACGTCGAAGGTGGCGAGGAGGGCATGAAGGAGGCACTCGCGTTCGAACAGGCTGTGATCGACGAGGACCTAGGGATGCAGGCCGTCTACGACGCCAAAGAGATGCCGCTTGACTTGCACGATGAGTTCCATACAAGGGCGGATCGGATCACGGTCGAACTGCGCCGAGTGCTGTGGGATCTCGTGCAGAGTGCTTCATGAAGGAGGCTGCGGCCGAAGTGTCACCACCTTCGGCGAGGATGTCCTTCAAGATCCGACGAGAAGCCCCTGCGAGTGTGGGCGGGACAGAAGGCAGAGACGCAGGTCGGGGAGACGGGCCGCGATCACGCGATCGGGCTCTCCATGGATGACGTGCCGTGAACGGAGATAAGCGCGGCGATGGAGCCCCGAACAAAACGAGGGCTGGATCCGGACAGCGCCTTGTCATGATCTCTCCGCCCCCTGCCGAAGCGGACGGACCAGTTGATCTCACCCCTACCGCAGAGTCGCGCGACGACGGATTCGAGCTGTCTGGGGTTACGAAGCGATTCCAGTTCGGAAAGGACGTGATCACGGCCCTCGACCGCATATCCCTTGGGGCTCCTAGGGGAGCATTCGTGTCGTTGATCGGCCCATCCGGGTGCGGCAAGTCCACCGCACTGCGTCTTCTGGCTGATCTCGAGCGACCCGACGAGGGTAGCCTTCGGGTTCATGGCGAGTCGCCATCGGTTGCCCGCCGAGAACATCGCCTTGGAATCGCCTTTCAAGACTCTGCCCTTCTCCCCTGGCGGTCTGTGTTAGGAAACGTTCGTCTGCCGCTGGAGATCGCCCGCCGAACGGTGGCGGAGTCGGCCATCAACGATCTCGTTCAGCTCGTCGGGCTCCAAGGCTTCGAAAGGGCGAGGCCGGCCCAGCTTTCGGGGGGGATGCGTCAACGCGTCGCCATCGCGCGTGCACTCGTGCTGGAGCCGGAGATCCTGCTACTCGACGAGCCATTCGGTGCCCTCGACGAGATGACGCGTCAAAGGTTGAATATCGAGCTGCTGAGGATCTGGATGGAGCGAAGCACCACGACGCTGCTGGTCACTCACTCGATCCCGGAGGCAGTGTTCCTCGCTGACAAGGTCGCTGTGATGACCCGCCGTCCCGGAACGATCCTCGGCACGATCTCAGTCCCATTGCCTCGGCCCAGGACCCTTGAGATCATGCGAACCGCCGAATTCCTCGAACTCTGTAACACGGTGTCAGACCTGCTTCTCCGTGGCGGGGCACTTGAGGAGGAGGAAGCGCCGATCTCCTTTCCCACCTAGGTCGGGGTCACTCTGTCTGGGTGCTCGGAGCGCCGGTCGGTGAGCAGAGCAACGGCTTCTCGGCCGTAACGCTTCCCTCGGGCGTCCTGGTGAAGACCGATCCCGGCCTCGAACACAGGCGGCGGAAGCGGTCGCTCCGAGGATACGAACGTCTGGATCCTTAGGGCAACGGGAGTTCCGCCTGAAGCGAAGAGATCTCGTCTTCGAACGCTCGACGCATCCCGCGACGCTCGTCGTCGTCGAGCCAGGCCGCCTCGACACCGGCCAGCGCGAAGTCCCGAGCCTTCTGGGAGTCGAACGCCATCTCGGTGCACACCTTCACGTACTCCTCCCCGATGTCCGTCTGGAACATCGGCGGATCGTCGGAGTTGAGCATCACCCGAAGCCCCTGCTCGACCATCCCCTTGATCGGATGATTCGGGAGGTCTCGCCACCCGTAGACCTGCGCCGTTGAGGTCAAGCATGCGGTGAAGAAGACGCCCGCATCGCGCGCTCGTTGCACGACCTGAGGATCTTCCAGGATGAGGTACCCGTGGTCGATGCGCTCGCATCCAAGCACGTCGAGGCACGCGACGATGTTCCTCGGTGGAGCATCCTCGCACGCGTGGGCGGTGCGGTGCAGACCCGCTCGGGCAGCCAGGGAGTATGCCTCCGCGAACGCTTCTGGTGGACCGAGCGCCTCCGCATGGTCCATCGCGATGCCGATCACTTGGTCCCTGCGGTGCTCGACGACCGTCTCCACCATCTCGACGGCCTCGGCCGGAGACTTCTGACGATTGATGGCGGCGAGCAGCCGGCAGCGCACGCCCAGGTCCGCCTCCGCCGCGGTCATCCCCTCGATCAGCCCGTCGACCTGGGTCTCGTATGCGACGTCGAAGTCGAAGTGATTCTGAGGGTTCCAGAACATCTCCCGATATCGGAGGTTGCCCAGCGTCACCCCATCCTCCAGCGACTCGTAGGCGGCTCGGGCAAAATCGTCCCGATCCTTGAGCGCCTCGCACACGAGACCGTAGATCTTCAGGAAGTCGTAGATCGTCTCGTATTCGTAGAGCTTGCTCGTGTCGTCGGAGGGAAGCCGGATCTCATGCTTGCGCGCCAGGTCGGCCAGCGTGTCGGCCCGAACCGCACCCTCCAGATGGCAGTGGAGCTCTGCCTTGGGGATCCTTCGGAGGAACGCTTCGTAGTTCATACGGCGAGCCCCTCTCTTCGAACCCGATGCTCACGACCGGCGAAGCTCACGCGGGCTCGAGCTCGTTCGTGAGCTCGACCAGCCATCTCCGGTACTCGATCGAGACCTTGTCGACGCCACGGATGTGCAGCTCAGCCGAGAGGTCGAACGGAAGCTGCTCGGGTCGCTGCGATTCCACGATCGGCTTGTCCTGCCCGACGACCAGTTCGTTGAACGACAGGAACTTCTCATCGGCGCTCGGCTGCGTCTCATGGCTCCGCGACATCATGGTGAACGACCGTGTGGACTCTCGGCCCATCGGCGAGGCGGTGAAGAACAGCACGTAATGCCGGTCCCCAGGGAGTCTCTGATCGAGCAAGACCGTCAAGGGCATCGACAGCCGATAGCTCTTGTCCGCGAGCACCGTGCCGGTGCGGTCGGGAAGACCCTGGCGGTCGCGACTTCGCGGTACCGCGTCGGTGTCCGGCTCGTCGTGAGGCTCGTGGAAGAAGCCTTCACCGAAGCGGATCTCTCTCCCCTCGCGCCACACGTCGTGGTCGGGCACCTCCGGTTGGTTCCGGTCGCCGAGGATGCCGTCGTGGACCCACGCGAAGTGCGAGAAGTCGACGTAGTTCTCGATCCTCCGGTGCGCGCTGCAATGCCAGTCGTAGAGCTCGACCTCGACGGATCGGTACGCAGGATCGCCGTACTGCGGGAAGTCGGGGATCGGGAAGTGGGCATCGTCGGCCAGGCACACCCAGATAAGACCGTGGCGCTCCTCGCAGAGGAAACGCGTGAGCTTGGCGCGACTTGGGATGTTTGAGCCGAACCGCGACGGGATCTTCGTGCACACCCCGTCGGGACCGTAGGTCCATCCGTGATAGGCGCAGCGGAGCTCGCCGTCCTCCACGGCTCCGAGCGAGAGCGCGGTGCCCCGGTGCACGCAGAGGTCGCGGAAGCATCGAACCTCTCCGCCCATGCGAACCACGACGAGCTGCTCGTCCAAGAGGGAGGCTGCGACGGGCGCGTCTTTCACGTCGGAGGCGTAGGCGACCGGGTGGAAGAAGTGACGCATCGCGCGATACAGCCGCTCCTCCCCCGCCGCATCCAGCTCGTTCAGCGTCGGGTCGACATGGGGAGCCTCGATCGACGTCGCCACGTCGCGACGATAGAGACGCTTCCACGTATCGTCAACCGACCACGATGCCCGTGACGTGGTGGGATGGAGGAATAGCAGGGACGAGTTTGACGAAGCGTGGAGGCGCATGCCATCCTCGGCCGCCGACGGAGCAGTACGGACATCTGGGAGGGTCGTCGTTGACCGACGGAAGTGGAGACGTCGACCCCAGGAACCTCGTACGGGCGGGGGCCGGCGAGCTGAAGGCGGACCTCGTCATCCAGAACGGCCGCTTGGTGAACGTCGCAACCGCCGAGATCTATCCAGCCGATGTGGCGGTCTTCGGTTCGACGGTCGTCGCGGTCGGCGACGTGTCCCTTCAGACCGGAGACGGCACTCGCGTCCTCGACGCCGGCGGTGGCTTCCTCACGCCGGGGCTCATCGATGCGCACCTTCACATGGAATGCAGCAAGCTGTCCGTCACCAGCCTCGCGAGCATGCTCGTCCCGTTGGGAACGACCAGCGTCGTCTCCGGGCTCGACCAGATCCTGGTCGTCGCCGGTATCGAAGGTGTCAGGGCTTTCCTGGACGAGGCCAAGGCGACTCCGCTCCGGGTTTTCTGGGGAGCGCCCTGCAAGACGCCGTACACGATCCCGACGTCGAACGTGGGATATCGATTCGGGCCGGCAGACCACGAGATCTCCCAGCGATGGCCGGAGTGCGTCGGGGTCTGGGAAACCGTTCGCGAGTTCGTCCAAGAAGAGGACGAAGACGTCCTGGCCGCGATCGAGATCGCGCGGCAGAACCGGCTGCCCGTGTTCGGATGCGCCCCGATGGCACGAGGTGCCTCGCTGTCGGGCTACCTCTCCGCCGGCATCCGGTACGACCACGAGAGCTACGACGCCGAGGAGGCTGTCGAGAAGCTGCGCAACGGGATGTTCCTCGGGATCCGCGAATCCTCGTACGCGCACTTCCTCGAGGAGAACATCCAGGCGATCACGCGGCACGCGCCGGGCGCCGCGCGGCGCGTGAGCTTCTGCACCGACGATATCTGCGCCTCCGACGTGTTGGATCGCGGTCACCTGAACAACGTGATCTCGATGGCCGTCCGCCAGGGGATCGATCCGATCGTCGCCGTTCAGATGGCCACGATCAACTGTGCCGAGGCGTACCGCATCGACGACCGGGTGGGCTCGATCGCCCCGGGACGTCTGGCCGACATCTTGGTCGTGGACGATCTGGAGGACTTCACGGTCCGCCAGGTCATCAGCAACGGCCGGCTCGTCGCCCAGGAAGGCAAGCTCATCGAGACCCTGCGACCGCCGTCTCGATCTACCCTGCTCACCGACACCTTCCATGTTGCCGACGTGGTAGCGGATGACTTCGTGGTGCGCACGGACGCCGACTCCGGTCGGGTCCGCGTGCTGGCGATGGGGATGACCGAGCAGATCTTCGTGCGCGAGCGTCGCGACGTCGTGCTCGATGTCGAAGGCGGGGTCGTCAAACCGGATCCGCTCCAGGACGTTCTCTACGTCACCGTTGTGGAGCGCTACGGGAAGACGACCAACAGACCGGTGGCCTTCGTTTCGGGGTTCGGATTGCGATCCGGGGCGCTCGCCACCTCGACGGCGCCGGATGACAACAACATCGTGTGCGTCGGAGCCAGCAGCGAGGACATGGCCGTCGCCGTCAGGCACCTCGCGGAGAGCGGGGGTGGACAGGTGGTCGTCGACGGCGGAAAGGTCCTCGAGTTCCTGGCGCTCCCGATCGGGGGGATCGTCGCGGATCTGGAACCGACGGAGATGGCACGCCAAGAGGGCCTCCTCGAGAAAGCCGCAAAAGGGCTCGGGTGCGACCTGCATTGGCCGTTCATGTATCTGTTCTTCCTGCCGATCACCGCCATCCCCGACTACGCCATCACCGACGTGGGCCCGATCGACGTGGTCAAGATGGAACGATTCGAGCCGGTCCTCGGACCGGCCTGACGAAGAAGTTCCGTTCCGATACCGAAGGAGGAGGGGAATGAGCGAGCTGGCATCGTTCATCGAAGGGTTGCCGAAGGCGGAGCTCCACCTGCACATCGAGGGGACCTTGGAGCCGGAGCTGAAGTTCGCGCTGGCCGAGCGCAACGGTCTCGAGCTCCCCTACGCCTCGGTCGAGGAGGCGCGGGCCGCCTACGACTTCAACGACCTGACGTCGTTCCTGGTCGGGTACTACGAAGGGATGAGCGTGCTCCTCACCGAACCAGACTTCTTCGATCTCGCGATGGCGTACTTCCGCAAGGCGCGATCGCAGAACGTGGTCTACGCCGAGATCTTCTTCGATCCTCAGGGCCACACCAGCCGAGGCGTTGCGTTCGAGACCATCATCGACGGCTTCCAGCGGGCCCGGCGAGAGGCGGAAGCTTCGCTCGGCATCCGGAGCGAGCTCATCCTGTGCTTCCTGCGGGACATGTCCGCCGAGTCGGCGATGGAGACGTTGGAACAGTCCCTCCCCCACAAGGACGGGATCATCGGCGTCGGACTCGATTCGGACGAGCGCGGGAATCCTCCCACCAAGTTCAAGGAGGTCTTCGCTCGAGCGCGCGACGAGGGTTACCGCCTGACGATGCACTGTGACGTCGATCAGGAGAACTCCGTCGACCACATCTGGCAATGCCTCAACGAGATCGGCGTGGAGCGGATCGATCACGGCGTCAACGCCCTCGAGGACGACGCGCTGATCGAGGAGATCAAGAGCCGCGGGCTCGGTCTGACGGTCTGTCCGATCTCGAACGGGTACGTCACCGACGGTCTGAAGTCCGACGAGGTCAAGCGGATGCTCGATCGCGGCGTGCGCGTCACCATCAACTCGGACGATCCCGCGTACTTCCTCGCATACGTGAACGAGAACCTGGTCGCCCTTCAGGAGGCCGCGAACCTCACGCGGGACGAGATGGTGCAGTTGGCGAAGAACGGCTTCACGATCAGCTGGCTCCCCGACGACGAGAAGGAGCGATACCTGGGCGCCGTCGATGCGTACGCCGCGACCTGACGTCGGAGAAGCGATGGACCTCGAAGGATTCTTCCGGCGGATCCCGAAGGTCGAGCTCCATTGTCATCTGGAGGGAGCTGTGCGGCCATCGACGTTGGCGGAGCTGGCGCGGGCCAACGGCGTCGAACTGCCGGCTGAGACGCCCGAAGAGCTCTACCGCTACGACGATCTCGACGAGTTCCTCGAGATCTTCGAGCTCGTCTGCCGGACACTCGTCCGCCGGAGCGATTTCACGCGTGTCGCGTACGAGTCGCTCGAGGACGCCGTCAGCTCCGGGAACCTGCGCTACCGGGAGATGTTCTTCGACCCCACCCTGCACACGAGGTACGGCATCTCCTACCGGGACGTCCTCGACGGCCTCCTCGAGGGGATCGGGGCGGCCGAGTCCGACTTCGGGGTCCGCACACGGCTGGTCCCCGCTGTCTACCGGCAAGACTCCGAAAAGACTGCCGCGCGGATGCTCGAGGACATCGTCGCGGAACGGCGCGACGAGGTGATCGGCATCGGCATGGACGGCGACGAGCTCACGGCGCCTCCGGAGAAGTTCGCAGAGGTGTTCCGCACGGCGGCGAAGGCGGGTCTGCGGCGCACGGCCCACGCGGGCCACGACGCAGCGCCCTCCTCGGTGACGACGAGCCTGGATCTGCTTGGCTGCGAACGGATCGATCACGGGTATCACGTTCTCGACGACCCGGCGGTGCTCGCTCGCGTCCGCGACCAAAGGGTGCCCTTCACGACGTCGCTCGGGTGCCCCCCGCTCTGCGGATGGCCGGCGGAGCTCGAGCGGACGCCGATCAAAGCGATGATCGACGCCGGCCTGTGGGTCTCGATCCACAGCGACGACCCGACGATGCTCCATACCGACCTCGGGACCGAGTACGTCCGCTTCTGCTCCACCTTCGGCTACGGAGCACGAGAGGCGCGGGACCTCGCCATGTCCGCGCTCGAGATGGCGTGGCTAGACGACGACGAGATGCGGTCGATGCGGAGGGCGTTCGAGCGCGAGATGGATGAGCTCGAGCAGGAGCTGTCGGAGTCGCACCCCACCGAGGAGGTCCGGTGAAACTGACACCGTTCCACGATCGGACGTCCCGCCTCAACCGGAGGCAGATGTGGTTCAACTGGGACCGGCACATCGTGCCCGACGCGTATCGCGATCTGGCATCGGAGCTCCGCGCCACGCGCGAGCGAGTCTCGATGGGAGACATGTCACCGCTCTCGAAGTACGAGATCCGCGGGCCGGACGCGCCGAGATTCATCGACCGGCTCGTGACGAGGAACACGACCTCGCTCGA
>Ga0070698_100007522_pt1 | contig 11783 bp, 10 predicted proteins | sample KBSK1502metaG_FD_65477 | JGI IMG/M metagenome (GOLD analysis project Ga0070698, IMG submission 65477) | Corn, switchgrass and miscanthus rhizosphere microbial communities from Kellogg Biological Station, Michigan, USA - KBS K1-50-2 metaG | ecosystem: Host-associated > Plants > Roots >...
CCGGCGAATGGTCGAGCACCGAGACGAGCGTGTCGGTCGCGTAGGCGAGCTCGAGGCGATCCTCATCGTCGCTCACGGATTCGCCGGCGCGACGGCGTGCTGCGATTTCGGGACCGGGCAAGCCACGAAACTCCGGGCGCAGCTTCGACACGCGTCGCGTGATGATGTAGCCGAGCGACGGCACCGGGTGGTACGTGCGCACGGCGCGCACGCGGATGTCGCCGCGCAGCGCGACGTCGTCGCCGGGCAGCATGCCGATCGCTTCGATATCGAGCGGCCAGCGCTGCAGCTTCGACAGCGCGGCGAGCGCGGTCTTGAGGTCATCGACGATTTCGGCGGGCATGACGACGCGTGGCGGCTTCGTCTTGCCGTGCAACGCGCGAATGCCGAGAAATGCCGGCAGCGCGCCGATGTGGTCGGCATGGCCGTGCGAGAGCAGGATCGTGTCGATCGCGGCGGCCGAGCGCGGCGGAATACCGGCATCGAGAACTATTCCGAGCTCGGGAACGGCGAGCGACGTGTACACGCCACCGACCGACACCCCTCGGATCGTGTACGGGCCTGCCATTACCGTCGTCAGCACGTGCGGCAGTGTATCTCGGCGGCGTCCCGAGACCGGGCTCAGTATTTCGCGCCGGGAGCCGCTGCGGGTCGGGCTGCGGCTCCGGCGTCGATCGCGCAATTGCGCTCAGCGGATTTCCGCGCTGCGGGCCGATGCGAGTCGGGGTGTTTCGCGCTGCGACGCCGATGCTAGGATGTCCGGCGAATGGTTTGGTACGCCCTCCTGGCAATCGCCGCGGTTCTGTTCGTGCTGTCGGTGGCGCTGCCGGTGCCTCGCCGGATCTGGGCATTCAGCTTCATCACCGCAAAGTATCTGTGGCTTTGGCTGATGGACCTCTTGTGGCTGCGCAAGCTCTGGTTCGCCATCACCGGCAAGAGCAAGAAGTACCAACGCCTGACCCGGCCGGTGCTACTGCGGATGTTCTGCGAGGATCTCGGCCCGACATTCATCAAGTTCGGCCAGATCATCGCCTCGAGCGCCGGCATGTTCCCCGACGCGTACGTCAAGGAGTTCCAGAAGGTCCTCGATCGCGTCAAGCCGTTCGCGTTCGAAGACGTGCAGCGCACGCTCGTCGAAGAGCTCGGCGCCGAGAAGGCCGCGCATCTCGTGGAGATCCAGCCCAAGCAGCTCGCGTCCGCCTCGATCGCGCAGGTTCACCTCGCGAAGCTTCGCGACGGCACGCCCGTCGTCATCAAGGTGCAGCGGCCCGGCATCATCGCGCGCTGCATGGCCGACATGCGCATCATGCGCCGCATCGCGAGCTGGGTCGCGCGCTTCAAGAAAAACGCCGAGCTCGCAAACCCGGTTGGTGTCGTCGACGATTTCACGAAGACGCTGACCGAGGAGCTCGATTTTCGCAAGGAAGCGGCGAACCTCGACAAGTTCAACGACATCATGCGCGAGCTTGGCCACAAGCACATTCGCGCGCCGGTACCGCAGCACGAATACACGACGCGCAAAGTGCTCGTGATGGAGAAGTTCAGCGGGCTGCGCGTCGATCGTTTCGATGACATCAAGGCCGCGGGCATCGACGGCGAGAGCAAGCTCGTCGATGGGCTGCGCGCGTGGTTTCAGTGCGTCGTGTTCTACGGCTTCTTCCACGGCGACGTTCACGCCGGCAACCTGATGCTGCTCGATGACGACACGATCGGGTTTCTCGACTTCGGCATCGTCGGCCGCTTCGACGACAAAGAGCGCTACCTCGTCACCGACTACATGATCGCGTTTGCGTCGGGCAACTACCGCAGGCTCGCCGAAATCATCATCGAGATGGCCGGCAAACCCGACGACCTGGACCTCGAGGCGTTCGTCAAAGATCTCGGCGACACGTATCGGCCGCTGCTCACGCTCTCTTTCGGCGAAGTCAATTACGCCAACTTCTTGCCGGGCATCCAGCGCACCGCGACGCGCCACAAGATGCGCATGCCGAACGAGTTCATCCTCATCACGAAGCAGCTGCTGTACTTCGATCGCTACGCGAAGTCGCTCGCGCCCAAGCTCAACGTGTTCACCGATCCGCGCCTCGTGCTCGGCATGATGAGCGACATCCAAAAAGCGCGCATGGCCCACGAGGCCAAGATCAAAACGTAGCGCCGTCAGCGGAAACGGTCGTCGACGCTCTGCGCGCGCGGCGCGTTCGGCGCCTTGTCGTCACTGAGGTACTTCAGAAACAGCGTCAGGTACTCGGCGCGCGTTGCATCCATCGGCCGAAACGAGACGCCGAGCTGGAACGACTCCTCGATCGGCGTGCACCAGACCACGCGCGCCTCGACCTTGAGCGCCTCGGACTGCGAGTCGTCATCGAACAGCAGCACGATCTCGACATCGATATCGCTGCCGACAGGCAGCTGCTCCGTGACGGTCGCGCACAGGCCGCCGCGCGACAGGTTGCGTGTCCGGCCTTCGGTCACGACGTCGCCGCCGCGAAACCGAACGGTCGCTTCGTGGGCGTAGCGCGGGTATTGACGTTCCGTGCCGGGCACCTTTTGCAAGCTTCCCTCGCCGCGGGTGGCAGCCGCAAGTTTCGAAAGTAAAACATGGGTCGCGACGCGGGTATGGACCGAAAAAGGCGCTCGTATGGTTGCGCGACGTTGGCCGCACCCTGCGAAAACCACCCACTTGCCGTTCATGTCGCGCACCCTGCCGGCCGGCGTTAGTCGAAGATCATTCTGGCGATTTCCGATCACGTCGTGGCGCAGCCGTCTCTACCTTGCATGCGTCAGCTGATATTTGCGCTCGCCGTTGCATGCACGAGCAAATCCGCGCCGCACGATGTTGCGCTGAAGCAACGGCAGCAGCAGCAACCGCGCCTCCTAGCGTATGAGCCCGACGGGCTGGGCTTGCGGATGCCGCGCGTGTTCACGCCGAAGCACTACAGCGCGACGTTGTCGATCGATCCCGCGAAGCCGACATTTCGAGGCGAGCTGACGATCGCAGGTGATCTCGAGCGCGATTCGAATGCGATCTGGCTCCACGCTCGAGACCTGAACATCACGCAGTGGTCGGTCTCGAGCCACGCTGGCAGTGCACCACAGACGATGCGGTATCACGGCGATCGCATCGAGCTTCGGGGCGGCTTTCGAGCGGGTCCGACGACCATCAAGCTCTCCTACGAAGGCAAGATCGATCCGAACGCGATCCACGGCGTGTTTCGCCAAGACTACAAGAACACGCCGTACGTGTATTCGCTTTTCGGACCGATCCACGCGCGGCGAGCGTTTCCATGTATCGACGAGCCCGATCGCAAGACGCCGTGGCAGCTGACGATCGAAGCTCCTGCCGGCAACATTGCGGTCTCCAACACGGAGGCGATCGAGACGAAGTTACTGCCCGACGGCAGCACGCGTACCAAGTTCGCCGAGACCAAACCACTTCCGTCCTACTTGATCGCACTCGGTGTCGGCCCCTTCGAGATCGTCGACGCCGGCACCACGCGCGGAGGCGTGCCGCTCCGCATTGTCACGCCGCGCGGCACGCAAACCATGACAAAGCGGATGGCGAGCGCGCTGCCCAGGCTCGTCGACTTCTTGGCAGAATTTTTTAGCGTACCGTATCCATACAGCAAGCTCGACTTGCTCGTCATGGTGTCCGGGCGAGCCGCAATGGAGAACGCCGGGCTTATCTCCATCGACAGCGCGTACATCGCGCTCGGGGACAGCCCGTCGTGGCAACGCCAGCGCGAGGCGGTGAGCGTCCTCGGTCACGAGATCGCGCATCAATGGCTCGGCGATCTCGTAACGCCATCATGGTGGGACGATACATGGCTCAACGAAGCGTTCGCGACCTGGATGGAAAACAAGATCACGACGGCGTTCGATCCGAGCTGGCAGGAGGCCGACAGCGCGAGCTATCGGAGCTACGCGCTGACGGCGGACAGCCAGGCGTCTGCGCATCAGGTCCACCAAACGATTACCAGTCAGGACCAGATCGAGGTTGGGTTCGACACGATCACGTACATCAAAGGCTCGGCTGTGCTCGACATGTACGAGCGCTTCGTCGGAATCGCGACGTTTCGGCGCGCGGTTACCGCCTATTTGAAGGAGCACGCGCACGGCAACGCGACGTTCGACGACTTCGTACGGGCGATCGAGAAAGAAGCCCAAACGCCGCTCCTCAGCTCACTGAAGACGTTCCTCGATCAACCTGGCGTGCCCGTGCTGTCGGGCCGCATCAAGTGTGACGGCAAGCCGCGCATTGCGATTACCCAACGTCGCTATTTGAAGCCCGGAGCTGCGACGGCGACGACGACGGTGCCGTGGCAGGTGCCGATGTGTGTCGTCTACGAGCAGGCGGGTAAGCGTGCCCAGACGTGCGGCATGCTTGATGGCGACGAGCTCGCACTTCCGTCGTGCCCGGCGTGGGCGATGCTGAACGCGAACGGTATCGGCTACTACTACGTCGCCCTCGACAACGCGGGCGCGATCGCGTTGCGCGATCGGGCGTGGCCGTACCTGACAGCCGTCGAGCGACGCGCCGTATTCAACGACGTGCGAGCGCAGGTTGTGCAGAGCAAGCTGCCCGTGAGCCTTCTCGTCTCGTTCGTTCCCAAGCTCATGGCAGCGGGCGATCGATTTAGCGTCGAGCTTGCGCTGCATGCGACCGCCCAGTTGAGCGCCGCCGTGACGCCCGACCTCGCGCCAAAGCTCGCGGCGTGGACGCGCAAGCAGTTCAGCGCGCTGGCGAAGCAGCGCGGCTTCCTGCCGTCGAAGCGCGAAGACCTCGATACGGAAGCCACGCGCGACCTGCTCGTGCGTGCGGTGGCGAACGCAGACGATCCACAGATCGCCAAGCAGGCGGTCCATCTCGCAGAGCGCTATCACGAGCTGCCCGATAGCGTGCGCGATCTCGCACTGCCGATCGCGGCACGCGTCGATCCAAAGATCGCGGAGCAGCTGCGTGCGGACGCGCTCGTCGAGGCCGATCACGGCAAGAAGCTCGCGCTCCTCAACGCACTCGCGCAGATCGAGGATCCGAAGCGCGCCGATGCCACGCTCGCGATCATCCTCGACCCAAAGCTGGCGCCACTGGATCTGATTTATGGCTTCATCGTCGCGTCGAAGCGCCCAGCCGCGGCGCGACAGCTCGACCGATGGCTGCGCGCGAACATCGCGGCCGTCCTCGCGCGGTTTCCGACCAGCGACTCGCTCGGGGTTTACGTGTCCTACGGCATCTGGACGTGCGACGCGGCCGAACGCGATGCCGCCGTGCACTTCTTGCAGAGATACTTCAGCAACATCGGGGGCGGGCAGGTCATGCGCGAGCGGATCGAGGAGATCGATCAATGTATCGCCCAGCGTGCGATGATCGTGCCGTCGATTCGCCAGTGGCTGCGGACGGCGCGATAAGCCGCTCGACGTTGTCATTTTTCGTTCGCTCGCATTTCGCGAGGCCTCGTGCTCTGCGTAAACCAGCCATCGGTCAGCGCGTCGAGCTCGGCAGCGCATTCGGCGGTGTCGACGACGGCCGCGGCACTGCGCGCTGCGAGCCAATCGAAGTAGCGATGCACGACCAACGTCGCAAGCCGGCGGCGTTCGCGCCGCCGCGCGACATCGTGCATCGCGATGCGCGGCTCGTTTGTATCGAACAACAATCGATCGAGGTGCCACGCGACACGGACATCGAATGCGACGCCGTGACTGATCGTCGGATCGAGGACCTCGCGCCAATAATCGTTCTGTCCGGCGCGCACGCTGATAGACGGGACGAGCGCAGACACGCGCGATCGCCAGCGCCAGCCGCGCGTCGGATCGTCGGCAAGGCCGGCGGCGCGATACGAGGCCGCAACGACCGCTGCGAGCGGCGGTGCCGACGATACATCGAGCGCGATACCGCGCGGCACATGTGGCCGCCGCCACGCCTCGCGTTCGTCGTCGGGGCCGAGCGGATCGCCGCCATATGGATCATCGCGTTGCGGTTCCCCCGCGCCGGGATATGGCTCGTCATCTCGCGCGTCGGCGCGCGCACGGACCGCGAGTACCGCGAGGAGGGCGACGATCGCGAGGACGAGCAGGCTCACAGGGATACGACCGTGGTTGCGTGACCGCCGGCCTCCGCGTAGGGTCCCCCCGTGACGACGCCGCTCACGGAGAACGCCCTGCAGGTGCTGCGGGCGCGGTATCTCGCCCGAGAGAACGGGATTGTCGTCGAGAGCCCCGAACAGCTGTTCGGTCGCGTCGCCCGTCATGTCAGCGCCGTCGAGGCCGCGCTCGGCTACAGCGCCGACGAGGCGGAGCGCGTCCGCATCGCGTTCGAGCGGATGATGACCTCGCTCGAGTTCGTGCCGAACTCCCCGACGCTCATGAACGCCGGTCGGCCGCTCGGACAGCTCGCCGCCTGCTTCGTCGTGCCCGTCGAGGACTCCACGACTGGCGTGTTCGAAGCCGTGCGGTGGGCCGCCGAAATCCAGAAGACCGGGGGTGGGACGGGATTTTCGTTTTCGCGGCTGCGTCCGGCAGGCGACCTCGTCGCCTCCACCGGTGGCAACGCCAGCGGTCCTGTCTCGCTCATGCAGGTGTTCGATGTCGCGACCGAAGCGATCAAACAAGGCGGTACTCGCCGCGGCGCCAACATGGGGATGCTGCGCGTCGACCATCCCGACGTTCTCGAGTTCATCGCGCTCAAGCTCGACCCTACGCGGATGCGCAACTTCAACCTGTCCGTCGCGGCCACCGATGTCTTCATGGCTGCGGTCGCGGCGGGCACGACCTACGATCTTGTCAATCCGCGCACGCGCGTCGTGACCGGTCAGCTCGATGCGCGCCGCGTGTTTGATGCGATCGCGAACGCCGCCTGGGCGTGCGGCGACCCCGGCCTCGTGTTCATCGATCGCGTCAACGACCTCCATCCGACGCCCTCGCTCGGCGCGATCGAGGCGACCAACCCATGCGTCACCGGGGAGACGCTCGTGTGGACCTACGACGGCGGCGCGGTACCGATCCGCGAGCTCGTCGGAAGTCAGCCGCGGATTGCTACGCTCGACGGCGGCGAGCTCGTGTTCCGCACCGCGACGGCCGTCATCTGCACGGGCGAGCGCCAGGTCTATCGGCTGCGAACCGATGGCGGTCACCAGCTGCGGCTGACCGCCGACCATCGCGTCACCACCGATCACGGCGATATCGCCGCTGAGGACCTGCGACCCGGCATGCAGATCCGCGCCGTCAGTGATTCGCTCGACGATCGCCGCAGCCTCGATGCGCGCGAACGAAGCGGTGACAGCGTCGAGAGGCACTCGCTCGATATCTCGCGCGAACGACTCGGTGACACCGTCGAGAGGCACTCGCTCGATATCTCGCGCGAACGAAGCGGTGACACCGTCGAGAGACACTCGCTCGATATCCCGCGCGAGCGACTCGGCGAGCTCGTCGGCTGGACCCGCGTCGTCTCGATCGAAGCGGACCGTCGCGAGCTCGTCTACGATCTCACCGAGCCGACCACGAGCCACTTCTTCGCGAACGGCATGCTCGTCCACAACTGCGGCGAGCAGCCGCTCTTGCCGTTCGAGTCCTGCACGCTGGGCTCGATCGACGTGGGGCGCTTTGTTGCCGACGGCGACCTCGCGTGGGATCGCCTGCGCACGGCCATCCACGACAGCGTCCGTTTCCTCGACGATGTCATCGACGCCAACCGGTATCCACTCCTCGAGATCGAGCGCGCGACGAAAGCGACCCGCAAAATCGGGCTTGGCATCATGGGCTGGGCCGACGCGCTCGTGGCGCTCGACATCCCCTACGACAGCGACGCTGCGATCACGCTCGGCGATCGCGTCGCGGCGTTTCTCGAGGAGGAATCGCTCGCCGCTTCCGCCGACCTCGCCGAACGGCGAGGCCCGTTCCCGGCCTGGCAAGGCTCGCGCTGGCAGCTCGCCGGCCATCGGCCTCTGCGCAACGCGACCACGACCACCATCGCGCCGACCGGAACGATCAGCATCATCGCCGGGTGTGCGAGCGGCATCGAACCACTCTACGCGCTCGCGTATCGGCGCAACGTTCTCGACGGCAGGGAGCTCACCGAGATCAATCCGACGTTCCAGCGCATCGCCGCCGAGCGCGGCTTTGCCTCCGACGAGTTGTTCGCGCAGATCGCCGAGCACGGCGGTGTTCGCGGCAACGCCGCTGTCCCCGACGACGTTCAGCGGCGATTCCCGACGGCGCACGACGTCGACGTCTCGTGGCATGTCCGCATGCAGGCCGCGTTTCAACGGCATGTCCACGCCGCCGTCAGCAAGACCATCAACCTCCGTCGCGACGCGGGCGCGCTCGACGTGAAAGCTGCGTACCAGCTCGCGTACGAGCTGGGTTGCAAGGGAATTACCGTCTACCGGGACGGCAGCCGAGAGGGCCAGGTACTCGTCACGGGTGCACGCGGCTCGGTGATGAACACGGCGCCGAGCTGCCCCGAGTGTGGCTCCGTGCTCGTCGTTCAAAGTCACTGCCGGCTCTGCCGGCACTGCGGTTGGTCCGTCTGCGGTTGACATGCGGCGCGCTTCAGCAAGCGCGGCACCAACTTTCGATCGCGTGATTTCTCGCGCTTAGCGACGCGCTTGTCCGCCGGCTGCCCAACGCGTCCGAGTGCCGTCGGACACCGGCCACAGCCCAACGAAAAAAGCCTGGCCGGCGATGTGATCGACCGACCAGGCTCCTCGCTGCTACAGATGAATTTAAGAGTGCGCTACCGACGACGGCGGCGGCGAGCGGGGCGCGGCGCGACGGCGGCGGCCTCGAGCTCTTCGAGATGCTCGAGCATGCTGATCATCGTATTGCGCGTGGCCGCATGCGGCTCGTTCGTGATCGCGCGGCCGAGGCTGATGCGGAGCTCCGCACGCAGCTCCGATTCGATAAGACGGTACGTCCTGAGGGCTTCCTCGGGATCGTAATGATTGAGATCTGCCTCACAGCCAGTGGCGGCGATCCACACAGCCGCCAGGGCGGCTGCACGACGACCTGGTTGAGACGCTGCGAACTCCTTGACCGACACACGCAGCCGCTGGCGGACCAGCGGGACGGGCGGCAAGGCAACCAAACCATCGTTGTCGTCGTCGGGCCGACGGAGGACAGGGCGTGTCATTGACTTGTCGGTTTCCATGGCTTCTTTGTCCTGGTCTCGCATCGGATTCCCTATTTTTCCCCCATAGAGACGCGATGCGATGGACCGCGACCTTGCCTGATCGCTTTTCGAAAAGCGATGAAATTCCGCGCGAAACCCCACAAAAAATTCACCTGCAACAAGGTGATCCTCGATTCACGTTCAGAATTAACCGGAGGCTACCCCGAGTGGGGTTCAAGCGACCCCAACGCCCGATGCTTCTGCGCCTCACTCCCGGGTCTTAGGATGCGATGAGTCGACTCTTCTTGCCACAAAATCGCGAATCGTCGAGTCGACCAAATTCGGCCGCTCGATAGGTGCGGTATGTGAGGCGTTTGCGATTTCTAAGAGCTCCGCTCCCGGGATCGCAGCAGCCATCGCTCGGCTGCGATCGGGAGGCGTAAAACCATCTCGCTCACCCGCAATGACAAGCGTGGGGACTTTCAGTTCAGTTAGGAGGTCATCCGCTGAGTGCTGACCCGCGGACGACAGCATCGATACAAACAGCCGCGCATCGATTCGGGCCAATCCTTCCAGGTAGGGCATGAAGTCGGTCGGCTCTACGAGCTCCCTCCGGATCTCGAGCCGGCTCGCGATCTCGAACGCCAGCCGCGTTGGCAGGATCGTTCGCGTCACGCGGTTGATCACGCGCGGCGCGCGGTGGATCCACCGCTCGATCATAGGAAGCAGCTCTTCGAGTGTGCCCGATCCACGAAACGTCTTTAATGGATGAGACGCGGCTCCGCACACGAGCACGAGCCCCGCGACGCGCGACGCGTGCCTCCTATATGTCTCGAGCGCGACCTGCACGCCCATCGAGTGACCGATGAGCACCGCGCGATCGACCTCGGCGTCATCGAGAATGCTCGCGATGTCGTCGGCGAGATCTTCGATCGTCACGCGACGCGGGTCGCGCGGAGGCGCAGTTCTACCGTGTCCTCGATAATGAGGATGAAGACCGAATCGATCGGTCAGATCCTGCCGCAGATATCGCCAGACGTAGCCGTCGCAACCAATCCCATCACACAAGAGCACCGGCGTGCGATCGCCTCGCTCTCCCCACGACTCATAGAACAGTGGACTACCGTCGCTCCCCGCGACGGCGTAGCCCCACATCGGCACGTGCTAGGCGATCTCTTTCTCGTCTTCCTCGCCGGGGAACTCGTTCACCGACGGGTACTTCATGATCTCTTTCCGCGCGATCTTCCAGGCCTTCTGGACAATCCACGAAAGAGACCGGTCTTGCCGGGTCGCCTCGTCTTGGATCTCCTTCAGCATGTCTTCGGGAAAGTAAAGAGACTGCTTTCGTTTATCCGACCCTGCCATACGCCAGTTAGTTTCGATGGATAGCCCACACAGTGTCAAGGCATCGACCTATGTATGATGGTGGATCTCGCCTGAAAGGCATTGCCACGGTATGTGGTCATCACTATCCTGTCGCGCCTTTGAGGGCCCCTATGAGCACAACGGCAGCCTCAGCATCGAAAGCGCTCACGAAGAAGGAGCTGAAGAAGTTTCAAGAGCTCCTGGAAGACAAACGGAAGGCGGTACTCGAGCGCGCCCGCCAAATGCTATCCGTCGAGAACATGGCTCTCGACACCAACGATCTCCCCGACGAGATGGATCTCGCCTCCAGCGAGTACCTGCAGTCGTTCGAGTTCCGCTTGCGGGGACGCGAAAAGAGCCTGCTTTCCAAGCTCGACCTCGCGCTTAAGAAGATCGAGGACGGCAGCTTCGGGATCTGCGAGATCTGTGAAGAGCCGATCGGCAAGAAGCGGCTCGAAGCGCGTCCCGAGACCACTCTCTGCATCAAATGCAAAGAGGATCAGGAACGCGAAGAACGTACGATGGGCTGATCCGCCGAAACGTTTTTCGCGCGAGGCGGCTCTGTTACCGTACTCGCGATGGGAAATGATCCGGACCGCCGGAAATTTCTGAGCATCGCCACCTGCGGCGTCGGTGGCGCGGTCGGACTCGCGGTCCTTGCACCGACGCTGAGCCTTATCGTCGATCCGGCGCGAAAGCAGACCGTGACGACGCCACGCGAGCCGCTCGATATCGGCGATCCGACGATGCTCGCCGCCGAGTGGCGCAAAGTCGATGTCGTCGCGCCCCAGGTGCGTGACGCGTGGGTGACGTCGACAAATGTCGTGCTCGGCGCCGCGTGGCTGCGCAAAGTCGGCACCAAGGTCGAAGCGCTGTCCGCCGTGTGTCCGCATCTCGGCTGTCCGGTGAGCTGGGACGGCGGCGGATTTCTGTGCCCCTGCCACAACAGTCGGTTTGGCCCAAACGGGGAGGTCGGCACCGGCCCGGCCAAGCGCGGCCTCGATCCACTGCCCGTCGAGGTAAAAGACGGTCGCCTGCGCCTGACGTGGGTCACCTACAAGCTCGACACCGCGACGCGCGTGAAAGCATGAGCGAGCCGGTCCGGAGGAGCGCAGCGGCGCCCGACAGGGAAACCGGCGGGTCCGCTTGTCGGACCCGCCGGCGCTGCGAGCGAGGACCGGCGAGCGGGAGACAACAATGAGCGAGCCGGTCCGGAGGAGCGCAGCGGCGCCCGACAGGGAAACCGGCGGGTCCGCTTGTCGGACCCGCCGGCGCTGCGAGCGAGGACCGGCGAGCGGGAGACAACAATGAGCTG
>Ga0070698_100007523_pt1 | contig 11783 bp, 9 predicted proteins | sample KBSK1502metaG_FD_65477 | JGI IMG/M metagenome (GOLD analysis project Ga0070698, IMG submission 65477) | Corn, switchgrass and miscanthus rhizosphere microbial communities from Kellogg Biological Station, Michigan, USA - KBS K1-50-2 metaG | ecosystem: Host-associated > Plants > Roots >...
CTGATCGAACACGCTGGGGAAACGTACAATGTCCATCTTGTTCTCACCAGCGGTCGTTCGTCGCTCGAACAAAGTCATCTCTGTGAAATCAAATCGAAATTGCGAAGGTCAATTGATTCGCTCGCCGCGGCGAGCTCACCGGTTCGGGGCGCCCTTCCGTCTCGCTCGACTCCGATCGGCTCGATTGTCGACCTTTCCGGTCAAACCGATTTGCTTACCCTAGCCGCGTTGATCGAGAAGGCGCGATTGCTCGTGACCGTTGATTCTGCGCCGCTGCATCTGGCCACGGCTACACGAACGCCGCAAGTCGCCTTGTTTGGCCCAACGAATCCGTTTCATTGGCGACCGCGCAACAGTCCGGCACTGATCTTGCAAGGAACATCTACAGACCCGGTCCGCGAATTTTCCGCCGAACAACCTCGGGTGCCCATGAACCAAATCTCGACGCGAGCGGTGATCGATGCTATGGATGCGCTGCTGTCGATGCCGGCACCGCAAGGCTCATGAGCAAAGCAGAAGCCGAGAAGGTGAAACCTTCATTCGTGGAAACCATTCGGATGATCTGGCGTCCGTACCGGCGGCTCTATGTCTACGTAAAACCTTATCGCTGGCGTTTTGTTCTGGGTCTCGCATTTGGCCTAGTTTTTGGCGCGACCACATCAATGATCCCGTGGATTGTCGCGCAGGTGGCGAATTTTATTTTTCACGGCTCGGGGACGAACGCCCGCGCGCTGTTTACTCATCGGGAGCTACTGACTGTTGGACCGAAAATTAACGCGATCGCACTGAACTGTCTTGCGATCCCCACAGTGATGATTTTGCGTGGTCTGTTCGATTACGGCAACGCTTACTACATGCAATGGGTCAGTAACAAAGTCGTGACGGATGTCCGTAATCAGCTTTTCAGCAAAATGGTGCGGCACTCGATGGATTTCTTCAATCGGATGCGCGCCGGTTTCCTGATGTCGCGCATCAGCAACGACACGCGCAATATGCAGCAGGCCCTCACGACCGTGAGTAGCGACGTCTTTAAGCAACCGATCACGATTGTTGGCGGAATTACGGTTCTTCTGCTGCTCGATTGGCGATTCACTCTCGTGATATTGATTCTTTTCCCGATCTGTTTGTTGCCGATCCAGATTTATGGCAAACGCGCCCGCACGGCGGTGAAGCGGGAACAAAAGGCAATGGGCGGAATGTCGGTGACCATGCAGGAATCGTTCAGCGGCATTCGTGTTATCAAATCATTCGCACGCGAGGCGTATCAGGAAAAACTGTTTCAACGAGCAAGCCAGCAGCAATTCTCCAACGCGATGCGCATGGTCAGATCGACCGAAGCGACCGGACCATTGGTCGAGATCATCGCCTCGCTCGGGGTGGCTCTGGCGCTGGTTTACGTTTACCTCGCGGGCCTGAGTGCCGCGAAGTTTCTGGGCCTGATTCTCGGCTTTTTTATTCTTTACGAACCCGTCAAAAAACTCAGCAAGATTCATCTCATGATGCAGCGTTTTGTCGCCGCGACCACGGAGATCTTCTCGATCCTCGATTCGACGCCAAGCGTGGAGGACGCCCATGACGCCGCCGAAGTGGTTTCGTCAGAAGGTCGGATCGATTTCGAAAACGTTACGTTTCGCTATTCCAGCGGAGTCGACGATGCCGTGCGCGATTTAAATTTGCACATCGAGCCGGGCAAAAGCTACGCCCTGGTCGGCGCGAGTGGCGCGGGCAAAAGCACGATGTTATCGCTGATCCTGCGGCTGTACGATCCAACTACTGGCGCGGTCAAGATCGACAATCGCGATTTGCGCACGCTCACTCAGGAATCGTTGCGCAAGCAGATCGGGCTCGTCACACAGGAGACGTTTTTGTTTCACGACACAATTTTCAAAAATATTCAATTCGGACGTCTCGATGCGACGCCGCAGGAAATTTACGCGGCTGCGCGCACGGCTTACGCGCACGATTTCATCGTCGCGCAGTCCAATGGTTATGAAACCGTCATCGGCGACAAAGGCTGCCTGCTTTCCGGCGGTCAGCAACAACGATTGGCGATCGCGCGAGCGCTTTTAAAAAACGCGCCCATTCTGCTTCTCGATGAGGCCACCTCATCGCTCGACTCCGAATCAGAGAAGCAAATTCAAATGGCCCTGGAAAAACTTTCGGCCGGTCGCACGGTCATCGCCATCGCGCATCGGCTTTCGACCATTTTGTCCGCCGACCAAATCGTGGTCATGGATCGAGGCCGCATCAAGCAAATCGGCACGCACGCAGAGTTACTGGAAAAATCCGGTCATTACCGACGGCTTTACGATTTGCAGTTCAATCAGCCTTCCGAAGAAAGCGCGACCGAAGGCGGTGTGCTCGTTGAGGAATTGGTTTGAAAAATTACAGGCGCTACAAGGCTACAACGTTACTAACGTGATACGAGGCCACCACATCGCTCCTCAATTTAACATTGTAACTTTTGTAACTCTTTTAACCTTCTAAAGACATGCCGCTGAATTTCGATCTGCACACGCATTCGTTCTTTTCGGGTGACGGCGTTTCCAGTCCGGAAGATTTGATCGCTGCCGCGCGCGCGAAAGGTCTGCACGGCATTGCGATTACCGATCATAACACGTGCGACGCGGTCAATTATCTGCTCGAGAAAGGCTTGATGCGACTTGACGGTCAACCAGTCGATAATTTTCTCATCTTGCCCGGAGTCGAAATCACAACCGCCGATGGACACCTTCTCTGCATTGGCGCGGAGCTTCCCTATTTGAAAGGAAAACCGGCGCGCGACGTGTGCGAAATGATCCACCAGCGTGGCGGTCTTGCTATTCCGCCGCATCCCTACGACCTGTTTCGCGCGGGCATCCGTTTTTCGACTTTGGAGACACTGGCGATTGATGCCATTGAGGTTTTCAACGCCGCCACTACCTTGCGCCGCTATAATCGATATGCCTTCAAATATGCGCAGGTGCGCGGCTTACCAATGATCGCGGCCAGCGATGCGCATCATGCCGCCACTGTCGGCACTGCCTACACCATCTTGAACACGGACGATTTTTCCGTGAAGGGCGTTCTCCTCCAGATCATCAAAAGCAACGAACTGAACCAAAAATACCTCACCCCGCGCGACAGCCTCCGCAAGACTTGGAACAACTGGCTGCGATTGCGTAGGCGTAAAAAAATTCCTGAGCTAGCTGCAAAAGACAGCGGTCACAACGGCCGCTAAAAGATCAACGAACCAGGAACCCAAGAAAACAGGAAAGGTGCTGAAATTTGGGACGGGGATGTTTTTCTAATTCTTGTTCCTCGCGTCCTGGTTTCCTGATTAATCTTTTTCTGATGTCTGCTAGTGGTTCCGCCCCAGGGTAAAGGGATTTTCAAGAGGATTTTCTTGGCTCGCTTGTTTCCAGATTCTCTTTCTAACACATTCTGATAATTCCCTGAATTCTGCTCGGAATTCAGTCCGCCTCTGATCTGCCCAAACCTGCGTAATCTGTGTATTCCATCTCCGATTCTTCTTTTCTGCGTTCCTGTTTTCCTGATTAAATTTCATCTGTGACAGCCTACGTGATCGTTGAAATCAACATTGTCGATCCTGTCGGTTACGAGGAATACAAGAAGCAAGCCGCTGCGACCGTTCACAAATATGGCGGCAAATATCTCGTGCGCGGCGGCAAGACAGAAGTGCTCGAAGGCGATTGGAAACCGAAACGCATCGTTGTCCTCGAGTTCGAATCAATGCAGCGCGCCAAAGAATGGCTTAACTGCGAAGAATACCGCCAGCCGCGCAAAATACGTCATCGCACCGCCGAGACCAAGATGATCCTGGTCGAAGGCGTTTAGCAGAGGGACGCCCTGTGCCTGCCAGGCTGTAGCGCCTTGTCACGCCGTCGCTTTAGCGAAGGTGGGCGACGAAAGTCGGTGACGTCCGATAATTTGAGGGGACGAGACGGAGCTGGTCTGTCCCGGTCGCCACGGGAATTCCTCTTCCGTTACTCCGTGGGTGATTCGGGTTCTCACCTCACCAGTGAAAACTCAAAACCGATCTTCGTTGATCTCGATCCAGTAGCCATCGGGATCCTGCAGATAAATCTGTTTCACGCTGTCGGCCCGAAGCCTGACCTGACCGGTTTTGCCCTTGCCGTCCTCGTATCGGATAGCGAGTCGGTTCAGATAGCCTACGAAATCATCCAGCGACGGAACAGCAAAGGCAAAATGCATGTTGCCGGTCTCTGGGGATTCGCTGCCCGCAATAAGATGCAGCTGATTATGTTCCCCGATTTTGAACCAGACGTGTCTGTTATCCTGAAAGGGATCTGGAATAATTTCAGCGTGTATAATGTCACGATAAAACGCAGTGCTCGTCTTCAGATCGGCGACGTACAAGGCAATGTGATTAAAGCGACTCTGCATATGCTTGATGAAACGAAATCTTATCCAGCTGGGCGTGACTCTGTCGAGCCGCCGGATGACCAAGGAGCAGCGGTTTGGAAACCGCCGCTCCCAGTTACTTCTTCAAAAGCAAATCGCTGAGTGCTTTGGGATGCGTCACCGGCGCCTTGCAGGTAAAATTTTCGCAGACGTAGGCGGCCGACCTTCCCTCGACCATCGACATGGCACGAATCGCCTCGTTTTTCTCGCCGAGATATTTCTGGCCTTCCGCTTCGTCGGCAAGAAGCACGATCTTGTTCGGCAAAAAATGCCGATGCACTTCTTTGAACAGCGCTTTTGTTTGCGGCGCCTGCGCTTTTCCGGCAATGACAATTTGCCGCGGCTTGCTTAACGAATAATCCAGCGCCGCGAGCATTTGCGGCATGGCACTGGCGAAATGGGAAAGCGTCGGTGCAAATGCGTCAATCGTTTTTCTGGCGCGCTCCGCCATCTGTCCATCGTCTCGGAATTGCGCCAGTCGCAAAAGATTCAACGCCGCGACTGAACTTGCGGCCGGCTCGGCGCTGTCGTTGTCATCCTTCATCCGCAACGGCACGCCGGAATCTTTTGCCGTGGTGCTGAAATAGCCGCCGTTCTTTTCATCGAAAAACAACCGATCCTGTTTTTCCTGCAATTCGACGGCGAACTTCAGCCATTCGATGTTGAAGGAAGCTTCGTAAAGATCGACAAATCCTTGGATGACAAACGCGTAATCGTCTGCAAAGCCTTCGATATCACTGCGGCCTTCGCGATAATTACGGAACAAAATCTTGCGCGACCTGCCATAAAGATTTGTACATAGAAATTCCGCTGCGAGCGTTCCAGTTTCGAGATAGCGCGGTTCGTCCAAAATTTGTGCGGCGCGCGCATAAGCCGAAATCATGAGGCCATTCCACGCGGCGATGATCTTATCGTCGAGATGCGGGCGTGGTCGCTTGCTTCGGATTGACAATAGCCGGTCGCGACTGCGCGCGAGTAGTTCTCGAACTTCGTCTTCCGTTTTTTTAAAGCGATGCGCGGTCTCTCCAATCGTGTGGCGCTTGATCAAAATATTCTTCCCGCGAAATTCACCTTGCGGATCGCTGCCTTCCGGTGCGTTGCCATGCGATTGAACCCCATAATGGGACTTGAACAACTCCGCGTCAGATCCAAGTGCGTCGTCGATTTGTTTTTCGGTCCAAATGTAGAATGCGCCTTCCGCGGTCTTCTGTAGCGGCGCTCTGTGAACGTCGCTCGATTCTTCTGCATGCTGGTCGTCGGATTCGTTACTGCGACGGTCATAGACCGCCGTTACAGGAACAGAACTATCGGCATCTTCCGCTGAAAAGAAGCCACCTCCTTTCGACGTCATGTCGCGCGAAACGTAATCGAGAATATCTCGGGCGACCGATGCATATTGTCGATCCTGCGTGATTTGGAACGCGTCCAGATACGCGACCGCGAGCTGCGCCTGATCGTAGAGCATCTTCTCGAAGTGCGGCACGTGCCAGTAACGATCGACCGAGTAGCGATGAAACCCCCCGCCCAGATGATCGTGCATCCCACCGGCGGCCATTTTACGCAGCGTAAACAAATCCATCTCGAGCGCATGCTTTGCTTGTGGCGCAACTTTCGAAGTTGCGCTCTGTTGGGTTCGCAAGTTAGAAACTTGCGCCACATGGCGCGCGTAAAATCTGGTCAGAAAATTCAGGGTCACAGGTCGCGGAAACTTTGGAGCGGTACCGAAGCCGCCATCACGTGAATCGAAGCTGCGGGACAACTGATCGTATGCCGCTTCTAAAGTATCGATGTCGAGCTTGCCCGCCACGGTAGGTTGCGTTGCTTGCGATTCGCGCAGCGCCGCTATGATCTTCGAACTTTGATCGACAATTTTTTCGTGATCTTGTTTCCACGCCTCCGCGATTCGTTGGAGAACCTTTTTGAACGCGGGTTGGCCGTATCGGTCTTCGGGCGGAAAATACGTGCCACCGACGAACGGTTTGAGCTCGGGCGTAAGCCAGACGCTCATGGGCCACCCGCCCCCACCGGTTGTTGCTTGCACGAAGGTCATGTAAACGCGATCCACGTCCGGTCGTTCTTCTCGATCGACTTTGATGTTCACGAACTCCCGGTTCATGATCGCGGCTGTCTCTTTGTCTTCAAACGACTCGTGCGCCATCACGTGGCACCAGTGGCAAGTCGAGTAACCGATCGAGAGAAAAATTGGTTTGTTTTCGCGGCGCGCTTTCGAAAAAGCTTCTTCCCCCCACGGATACCAATCGACTGGATTATGCGCGTGCTGGAGAAGATACGGTGACTTCTCCCTGGCGAGCCTGTTGATGTGCTCTGACCCTGCAGGCGTGGGTTCAGCAACGGTATTAGTCGATGTCACTAACCACGTTAGCGCGAGAATTCCAAAGCGAAAATAACTTGTCATCGGCCACCGGGCCCGAAGTTGCGCGCTTCAATTCGCAGCGCGACTTCACATCACCATTCTTGTCATTCCGAGCGAAGTCGAGGAATCTCTTACTGTTTCTTGCGGAATGTAGCGACAGCGTTCTCGTAAGAGTGAGAGATGTCTCGACTCCGCTCGACATGACAGGAAATGGACGCTGCACATCTGGCTTTTCTTTTTTTGGCGGTCGGTCTCATCGCTTTTCTCTATTCGTCGGTCGGCCACGCCGGTGCATCTGGTTACATCGCGACCATGACGTTGTTTGGACTTGCACCCGTGATCATTCGCCCGACTGCGCTGGTGCTGAACATTCTGGTCGCTAGCATCGCCACCTTCCAATTTTGGCGCGCTGGGCATTTTTCATGGAAATTGTTCTGGCCGTTCGCACTGCTCTCGATTCCAGCCGCTTATTTTGGCGGCCATTTACAACCGTCGGCTTCAGTCCTAAGAATCTTGATCGGGTTGGTGCTGCTTTTTTCGGCCGCGCGTTTGGTTTTTCGCCGTAGCGATCCACCGAAACTTGGCACTCCGTCCCAACCTATGGCGATCAGTGTTGGGGCTGGCCTCGGATTTCTTTCCGGACTGACAGGTACTGGCGGCGGAATTTTTCTAACGCCGCTTCTATTATTTTGCGAGTGGGCCCACATTCGACAGGCCGCCGCAGTTTCGGCGCTGTTCATTCTGGTAAATTCGATCGCTGGACTGGTCGGCTATTTCACGGCAGTGCATTCCATCCCGTCGCTTGGACTTTTACTTGCAGCCGCTGCGATTATTGGCGGCACGCTCGGCTCGCATCTCGGTAGTCGACGTTTCCCCCCTCGCGCAATTTCGATTCTATTGGCAATCGTTCTCACGATTGCCGGCGCCAAGTTAATCTTTACGAGATGACAGTTCCAGCTTTGGTGCGGTCTCCGGCGACCACACGTTCGTTTTGTAATCCGACGCGACAATTCGGTCGGCATGTGCGCGCATGAGGCGGCAGAGCGCGGCGACATCCAAGCCATGATGCTGCGGGGCGAAGATCGACAGGTTCTTTTCCGCGAGTCGAAACAAACGCACAGCCGGCTGCAAACGTCGGCTGTGTTTCGGATGCGACGGGTACTCGAAATTTTTTTGCAGATGGACGAAGGCACCGGCCGCTTGAATTAAGCCTTTGAAAAAATCATCATCATTGGTGTCGCTGTGCAGCCAGAGCTGCTCCAGAACATCATGCGCTTCGTAATAACGTTGCTCATTCCAGCACTGAAAATACGCGCGGTAGTATGGATGATTGGGGATGTCGATCCTCGTTGGGTCGACGTCTTCGCCACCCACTTCGCGCACGAATTGCGAAATCCTCTCGCCTTTGTTCATGTAGGGTTTAATTTGGTCTCGGCTCAGATGATGGGCAAACCTCGAGGCCTCGTTATTGCGGAGGACAGCCCCGGAAGTTTTGGGGGCGGCGAAGAAAAATGACGGCCATCACCCTGGCGGCCCTGGCGGTCGCAATCTTTGTCCTCATTTTTTTGTCTGCGCTTTTTTCCGGATTGGAAACCGCTCTCTTTTCACTCAAGCCGCATCAATTGCGCCGCTTGGAAGCAAACCATCCGGCGCTCACAAAGTTCATCGAAATCTTTCGCGCTAATCCGCGCCGGGTTCTAAACGTGCTGCTGCTGGGCGACAGTGCGGTTAAAGTTCCTTTGGTTTTGCTCTGCCTGTTTCTGCTCTGGCGCGGCCCATTCCCCACGCCTCCTCCATTATGGCCTGCCGCTATCGTCATCTTCTTAGTCGTGGTCGTGCCCTGCGACTTGATTCCGAAAGTCCTCGCGCTGTCCGCGCCGTATCGATTGTCCGCCATCGGCGCATTTACTTTGCAGGCGTCGATCCCGCTGCTCGACCGCGTCGGGCGCGTGCTGGAAAACGCGAGCACGTTCGTTGCCGATTTCGTCACGCCGGTGCGTCTGCGGACCCGCGCGCGCTTGAGCGACGCGGAGCTAGAGACGCTTGTCGAGATCGGCGAGGAAGAGGGCGCGCTGGGCGAGAGTGAAGGTGAAATGATCCAGGAAATCATCAAGCTCGGCGATAAAACGGCCAAGGATTGTATGACGCCTCGGGTGGATACATTCGCGCTGCCGGAAGATTTAACGAATGACGAAGCGATTGCGCGGTTGAAAGAACGGCGACACCGACGTGTTCCGGTCTATGCGGAGACCCCGGACAACATCGTGGGCATCATCGACGTGAAAATGTTTCTGCTCGATCCATCGGAACATTACACGGAAACATTGCTGGCGCCCTCGTTTGTGCCGGAGACGATGCGCGCCCTGGATCTGCTGAAGCTGTTCCTCACCCACGCACAAGGGCTGGCCATTGTGGTGGATGAATTTGGCGGCACCGAAGGCATTATCACTACCTCGGACATCGTGGAGGAAATTCTGAGCGACGCTGCGCCGCGCGGAGATGTCGATCTTTACATCGAGCCGCTTGAGAGTGGAAAGTTCCTCGTCAGCGGCAATGCGCGCCTCGACGACCTGAGCGAACATCTCGGTTTCGAAATCGAGGCGGAGGGAATTGACACTATTGGCGGCTTCGTTTTCAACCGTCTCGGATATTTACCGCCTTCGGGCACGCAACTCGAGATTCCGCGGCTTGCGATTACAGTCCGGCGCGCAGGAAGAAAACGAATCGAAGAGATTTTTCTGGAGAAAACGACCGCGAGCGGCGGCGGCGATGAAGCCTTGGAAGACGGCAGCGTTGCAACATGACGATAACCTTCATCATTCTTTGCTGGGTTATTTCGTTTTTCTTCAACGGGATCGAAAGCGGACTGTTGTCTATTGATCCAGTGCGACTGCGCCAAAACGTCAAACGCCGTGTCCCGGCGGCTTTGCGTTTAGATCGATTGCTAAAAAAACCCGAGCGGCTGCTTGTGACCGTGCTGCTCTTTACGAACGGCGCCGACATCGTCGGTCTGCTGCTGCTAACGCGTCAATTGGCGCGAGCATTCGGTTATGCCGGATTTTTCTTCGCATTTGTAATCGCTCTTCCCATTTATCTGCTCGTGCTGAGCGTATTGCCGAAATCGCTCTTTCGAAGATTTCCCTTCCGCGCCCTAGCCAGGCTGGCCGGCGCGCTCGAGTTCATCACGCTGTTACTTTGGCCTGTCCTCGAACTCGGATCACGCCTGGGTCGCCTTCTCCTGCCGCGGCGCGCCGAACACGTTCGACTTTTTACCGCGGGCGAAGAGTTGAAGCAAATTACGACGCAGAGCGAGCGCGAAGGCTCCCTCACGGCCACCGAGCGCGCCATGATTCACAACGTCGTCGATTTCCGCGGCGTGAAAGTGCGCGATGTCATGGTTCCGTTGTCGAAAGTTGTCGCAGTGCAACCGCACACTTCAATTGAGGAAGCTGTCGCGCTGAGCGCCTCCGCTAAAGTCGATCGTCTGCCGGTCATTACCGCAAAAGGTGAACCGACCGGATTGATCAACGTTTTCGACATCCTCCTGGAGAAAAACGGAGCGAAACCGCTCAGCCATTACACGCGCCGGATCGTCGTGACGGAGGAGGAGGAGCCCGCGTATCGAATCGTACAACGGCTGCGCGCTGCCCGGCTCGGGTTAGCCGTCGTGTTGGATCAACGACGAGACTTGCGCGGCGTCGTCACGATCGAGGACTTAATCCGGCGTCTCGTCTCCTTCACCGAAGCGCGAGATTAATCAACTTGAAACGGCAGCGTCTCTCCGCCCAAAATTCGAGCGGTCCAGACGAGCACAAGATGCGAAAAGGCTTGGGGAAAATTCCCAAGCTGTCGTTTCGCACGCGGATCGTATTCTTCGGAGAGAAGACCGAGGTCGTTTCGCAGGGCGAGCAAGCGTTCGAATAATTCACGCGCTTCCTTTTTCCGCCCGAGCATATGCCAACAAAGGGCCAGCCAAAAAGAACAAGGAAGAAAAACGCCTTCCCCGCCCGGCAATCCATCAACCTTTTCTTCCTGTGGGCGATAGCGCAACACAAGACCGTCCTGCATAAGCTCACGTTCAATCGCCTCAATTGTGCCGCGCACCCGTTCGTCAGTAATTGGAAGAAATCCGGTGAGCGGCATCATAAGGAGGCTCGCGTCCATCGCATCTGACCCGACGTACTGCGTAAATGCTTTCTTCTCGACGTTGTATCCGTGCTCGCAAACTTCCGCGTGAATCTGATCGCGAATTTGTTGCCAGCGCTCGAGGTGTTCATCCGCCGCGCAGCCACATTCCTCAACAAGTTTAACGGCGCGATTGAACGCCACCCACGCCATCATTTTTGAATGGGTAAAATGCTTTCGTCCGCCGCGCACTTCCCACATTCCTTCGTCCGGTTTCTGCCAGTTTGATTCCAGGAATTTCATCAACTGGACCATCAAAGCCCAATCCGCCTCTTCCATTTTAATTCCCGCGAGATCGGCCTGCCACATTCCCGCCAATATTTCGCCATAGACATCCAACTGAAATTGGTTTGATGCGGCGTTGCCAATTCGGACCGGCTTCGAGTCTTCGTAGCCCGACAGCCATGGGATTTCGTACTCGTCAAGCCGGCGTTCGCCTCGGACGCCATAGATTGCCTGCATTTGCGCCGGGCTGCCGGCGATGGCGCGCAGAAGCCATTCACGCCACGATTTTGCTTCCTCGCGATAGCCAGCGTCTACTAGCGTGAGCAAGGTAAGTGCGGCATCCCTCAGCCAGCAGTAGCGATAATCCCAGTTGCGTACGCCTCCTATTTTCTCCGGCAACGAGGTCGTGAGCGCAGCGGCCAGACCGCCGGTCGGCGCGTAGGTTAACCCCTTAAGGGTGATGAGCGAGCGCACAATTGCGTCGCGCCATTCTCCTTTGATTTCGCATTGTCCCGACCATTTTCGCCAATATTTCTCTGTGTCGCGCAGTGCGTGCTCAGCATTGACTTTTCTC
>Ga0070698_100007524_pt1 | contig 11782 bp, 10 predicted proteins | sample KBSK1502metaG_FD_65477 | JGI IMG/M metagenome (GOLD analysis project Ga0070698, IMG submission 65477) | Corn, switchgrass and miscanthus rhizosphere microbial communities from Kellogg Biological Station, Michigan, USA - KBS K1-50-2 metaG | ecosystem: Host-associated > Plants > Roots >...
ACGATCGCCACGATCGGGATCAGGAACCCGAACTGGAACTTCACCAGCATGGCCAGCACCGCGCCGGCGGCCGCCGCCTCGGTCCAGCCACGAGCCAGGGCGTAAAGGCTGGCGAGGAGGACCAGCGTGCCGACCGAGTCGACCTGGCCCCAGACCGCGGAGTCGAAGATTGTGCCGGGGTTGAAGAGGTAGATGACGGCCGCCACCACGCCCAGCCGCTCTCCGCTCCACGACCCCAGCCACCCGTTGCCGAAGCGACGTGCGTAAGCGAAGAGGAGCCAGGCGACGCCGGCGTCGGCGAGGATCCCCGGGACCTTCACCAGGCCGGGCGTGATCGACACCCCGACGAGCGGGCGGAACAGCTCGCCGACGGCCCCCAGGAGCCACAGGACGTACATGTAGCCCGGTGGGTAGTCGGCCAGGTAGCCAGGCTGGTAGAACTGGCCAGGCCCGGCGGTCGCCAGCCGATGAGCCCAGAGCGCAAAGTCGCCGACATCCACCCGGAAGCCGCTGAACGGCAGGTAGATCCCCCCGATGACAGCGCGCAGCAGGACGCCAAGGGCGATCAGGACAAGGACCAGGGTCGCGGGATCGAGCGGCGGTCCGCGGTCGATTGGCCTCGCGCCCCGCTCCCTGACGGAGTCGCGGGTCATCGGTGGCGGCACCTCGCTATCGGCGCCTGGGTGAGTCGTACGCCAACTTGCGGCGGAGTATACATCCGGGTTTCGGACGCCCCCGGACCGCCGCCGGTTGCGTTAGGGTACCGCCCGTGACCGATGCCCAGCCCCCGACTCGACCCCGTCTGACGTTCTTCTTCCCGGCGTACAACGAGGAGGAGAACATCGCCCGGACCGTCGAGCTCGCGCTCTCGCAGATCGGTCCCCTGGTCCCGTCGATCGAGGTGCTGGCGATCGATGACGGCTCCACCGACCGGACTCCGCAGCTCGCGGACGAGCTGGCCGCGGCCGACCCGCGGGTGCGGGTGCACCACCAGCTGAACCGCGGCTATGGCGGCGCTATCAAGGCCGGCTTCGCCGAGGCCCGCGGGGAGCTGATCTGCTTTTCAGATGGCGACCTGCAGTTCGACCTGCGTGAGATGGGTCGCCTGCTCGATCGCCTCGCCGACGCCAGCAAGACGGTCGACGCGGTGATCGGCTACCGGATCAAGCGCCGGGACCCGTTCCATCGGATCTTCATCGCCAAGACCTACAACGCCATCGTCTCCGTGGCCTTCGGGCTGCGCGTGCGCGACATCGACTGCGCCATGAAGCTCTTCCGGCGCACAGTGTTCGATGGGCTGCGCCTGGACGCGGAGGGCCCGTTCCTGTCAGCCGAGCTGCTCATCAAGCTGCGGGCCCGCGGGGTCCGGAGCGCCCAGGTTGGGGTGAACCATTTCCCGCGGGCGGCAGGTACGAACACCGGGGCCAGCTTCGGGAAGATCCTGCGCACCTTCCGCGACCTCGCGAAGCTGCGCTGGGACCTGTGGACGAAGCGTGACGAGGTCCTGGGCCCTCGCAGCTAAGCGCGGGCCGGAGCCGCGGCTCAGCCGCCGAGCTCCTCCCCCGGGGGACCCTTCTCCCCACCCTCCAGGTCGACGTCGAGGGAGTTGACGAACTCCCGGAAGATGGCGAGCTTCTCGTCCGGCTCATCTCCAGGCCCGGGGCGGTCCGGCTCGACGCCGGCCTCGTCGAGGACCCGCTCGTCGACGTAGATCGTCGACCCGGTGCGCACCGCGGTCGCGATCGCGTCGCTCGTGCGCGAGTCGATCTCCGCCTCGCCGCCGTCGGCGGTCTCGAGGTAGAGCCGAGCGTGGAAGGTGCCGTCGGTGACGTGGGTGACGACCACGCGGCTGATGCTCGAATTGAGGGCGGCAACGATGCTGACCAGCAGGTCGTGCGTGAGCGGGCGCTCCGCGTTGAGGCCCTGCAGTCGCATGGCAATCGCGTTGGCCTCCGAAGGACCGATCCAGATCGGCAGGTACCGCTCCCGGTCGGACTCCTTCAGGATGACCACGTGCTGGCTCGAGAGCATGTGCACGCGCACGCTCTCGACGACCATCTCGATCAGCCTCACCGGCCGATTCTAGATGTTGCTACTCGAGGACGACGCGGACGATCCGTGTCGGGGTCAGCAGGTAGGCGACCGGCGGTCCGTCGGCCGCCGAGGCGACGCTGAGCGCCAGGACATGGTCCAGCAGGCCAGCCTGCGGACCAGTCGGCGGGGCGAGCCATTGCCGCAGGAAGGAGCCGTCGGCGCGCTGGTAGGAGACGATCCTGGCGTTGGCCGCGTCGTAGACGTAGAAGGTCTCCCGGTCGCCAACGGTGGCCCCGTCCAGCAGCCGGTAGTCGAGGTCCGGGCGCACGGCGCCATCGGGAGGGGCGTCGAGCGAGTACTCCTCCTGGGAGAGCGGCGTCCCGAAGTTGACACGGGTCGCCGTGTGCGGCTGCAGCAGCCAGAGGTTGGCGTCCACGAAGATGTCCGTGGCCGCAGCCGCGGGAAGATCGGGCGGCTCGACGAGGTATGGCTCCGGCGGGTCAGGGTAGCGGACCGGGATGACGTCGCCCGGCGCCCACTTCACGACGTCGCCGCTGCCGGCATCGACCAGGTAGAGGTTGAAGATCTCCAGCGGGGGCCGATGCTGAAGCGCGGTCAGCAACCGGCTGTCGGCGGCGATGGCGCCGAGCCCCTGCAGCCCCAGCGGATGCGGGACCTGCTCGACGAGATCGAAGCGCCACGCCTGCCGGGCTCGGTCGATGAGCACCACGTCGGTTGCCGCGGTGGCGATCATCCACGGAGCGCCAGCGGTGAGCCCGCCCAGGTCCTGTCCGGCCCGATAGACGACGGCCGCCTCGCCGGTCGCGGGATCGACGCGGACGACTCGCCCGCGCCCTTCCTCGGCGACCCAGAGCGACCCGTCCGAGGCGGTCACCATGTCGATCGGGTCGAAGCCGATGAAGCCGCTGGCCAGGTCGGCAACGGTCGTGCTCTCGACGAGGCGGCCGACGGCGAAGATGGAGTCGAGGCCGCGCTCGATGCGGCTCCGCATTGGATCCAGGGAGTCCGGAGACACGCCTGCCTTCTTGGCGCGATCGACGGCGGCCAGCGAATCGGTCAGGAGGCCGGCGGCACGGGCAGGGTCGCGGTCGATGAGGTCCCGTCCGTCGACCCGCTCCTCGACGGTCGAGAGCAGGTCGATCGCTTCCGCGATCGCGGCTCGCGCCACCGAGGCCCGCAGGATGGCTTCGGTGGGGCGCACGTTCGGGAGGCCGGCCACGCTCGCGCCGATCGCCAGGAGGCCTGCCACCGCGCCGATCCCGGCCAGCCCGCGTCGCCGCCTACGGCCCTCCTCCCGCAGCGCTGTGCGCGGGATGCTGGTCGGGTAGTGCGCCCGCCGGCGCGGGACGAAGGCGAGCGCCATGTTCACGCCGACCAGCAGCCCACGGGCCAACGCGCGCTGGCCCGCGTCGATGGCGTCGCCGCAGGCATGCAGGAAGTGCCCGATCGCGTCGGCCAGTGGCACCGGGCTGCGATCCGGCAGTCCGGCGAGCTCCTCGTGAGGGTGGACCGGCTCGAGCTGGTGCGTGGCCGCCGTGGCGGGCAGCTCGATCAGCTCGATGGCCAGCAGGCCGTCCGAGCCGACGCCACCCCGAATCCGGAAGAGCTGGTGGAGGTGCTCGACCGCCGCCGTGGGTCGCAGCGAGCCGAGTGCGCGCTGGATCTCGTCCACCCCGACCAGCTGCGCCACGTTCCGCGAGAGGAGCGCCACGCGGTCGCCGGCGGCCAGCTCCCCCTCCCAGGTGTACGGCTGGATCTCGAGCGCCTCCCCCAGCGACTCGGCGACGCGCCGCTCCCGTAGCCTCGGGTCCTCCTCCTCCACGGACGGCGGAGGAGGAAGCTCGAACATCCGCTCCCCCCTGACGATCACCGCGGCAGCAGGACCGAGCTTGGCCACGTGCCCCTCGCGGCCGCGCACGACCAGGGCGACGATGCTCACGCCCCCTCGGCGCGTCAGGCCCAGCCGGGATCGCTGGTGGTAGAGGAGCCGATTCGCGCCGGAGAGCGCCTTGCTCATCGCGCCGGTGGCCCCCGCCGAAAGGTCGTAGTAGTAGTCGCGCTCGATCGCCTCGAGCGCCTCGGCCGCTGCCCGGCCAAGGGCAGGGTCGTCACCGGTCACCTGGGCCAGGAGGAAGAGGCTCCCCTTGGTGCGGACCTCCGCGCCCATCGTCGGCTGGCGGAAGCGAACCAGGTCAAGTGCGCCGGGGACGCGCTCCTCGCCGGCCAACAGGCCGATACGGGTGGCCAGGCGGTTGCTCATCGGAATCAGAGCGGGCTCGAGCGAAGGACGGCGACGGGCCGATTATAGGGAGCGGCCACTCCCCGAACGAGCCACCGATACGGTGACGCGGGTCAGGACGATCGTCGCCCCGGGGCGCCCGTCCATGCGTCGATTGGCGGCCTCCATGAGCGCCTCCGCGCGGAGGCCGAGCTCCTGCGCCAGGATCGGCTCGGAGGCCTCGACCTGTGCCGTGCCGGCCCGCACGCCGATCAGCCGCGAGCTCATCTCGCCGCGCTCCAGGCCTGCCGCGGAGACAGCCTCCTGCCAGGCGAGGCGGGCCTGGGCCAGCGCGATCTGCTCGGCGGCACCGGGTCCCATGCAGGCGAGGAGCGCCCGCTGGACGGCGCTCGCGGCCTCTTCCGTGCGGCTCATGCCACGCGCGGCGTCTGCGAGAGGCGACCCTCCCCGACCTGCCAGATCGTCACCCCGCGGCGGCCCGCGGGGAGCGATGCGAGGTCGGCCATCGTGACCAGGACCTGGCCGCGCTCCAGCAGCAGCGCCAGCGAGCGGTCCGAGCGATCCGGGTCCAGCTCCGAGAAGACGTCATCCAGCAGGACGATCGGGGTCGGGGCGCCATCGGCCCCAAGAAGATCAGTCTCCGCCAGCTTGAGGGCCAGGATGATCGTCCTCTGCTGGCCCCGGCTGGCGTGCGTCGCGACCTCTCGACCGGCGAGCTCGACCCGCAGGTCGTCCCGATGCGGCCCGACCAGCGAGACGCCGTTCCAGAGCTCCTTCTCGCGAACGTCGAGGATCCGGCGCCGGTAGGCCCTCTCGAGCTGCTCGAGGGCGGGCGCCGGCTCGCTCCTGGCCGGCCGTTCCGGCCAGGCTTCCTTCAGCGTATCCACGTACTCGAGGCGAACCCGCTCGCCGAGCTCGTCGACCGGGGCCACCGCGTCGTGCAGCGCCGGGATCCGCTCAGCCAGCTCAGCGACGAGGGTCAGGCGGGCGGCCATGACGCGCGCCGCCACCAGGGCGAGCTGCTCGTCCCAGAAGGCGAGGTTGTCCGGTGTGGACTCCTCGCGCCGGATCGCGCGCAGGAGCGCATTGCGCTGCGCGAGGATCCGCGCCAGCTCGGCCAGGTCCCGAGCTGCGGACCGATGGCGCTGGGCCAGGATCGCGTCCATGAAGCGACGCCGCTCCGACGGGGCACCCACCAGGAGGAGCATCTCCTCCGGCCGGAAGAGCACGACTCGCACGGTGTCGCCGATCGAGGTGGCGCGCCGCGGCAGGCCGTTGACGGTCACCCGCTTGCGGATCTCGGGTGGTGCGTCCTCGGCCGGCACCACCAGCTCCACTCGGGCGGCGTTGCCCGCCGGATCGGAAAGGTCGAGCCGGACCCGAGCGAACGGCCTCGAGTGCCGGACCAGCTCCGCGTCCGCCCCCGCGCGATGCGATCGACCCGTGACCGCGACGAAGACAGCCTCCAGCAGATTCGTCTTGCCGGCGCCGTTCGGGCCGGCCACGATCGTCAGCCCGGGCTCAGGATGCAGCTCGGCGCTGGCGTAGCTTCGGAAGTCCTCCAGGACGAGTCGGGTCAGGCGCACCGCGCCGCGCTCCCTACGACGCGGTCCGGACCGGCATGATCACGTGAACGTAGTCGTCCTTGCCGACGCCGCGGATCACCCCGGGGGCGAGCGGCCCGGAAAGCTCCAGGGCCGCCTGCTCGGCGCCCAGGTTGCTCAGCACGTCGATCAGGTAGCGCGCGTTGAAGGCGATGCTGGTCGGCTGGCCCTCGACGGTTGCCTCCAGCGCATCGGCCGCGTCGCCAACGTCCGCCGCGTGGGCGGTGATCGAGACGCCCTCCGAGGCCTCCCCGCCGATCTCGATCTTCACGATGTTGGCGCTGTCACGCGCAAAGATGCTCGCCCGCCGGGCTCCCGCCAGGAACTCCTCGCGATCGAGGACGGCGCGGCTGGTATGGCTCGTCGGGATCACGGGCTCGTAGTTCGGGAATTGCCCCTCGATCAGCCGGCTGACCAGGTCGATCCCGTTCACGTGGAAGAGGACCTGGCTCTTGTTCGGGGTGACGGTGATCTCGATCGCATCCTCGGCGTCGGGCATGATCCGCATCAGCTCGGCGTACGAGCGGGCGGGCACCACGATGACGATCTCCGGAGTGACCTGCTTGGCGAGGGTCAGGCTGCGCACCGCGATCCGGTAGTTGTCCGCGGCGGCCAGCGTCATTCGGTCGCCTGCCAGGCGTGTCAGCACGCCGGTCAGGATCGGCCGGCTCTCGTCGCTGGCGGCGGCGAAGACGACCTCGCCCAGGGCTTCGCGCAGCGCCCTCGAATCGGCGCTGGTGATCGGCGTGTCGCCGATGGCGGCGACAACCGGGAACTCGTCCGCCTCGATCCCCTTGATCGAGGAGCGGCTCCCGCCGCAGGTGACCTTCAGGGTCCGGTCCTTCGCCGAGAACTGCAGATCGATGCGCTGGTTCGGGAGCGATGAGACGAGCTCGGTCAGCAGCTTGGCCGGCACGGTGATCTCGCCCTCATCGGTCACCTTGCCGGGGACCCAGCAGTTGATGCCGATCTCCAGGTTGGTCGCCGTCAGCTTGAGGCCGGCGTTCTCGGTCTTGAGCAGGACGTTGGCAAGCACCGGGAGGGTCGCCCTGCTGCTGACGGCTCGGCCCACCACCCCCAGGCCGCGCGCCAGGTTCTCCTGCATCACCGATACATTCATGCCGACCTCACCCTTGACGACCATTGGGGTTCTCCACTGGCCTGTACGTCACTCTATGAAACCAAGAGAAGAATACTCATCCGTCGCCGTCTCCCGTAGGGGTGTGGACGGTGTGGACAGCCACGCTCGTCCGTGCTCGCCTCCCCTGCCGATAACCGCCCTGCTCGCGGTGGGAATCCGCGCCCGATGCGACCCCTCGCTGTGGATCGCTCGGGCCCCCTGGTCGATAACCCCTTCCGTCTGCAGCCGGCGACCCGGCTCCCTCGTCCACACCGAGCGATAGTTCTCCACCGTTCCGGGTGGCTTCTCCACGACCGGATCGGCGGGGATCACTCGGAGTAGATCATCTCCCGCACCGCGCTCACCTCGCGGCGCATCTCGTCGTTCTCTGCCAGCTCCCGCGCGATCTTGTCGTAGGCGTGCAGGACGGTCGAGTGGTCGCGCCCGCCAAGCTCGGCGCCGATCCGCAGTAGCGAGATGTCGGTCTCCTCGCGGATCAGGTACATGGCGATCTGGCGCGGCACGACGATCGCCTTGTCACGCTTGCTCGACCGCAGCTGGTCCAGGTTGACGCCGTAGTAGTCGGCCACCGCGCGCACGATGCGCTGAGGCGTGATCGAGCGCTTCTTGGGGTTGTACATGACGTTCGACAGGACCGCGCTGGCCAGCTCGTTGTTGATTGGCATGCCGGACATCGACGCGTAGGCGACGACCCGGTTCAGCGCGCCCTCCAGTTCGCGGACGTTGCTCACCACCTTGCGCGCGATGAACTCGATCACCTCGGCGGGGATCAGGTTGAGCTGGTCCTCCGCCTTGCTGCGCAGGATGGCGATGCGGGTCTCGAGGTCCGGCGGGGTGAGGTCGGCGATGAGGCCCCACTCGAACCGAGAGCGGAGGCGCTCCTCGAGGGTGGTGATCGCCTTGGGCGGCCGGTCGCTGGAGAGGACGATCTGCTTCCCCGCCTCGTGGATCGTGTTGAACGTGTGGAAGAACTCTTCCTGGGTGCGCTCGCGCTCGGCGATGAACTGGATGTCGTCGATCAGCAGCACGTCGATGCGGCGATATCGGTTCCGGAAGTCCTCCATCCGCTGCTCGCGGATCGAGTTGATGAAGTCGTTGGTGAACTTCTCGCTGGTGGCGTACAGGATCCGTTTGCGGGGGAACTTGACCGAGACGGCGTTGCCGATGGCGTGCATCAGGTGCGTCTTGCCCAGCCCCACGCCGCCGTAGAGGAAGAGCGGGTTGTAGGCGTGCCCTGGCCGCTCCGCCACCGAGAGGGCGGCGGCGTGCGCGAGGCGGTTGGCGCTGCCGACGATGAAGTTGCTGAAGGCGTAGCGCCCGTTGAGATTGACCGTGTTGCCGCCCGCTGATGCCGGGGGCAGCGGGAGCGCTTCGTCATCGGACTGGGCCGGGACCGGGCCGGGGGCGTCGGCCACCACGAACTCGACCTGGACCGACCCGCCCACCACCCGCGCCAGGGTCTGGCTGATCAGGGTTCGGTATCGGTTGTCGAGCCAGTCACGGGCAAACCCGTTCGGAGCGGCGATGCGATAGCGGTTCTCGTCGAGGTCGACGAGGGACGTGTCCTTCAGCCAGGTCTCGAAGTTGGCGGGCGAGAGGGACACCTGCAGCTCGCCCAGGACGGCACGCCATACCTGCTTCGCATCCATCGATAGCCAACTCCCAACCGATTCTGCCGCGGCGTTCCGGCACCTGTCGAGGACCTCCCTCGGGGCGCACGGGACCCGGTCAGATGGGCGTCGGGCCTCGGGGGTCGCGGTAGTGTAGCAGCACCCTTTCGGGACCGGCAATGGATTCCTTCAAGTTGACGGCAAGGGGGCCCGGCCGGGGCAGAACCCCTCCCAGACCGGGACCTGAGAGGTTTGACACTCCCCGCGACGCGTCGCTAGAATCGCCGGGCAGAGCGAGACGGGCCGCAGCACAGGGCCATCGCGTGAGGCTGGCGAAGACGCCAGCCGTTCGTGTGTTATCGGACCCAAATCGCCGCCGCTGAACGAGGACAGGCACGCACTCATGAAGAGGACCTACCAGCCCAAGAAGCGCGCCCGGAAGCGGGAACACGGCTTCCGCGCTCGCATGGCTTCAAAGGGCGGTCGCCGCGTGCTTGCCCGTCGTCGGGCGAAGGGACGGGAGAAGCTCAGCGCCTGACGGCGACGAGGAGCCGATGTGCCGCCCCTTGAGATGCTTCGGCGCAAGGCGGACTTCGACCTGATCAGTCGCCGCGGGACGGTTCGCTCCAGTCGGCTCTTGGTCCTGCGATCGATGCGGACCACGGGATCGATCACGAGGATCGGGCTGAGCACCCCGCGGACGCTCGGTGGCGCGGTCCAGCGCAATCGGGTGAGGCGTCGGCTGCGTGATCTGGTCCGCGAGCAGCTGATCGGCATGGATGGGGGCCTGGACCTGCTCTTGATCGCACGATCGGAGGCGGGTCGGGCCAGTTACTCGGAGCTGCGAGAGGCATTGCGATCGCTCCTGGAGCGATCGGGAATCGGTGGATGAGAAAGATCGGGCTCGGACTGATCATCGCGTACCAGCGGATCTTCGCCTGGCTGCCGCCGAGCTGTCGCTATACGCCGAGCTGCTCGCAGTACACCTACCAGGCCATCGAGCGCTATGGCCTGCTGCGCGGGTCGTGGATGGGCGCGCGCCGCATCGGTCGCTGCCATCCGATGCACCCGGGCGGCTATGACCCGGTCCGCTAGAGAGAGCACCAGACCTTGACACCCGTACTCGCCGCCGGCTTCCTCGGGATCGAGCACTTCACGCCCCCCTGGGATGTCTTCTTCCTGCCGCTCTTCAACCTGCTGATCGCGTCGTACCGGGTCATCTTCAGCGACTTCGCGCTCGCGATCATCGTCTTCACGGTCGTCATCAGGACCCTGCTCGCCCCCCTCTTCGTGCGACAGATCCAGTCGCAGAAGGAGATGCAGCGGATGGCCCCGCTCATCCGCGAGGTGAACCGCAAGCACAAGGGAAACCGGACCAAGATCGCCGAGGAGACCCAGGCGCTCTACAAGGAGCACGGCGTCAACCCGGCTGCGGGCTGTCTGCCGGTGGTGCTCCAGCTGCCGCTCCTGTTCGCCCTGTACCAGGCCCTTATCCGCGCATCAAACGTCGTCACCCTGTCGGTCAAGGACGCCGCGTCGGACACGTTCACCCAGCTGCAGGCAGCGCTGCCGGGGATCAGCAAGATCGGCGACATCAAGGACGCCGCGGGGGTGGTCACACAGCACCAGTACGCGGCGCCGGTGGCCGGCGCCTGCAACCTGCCGCAGTTCGATATCCCGAATTTCACCCATTTCCTGCCCCTGAACTGCCAGCTCATCGAGCCGCTCCACCTGACCGAGCGGATCAACACGCACGTCTCGTGGCTGGGCAACCTTGACCTGGCGCAGATCGACCACGTCTTCTCGGTTGCTCTGCCGGGGATCGGCTTCGTGATCTCAGGGTTGGCGATCCTGGCGGCCCTGCTCCAGTTCATCCAGGTTCGGATGACGAGCCCCAAGCCGAACGCGGACGACCCCACGTCGTCGACCACCAACACGATGACGTACCTGTTCCCGCTGCTGACCATCTGGTGGGGCGGGCTCTTCCCGAGCGGCCTGATCCTCTATTGGGTCGTGTACACGGCATACCTGGTCGTACAGCAATACCGGATCATGGGCTGGGGCAACCTCTTCCCCCTCTTCGGATGGCAGCCAGGCTTCGCGCCGCGGCCAGAGGCCGGGCTGGTCAGCCGGCCTCCGCGCCGCGAGCCCTCCGAGGGAGACAACCCGGGGAGAGTCGCCACCCAGCCAAACCAACGCCCCGCAGGCACGCCGGGCGGCACAGGCCGCTCCCCTGCCCGCCCAACCAAGAAGAGACGCCGAGGACGAAAGCGATGACATTTCGAGAGTTCACCGGGAAGAACGTCGAAGAGGCGATCCGCTCCGCGATGAAGGAGTACAGCTCGGACCTCGCCGAGCTCGACATCGAGATCCTCTCCCAGGGGAGCCGCGGGATCCTGGGCGTCGGAGGCGAGGAGGCGCGCATTCTGGCCGCGCCGAAGTCCGCGGTCGCCGCCGCGGACACGGTTCGAGACACCCCGCCTGAGCCTCCCGAGCCGATGGCACCGACGCGGGAATCGAGCCGACCGAGCCGGTCGGCGGGCTCGACGCGGGTCGCTGAGGCCGAGCCGCTGGGCGAGCCGAGCATCGAACCGATCAGCGAGCAGATGGCCGACCTCGGTCGGTCCGAGGCGCCGGCCCGCCCATTCCGCGACCGCTCGCCCGGCGACCGCCCGCGCGGTGGCCGGGGCCGGTCCGACCGCGACGCGCGCGGGGGACGCGGCGATCGCCCATTCCGCGACCGTCCGCCCAGGGAGCCGCGCGAGGACCGGCCTCCACGCGAGCCGGCGCCCTTCATCCCCGGCAAGCCGCTCGAGGAGCTCACCGAGAAGGAGCGCGGCACCCTGCAGGAGGCGAAGGGGGTCCTCGAGGAGTTGCTGCGCCTCATGGAGGTGCCGGGCAGCGTCGAGATCGCGACCGGGGGTGAGACGGCCAGGCTCAATGTCCGAGGCTCCGACCTCGGCGTCCTGATCGGCAGGAGGGGCGAGAAGCTGGCGAGCCTGCAGCACATCGTCAACCTGATCGTCGCCAAGAAGGAAGGCGAGTACCACCGCATCGCCGTCGACGTGGAGAACTATCGCGGCCGCCGCGAGGAGCAGCTCCGCGACGTCGCCGACCGCGCCGCCAAGCGCGT
>Ga0070698_100007525_pt1 | contig 11780 bp, 7 predicted proteins | sample KBSK1502metaG_FD_65477 | JGI IMG/M metagenome (GOLD analysis project Ga0070698, IMG submission 65477) | Corn, switchgrass and miscanthus rhizosphere microbial communities from Kellogg Biological Station, Michigan, USA - KBS K1-50-2 metaG | ecosystem: Host-associated > Plants > Roots >...
CGCTCGCGTACGATGTCCTCGGAGAACAGCTCCTGCAGGAACGACGACATGCGCGTGCCATCGGTGGTCGGCGCGTTTTGCGCGAGCCACGCCTGCAGCGCTTGCCGCATCTCATCGCAATCGCGATAGCGGTCGTCTTTGCTCGCGGCGAGCGCGCGCAGACAAATCTCATCGAGCTCGGCCGGCACGCGCGGCGCGCGCTTGCTCGGCCGCATCACCTCGGGGTTCTTTGCGCGAGCGAGCAAATCTTGCGGCTGATCTTTGCCAGGTGGGAACAGCTGGCGCCCCGTGAGCAGCTCCCACAGCACGATGCCCGTCGCGTACATATCGCTGCGCCCGTCGAGCTTTTCGCCGCGCGCTTGCTCCGGCGACATGTACGCGACCTTGCCGTAGATGATGCCCGGCGCGGTCTTCTCGAGCTTGAGCGTCGACGACGCGAGCCCGAAGTCGGTCAGCTTGACCTCGCCGGTATACGAAACGAGGACGTTTGGCGGTGAGATGTCGCGATGGACGAGATTCAGATCCGGGAACGCGTGTGCGTACGCGAGCCCGCGACACAATTCTTTGACTATGTAGACGGCGACGTCGATCGGGAACGCGACCTGCTTCTTCGCGCAGCGATTCCACACCGCACGGAGGTCGCGCCCTTCCACGAAGTCCATCGCGAGGAACAGCTCGCCACCCACCAAGCCGGCATCGAAGACCGGAATCAAGTTGCCGTGCGACAGCTTCACGACAACTTTCGCTTCATCGCGGAATCGAGCGACGTACTCGGCATCTGCCAAGTGCGGAAGAACGGTCTTTATGACCATCATCCGCTCGAGCCCGCGGTCCCCAGTTACAGCCAGGTAAAGGGCACCCATCCCTCCCTGGGCCAGAGGAGCAAGCAAGTGATACTTGCCGAATTTCCTGGGGTAATGTTCCCAGTCTCCCTCGCGGTGGGGCACGCCAGTCGAAGCTACCACGGTGGCCGTTACGCTACCAACCGAGGAAGACGTCCCAAGTGCCGGTGACAAGTAAAAAGGGAGCACATAAGATGTCGTTCCCGCTGTTGTCCAGTGGGGTGAGGGAAAGACCGACATGGCCGGCGAGCTTGTGCTCGTGATCGATGACAGCCCGACCATCACGAAGGTCGTGCAACTTGTCCTGACGAAAGCCGGCTACCAAGTGCAGACGGCTGCTGATGGCGAGCAAGGACTCGAAGCGGTTCGCGCGCAAAGGCCGGACCTCATCCTGCTCGACTTCGTGATGCCGCGTATGAACGGCTACCAATTCTGCAGGGAGCTGACGGCAGACGCGAAGCTACGAGACATCCCGGTGATCTTGATGAGCGCGAAGGGCGATCAAGTTGGCGAACGGTTCGTCAAAGTGATGGGCATCGTCGACTACATCACGAAACCGTTTTCACCCGAGGCGATCACCGCCGTCGTGCAGCACACAATCGGCAAGTACGGCGGACCCGGCGGCGACGATGAAAATCCGTCGCTCGTCACCGGCGAAGATCTCGCCGCCACCGACGACGCCGATCGCGCGCACGCCAAAGCAGCGTCACTCGCGCAGCTGCGCACGCAGCTCGCCGATGTCGTGAGCGCGCGCGTCGCGGCGCTCTACTCGCTCGCCGAGTCGTCACGCGAATCCGACGCGCACGTATCGACGGACGCGGCGTCGATCGCCGATTCCGTCAAGAGCGCGCTCGACGACATCGCGCTATCGCGGATGCTCTCCGCGATGGATCTGGGGCTGTTCGCCGACGGCGTGCCCGGCTTGCGCGGCGATCTGCGCGTCGTACCGCTCGCCGAAGTGCTGCAGCTGCTCGATGTGCAGGAGCAGTCGGGCGTGCTCACCGTCGAGCGCTCGGGTGCGCGCGTCGATATCTACTTCCGGCGCGGTCGCGTCGATCAAGCGGTCGCCGACGGCGTGCCCGACGAGTTCTTACTCGGGCGGTTCGTCATCGATGCCGAGCTGATGACGCGCGGCGACTTCGAATCGTTCCTCGAATCGCGCCAGCTGAACACAGGCGCGAAGCTGCTCGGTCAGCAGCTCACGAAGCTCGGCCACATCGGCGAGCCCGATCTGAAGACGTGCCTGATGCGGCAGTCGAGCGAGCTCATCTACGAGATCCTGCGCTGGCGTCATGGCCGCTTCCGCTTCAACGCCGGCATGGAGCTTCCGCCGTTCGTGATCGATGCAGCGCTTGGCCTCGATGTCGAAGCGGTGCTGATGGAAGGCTATCGTCGCGTCGACGAGTGGCATCTCATCGAGCGCGCGATCGACAACTTCGATGTCGTGTTCTTGCGCAACGAAGATTCGGTCGCGCAGATGGGGCGCGGCCGGCTCACACGCGAAGAGCTTGCCGTGCTCGAGCTCGTCAACGGCAAGAACACGGTCAAAGACATCGTGCGCAAATCGCGAATGGGCTCGTTCGAGGTATCGAAGATGTTGTATCGGCTGCTGAGCATCAAGCTCGTGCGCCGACGCGTCATGCCCGTCGCTGTGTGATCACTTCGCAGGCGGCGGATTGGCGAGGCATGCCTTGAGCTCGGGCGTTTGCTTCCAGCCGCAATCGCCGCTGGGCTGGCGCCCGCACGTCGCGCTCTGGTAGCAGCCGTACTCGGCCTTGTACTCGCACGTCGTGATCACTTCTTTGCCAGCCTCGACGCACAGCGTCCCACTGCAGCCGCTCTTCACGCAGTCGCCACCAGGTGCGGGCTCCGCGGGAGGTGCCGGTTTGGTTTCGCCTGGATTGGACTTGGAACCGCAAGCAAGCAGAAGCATCAGCAGCACGACTCGCATGCGCGTATGCTGACGCAATGAAGATCCTGTTGGTAGTAGCTGCGGCACTGTTAACGCTTGCCGGCTGCAAGAGTGGTCTTGGCGGTGGCTGCGACGACAGCGGTGATTGCAAAGCGGGTCTGTTCTGCGCGAAGGGTGGCGCGCTGCGAGGCACGTGCACGGCATCGTGCGTCGATCAGACCGACTACTGCGCGATCCGCTTCGGCGACACCGCGACGTGCGTGAATGGATATTGCGCCGACAAATCGTCGGCGGTCGGCGATCCGTGCGAAGGGCGCTGCCCGCCGTCGACGACGAAGTGCGTGAACGGGACCTGCGTACCTAAATAGATCGGCGCGCCCGCCGCCGCCGGCGAATCACGAGGCCGAGTGTCACCAGCGACAGCGCGAGGGGGGCACGCGGATCGCTTCCGACACTGCAACAGCCACCTTCATCGCCCGGCGGCGGGCAGTCGCCGGTTTGTTCGCATGTCGTTGGCGGGCCGGCCATGACGATGCACACGTCGTCGACGTTCCAGCCGGAGAGCTCGAGGCCTTCGTCGCTCTTGAGCTGGAACTTGAGCTTCGCTTTGCCGGTGCCGACCTGCGAGCTGATATCGACATCCTGGAAGCGCCACTCCTTGTCGGTGTGGTTGACCTCGTCGCTCGTCGGCATGCCGCTGCTCGTCTTGTTCTGCCACACGATCTGATCGTTGACGCTGATCGTCGCCGGATCGTAGACGCCGTCTTCGACGTTGAGCCAGCGCCAGTACTGCAGGCGCACCTGCGTGTTGCCTTGGAGATCGATCTCCGGCGACTCGACATACTGCGTGGTGCGCGACGAATACACGCCATCGTCGCCACCGAGATCGATACCGAGCACGTTCGCGCCGCCGTGCGCCGCCGATGGATCGCCGGCGATGCCGGTTGGCGTACCGGCTTCCCACTCGACGTTTGTCGTCGGCGTGCCGCCGCTGACCCAGTCACCGATGCCACCTTCGAAGTCGGCGCACCACAGCGCGGTGACGTTGCCGGCGTAGAACTGGTACTCGGGGTCGGCGGCGTTTTGCGGGAACGACACCGACGAGCCGTCGGAGAACGTGAGCTTGACGTGGTAGAGGATGACCGTTCCGTCGGGCTGCTTCGGGATCGCGCCCGTCCACGTGTCGCCGGAGGCGGTGAGCGGAATCTCGCCGCCGAAGCCATCGCGCGGTGCCCACGACAGCGTCGCGCTCGCGACGGTCGGTGGCGGGCAATCGCTCTGTTGCTCGGGCGGATGAACGACGAGCGAGACGTTGTAGCCATCGCGCGTCGGCGGCGCGAGGCCGAGCGTCACCGTCGGATCGGTGAGGCCGTGCGTGCCGAACGCGGCGTTGATCGTGCATTGGTTCGGCGTGCCGTTCGCGAGGTTGCCATCGTCGTCGTCGGCGACGAGCGCCTCGGCGTAGCTCGATGGGATATCGGCGGCGCGCTGCATGATGCCGTAGTAGATCTTCAGCGTGCGCTCGAAGCCCGCCGCGGTGCCGAGCTTCGCCTCGAGCGCCACGCGCAGATCCCACAGCGCTTCGCCGATGATCTCGCCTTCGTCGTGCGGCTCGCCGTCGGCGTCATCGGGCCACTTCTTGTCGACCGTCGGATCGAGCTCGCGCAGCGGCGAGTTGGAGAAGAAGAAGCCGCGTCCCATGCCGTGATCGCCCGTGATCGATGCCGCGAGCGTATCGGCGAGACCTTCGCTGAGCGATGTGTCGAACGAGCCTTGGCCATCGATGATCGAGTTCGCGTGCACCGAGTGGCCGAACTCGTGATAGACGACGTCGGGCAACCGGCCGGTGTTCTCGCACTGCGAGTTCTTGCGGAAGAAGTGGATGTCGTTGCCTGTCGAGTATGCGTTGCAGGTCTGCGTCTCGTTGACGACGACGGGAATCTGAGCGGCGAACCATGCGAGGCTTGGGTTGAGTCGCGTCGTCGCGAACTCCTTCGCCTGGCTCGCGGCGACGAACGCGGTGAGCTGCGCGTCGCCGAACTCATCGGCGGCTTTGCTCCACGTTGCGGTGCCGCCCGGATCGAGCGTGAGCGTGTCGACGACGAGCGCGCCTGCCTTGTTCGTGATCTTGACGAGCGGACCGATGAGCGCGGTCGTCAGCGAGATCGAGCCGGTGCTCGCCCACGTCAGCGTGCCGTCGAACAGGCTCGTCACCGGCGAGCCGGCGACCATGAACGTCGCGTTCGGCGCCGGCTTGTTGCTGCGGCCACCACCGGGCCAGCGATCCGGCGTGTCGTAAAGCACGCGGCCGGAGGTGAAGCGCAGCAGCGAGTGACGGGCGATCGGCGCGGCATTCGCCGCATCGAGCCAGACATCCCAACGGCCCGGCGTGCGAGACGACTCGACAGTGACGGTCTCGGCGACGACGTATTCGATATCCGGTGAGCCGGTGCCGCGTGCGTGCACGATCGGCACGACGACGCGCGCGCCGAAGCTCTTCGCGTCGACGACGTGTCCCGATTCGCCGAGCCAGCGCGTCGCCGCATCGGCGAGCGTCTGCGTCGCGAGCGTGTGTGCTGGCACGCGCACCGCGGCGTTCGGCAGTGCCGTCGAGCCCAACATGATCACGCGATCGTGCGAGAACGTGAACGCGATCGAGCCGCCGACGATCGGCAAGCCGGCGACGCGTTGCTGAAACGTCACGCTGCGAATCGTGCCGCTCGGATCGGTTTGATTCGCGAGCACCGTGAAATCCCCGAGCGCGGCGCCCGGCGCGAGTAGTGCGAGGTGTGTCGCGAGCAGCTGGCGCGCGGCGGATTCGGCGACGGCCGGATTGGCGCTCGCGCCCGGCGCGGCGATCGGCGGCCCCCAGAGCCGCAGCGGCACATCGGTGTCGCGATCCCAGATCGCGCGCCACCCGAGCATGGGTGTCTTCCACGTGACGTTGCGGAACAACCGAGGCGCGCGGTTTGCCGCGACGACGGGCCGTTCGACGCCCTTTTGCGGCGCGTAAGCGGCGCCGGTTTGAACAAGGCCGAGTGACAGTGCGGCTGCGATCGCGAAGCTACGAAAACGCATGGAGCCTCCCCGTGGGCGCGTGCATCAGACACGACGTGGCGCGCACCGCCAACGCGAGCGCACCCAACTCCGCTGACTGTGCTGAGACCGCAGGTCGATGCGCCGGCGCCTCAGAGTAGGCGGCGCGCTGCGTCGATATCGCGTTGCATCTGCGCGACGAGCTGGTCGACGGAATCGAACCTCGCTTCGTCACGCAGATGAGCGACGAACGTGGTTCGCACACGGCGGTGATAGAGGTCGCCGTCAAAATCGAGGATGTGGACCTCGAGCACGAGGCCGCCGGCATCGACGAACGTCGGGTTTGTTCCGAGGCTGGCGACCGCCGGCATCGGAGCGCTCGTGCCGTCGGCCGCGAGCGTGACGGCGTAAATGCCAGGGCGCAGCAACGGCGGTACCTCGGTCTTGATATTCGCGGTCGGCACGCCAATCGCGCGGCCGCGCTTCGCGCCGTGCACGACGACGCCATCGATATCGAAGCGACGACCGAGCAGGCGCTCGGCGCTCGCGAGCTCGCCCGCCGCGAGGTGCGCGCGCACGCGCGTCGACGATACAGCGGCGCCATCGATCTCGACCGCCGGCACGATCGCGACCTCGAGCCCGGCATGGCCCCCGTGCTTGCGCAGCGCTTCTGTCGTGCCGGTGCGGCCCTGGCCGTACGTGAAATTGTAACCAACCGCGATCGCGCGCGCCTGCAGCGCGCCGATCACGATCTCGTCGATGAAGACGTGCGGCGCGCGGCTCGCGAGCTCGCGCGTGAACGGCTCGACAACAACGGCATCGGCGCCGGCATCGCCGAGCAGCTCGATGCGACGCGCGAGCGACGAGATCATCGGTGGCGGCTTGGCCGAGAACAGAACCGACGGATGCGGATCGAACGTCAGCGCGACCGTGACTGCATGGTTGGCCTCGGCGAGCTCGCGCGCACGCTCGATCAGCGCGCGATGACCGAGGTGCACGCCATCGAAGTTGCCGATCGCGACGGCCGAGCCCGTGCGCCAGGTCGGCGCGTTCTGGTGGCCGCGAATTACATCCATCGCGGAGAGAATATACCGACTACGCCCGCGACAGAGCCGGACCGACAACGATGAGAAAACCCGTCACGGCGCCGACAAACGGTTGCGCGAGCGGTGATTCGATCGTTGCAGCGAGGCGTCCGATCGCGATGCCGGTCGTGACTGCAGCGATCGTCGGTGCGGCAGCACCGAGCGCACCGCATGCGAGATCGGTGGCGAGCGCACCAACGACGGCGGCGATCATCGCGGCGGCGGCAAAACGGCCGCGGGTCATGCACACGCCGATGCCCGCGAGACCGGCGACGGCGCCGAGCGGGCCGAGCGTATCGGCGAGCTGCACGACGATCGCGAGCGCGCCGGCGTTGCCGCTGCGACCGGCCCACAGCGACCATAGATCGGCGAACACGCCGACGCGTGTGAGCGCTGCCGCGAGCGCGATCACCGTTGCGATCGCGCCGAGCACGGGCACCGCGATCGCCCACCGCGGGCGCGGCCACGGCCCGCGCACGAACCACACGCCCGTGATCGCGATGAGCACGACGAAGCTCGGATCGAGCGCGGCGGCGGCGAGCGCGGAGCCGATCGCGGGGAGCGCCGAGGTCGGGCTCGGCCGCGCGAGCTCGGAGACGGCAAACATCGCCGCGGCGCTCGCGAGTGCGGCGCGTGCGAGCTCGAGATCGCGTAGGTCGAGCACGCAAAATGTCGCGAGCAGCGCGGCGGCACCGCCGGCCAGTGCGGCCGCGATCGATGTCCCGGAGAGCGCGCGCACGGTCGCTGCGATGGCGGCGGCAAGCGCGGCGATCGCGACCGCGGGCAGCGGCGCGCTGCGCAGTGCCAGTGCGAGCCCTCCGCACGCCACCGCCAGCGCGGGGATCGCAAGCCAGGTCCGCGGGTGCACCACAGAGCGACGCTACGAGTGGCGCCATACGGGGGCAACATTTCCCCGGAGTCTTGATCGTGCCATGGCGAGCGCAGCTCGGTAAGATCGCTCGACCGTTGGCCGCCGAACGAGCAAAGCGTACGAAGCTGCTCGCAGCACTGCGCTGGCTCGTGCCGAGCGCGGTCGCCGCAAGCGGAGGCGCGCTGATCGCGGGAATCAGCGAGGCGTATGGCCTCGAGCTCTCGCTCGGCGCGTACGCGGCGGGCTTCGTCGTGCTCGTCGCGTTGCCGACGCTGTTCGCGGCGAGCGTGCTCGCGCGCGGGCTGTGGCGCGCGTGGCAACCGATCGAGCTCGACAGGCCGCGCCTCGCAGCATGGACCGCGTTTGTCTGGCTCGCCACGTTCACACTCGCGTGGGCGATGTTCCAAGGCACGTGGGTGCTCGCGGGAATGACCGCGTTCAAGCCGATGTCGATGTCGTTTGCCGAGCCGCTGCTCGCGGTCGCTGCCGCGCTCGCGCTCGTGATCCTGTCGCGCCCGACGGTGCGCCTGTTCGCGTGGCTCTACGCCAAGCTCGATCGCCGGCTCACGCTCACGCCGTGGCGCATCGCAATCGGCACGATCGTAAAAACGCTGATCGCGGGCTACTTGATCTGGCACTGGCTCGTGAAGCCGCGCGTCGGCACGCTCGATCTGAGCGTGTTCGTGTCGCCGCTGCTCGGCATCGTCGGGCTGATCGCGGTGCACGTCGCGTGGCATCGCGTGGTGCGCGCGCGGCGCATCGTTGGCGCGGCCCTCGGCGGCGCCGCCGTGCTCGCGCTCGCACTCGCACTGTTCGCGTGGCAACTGCGCCCGAACGCAACGCTCACGATCTGGGGAGAGCGACCGCTCGCAGGCCTCGCGATCGACAAACTGTTCGACCTCGATGCGATCCGCGCCGACATCTCGCTCGCCGCGTATCGCCCGATCGAAATGCCAGGCGCGCCGCATCGCGACATCGTGCTCATCACGATCGATACCGTGCGCGCGGATCACACGCCGCCGTATGGCGGCAAAGCGGAGATGCCGCTCTTGCGCGAGCTCGCCGCGAAGGGCGTCGTGTTCGAGTGGGCGTTCTCGCCGAGCAACGTCACGCGGCGGTCGATCCCATCGATGGTGACCGGGCTCGCGCCCAATCGCGTGCGCGGGCGCGTCGTCGGCTGGGCGCTGCGCATCGATCCGCGGCACGTGCTCCTCGCCGAGCGCATGCAAGCAGGCGGCTACGAGACCGCCGGCTTCGTGTGCTGCTATGGCTTTTGGGGCAAAGCGTTTCGCACCGGGCTGCAGCGCGGCCTGCAGCATCTCGAGATCGAGCCGATCGGGATCAAGCTCGCTTCGCAAGCGCGCGCGTGGCTGCTCGCGCGCGAGAAGCGGCCGAATAACAAGCCACTGTTTCTATGGATGCACATCCTCGAACCGCACGGCTGGCAAGCGCTCGGTGCACCGCGCAACGACGACGAGCGCAAGCGCTTCTATGATCGTGCGCTGACCGCCGCCGATGTCGCCGCGACGCAGCTGATGACGGCATTCGCTGATCGCAAACCCGAGTCCGCGCCGATCGTGATCATCGCATCGGATCACGGCGAAGCGCTCGGCGAGCACGGCCAACCATTTCACTCGACCGATCTCTACAACGCGCAGATCCACGTGCCGTTCGTGATCGCGGGCCCGGGCATCAAGCAGGGTCGGATCAGCGAGACCGTCAGCCTCACCGATCTGACGCCGACGATCCTCGAGCTCGCCGGCTTCGAGCCGCCGAAAGGCCTCGATGGTCGGTCGCTCGCCGATCTCGCCACCGGGCGCCGCGCGAGCACCGAGAATGGTGTGGCATTCGCGGCGATGATCAAGGATCGCAGCAACCCCGGTGGCATCACCGCCGTGCTGCGTGGACCGTGGAAGCTGATCAGCAATGGTTCGGCGCTCGAGCTCTACAACGTGCACGACGATCCGGGCGAACGCGTGAACTACGCCGTATCGCAACCGCTCGTGTTCGGCGAGCTCCGCCGGCTGTTACAGCAGCGCACCAGCGATGGCGTGCGCTCGCCGTTCGACTAACGCGCTGCGGTCCCAGAAAACGCCAAGGCGCCAGAAGACGCCCAAGCCGCCAGTCAGAGGCTGGTAAAGGAATGAGCACACGTGCGTCATCCGATCATCGCGAGCAGCGTAAGGTGATTCGGACCTGACCAACCTTCTCACTGGCGCCTTCTCTTCGAGAACATTTGGAGCGGCGGCGCGGGGCCATCGCCCTCGCGCGCCGCCGCACTCGGCCATCACCTCTGCGTGCCGCATGCAGATGACGTCGACGGCGTGTGCGATTCTCTTCGAGAACATTTGGAGCGGCGGCTTCTAAACGGCGATTCTCTTCGAGAACATTTGGAGCGGCGGCACTCTCTGCTTGCCGCATGCAGACGACGATCAGGTCGTAACGGCGATTCTCTTCGAGAACATTTGGAGGCGGCGGCGCGGGGCCATCGCCCTCGCGCGCCGCCGCACTCGGCAATCTCTGCGTGCCGCATGCAGACGACGATCAGGTCGTAACGGCGATTCTCTTCGAGAACATTTGGAGCGGCGGCGCGGGGCCATCGCCCTCGCGCGCCGCCGCACTCGGCAATCTCTGCGTGCCGCATGCAGACGACAGTCAGGTCGTAACGGCGATTCTGTTCGAGAACATTTGGAGCGGCGGCGTGGGGCCATCGCCCTCGCGCGCCGCCGCACTCGGCAATCACCTCGGCTTGCCGCATGTAGATGCATCGCGGCGTGGTGGCGATTCTCTTCGAGAAAAAATTGGAAGCGGCGGCGCGGGGCCATCGCCCTCGCGCGCCGCCGCACTCGGCAATCTCTGCTTGCCGCATTCAGACGACGATCAGGTCGTAACGGCGATTCTGTTCGAGAAAATTGGAAGCGGCGGCGCGGGGCCATCGCCCTCGCGCGCCTGCGCACTCGGCCATAACCTTCCCGTCAAGCCGATGATCTCGTTCTCGGCCTTGTCGGCGCGACGCTCGCTGCGTGCCGCATGCAGACGACAGTCAGGTCGTAACGGCGATTCTCTTCGAGAACATTTGGAGCGGCGGCGCCGGGCCATCGCCCTCGCGCGCCGCCGCACTCGGTCATCACCTTTGCGTGCCGCATGCAGATGACATCGACGGCGTAACGGCGATTCTCTTCGAGAACATTTGGAGCGGCGGCGCCGGGCCATCGCCCTCGCGCGCCGGCGCTGTCGGCCACAAGCGTCCGCTTGCCTCATGACGACCAGCGATGGCGATCGATTTCGTGCGCGAACGCCGCGCGCGATGCGCGGCGCTGGCCCGCTCGCGTTAGCGCGGACCAGGCCTTTCGTAGATGCTGATCGGGCCATGCAGCTTCCAGCTCTCGCGGAGTAGCCACGTCGTGGGCCGACATACTGGCAAGGGATCGTAGTCGGCGGGGATCGGCCAACTCGACCGCTCGGCCCAGCCTGTGAAGCTGATCGCGCTCGAGTACTTATCGAGACGCCAGTGACGAATTGCCGGCGAGCGGTCCTCCTTGTGCCGGCGCCAATTGTTCAGCACGTACGACAACTCGTTCCGCGCCTGGCGCGGGTTCTTGATGACTTTGATGTGATAGCGATCGGGAAACGCCGGGCCGCGGCGCGCCTTGCCGCGCACCTCGGCTTCTGCCTGATTGAGACGGCGTGCTGCTGAGATCGCGAACGCCTGCACACCACGAGCGAGCGCGTGCTGCGACTCTGCCTCGACGAGAAGATGCACGTGATTGGCCTGAATGCTGACGTGCACGATGCGAAAGTCGCTGCGCCGTAGCACGACCTGCATCGCCTTGTGGATGATCTTGTATGCATCCGCGCGGCGCAGGCGCGCGAGCTCTGGGGCGCTGCGCAAGACGACGTGGGCCGCATCGTGACGCGTGACGACCGGGCGCGTGCGATGCGGCTCGCTCTTGCGCTCGTTGACCTGCTTGCGACCGGCACCCTCGCGGAACCCGCCCCACGTGCGGAACTCGAAGGTCTGCTGAATGTGCCGC
>Ga0070698_100007527_pt1 | contig 11779 bp, 11 predicted proteins | sample KBSK1502metaG_FD_65477 | JGI IMG/M metagenome (GOLD analysis project Ga0070698, IMG submission 65477) | Corn, switchgrass and miscanthus rhizosphere microbial communities from Kellogg Biological Station, Michigan, USA - KBS K1-50-2 metaG | ecosystem: Host-associated > Plants > Roots >...
GGAGCGGGCGCTCGATGTCGTCGTACATGCGCACCTCGGCCAGCAGCCCGGTGTCGGCGCGCTCGTAGACGGCGGCCGCCGCCTGGTGCGGCAGGGACAAGCGGCCCCAGGTCGTGACGACGTACTCCAGGGCACAGGACGCGCCCTCGTTGGCGATCGTGCAGTGCTCGAGGCCGAGACCGCCTCCGTTCGAAAAGAGCACGGTGAAGAACCGGCGCAGCTCGGTGGCGCCGCGATGGACGTGGAGCGGTCCGCCCGACTCGCGCAGCTCGCCTTCGGGCGCGAACTGCTCGAGTATGCCGGAGAGGTCGCCGCGCGCGAGGCAGTCGTGGTAGCGGCCGATGACGTCGGGCAGGGCCAACGCGGCCAGGACCGGCAAGACGGGCGCGCGCACGAGATGGAGCCCGACGAGCGGCCACATGCTGTGGTAGATCCGGATCGAATCCAGCCGCGCGTCCGGTGAGGTGTCGCTCGCGATCGCCACGGGCAGCAAGACCGTGTCCCCGGACCTCACCATGCGCAGGACGCACTCCTCGGTGGCGCCGGCGCCGCTCGCGGTGGTGCTGATGTGCTCGACCGTCGCGCTCCGCTCCCGCAGGCCCTGATGGCTGTTCTCGACGAACTGGTCGAAGCGCGACTCCTCGACCCAGCCCAGGTGGGGATCATTGACGCGCGGAGGGCCGCGGAAGAGGTCCCGCAGCCCTTGCTCGTCACCCGCAATGAGGAGAGGAATGTAGCGGGCGACGGGATGGACCGTCACCGGCGCGGCCTCAGGACGCCGACGGGCGCGGCGCCGCCGGGCGGGCGGCGGGCGCACGGCGAGCGACCTCGAGCGTGACCGGCCCGACCTGGCCCGCTTCGTGCGCCTTGAGATACGCGTTGGGATCGTGGCGCAGCGACCCCTCCGGAAGGGCGTCCCACCAGGGGCCGAGGTCCTTGCGCACCCGATCCGTGTAGAACGCGGGCAGGACCTCGCTCTCGCCCTCGAAGAAGCGGCGCACGGACGTGTCGTGGTCGAGGAGCCGGCGCACGGTGGAGTCGTGGCGGATGCGGCCGAAGCCTTCGTCCGACACCGCCCGCACGAAGTTCATCCAGCGCGCGGTGGGGACGCGGTTCACGCGCATGCGGCGCCCGATGGCGCGCCAGGAGAACGAATGGCGCCGCAGGCCGATGATGTTGTCGTACAGCGCGGGCCAGGTGTAGTTCTTGGGCCGGACGTTGGTGGCCTGGTTGTTGTCCAGGAAGTGGAACGGGGTGGGCAGCACGCGGCCGTTACGCTGCAGGTCGAGGTTGAGCGGCGCCGCCTGGCCGAAGGCGGACAGCAGCGAGTAGGCGGGGAAGGCGCCCGGCGTCATGTCCACGAAGAGCTTGGTCAGCTCGAAGGGCTCCTCGCCCACGTCGTCGTCGAGGCCGAGCACGAAGTTGGCCTGGACGTAGGGCACGTAGCGCAGGATCATGTTCACGTGGTCCGAGACCTGCCGCACCTTTTCCAGGCCCGTGCGGCTTCCGGTCTTCGACTTGCCGCCCAGCGAATACCAGGACTCGATCCCGGGCAGGATCGCCTTGAAGCCGTTGCGCTGCAGGCGCCGGAGGTGCGGCTCGGAGAGGAGGGACAGGCTGCTCTCGGCCAGGAAGTCGATGCGATCGGGCGGGACCGCGGCCTCGATGGTGGCCATGATCTCTTCGAAGCGCACGCCAAAGTTGGGATCGTGCCAACCCACCATGGGCCGCTTGAGCTTCCCGAGCAGGAAGCGGAGGTCGTCTCGGATCTGGCCCGCGTCCAGGGGCTGGTAGTCCACGGTGGCGTCGATGCAGAAGCTGCACGTGTAGGGGCAGCCGAGGCTCCCGATCATGGGGACGATCTTGATGGCGGCGGCCTTGGCGATGGTGGCCTCGATGAACTTCCACCTTTCCCTGACCCCGGGGAGCTGGGCGGGCTGGCGTTTCGCGGCCAGGCTCAGTCCCGTGGGCCGATGCGGCGCGCAGTCCCGCAGCACCTCGTCGACGATCGCCCGGTCCGTGAACCCCAGGACATAGTCGAAATACCGGGCGGCGTCGTGCGGGTAGCAACGCGCGTGCGATCCGCCCAGCGCCGTCACCGCGCCGCGCTGACGGTAGATGTTGGCCAGCGCGTAGGCGAGGTGGGCCGTCTGCGTGTAGGAGGCGATGAAGACGAGATCCGGGTCGTCGGGGAGCTCGCGGACCAGGTCCTCCCGCCCGGTGTAGCAGACGAGGGTGACGTCGTGCCCGGCCTGCTCGCACCAGACCCCGATCACCTGGGGCATGATGCTCGCGAAGTTGGGCTGCATGGCGCGGGCCCACAGGGAGTGGGAAGGGCCCTTCTCGAGCAAGTCCACGATCGCGACTCGGAGACGTCGCATCAGCCCTCCTTCCCCTGCTCAGCACACTCCGCCATCTCGGCGCGAGCACGGTGAGCACATCACGTCGTTGCTTAGCGAGGAGCTGTCGAGGTTGAAGGATAGCGCAGCGACAGCGGCTCGGGAAAGCGGGTTGGATCGGCGGGTACTCTACCGGTGTTCCCGAGGGAACACAAGGACTTCGGGTGACGGGCCTCACCGCCGATGAATCCCGCCGGCCGGCGGATCGTATATGCCGGCAGGACCAGGGGAGGAGTCGCCGAATGGCTGCGCCGGGCCGAACATGGCCAGATGGCGGAGCTCGCGATGCGGTACCTGGCCTCCCCGCAGATCGCGCCCCAACCGCAGACCGGCGGCGTGCTGCTCGCGGACCAGGAGCTTCCCGGTCGCTGACGGCTCAGCCGCCGTCCACGTCAAACGCGCCCTGGTCGTGGCGGATGACCGGGTGGCCGGCGTCCGTCCAGTCGATCGACACGACGTCGAAGCGCAGCGGCGTTTCTTCCAGGCGGTGGGACGCGGCATAGAGGCGCGCGGCGCGGACGATGCGCCGGCGCTTGCCGAAGGTCACGCTGTCGCAGCCCGCACCGTGGGAGGCGCCGTGGCGCGCCTTCACCTCGACGAACACGGTCGCCTCACCGTGGCGCGCGATGACGTCGACCTCGCCCGACCGGCAACGATAGTTCCTCGCCAGGATCACGAAGCCCTTGCCTTCCAGGTGCCGGCAGGCCAGCGACTCCCCCGGCACTCCCGAATGCGGGCCGCGAAGCCGCGAGACGAGCGCCCTCAGTGCTTCCGCCGCCACCGCGTCCCTTTCGGCGTGTCCTCGAGAATCACTCCCATCTCCTCCAGCTTCTTCCGGTGCTCGTCGGCCTTCTGGAACTCGCGCTTCCGCCGCGCCTCCTGGCGCGCGTCGAAGACAGCCTGCTCCTCCGGCGAGAGCCGGTCCTCGCCGGGAAGCAGCACCGCGAAGACCGAGTCCATGGACTCGAGCTGGCCCCGCAACCGAGCGGCGCCTTCCCGCGTGAGGGCACCCTCGGCGAGCAGCCGATTGCCCTCGTTGACGAGCTCGTGCACGGCGGCGAGCGCCTCCGGCGTGTTCAGGTCCTCGTCGAGCGCGCGGTCGAACGCCTCGCGCGCCTTGCGCACCGCTCCCTCTACCGCCGGCGGCGCGGGCCCGTCCCGGTCGACCTCGTCGAGGCGCCGCACGAAACCGTGGACCTTGTCGATCGAGGTCGCGGCCTGGTGCAGCCCGTCCCACGTGAAATTGAGCGGCTTGCGGTACTGGGCGGCGCTCAGCAGGTAGCGGATGGCGTCCGGCCGATGGCCGCGCTCGAGCAGGTCCGGGATCGTGTAGAAGTTGCCCTTGCTCTTCGACATCGTCTCGTTGTCCACCAGCAGGTGGGTCACGTGCATCCAGTGGCGCACGAAGGGCTTGCCGGTGGCGCAGGTGCTCTGCGCGATCTCGTTCTCGTGGTGCGGGAAGATGAGGTCGACGCCGCCGCAGTGCAGGTCGAACGTCTCGCCGAGATACTTCATGCTCATCGCCGAGCACTCCAGGTGCCAACCGGGACGGCCGCGGCCGAACGGCGCGTCCCACTGGGCCCACGCCGGTTCGTCCTCCTTGGCCTTCCACAATACGAAATCCCGCGCGTCTTCCTTGTCGTACTTGTCGGTGTCGACGCGGGTCCCGGACCGGATGCCCGACACGTCCAGCCGGGACAGCCGGCCGTACTCGGGGAACGTGGCGATCTTGAAGTAGACGCTGCCGTCGGCGGTGTAGGTGTGGCCGCGGTCGATGAGCCTCTGCACGAGGCCGATCATGTCGGGGATGTGGTCGGTCGCCCGCGGGACCAGCTCCGGCTGGTCCAGCCGAAGCGTCGCCCGATCCTCGTCGAACGAGCGGATGTGCTCGGCGGTGAAGCTCTGGAGGTCCTTTCCCGCCTTCGACGCGAGCTGGATGATCCGGTCGTCCACATCGGTGACGTTCATGACCTCCTTCACCCGCCATCCCTTGTACCGCAGGACCCGGCGCAGGAGGTCCGTGGCCACGAAAGAACGGAAGTTCCCGATGTGCGCGCGACCGTAGACGGTCGGGCCGCAGACGTACATCCGGAGCTCGGGGGGCTGCGCGGGGGCCAGGGCTTCCGCGCGGCCGGTGAGGGTGTTGTGGAGGTCCATCTCTAGAGGGCCTTCAGGACGAGGGCGGTGAGGTCGTCGGAGCACCCGGCCGGCCCCGTCCACGCCCGCACGGAGCGCACGAGGGCGTCCAGCACCGCCTGGGCTCCCTCCTGGCGGTGGGCGCGGAGGGCCCCGAGGACGCCCTCCTCGCCGAACTCGCGATCCTCGGGAGACGAGGCTTCGGTCACGCCGTCGGTCACCACCGCCAGGACGTCGCCCGGCCCCAGCGCGGCCTCGCCCGACTCGTAGTCCGCGCCGGCGAGGAGGCCGAGGGCGGGACCGCCGGCGAGCAGCCGCTCGTGCTTTCCGTCCGCGCTCACGCGGCAGGGGGGCACGTGGCCGCCGTTGACGTAGACGACGCGGCGCGTCGCCGGGTCCAGCTCGGCGTAGAAGAGCGTCACGTACTTGTTCTCCTGCGTGCTCGCGAGCAGGAACTGGTTCAGACGGCCCAGGAGCGCCGCGGGTGGGCTCGACCCGGCCAGGGCGCGCAGCGAGGCGTGGACCGAAGCCATCAGTATGCTCGCCGGAGCGCCCTTGCCGGACACGTCCGCCACCGCCAGGGCGAGCCGGCCGCCTTCGAGGGGGATGAAGTCGTAATGATCGCCGCCCACTTCCTGGCAGGGATCGCTGAGCGCGGCGACCTCGAAGCCGGGGATCTCCGGGCAGGAGCGCGGGAAGAGGCTCTGCTGGATCTCCCGGGCGATCTGCATCTCGCGGTCGCGCCGCTGCTGCTCCACGCCCAGCCGGTGCAGGCGCACGCTCTCCAGGGCCGCGACCGCCTGACGGGCCAGGGTCTGGGCGAACTCGCGGTCCTCTTCGGTGAAAGGCAGACCGGACACGCGCTCCCCCACGGCAAGGAAGCCCTGCGCGCTCTGTCCCGCCGAGAGCGGTACCACCAGCGCCAGACCCGAGCCGGCCAGCCGTTGCCGCACCGGGCCCGGCGGCAGCTCGGCCACCGAGAGGGGCGCCCGCAGGGCCTCGAGAACGGGCTGCGCCTCGGCCTCGGTGAAAGCGCGGCCCAGCTCTTCCCCTCGCACGCCGCGGGCGTGGGCGAGCGCGAGCCGCCCGTCCGCCGCGCGATAGAGGGCGCAGCGGGAGACCATCAGGTGGCCCATGAGCGTCGTCGTCACCAGGCTCTCGATCGCCTCCTCATCGAAGCTCGAAGTCAGCTCGCGGCTCACGTCGAAGAGGTTGTGGAGCTGGAAGACCTTGACCGAGAGGCGCTGGTTCACGCGCTTCAGCTCGTGATAGATGAGGCCGTTCTCGATGGGGGTGGCGGCGCAAGCGGCGACGCTCTGGAGGAAGGCGGCCTCCTCGTCGCCGAAAGGATGTCCGTCGGCCCGCGGCCCCAGCCCCAGGACCGCGATCGGCCGGTCGGCCTTGAAGATCGGGCACAGCACGTCGAGGCCGTAGGCCTCGAAAACGTCCGCGCACGCCCCCTGCCGGCGGAAGATCACCTCCGGCCCCGCGAGGGGCTCGAGGTCGGTCTGCGCGGGCGCCCCCGCCGGGAGCCCGCGTGACGCCTGGACCCGGTAGCCTCCGCCCTCCGCGCGCACGAACAGCGCGCCGCGCGTCGCCGGCAACTGGCCCATCACGATGAGGAGGGCGGCGTCGAGGATCTCGGCGCCGGACAAGCTCGAGTTGAGCGTGGTCGTGAGGTCCAGCAGCGAGATCAGCTCCGACATCCGCTTGAGCAGCGGCGACGATCCGCCCTCGCGCCGGAAGGCGTCGAGAGCGCGCTGGTACTGGAACACGACGGGGGCGTTCACGGTCAGCGGGCCGCCGCCGAGTCCTTCCGCTTCACGAGGCAGCAGACGTTGCGCCGGGCCGACCGCCGGAACGTCACCGAGTCCATGATCTTCTCCATGAGGTGGACGCCCAGCCCCCCCGTGCGACGCTCGCTCACGTAGCGGCCGAGGTCCACACGGGGCACGGCGCGCGGGTCGACCGTCGCCCCGCTGTCCACCACCTCGACGCGGAACTCCGGCCCGCGGTCCTCGATGCGCAGCTCGATCTCGCGGTCCCCCGAGCCGTGATAGGCATGCTCGATGACGTTGGTCGTCGCCTCGTCGACGGCCAGCGCGAGACGCTCGGCCGTCCCGTCGGCGAACCCGGCCGATTCCGCCATCTTCTTCGTCACCTCCCGCACGAGGCCGAGGAAGGAGGTCTGGCTGGGGATGGAGATCATCAGGCTCGGCTTGGGGGCTCGCACGGCTCAGGAGCCCGCTTCTTCGACGCGGCGGAAGCTCGTGATGGCTTCCACCTCTGACGCGTAGATGCGGTACAGGTGGTTGAAGCCCAGGATCTCGAAGATGTTCCGGACGGTCTCGTTCAGGCTGGCCAGCCGCAGGTCGCCGCCGTTGCCGCGGATCTCCTCGATCGCGCCCATGATCGCCCCCAGGCCGGCGCTGGCGATGTAGACCAGGCCCGCACAGTTCACTACGATCTTGAACTGCCCCTGGGCCAGCGCTTTCTGGATCTCTCCCTCGAAGAGCCGGACGGTGTGGGCGTTGATGAAGCCCTTCGGATAGAGGAGCGTCACCCCTTCCACGTCGCGCGTCTCGACGGTGAGCTCGGGCATGGCGCAATATAGCGCGTCAGGGTGCCCTCAGCACCCGGCGGGCCTCGATGATGTCGCTTCCGATCTGGGCCACCAGGGCCTCGGCGCCCGGGAACGTCCTCTCCTCCCTGAGGCGCGCCTCGAACTCCAACCGCAGCGGGCGCCCGTAGAGGTCCCCTTCGTAGTCGAGCACGTGGGCCTCGACCGTCGTCACGCCGCCGCCGAACGTCGGCCGTCGGCCCACGTTCACCGCCGCCGGCCGCGGAGCCGCGTCCTCGCGCAGGACCCGGCACCAGCACGCGTAGACGCCGCCCCCGGGCACCGTCTCGTTGAGGACGTCCAGGTTGGCGGTCGGGACGCCGATCCGCCGCCCCCGCCCCTCTCCTTTCACGACCACTCCATCCACGAAGAACCGCCGGCCCAGGAAGTCCCGGGCGGCGTCCACCGCCCCCCGCGAGAGCGCCTCGCGGATCCGGGTGCTGCTGATCGGTCCGCCGCGGGCGATGACCGGGCGCAGGCCGTGGACCTGGAAGCCGAGCTCGTCGCCGAGGCGCCGCAGGGTCGCCAGGTCCCCGGTCCGGCCGCGGCCGAACCGGAAGCTCGATCCCACGACCACGACCCGCGCTCCCAGCGCCCGATGGAGGACGGCGCGCGCGAAGTCCTCCGGCTCCCGTCGCGACAGCTCGACCGTGAACGGAAGCACCGCCAGGCGATCCACGCCGAGGGCGGCGAGGATCTCCGCCTTCTGGTCGAGCGTCGTGAGGCTGGCGGGGGCGCGGTCGGGGCTGAGGACGCGCGCGGGATGGGGGTCGAACGTCAGCACGACCGACGTTCCGCCGGCCGCCCGTGCGTCGCGCACCGCCAGCGCGACGAGTGCCTGATGGCCGCGGTGCACGCCGTCGAAGTTCCCCACCGCCAGCGCGGCCTGTGGCCAGCCGCGCGGCTCGAGGGAGTCGAGACGCACCACCTCCATCAGGGAAGCTACGGCTTCTCGGGGGGAAGGACCCTCTCGATCACGGGGGGTATGGTCCGCCCGGTATCGTCCACCCCGCTCAGCAGGTAGCCGCTCTCCGTGAGGGCATAGTGGAAGGGCCGCGCCCAGGGGTCCTTCAGGTAGCTGCGGTCGACCAGCCCCTCGGTGACCAGGTCCTCCAGGGTGTGGGGGACCGTCCCGTGGTTCATGTGGTGGGCCAGGATCGCGCGGTCCAGCCGCTCCAGCCGCACGTGGCTCACCCCCTGCAAGAGGAGGCCGTACGAGCCCTCGAGCGCCGGGGGAAGGGTCGCGACCGCGAAGGGGTTGGTCCAGTGAGCGAAGGTTCCGGCCACCGCCAGCGCGAGGGCCACCACCGCCAGCACGTAGCCGGGCGTCGCGGACGCGACGCGGGCGGCCGGGCTGACCTCGATCTCCTTGGTGACTCCCCTTCCCACCGTCGAGACGAGGTTCCGGTTGAGGAGGTCGAAGAGGATCCGGCAGGTATCGAACTCGCCGAGGCCGGTGGCGTCGATGATGCCCTGCACGGTGCGGGTGCCGTCGACCTTGCGGAAGATGCGCTCCTCTTCGGGGGTCAAGCGGATCTTGTTGGTGGAGCTCGCGGCGCTGCGCTTGATGGCGCCCTCCTCGCCTTCCGCCGAGCCCACCTCGATCATCCCCGCGTCCACCACCGGGCGGAACACGATGTCCATGGATGGGATCTTCTTCTCGATGATGGGCCACTCGTCCACCATCCGGATCCCTTCCATCAGGATGAAGTCGGCGCTCAAGGGCGAGAAGCTGTCGCGGTCCCAATCCACCGTATCCGCCGGCGCGAAGTGGTACTCGCCGTCGCGCCAGCGGAAGACCTTGAAGACCGTCTGGGAGATCTGGACCTGGATCGCATCCTTGAGGTCCTTGGCCGTGATGTAGTTCTGGGCCACCAGCACGTGCCCGAGCCGCTGCAGGGTGGCCTTCTGCGTCTGCAGGGCCTCGTCGAGCCGGTCCTTGCTGAGTTTCCCTTGCTTGACCAGCACGTTGCCGAGCCGGTCCTCGAGCCGCTTCGAGGTCTGGTCGGCCATCACCACCATCCCGTTCTCGAAGGTGACGGTGACGTTGTCCTTCTCGTTGTTGAGGGTGAGGATGCCCGTCTTCCGCTGGAGCCCGATGAGCTGGAAGATGTCGGGGAGCCCGAAGTCCTTGATCGTTCCTTCGAGGGCCATCGGCGGCGGCCTACCTCACGCCGCTCGGCCCGGTCGGGCCGGCGGAGGGCTGCGGCGCGCGGGGAGCGTCACGTCGACCTCCGGCCGCCCCCGGTTGGCCACCACGTAGAGGGCGAGCAGGAGGAGGGCCATCAGCCCGAGACCCCACGGCTTCTCGAGGGTCGAGGGGGCTTCGGTGTAGGGCAGCACGCGTCCCGCGAGCAGGGCCAGCACGAGCAGGAGCGACCAGCCGAACACCAGCACGAGTCCGAACGGCGTCTTCTGCGCGTAGAGGTGGCCGGCGCCGGGCGAGATCAGAGACAGGAAGCGGAAGACGCGGTCCCGCCGCTCCTCTTCCTTCTGCACCTCCAGGAGCTTCCGGTTCCGGGCCGGACCCGACACGCCGTCGCGCACCACGAACAGGTGGTGGCACTGGGTGCACAACCCGGCCGCGGTCTTGCCGAGATGGCAGTGCTTGCAGAACGGCGTGCCGCACTTCACGCACCGCACGGTGAAGGCGCGCGAGCCACGCCAGCGCCCGAGCACCAGCCCCCCCAGCGCGAAGACGCCCAGGGCGGCCGCGAACCGGTTGAACACGGCCGCGCTGAGCAGCGCCGAGCGCGGCATGCCGGTCCCCTTGCCGGCCACGTTCTTCTGCCGGATGCCCGAGGGCGTGCCCGCGAACTTCGTCCACAGGTCGTCCTCGTCCAGGCCCATGTCGACGACCGCATAGTCGCCCTTGTCGTACTTCCAGAGGCTGTCGTAGGTCCGCATGAGGCCGCTCGCCAGCCGGTCCGCCTGCGAGCGCGCCTCCTGTGCGGGCTGGTACTCGAAGCGCTGGAGATGGGCCAGGGAGAGGTTGTAGTAGAAGGTCGCCGTCACCGGGGCGGGCGGGTTGGACTCGATGCCCTGCTTGTAGCGGGCGATGGCCGCCTGGTACTCCGTGTTCGCGAACTCGACGTTGGCGAGGTTGTTGAGCGCGGTGGCGTCGTGGGGATCGGCCTGGAGGATCTCGCGGTAGAGAGCGGCCGCGTCGTCGTACCGCCCCGCCTTCTTGTACTGGATGCCGAGGAGGTACACGAGATCGCGGTCGTCGCGGTTCTTGCCGACGGCGTCCTCGAGGTCCGCGATGGCCCTCGCGTCCGGACCACCCTCGACCGAGAGGATGCCCGCCCGGAAGAGCGGGTTCTGCTGGGCGAGGATGCGGGCGTCCAGGTCCTGGACCACCGGACCCACCGCGAGGCTTCCGATGAGGATCGCGGCCGCGGCCAGACGCTCGACGCCCTCCATGTAAAGGAAGAGCAGCGCCAGCCACCACAGCGGCAGCCAGCCGTAGCCCTGGAAGAGCGCCACCGGCAGGACCAGGGCGAAGACGAACAGGCCGACCGCCAGCGCCCTCCGCTCGGGCCCGAAGGCCTCCTCGAGATCGTGGAGCAGGAGCGTGCCGTGGCCGATCACCATCACCCCCGCGAACACCGTCGCCGTCACGAGCACGCTCAGCAGCAGAACCGGCACGAGCAGCGTGCGCAGGTTCTGGCGGCCGCGGATGGTGGGCAGGCGGGCGGTCAGGCCGGCGGCGGTGTCGGAGAGGGCGGGCACGATGCCCAGCGGCACCTTCTGCATCTCCGACAGCGCCATGGCGAAGTACGCGTCGGGCAGATGCGGGTCGAGCGACATCGCGCCGCGGAACTCCTCCTCCGCGCGATCGCGCTCGCCCTTGGCGAGACGGTCCAGGCCCTCGCTCACGGTGGCCAGGGCCAGCGGCTCCAGGCTGCGGATGTTCCGCTCGATGCGGATGCGGCGGATCTCCCGCCACGCCTTCAGCGCGCCGTCGGTGTCGGCCCTCTGCTCCGCCTTCCGATACGCGCCGAAGAGCGCCTCGAAGGTGTTGCCCGCGGGCGGCCGGGCCGCCCGCACGTCGATCACCTTCTCCGCGGACGGCGAGCGGGCGGGCTGCGCCCCGACGAGGACGGGGGCCAGGACCAGGAGGCTCGCCGCCGCGGCTCGGCTCACGCCTTCTCCGGCGTTGCCCGCGCCACGAAGGCCATGCGCAGCTCGTAGAGGAGCCCGTCGAGGACGCGATCCTCGTCCGGGGTCCGCCGCCCCTCGGTCTTTTGCTTGAGGACCTCGAGCAGCCCGATGATCGAGCGCGCGCCGGCCAGGTCGGGCGTGGCGCCGCCGCCCGGCTCGGGGGACATCAGGTAGCCGGCCTGGGTCGCGAGGGAGACGAGCAGGCCGATGAAGTCCATCGGAGGAGCTTCGTCGTTTTGTTCGTCAACTCGGGGGGGTGTAGAGTCACCGGCGGCACCCCCCCGCGCGCGTTCGCGCTCCCCCCCCTGTCGCTCGCTCGCGAGTGAATCGCTCGGATATTCGTCAACTCGGGGGGGTGTAGAGTCACCGGCAGCACCCCCCCGCGCGCGTTCGCGCTCCCCCCCCTGTCGCTCGCTCGCGAGTGAATCGCTCGGATATTCGTCAACTCGGGGGGGTGTAG
>Ga0070698_100007528_pt1 | contig 11779 bp, 8 predicted proteins | sample KBSK1502metaG_FD_65477 | JGI IMG/M metagenome (GOLD analysis project Ga0070698, IMG submission 65477) | Corn, switchgrass and miscanthus rhizosphere microbial communities from Kellogg Biological Station, Michigan, USA - KBS K1-50-2 metaG | ecosystem: Host-associated > Plants > Roots >...
ATCGGGCGCGCGGCGCTGAACACGACCGTGATCGAAGCGGCACAGCGTTACCCGAATGTGCGCGTCCACTTCAATCACAAGTGCGCGGGAGTCGATATCGATTCGGCGATGGCTCACCTTCTCAACCCGCCTTCGCCCGGCTACGGCGTGGCAGGCACCTCCTCTTCTCAACCACTCAACAATGCCAGTCCGGCTCGGACCTCAACGACTCAACCAATCACGGCTTCGGGCGATGCCGTGATTGGAGTCGACGGCGCGTTCTCGGCGGTGCGGCAATCGATGCAACTGAAGATCGACAATTTCGAATACGACGAGAGTTACCTCGCCCATGGCTACAAGGAGTTGACGATTCCACCGGGACCGGATGGTTCGTGGCGAATGGAAAAGAACGCGCTCCATATCTGGCCACGGAAAAGTTTCATGATGATCGCGCTGCCGAACCCTGACGGCTCGTTCACGTGCACGCTGTTTTGGGAATTTGAAGGGCCTCGGAGTTTCGCCACAACCAAGACGGACGACGATGTCCGCCGATTTTTTGAGGAAGAATTTCCGGACGCCGTGCCGCTCATGCCAAATCTGCTCGACGATTTTAAGAATAACCCAACCGGCTCCCTGGTTACGATTCGCTGTGCCCCCTGGTTTTATCGCGATAAGGTTTGTCTCGTCGGCGACGCGGCGCACGCGGTCGTGCCGTTTTACGGTCAGGGAATGAACGCTGCGTTCGAAGATTGCGTCGTGCTCGACGAATGCTTGGCGGCATTCCCGCAAGATCGACAACGTGCGTTCGCCGAGTATTTCCAACGTCGAAAAGAGAACGCCGATGCGCTCGCCGATCTCGCCTTAGAAAATTTTATCGAGATGCGCGACAAAACCGCGTCGCGCACATTTCGCGCGAAAAAGAAACTCGATCACTTCCTCGAAGCCGCGCTCCCGAGAGTTTATCTGCCGCTTTACACGATGGTCACTTTCACGCGAATTCCGTATGCGCGCGCCGCGCGGCGGGCACGCTTCCAAGACGGCGCGATTTACGCCGGTCTGATCGCTATCGCTGCGTTATTGATTGGGATCCTTCTTTGGTTCACAGGTTGAATCAAAAGCCGGACGGCGACGGCGGTGGAAGTTTCTGGACCTTCGCAGGAACCGCTGACGATTCTCAGAGGGCTTTGAGTCGCGAGATCATCTCCGCGCTGTAGCCGTCTCGCGCAAGCTCGTCATAATCGATGCGACCCTTCTCTCGGAGCATTTTCCGTTTTAGCGCTCGCAGCAACCGATCACTTGCGTCAGCAATTACCGCGGTTGTTTTCTTGGGCTTAAGCTTTGTAGCGACTAAAGGCATGTTGTTTGAAGATCTAACTATATTGGTATATAGCGGAAACGATTCCATTCATCAATAGCGGCCAATACTTGTCGATCTCCGGGATCGCCAAGTCTGTGGTGTCGGCAAGTCAGAATGCTTCATCTCGACAGTCTAGGTAAAAGATTGAACAATCGGACACCAAGACTGTCTAGGCTTGAAAGATCTTATGGCGAAAGAGAAACCGGACCTGGTTTATGGGACGCTCGACATGCTGATTTTGAAAGCGCTTCAGCATGACCCGCGGCACGGGCTGGCGATCGCGGACCGGATTCAACAGATGTCGAAAGACATTTTGCACGTCGAGCAAGGCTCACTTTACCCGGCACTTTACCGTTTGGAGGCGCAGGGCTGGATCAAAGCGGAATGGGGCGTGTCCGATAACAACCGCAAGGCGCGTTATTACAAATTGACCGCGGCCGGCCGCAAACAACTTTCCGCGGAAGAGGAACATTGGCTCCGCATCACCAAAGGAATCGATCTCGTGCTGGCCGGAGGCTAACAAAATATGCCGCGACTTCGCGCCTGGTTCTCTCGCCTGCTCGGTTTGTTTCAAAAAAACAAACGGGACGCCGAGATGTCGGAAGAAATGCAAGCGCATCTCGATCTTTTAATCGAGCGAAATATTGCCTCGGGAATGTTGCCCCACGAAGCGCGCAACGCGGCGCGCCGACAGTTCGGCGGTGTCGAACAAGTCAAAGAGATCGCGCGCGAACAGCGGGTGTGGCGATGGGCCGATGAATTTGTTCAGGACATTCGCTACGGCACGCGAATGCTCCGGCGAACTCCGGGATTTTCCACTCTGGCAATTCTCTGTCTGACCCTCGGCATCGGGACCAACGCAGCCGCCTTAAGTTGGATCGAAGGGATTCTCATCCGCCCCTATCCGCTCGTCGCACACCAGGACCGGATGGTTGCGCTCAGCGGCACGACTCGCGGCGGGGAGAGAGGCGGACTTTCCTATCCCGACCTTCTCGATTTCGAAAAGAACTCGACGCTTTTTGAGTCGTGCATTGTCGATAAAATCACAGGCACAACGCTGAGCACTGGGGATCGGGCCGAGCGTTCTGTCGGAGGAATTGTATCCGCAAATTATTTTGACGCGCTCGGCGTGCGGCCAATTCTCGGCCGCGGCTTTCGGCCCGAAGAAGGCACGGGACGCAACGCGCATCCGGTCACAGTCATAAGTTACATGACGTGGAAGAATCGTTACAAAAGCGATCCGAACATCATTGGCAAAACGCAGTATATGAACGGCGTTCAGCACACCATCATCGGTGTCGCACCGGAAAAATTCCACGGCACGTTTGTCGGATACTCATTCAATTTTTGGGTGCCGACGTCGATGCAGGAGACATTTGATAATACCGGTTACAAACTCGAGGACCGGGGCGCGCGCTGGATTGAAGGTTACGCCTTTCTCAAACCGGGCGTCACGCGGCAGCAAGGACAAGCGGAACTTTCCGCGATCGTGAAACGGCTGGAGAGCGATTTTCCCGAAACAGATCGCGGCCACGGCATCGAGATTTTTCCGCTCTGGAGAACGCCGTTCAACGCGGCCGGTGGGATTTCGACGACGCTCGGCATCACCGCGGCTGTCGTTTTCTTTGTCCTCCTGATCGCTTGCGCCAACGTGAGCAATCTTTTGCTCGCGCGATCACTCTTGCGCCGACATGAAATGACGATGCGACTTGCGCTCGGCGCCGGACGCCGCCGTTTGGTCAAGCAACTCTTTACCGAAGGCTTGCTCCTGTCGTTGATCGCCGCACTCGGCGGAATCGCAGTCACCTATTGGAGCCGCAACGCGCTCGTGCTCGCGTTTCCGCCATCGGTGCCCGGGATCACGATTGATTATCCGGGACAACTTGATTGGCGCGTTCTCCTGCTCAGCATCGCGATCTGCATTGGATCGACAATGCTTTTCGCGCTCATGCCCGCCGTCCAGGCGAGCCATGTCGATCTTTCCAGCGCGCTCAAGAGCGAAGGCGCCGGCGTCATCGGCGGCAGCGGGCGATCGCGATTGCGCTCGGCGTTGGTGCTGGTCCAGGTCTCGCTTAGTTTTGTTCTCCTCGCCGGCACTGGGTTGCTTTTGCAAAGCCTGCAGCGAATGCAAAACGCCAGTCCCGGTTTCTCAACCAACAATGTGATCATGTCGGTCGTGGATTTGTTTTCGGCGGGTTACAAACTCGATCGCGCTAAAATTTTTCATACCCAGTTGCTCGATCGCGTCCGCGCGCTTCCCGGTGTCGAATCCGCGGCTTTGACGCGAGTGACGCCATTCAGTTACAACCCTCCTTCTTCCGCGCCGATCGGGATCGACGACTACCAGTCCGCGCCCGATGAGCAACCGAATGCGGACTATCTTCAGGTCAGCGAGGATTATTTTTCTACTCTTGAAATTCCAATTGTCGCCGGGCGCGAGTTTACTCGAAACGACGACGAGAACTCGCCGCCGGTGGCGATCATCAATGAAACGATGGCCGGGAAATACTGGCCGGGAAAAGATCCGATCGGCCAGCGGCTCAAAGTTAAAGACACTTGGATGCAGATCGTCGGTGTCGCGAAGACCGTGAAGTACGAGACGAAACTCGAGGCTCCGAGGTCGTTCTTTTATGTGCCGGTGCGCCAGAATTTCTTTGTCGGGAACGCCTTGCTCATTCGAACACGTGAAACTCCGGGCGCGATCACGAATGCGCTGGCGCGCGAAGTCCACGCGCTCGATCCGACCCTGGCGCCGTACGCCGCCGATCGTTTGCAAGAGCAAGTGGACGGACGGGGCTACACTCAGCGACTCGCGGCCACATTGCTCGCGATTTTCGGCGGGATGGCACTCTTTCTGGCCGCAATCGGACTTTACGGCGTCATGTCGTATTCGGTTTCGCAAAGCACGCGCGAGCTCGGCGTGCGCATGGCGCTTGGCGCGAGCGTGCGAGATGTTTTGCGTTTGGTCATCTCACGCGGCTTGCGATTAACCATCGCCGGAGTCGTGATCGGCCTCGCGGCGGCATTGTTGCTGACGCGTTTGATGGGCAACTTGCTTTACAAAGTGAGCCCGCGCGATCCGATCGCGTTCGGCGCGGCGTTGATCATTTTGATCGCCGTTGCGCTCGTCGCCTGTTTTCTCCCCGCCCGCCGCGCCACGCGGATCGATCCCGTCCGCGCCCTGCGGATTTGATGGAGCGAATGTGAGGAAACTAGTCTCGTTTCACGGTTCAGCGCGCACGCTCAGGATTTTGAAATTATTCGCGATGGTGTCGCTGCCGATTTTCCTGACCGACAGCAAAACGTTAGACGCGCACACAATTGTCCCCGATTACGATCTCAAGCCGATCTCCTTGCCCGGCGCTAATAGCGTTATTGTGCTCGACCATCTGGCCTACGATCGAGCGAGAGGAAAACTGTGGGTGCCGGCCAGCAACACGGGAAATGTCGATGTAATCGACGAATCGACCGACGCGGCTTTCCTGATTTCCGGATTCAATACCGGCGAAGCCGACCTGGAAGGGCAGAAAGTTAGATTAGGCCCAACGGCAGTCAGCATCGGTGACGGCGTCGTGTATATTGGAAATCGCGGCGATTCCACATTGAACATTATCGATTCGCAAACCCTTGAGCGCGGACAATCGCTGCAGATGACGCCTGCGTTGCTGGAAACGGGTGGAGCGCCGTACGGTGTCGTCTATGTCGCCATCACACACGAATTATGGGTCACCACCGGCCCGGGCAAATCGATCGAGGTGTTCGATGCCTCCGAGCCGCGTCATTTGAAATGGAAACTGAGAATTCCGCTCGATGGATCTACGGAAGGCTTCGCCGTCGACAATGAGCGCGGACAATTTTACACAAACATCGATGACATGGGAAAAACGCTGGCGATTGATGTGCGCTCTCACAAAATTGTTTCCAAGTGGGACGTCGGCAGCAGGGATCTCCAGGGACTCGCACTCGATACCAAGCGCGGCTTTCTATTCGTGGCCTGCGAAGATCACGTAGTGAGCCTGGATATCAGGCACGGCGGAAAAGTCATCGACTCGGTTACAAGCGGCGCCGGTTTGGACGACATCGATTTTTCGGCCGAGCAAAACGTTCTTTACGCCGCTGCTGCCGTCACCGCGACGTTGACCATCGCCGAAGTCAGTAACGACGGAAAATTTCATGTGAAGGCGTTAGTCCCCACAGCCAAAGAGGCGCGCGGTGTGATCGCCGCCAAGGGCAAAACGGCGTACCTGATCGATCCGACTGGAGGACGCATCCTCAAGCTGACGTATAAATAATTCGATTTGGTTCGCTAGTTTGTATTTCGTGTTTCGCCGGTCGAGGACTGACGTTATTCTGTGAGATTCCATGGAGTCTTCGACGGCTACGAAAACTGCCTTTCGCGAAACGGCGGAAATCTTCACTGGTGGCGCAAAAGCGTTGCCGCAAAAATACTTCCTTTCCCCGCAACTTTTCACCGATGAACAGGAAAAGATTTTCTCGACACAGTGGTTGCTGGTCGGGCATCAGAGCCAATTGGAAAAGTCGGGAGACTTTTTTCTAGTCACGATTGCAGGCGAGAGCCTGATCGTGGTCAGAGATCAGAAGTCAGAGGTCAGAGCGTTTTACAATGTCTGTCGTCACCGCGGGACGCGCTTGAAAGAGCACCGAACCGGTGAGGCATCATCGTGCGGACATGCGTCTACCATTCAGTGTCCGTATCACGCGTGGACCTACGGACTCGACGGCCGATTGGTTGGTGCGCCGCACATGGATGACGTGCCTGGATTCGCTAAGGCCGATTATTCATTGCATCCGGTGGATCTGGAACTCTGGGAGGGATTCATTTTTGTGAACCTGGCGGGTTCGAGCTCCCTCACCTCAATCCTCTCCCAAGCGGAGAGGCGGACGAAAGTGCCGTCGCTGGAGGATTGGTTCGCGCCGCTGAAAGGAAAATTTACGCACTGGAACATATCGATCTTGCGGCCGGCAAAACGGATCGAGTACGACGTGCGGGCCAATTGGAAGTTGATGTTCGAGAATTATTCGGAGTGTTATCACTGCCCGGGTGTGCATCCGATGCTTTCCAAGATTTCGCCGTACGATTCGGCGGAAAACGATTTGGCGGAAGGACCGTTCCTGGGCGGGTTCATGAAGATCCATAAAGGTAAAAGCCTGACCATGAGCGGCGACGCCTGCGCGTTGGCGATAGAGCATGATCACGAGCAAGAGTATGACAAAGAGAGCACGCAACGCGTGTTCTACTATTCGATTTTCCCGAACATGCTCCTCAGCATGCATCCAGAATACGTGATGGTGCATCAGCTCTGGCCACAGTCGCCGGAGCGAACGTTGATTGTGTGCGATTGGTTTTTTCATCCGGCCGCGTTCAGTCGAAAAAATTTCAAACCGGAGGACGCGATTGAATTCTGGGACATGACCAACAAGCAGGATTGGCACGTGTGTGAGCTCAGCCAGCAAGGGATCGCATCGCGCGCGTATAAGCCGGGGCCGTACTCTTCTCGCGAAAGTATTCCGGCCGCGTGGGACGAATATTATCTGCGACAGATGCGCTAGGATTTGTCGCGTATTGACGCGCGCGCGCGCGACGTAGAGCATTCAGACATGCCGCCGTTGACCTACGCGAATTATCTCGATCTCGAGAAACTGCTCACTCTTCAGAAGCCGCGCTCAACACCGCCGGAACACGATGAGATGTTGTTCATCATCATTCATCAAACCTACGAGCTTTGGTTCAAGCAGTTGCTGCATGAGTTTAAGAAAATAAAAAAGGATTTTTCCGCGGGCGATCTTTTCGGGGCGATTCATTCGTTCAAGCGGACACGGACGATCATGAAAGTGCTGGTCGCTCAGATCGACATTCTGGAAACGATGACGCCGTCGTCGTTCTCGAGCTTTCGTGATCGGCTCGAGACGGCGTCCGGCTTTCAATCGATCCAGTTCCGGGAAATCGAGTTCGTGCTCGGTTATAAGCGTGAATCGACCCTCAAATACGTGAAGCCGGATTTTCCGGGGGCCGATCGACTGCAACGGCGAATCGGCGAACGAACCGTGATCGATCACTTCTATGATTTTCTGGAAAAGCGCGGCGTAAAAATTCCCGCAGAATTGAAAAACCGTGATCTCACGCAACCGAACGGACCGAACGAGCTGGTGCAAAAGGAAATTCTAAAGCTCTACAAAGCTTCGCCCGAAGTTTCGATCCTCTTCGAGTTGATGACCGACTTCGACGAAGGATTGCAGGAATGGCGTTATCGCCACATCAAACTGGTCGAGCGCACGATCGGCGCTAAAAAAGGGACGGGCGGCTCACCCGGCGTGCCGTTCTTAAAAGAATCGCTCTTCAGACCGATCTTTCACGATCTCTGGGCGATCCGGCACGAAATGTGACCGGCGCAAAGTGCCGGAGAGAAAACGCCCAACCCGCCTACGCCGAAAGCTTCGGGGCGGCAAGCGCTCACCTGTCTCGCCGTAGCGAACGCGAAGGAGGAACGTCCGACCTCCAACGTCGAATTCAGGACAAATTAATCTGGAAGCCAAGAATCCAGGAAGGCATTAATCAGGAACGCAAGAATCAAGGAAAGGGATTTCCGAGATAGAAGGTAAAGCAGCGAAGGAGCGAGGGGAGCGACTGAGTTTCAAAGCAGGGATCCGAAGGCTCCATTTCAGGAACATTCCCATTTCATGGTTTCCTGGTTTCCTAGTTTCCTGATTCAACTCTGAATCTGTGAAATCCGCGTAATCCGCGGTTAAGATTTTAGTCCGAGGAATTCGCGGGCGGTTTCGGAGAGGAGCCGTGTTTTGTCTTTCGGGGAGAGTTCGGTGATCGATTCAATCAGTTTGCCGGGCTCAGCCTCGCCGAGGGGGAATGGATAATCGGAACCAAGCGCGACGCGTTCTGGGCCAAATAATCTGAGCAGGAGCTGCAAGGCGTCGGAGTCGTAAACGAGGGAATCCACGTAGAAACCCGCAGGTCGCGATCCGCTTGCCAGATATTTTCGCGGCTCGGTGTTGTTGTCGATAGCGACCAGGTCCGGACGGACACGGAATCCGTGATTAATGCGCCCAATTGTTCCCGGAAACGCACCGCCACCGTGAGAAAAGGCCACTCGAAGTTTCGGAAACCGTTCGAAGACACCACCAAAAATCATCGAACAGATGGCGAGCGAGGTTTCGGCCGGCATTCCGACGAGCCAGGGCAACCAGTACTTGGGCATGCGCTCTTTGCCCATCATGTCCCAGGGATGAACAAAAATCGCCGCATTCAACTCCTGGGCTGTTTTCCAAACGACATCGAGTGATGGATGATCCAGGTTGCGGCAGTTGGGTCCGTGACAATGATCGTTTGGATCGACATGGGTGCCGATCTCGACCCCGCGCAGTCCGAGCTGGCCCACGCAACGTTCCAATTCCTCCGCGGCAAGATCGACATCTTGCAACGGAATCGTGCCAAGACCAGCAAACCGTTTCGGATTCGCGCGAACGACTTCGGCGATGTGATCATTCAAAAGGCGACAGAGATCGAGCGCATCGCGCGGTTTAGCCCAATAACTGAACATTACCGGCACGGTAGAGAGCGCCTGCATCGAGACCCCGACGCGGTCCATCTCTTCGATGCGCCGTTTCGGCTCCCAAACGTTGTCGGTGATCTCGCGAAAGACGCGATCGCCGATCATCATTCGCGCGCTGCATTTATCGCAGTGCTCAAGCCTGACGAATCCGGGATAACCGAACTTTTTATCCAAGTCCGGCCATTGGCGCGGCAGGATGTGAGTGTGAATGTCGATCTTCATGACGAAAGACGCTGCAAACGTCCAACGCTCAACGCCCAACGTCCAATCTCGAAGTCAGAGAGAAACCTGGCGGCCGAGCCGCTCATTGATAACATCGCCCGACGGAGCGGCCGATCCACCTTAGAACGGTTTCACCGGCTGCGGCTGCGGAACCTTCGTGCCGCATTTTTTGCAGGTGCGGCGCGCGTCGTCGTTCCAGAAATCGAGCATGGCCTTGCTGAAATGGTCGACGATGTCGGCGCAGTCGAAATCGATGTCTTCGACCAGCGCCCCGCAGTTCTCACAGTAAAAGATCACATGTTCATGTTCTCCCGGCGGGCGACGCCGCTCGACTACGACACCGATCGTGTCCGGCGGACGGACCGGCGCATGCGGAACATTCGGTGGAATAAAGAACGTCTCCCCTTCGCGCACGAGATGATCGACGATGTGGTCGCCTTCCCGGATGCGCACTTTGATGTCGCCTTTGAGCTGGTAGAAATATTCCTCCGAGTCGACGAGATGAAAATCGTTCCGCGCATTCGGACCTTTGAGCACCATCACAAAAAAATCGCGTCCGTCGTAGAGATAACGATTGCTGACCGGCGGTTTGAATTTTTCGCGATTCTCCTCGATCCAATTCTCCAGATTAATGGGCGGCTGAACGGCGGGCGCGGTGCGTTCTTTAGGAGATGAAGATGGAGACTTGGTTAGCGTGGCCATGAAACGAGCGTATTTCCGTCGTGACCGAGCGTCAAACGTAAGGTGGGATCGGCCGCTCCGCGGCGATGTTAATCAGGCGGCTTTGCCGCATATCTTTAGCATCGAGGTCCGAGCCGGACTGGCATTAGGACTGCTCGATCCACCAAAGATGAAATGTTTCGCGTTGCACCGCCTAACGAACTGCGCGTTAATATCCGCCACTTTATGACACGCAACTGGTTACTTCAATTCGCGCTCGTGGGAGCGATCGCGGTTTTGTTTTGCAGTTGCGAGGAACTGCCGCAGCAAATGCAGAACCCGCTCGCCGCGATCATGCCAAGGCCAGAGCCCGGCTGGTGGAATGACGAAGGCGCTTCGGGCGAGGCGCGCATCGTTGTCCATCTGGCCGAGCAAAAGGCTTACTTCTACAAAGGAAAGCATTTGGTCGGCGAATCGACCGTTTCTACAGGGAAAAGAGGGTTCTCAACTCCTCCTGGCCATTATTCCATCGTCTCCAAAGACAAGAACCATTTCTCGAGTGAATTCGGCGATTACGTCGATAGCGAAGGCAACGTCGTCAAACAAAACATCGATGTGCGAAAGGACAGCCGGCCGCGGGGCACGCATTTCGATCCGGCGAGGATGCCGTATTGCATGCACTTCAACGGCGGTTACGCGATGCACCAGGGCTACGTGCCGCCGTTCGCGGCATCGCACGGTTGTATTCGTTTGCCGGAAGGGATGGCAGAACGTTTCTATAACAACGCGCCCGTGGGTACGCCGATGACCGTAAAAGACGAGTAACGACCGGACTCGAGGCCCGGCAAAGCAGAGCGCTATTCGCCACGGCTGCGCCCTGCTCGTCGAGAATGTCGCCGGATGCCGCGACATGATGCGCTCATATTGAAACTGGAGGGACACGCGCTGTCGTGTCCCAAATTTAAGGCGCCGACGGCCGCGGCGCCCTCCACGCTTACGAGGCGATTAACTCGAAGAATTTCTTCATGTCGATGTTGCCACCGGAAACGATGGCGACGATCGGCCCCTTGCCCGCTTTTCCAGTCAACGCTGCGGCCAACGGCAGGGCGCCGGCCCCTTCGGAAATGATTCGCGCTTTTTCCGCCATCATTTGCATCGCTTTCTTCGTTTCTTCCAACGTGACGACGATGTAATCGTCCACGAGTGGTTTCATCCGATCCCACATTCTCGGGAACACGCTCTGTCCACCGGCGCCATCGACGAACGATGCTTTCCAGTTTTTAAAAACCTGGGGCGAGCCTTTCTCGAATGACAACGCTGCCGGCGCAGCAGTTTCGGGTTCGGCGCCAAAAATTTTTATCTCCGGTTTGATCGCTTTGATCGCGCTCGCGACACCGGTGATTAGTCCGCCCCCGCCGATGCTGGCGATGATGACTTTTGCATCGGGCGCGTCTTCCAATATCTCGAGACCCATCGTGCCATGGCCGGCGATGAAATTGTGATCGTCGAACGGGTGCACAAATGTGCCTTCGGCTCCGGGGAACGCGCGATCATCGAGCGCTTTCCAAGCGACATCGTACGAGACCGGAATCAATTTAGCACCGAGCGCCCGCATGCGTCCGACCTTGGATTCGGGCGCAGTCTCGATGACAACGACCGTGCACGGGACACCGGCTTGGCGCGCGGCGTAAGCGACGCCCTGCCCGGCGTTGCCGGCGCTGATCGTCCAAACGCCGCGTTTCCGTTCTGAATCAGAGAGCATCGCGACCGCGTTCGCAGCGCCCCGCAATTTGTAAGCATTGATCGGCTGAAGATTTTCCAGCTTCAATCGGACGTCGGGAAAATTTGGGCCAAGCTCCAAACGGATGAGCGGAGTCCGCACGATTGTCTTCGCGATCCGCTGCCGTGCATCTTTGATTTCGTCCAGCTTGATTGGCCGGACGGGGTCGAGCGTTGCAGACATTTTAGTGTCGAT
>Ga0070698_100007529_pt1 | contig 11776 bp, 15 predicted proteins | sample KBSK1502metaG_FD_65477 | JGI IMG/M metagenome (GOLD analysis project Ga0070698, IMG submission 65477) | Corn, switchgrass and miscanthus rhizosphere microbial communities from Kellogg Biological Station, Michigan, USA - KBS K1-50-2 metaG | ecosystem: Host-associated > Plants > Roots >...
GAACGAGATCCTCCGTGTCGACGCGCTCATGCGCAGGACGACGGGCCACCCGCTCACCCTCGAGGTCGACAGCTGGGGAGGAACCGGCTGGCCGTGGGCGTGGTACCTCCGTGCCCTCCGGGCGGGCTATTTCGACATGAGCGCCGGACCGCCGCGACCGGCGGCTCAGGCGGTTCTCGTCGCAGAGCCGAATCGCGCGGTCGCGCAGCCGCTCCTTCGCGGGTACGTCGTCCGCCGGTTCCGCCTGCGCGTCTGGTGGGTGCCGAACTGGGGCGCGGCAGGGGTTCGACAGTGGTTCTGGTGGCTCGTCGAGCGGAAGGCGTGGAGCCCGACCGCGAGCCTGGACGAGTTGCTGTACCTCCGCGCCGACGTCGCTCGAGCCGCGGCTGCAGAGGAAACCCGCGCTCGACGGGAAGCGCTGCGCGGCCCTTGAGCCACTCGCTCGACGCGCCGATCGACGTCCCGGCCCGTGGGGTCGTTCAGGGCGCCCGTGCGCTTGCAGCGGCGGTTCGGCCGAAGCAGTTCACGAAGAACCTGCTGACGCTCGCAGGCATCGTCTTCGCTGCGAAGGTGACGAGCTTCGACGCGTGGTTGCACGCGTTGCTCGCCTTCGGCGTGTACTGCGCGGCATCGAGCGCCGCCTACCTGCTCAACGACATCCACGACCTCGCGAGCGACCGCCTCCATCCGGTGAAGCGCCTTCGCCCGCTCGCGAGCGGACGATTGCCGTTGACAGCCGCGCGCTGGGCGATTCCCGTATTCGTCGCAGCGGCACTCGGCGGCTCGGCGTTCCTCGGCCGGCGCTCTCTCGGGTGGCTCGTTCTCTTTCTCGTCGTCCAGGCCGCGTACACGCTGTGGCTGAAGCGCGTACCGCTGCTCGACGTCGCGTTGATCGCATCGCTCTTCGAGATTCGTGCGGTGGCCGGCGCCGAGGCGATCGGCGTTCCGAGCTCTGGCTGGCTGCTCGCCTGCACACCGCTGCTCGCGTCTCTCCTCGCGTTCGGGAAGCGTCGAGCCGAGCTGGAGCTCGTCCGCGACGGCGCAACGCCCGGCCGGAACGTGCTCCGCTGGTACTCGCGCCGCCGGGTCGACCTTCTCCTCGCCGTCTCGGGCGTGTCAGCCGTGTCCGCGTACACCGCGTATGCACTCTCGGGACCGACACCCTGGCTCGCGACGACCCTTCCGTTCGTCCTCATCGGCGTAGCGCGCTACTTCACCCTGCTGTATCGCCACGGCGCGGGCGAGGAGCCGGAGAACATGGTGCTCACCGACCCGGTCCTCCTGACGTCGACGGCGTTGTGGGCGCTCCTCTGCGCGGTGGTGCTCACAACCGCCTGAGACCGTGGGAAGGCCTCTCTTCAGCAGCAGGTCCCGACGCTCGGTTCGCAGCACCCGCCGCACGTACCGCAACCGCAGTCCAGCGCGGAGCAGCAATCGCATGCGCACGGGCCGCAACAGTCGCAGCCCGCATCGCATCCGCAAGATCCATCGCGCCACGCGACCGCGCCGACCGTCTGGCCGATGCCGCCGAGCATGAGCAGGCTGCTCGAAAGCGCTGCGTTGAGGACGTCGACGCCGAGTCGGATCGTCGTCCCCAGGCCCTGGCTGACCGACGGCGAGTCGGCGCCGCTCGACGGGCCTCGCCCCCATTGGCCCGGCGCCCATTGGCCCGGAGGCCCCCATCCGGGCCCGGCGCCCGGCGGCGTGGCGGCTGCCGGCGGAGGCTGCAGGGACCACGCGGGTATCGCAGCCATCGGTAGCGGCGATGCGAACGCTGCTGTCTGTGCCGAGCCTTCCGCGGGCTGCACGCGCTCCTTGTAGCGCGCGAACTCGGCCTGGGCCTTCGACTCCGCCGCCGGTGCCCCCGACGCGCTCGTCGTCCTGCTTCGCGGCTTACGCTCAGCCATCTCGTTCTCCTCCGGGTTCGACTGTCAGCAGCTGAATACCTCGCACCAGCGCACGCGCGCGGTTGCTCCGACCGCGAGCGCCGTCAGGTGCGCTCCCGGCTTGGTGGTCACGATGCATTCCTTGATCTGGTAGCCCAACCCTGCGGCCACCTTCTTCACCCACATCATCTGCGTGTCCTGGCTGTCCTGGACCACCACGCCGACGATGCCGTCCGCCGTGCCCGACGGCGTGTACTCGATCGAGAAGTGGACGCAGCAGCTACCGCCGACGAACGCGGTTCCCAGGCCGATCTTTCCGGCCAGGAACGCCGCCGAGCTCAAGACGCGCAGCGAGCCCTCGGCTGACGCATCGGCCTCCTCGCCCTTGATCGTGGCCGCAAACGGCTGCAGAACGGACATGCGCCCGACCGCCCCTGCAAGGGCGGGATCGTCCGCGAGCTGGCCCCGCGTCTGCGTGGGCTCGACCAGGAGCTCCTTAGCCTCCTTCCGGCACTGACGGCAGTCGCAGCAGCAGGCCGTACGGGGATGACAGCAGCCGGCGCAGAAGCCGGGGCCCGTCCCGCCGTGATGGTGCGCGAAGTGGCCGTGCGACGGCGCAGCCGGATAGCCGGTGTAGATCGGTCTTGCGTGTGCTGTCTGCATGGGTCGTCTCCCTCGTTTTCTCGGTCAGCAGCAGAACGTCTCGCACCAGCGAAGCCGCGCGGCAGCCTCGGTCGCGTCGAGCGTCACCTTCGCGCCGGGCTGGAGGTTCAAGAAGTCGCTCTTGACCTGATAGCCGGTTGCGGGCGCCGTCTCCTCCCAGGTGGACGTCGATCCGTCCGCGACGGTGGTGACCTTGATCGACGGCGACGCCGCTCCGTCGTCGACCACGTACTCGAGCGAGAGGTGGACGGGCGTCGCGCCGCCGACGAAGGCCTGTGCCGTCGGGTCGCCCGAGGCGACGGCGAGCTCGTACGGGCTCACCATTGTCGTGCCGCAACGGCAAGCCGGACAGCCGCAGCCCCCCGCGTAGGCGGGTACCGCGTAATAGGGCGGGCAGTGATAGCTATGAGCATGGGACATGGCAGCGGCTCCTACGTTGTCGGCTTCTTCTCGGGCTTCGTCGCGGGCTTCTTCTCGGTCTCGTCTCGCACGATCTTCAGGACGTCCTCGACGATCGCGAACGAGGACGAGACGACCGTGTTCGCCGCATCCGAGAGCTTCGTCGTGACCTTGTTGTCGATCAGCTCGCCGGCGGCTTGATTCACGGCACTGGTCACGGAATCGATGATCTTCGACATCGCCTCACGCCTTTCCGTTCGCCGGCGCCCACGCCGGCACTCGTCGTTCTCCGACCGGCCCGTGGGCCGGCCCTTCCACGCCAAGCTGGGCGAGCTGGACCGCCTTGACGGCGACGTCGAGCCCCCAGTCGAGATTGCGAAGCGGATCGCGGACGATCCGCGTTGCCGCCCTCGTCAGGCTTCCGGCAGCACCCCCGATCAGCCGAGCCGAGCCGGCGGCGACGCCGCTGTCGTCCTGCTGCACGAGTGCGAGCCACGTGTCCGGGTTCTTGGGAAACGCCTTGTAGAGCGCGAGCGGGGAGAGGCACGCGCTCTGCGCGATCGTGCCGCTGAAGACGCCGCTCGCGAACTCCTGAAAGCGCTGGTCCTCGCTCGTCAGCCGGCCGATCTGCGTCAGCAGGAAGAGACAGACGTCCCGGAGCGCCGGGTTCTTGGCGACGGCAAGGAAGAACTCGGCGGTGCGCCAGTCGGTCTCGAAGCTCTCCTGCCACAGTTGCTCGTAGAGACCGAGCGTCTGCTCCGAGAAGTCGCCGACGGAGAGCGCGTGGAACGCCGCGTCCGCCGCGAGCGACGCGCCCTCCATCGCTTTGTGAATGCCGCCGCCGTTCAGCGGGTCGGCTTGATTCGCAGCGTCGCCCACGAGCATGACCCTGTCGCCGACGATTGCATTGGGGCGGTAGAACGCCGCTGCGCCCCCGGAGATCCGCCCGCATTGCTCGGCGTTCCGCAGCATCCCGCCGAGGTCGCGCTCGATGAATGCGAGGAACATCTCGCGCAGGTTCGGCATGAGCGGGAAGCTCTTGTCGTACGCGTAGCCAAGACCGACGTTCGCAAAGCCCGAGTCGTCGACGAACAGCCAGCCGTACCCCGGAAAGAAGCCGTGGTCGAAGTAGACCTTGATCTGCGACCCGTCGTGCTCGACCCTCTCGTAGTACGTGCGAAGCGAGACCGCCATCACGCCGTCCTTGAGCGTGTTGCCGATGTGACGCGAGACCGCGGAGCTGACCCCGTCCGCGCCGATCACGATCCTGCCTCGGTACTCGACCCGCCGTCCGTCGGCGTCTGCGATCACGTGCGCTGCATCTCGCCCGTGCTCCACCCCGCGCACGGTGCGGCCGCCTTCGAACTGCGCGCCCGCGTCGATTGCGTTCCGTAGCAGGATGTGGTCGAAGCGGCGCCGGTCGAGCAGGATCGCGAAATCCGGGTAGGGCGTGTTCTTGGCGAACCCGCCGGTGAGCAGGCGGCGCCCGTCCATGTACAGATCGCAGTCCTTGATGCACGCCTTCGTCTCGGCGAGCACTTCGTCGGCGCAGCCGAGCCGGTCGAGCCAGTAGATCGCCTGCGGCGTGAGGCCGTCCCCGCAGACCTTGTCGCGTGGGAAGCCGGCGCGGTCGAGCACGAGCGTCGACACTCCGCGCCGCGCGAGGAACGTCGCCACGCTCGTCCCGCCGGGGCCGGCACCGGCCACGATCACGTCGAAGGTCTTCTGCTCCGTCGGGTGAGCCACTTCAGGGCACCGTCACGAGCAGCGCCACGGGGATGCTCATCTCGTCGGTTGCACTGACGGTCACGGAACCGCGGTAGACGTCCGGCGGAACTGCGGCGGGCAACGTGCCGGTCAGGACGAACTTCTCGAAATCCATCGGAGCGATCGTCTTGCGCGCCGGACGCACTGCGAACGCCTCGCCGTCGATCCGCACTCCCTCGTGCTCCCCGACGAGGGCCTCGATGCGCAAGCTGACGCGCTTGGGCTCGACGAGCGAGTCGTTCGTGATCGAGAAGGACACGTGCACGGTCCCGCCCGGAGCGAGGGGAACGCGATTGGTGAGGAAGAACGCGTCGGTGTCGCCGGTCGCCGCCTGAGCCTCCGCGGGGGCCGAAGGCTGGGCGTTGTCGGCCGGGTGAACGTTCCCGTCGGGGCTCGCCGCCGGCGACCGCTCGGCCAGCGCTTCCTGCGCGACCGCTCCGGCCCGCGTCAGCACGGTGATGCCGAGGCTCAGCCCCGCCTCGGCAAGGTCGAGCGTCTTGACGATGATCGCGCCGAGCTGATCTGCCCTGCCCGTGAGGTCGGGCACCGGCACCTCTTTCGGCTGCGTCACGGCCTTCGCCTCGGGCGGCGCTTTCTGCTTCGGCGCATCTCCTTTCCCCGCGCTCATCGGCAACACCGGCGGCAGCACGGGCCGCAATCGGAGATGACGACACGATGCACGACGCAGCAGCCGGAGGCGCGCCCGCAGCCGCAGGGCGAGCAGGACGGGGCGTCCATCCAGATCGCCTGTTCGGCGAGCCGTCGGGCCGCGAGCATGCTTCCCCGCACGAGGCCGACCGTGAGGCCGAGAACGCCGCCGACGAGATCGGGGAAGCCCTCCCCGAGGGCCACCGAATCCTCGCAGTACGTGTGACCCGAGGCCATCGCCGCTACCCCGAGCTGACCGCGCTCTCGGCCTGGTGTGCCGATCCCGCCGCGAGCGGGAAGGCAACGGGCGGGCCGCCGACGCTGAGCTCCGCGCGGGAGAGGCGCGGGACGGCTTTCCGCCCCCGGCGGAGGTGCGACTCGGTTCTGTGTTTCGCGGGCCTGTGCTGCCGTGCGTGGACGACGGTCTCGGCGCTTTCCTCGCGGCAGGTCACCGGGATCGCCGGATTGCCGACCGCGGCGACGTCGCGGTAGCTCCGCTCGTGGCTCCACGACAGCTCGCGGCGGGCCTGGTCGTGCGGGTGAAGGAGCGTCCGGCCCGTCACGTGCACGCGCAGTAGCTCGAGACCCAGGAAGCGCGCGCGGATCAGGTACTCCGAGGGAAGGACGAGCTCCTGGTGGAGACCAACGGCGAATGGCGGGATCCGCCGCAGATTGAGGTCGAGCGCCGGCACCTCGCCGAGGCTGAGGTTGACCGTGGGCAGGTGCGTGACGTCGAACCGCTCGATCTTGACCGGTTCGACATTGCGCACCTCGTCGACCCGGAGCGAGTCGATGCTGATCGGGTCGATGTGGTTGAGCTCTTTGACGTGAACGGCCGCGGGCGCGATCTTCGCGATGCGCAGCGGCTCGATGTTCGCGACCTTGTCGATCTCCTTGATCGTGACCGGATCGATGTTCTTGACTTGCTTGACGTCGACGTCGCCCATCCGCTCAACCTCCCCGTGCTCTCGTCGTTCGCCTCAGTGGAGGCCCGGCCAGTCGTAGTTGATCTGCATCACCTCGGCGCGGTCGGTCGCTCCGGCGCCGGGGATCCGAGCCTCGACGGTGACCTTCTTCGTCACGCCGGCGCCGAAGATCCGGTAGAGAAAGATCTGCGCCGTCTCGCCTGCCTGAAGCGCCCCGTCGACCCGCCATTCGACCTGTTGAACGGGGCTGTCCCGCAGCCGCGCACGGAAGAACTGCATCGTGTTGCTCGCGTCGATGTACGCGTTGTCGTGGCCGGTTGGGTAGTAGAGGTACGCGGTCTTCGGCAGCACCTCGATTCTCGGGGACGGCACCGGCCACGGGCCTTCGCCGGCGAGGGTGACCCAGGCATACGCCGTGCGCAGCGGATCTTCCACGAGCGTGGCGGCCACGACGTCCGTCCGCCCGTCGAGCCCGCTCGCGAACGACGGAGCCGAGTACAGGCCCGTCGAGTCGATCGAGCCCGCGCCCGGACCGCCCTCCGGCGCGAGCACCGTCCACTTGACGGCCGTGTTGCACGCGTTGACGACCGTCGCTTCGAACCGGACGCGCGTGTCCGCCGGGTTCGCGGACCGCTCGTCCTTGAACGTGAGCGCCGCGCGCGGCGGCCAGACCTCGATCTCGGCCCGGTGTCGGCGCGTCACGTGGTGCACGACCTCGATCGTGCCGCGTCGGTGGCCCGGTCTCACTCCCGCTCCTCCGACTCATCGGGGTCGGTGAACTCGAGCGAGGCCCGTGCGACGCGGCCGGGCACGGTGCCGGTCACGTCGATCTCCATCTTGCACCCGATGCCGCCCTCGAGACCGACCGTGAGACCCTCGGAGCCGAGGACGCCCTCGCAGACGAGCTCGAACCGCTCGACCGCAAGGTCGACGGGCTCGAGCGCCACGTCGAACGGCCCGACCGCACCGACCCGCTGGACGCCGCCGAGGAACGGGACCGCAAGCGCAATCGGGACCTGCCCCACGCGCGCGTGGATCGGGCCGATGCGCGCACGCACCAATCCTTCGGCGCCGCATCTGATGCCGATCGGCTCCGCCTGCGCGCGGACCTCGAACCGCGGTGCCCCTTCGACGGTCGCATGCGACGAGTACCTCACGACGCACCCTCCTCGTGACGCGGCCATCGCTCGGGCATGTCGGCGTCGGTTCCGTCGCCCGGATACACGCGTCGTGCGAGGTCGCTGCACATCGCGTCCACCTTTTCGTTCAGCTCCTCGAAGCCGTCGAGGGCGCTCGTCAACTCGGCGCAGCTGTCGCCGTCGACCTCGAAGTACACGAGTGGGCCCAGCCGAATCCGAAGTGACATGCTCGCCATTACGCTCCTCCCTCTAGGGATGGCCTCCGTCGCCGTTGCGGCTCTGCGTGCCGTTGCCGTTGTGGCTCTGCGTTCCGTCGAAGCTCTTGTCGAGATCCGCGATCGTCGCCAGGAGCCCGTCGAGCGAGGTGAGGACGACCTGCAACGTCGCGCGCTCGCGGTCTTCCAGGTTGCGGAAGAGCCCGTCCAGGCCGGCTTTGAGCTGTCGGCCCTCCGCCGACTCGCGGAACTCCCGCCCTCGCTCCCGGATGACACTGCCGAACTGGTCGATGACCGAGAGCACGCCGAAGACGTAGTCGGTAACCCCGTCACTCGCCATCTCGTCCTCGTCGTCCGCTTCCGGACGGCAGACCGCGCACGCGTATTGCCGCGCCTGCGGCGGGATCTGCCACAGACCGTAGAGCGCCGTGCGCGAGCCACTCGGGATCGCCCGGCAGCCGTTGCGGTGCAAACGCGCCTCCACGGTGTCGAACTGAAAGGGGGCGTTCGCCGCCGCCTCGCGGTTGTCGATTCGCACCAGTGGACGGGGCTCGCTCTGACGTCGTCGAAGCTCCTGAATCTTCAGGGCGATGACATCGCCAAGGGGCTCCGCCGCGGCCACCCACGCCTACTCGTAGACCGCCCAGGCGGAGTCGCTTCGCTGCTTTTCCAGCTTGTGCTTTTCGAGCCGCGTGAGGAAGTACCGCGTCAGGAACGCGACCATCAGGTCGCGCCCGGCATTGGCGGGGAGGCCGGCGTGCAGGCGTGCGATGTGGTCGAGGAAGATCTTCCGCAGCGTGGCGGCAGGGTTCCTGACCTGGTTGAGATACGTGAGTCGCCCGTGCCTCAGGTCCGAGTAGCAGTCGCCGTGGTCGTCGATGTGCATGATCAGCGCGCCGGCGGTGAAGAGATAGGGGAGGATCGAGAGCTCGATCTCGGGAGCCACGAAGCCCGTCAGCACGGTGATCGCGTGCCCGCTGCGATCTCGCGCGCACCGGCGCAGCAGTGCGAGCTGCTCGCGACGCGGGAGCGCCGCGACGTCACCCCCCAGGCGCAACTCCGTGTCGCGCCTCTGGGCCTCGAACAGGAGCAAGATCGCCTGTCGCAGGATCGGGTCGAGCACGTCGCGCGCGGCGAAGAGCCGGCCGATGATCGCGTAGAAGAGCTGCTCGCGCTCGGTACGAACGTCGAACCAGCCGGTGGTCAGCAGCAGCTCGATCCGTTCCAGGTACTCCCGGGTCGCGTCCGGCCCGAAGTCGTCGATGAAGCTGTCTGCGAGGAAGCAGCAGCACCCGAAGAGGATCCCGTTCAGCCGCCGCCGCTCGTCGTACGGGTAGCCGGCGATCTCGCAGCACGCGTGACCGACGAGGGTCATCTTCGTGCTGAGCTCCAGCATCTTTCGGTACTCCTCGCCGGGATTGTCGAGAAGCTCCGGGTAGTGCGTTCTGACCGCGGGCTCGAGGCACGCGAGCACGTCTTCGCGGTAGCCGCGGATCAGCGTGTCGACGCGCTCGATCTCCGCGGGATCGGGCTGCCAGGATGCGCCGCCGGGGAGGGCGAGCCCGGAGTGCCGATCGAGGCCGCGAGACGTCCCCGACCCGCGTGGGGCGCTCGCCGCAGGACGATTCGTGTTGCGATCGTCCCGATGCCTCACGGCATCATCTCCTCGCTCGCTCCGCGCCCAGCATATCGCGGTCGGGCGAGCGGGCGATACGCCGGCTCGCGCGAAATTCAGGGCAATTTCAGGTGAGCGAACCGGGCTAGGCTCCGGCCGAAGCCGTGGTGACGATCGAGGACGTGCGCTTGCTGGCCCTGAGCCTGCCGCGGACGACGGAGGCGCTCGTGCGCGGCCGCGTGAAGTTCCGCGTCGGGAGGATCGTGTATGTCGCGTTCTCGCGGGACGAGACCGTGATGGGGTTCGCCTTTCCGAAAGAGGAGCGTGAATGGCTGGTCGGTACGGAGCCGGAGAAGTTCCTCATGCCGACCCAGTCGGACCTCCGCTACAACTGGGTACTCGTTCGGTTGGCGGCGATCGAGGTTGCAGAGATGCGCGAGCTCGTCTTCGACGCGTGGCGGATGGTCGTGCCCAAGCGCGTGGCCGCCGTGCAAGCGCCACCGGAATCACCTACCCGGTGACGCTGACCAGCTCGGCGACCTCGGGCTCGCCGGTCAATGCTTGCTCACGTGCGATGCCGATCCCCGGCGCGTAGACCTTCTGGTCGTACGCACCCGGTTCGAGGCGGCTCGCCTCGAGCGTCGTCAGCACGTTCTTGAGCGTCCCGTACGGCACCGTCGTCGAGCCGCCGCGGTCGACGATCCAGGCGGTGTCCTCGGCCTGCCCGGTGAGGAATTCCTGACGGTAAGCGTCGGGGATCTGGGGGTTCGCCTCCATCACGAGCCCCGGCTCGGCGTCGTGAACACCGGCTTCCCACGAGCCGGAAGTGTCGACCTTGCCATTCGGCAGGTAGTGCGCCGTGTCCTCGCCCACGTACCAGACGTTGCCTTGCTTGTCCTGCGCATACCAGTCGGAGGTCTTCTCGAGCAGAGCTCCGTCGTGCGTGGCGACGTCGGTGACGACGCGGGCCGTGATGCCCTCGGCGACCGTCTTCGTCTGGTCGGTGACGGTCACCCGATCCTCCTGGGTCTGACCGTCCTTGACGCCCCGGTAGACGAGCGTCCTGCCGACCGGGAGGGGGAAGTACGGGTTGTCGATCGTGGTCGTGAAGTTCGCGGGGTCGAGGACAGGCTCGTAGGAACCGCTTCCCGATCCTGCGCTCGAAACCCATGGCGCCCACACCGCGATCGCCGCTGCGATCGCGCCGGCGGCTAGTGCAGCGGAGAGCTTCATCGTCAGGCCTCCCTTCGCTATGACCGCCCGATCATGGCCGGGACCGATGAACGGACGATGAACGAAGGGCGGGCAGAACGAGCCAGACGTCGGCTCCGCCACCGGGCCGGTTGGCCGCATGTGCTTCGCCGCCATGAGCCTGCGCGATTGCCTCCACGATCGCGAGTCCGAGTCCGGCGCCCGAGCCCTCACGTCCGCGATCGTCGTGGCTGAATCGTTCGAATGCGTGCCCGAGGAACCGGGGCGGGAAACCGGCACCTTCGTCCGTCACGTGGAGCTCGATCGTCCCGTTCGAGCCCGTGACAGCGATACGAACCTCCCCGCGTCCGTGGCGCAGGGCGTTGTCGACCATGTTCGCAAGCGCTTGCTCGAGGCGGAGGCGGTCGCCGGAGAGGCGTGCATCCGATCCGACGTCACACGCGAGCGAGCGCTGCATCGCCTCGGCTCGCCACTGGAAGCGGCTGATGACGGAGGTGAGCAGGTTCGCGGAATCGATGCCCTCGATGCGGAGTGGCAGCTTGCCGCGGTCGGAGCGGGCGATCAGCAGGAGATCTTCGGCCAGCTGCGTCAACCGGTCGACCTCCTGGGACGATGCGCGGATCGCCTCCCGGAGCTCGTCCGGAGATTCGCCGTAGCGGAGTGCGAGCTCGAGCTCGGTGCGCAGGACAGCGAGCGGCGTTCGCAGTTCGTGGCCTGCGTCCGCGACGAATTCCCGTTCGCGCTCGAGCGCGGTTTCGAGCCGCCCCAGCATGTCGTTGAGCGTCTCGCCGAGGCGTTCGAGCTCGTCTCCGGTCGGCGGCACGGGTAGCCGCTCCCCCGGGTTGTCGGCCGAGATCGCGGCGGCACGGCGGCGCATCGAGTCGACCTGGCGCAGAGAGAGCCCGGCGAGGAGGTAGCCGGCGAGCGAGGCGAGCAGCAACGCGGTCGGTCCGGCGATCAGCAGCTCGTCACGGAAGGCGGCCAGTGTCTCCGTGTTGTCCTGGCGGGTTGCCCCGACGACGAGGACGAACGGGCGCCCTCCGCGCGTCACGGGCGCCGCGAGCAGGCGCGAAGGCTCATCCAGGCCGGGGATCGCGTTTCGGTCGGCGTAGATCGTCCTCCGTCGAGCCGACCGAAGTTGCGCTGCGTCCAGGAGCACTGCTGCGCCGAGCGGTCGCGTCGCGTCGACGACGCGCCCGTCGCTGTCGATCAACTCGGCATAGCTCTCGCCGCGTTCGATGAAGCGACCGCTGCTGTCGCTCGCCAGGGACGCGTTCGACCGGCGCACGAGCGTGGCGACGTCCTG
>Ga0070698_100007530_pt1 | contig 11774 bp, 16 predicted proteins | sample KBSK1502metaG_FD_65477 | JGI IMG/M metagenome (GOLD analysis project Ga0070698, IMG submission 65477) | Corn, switchgrass and miscanthus rhizosphere microbial communities from Kellogg Biological Station, Michigan, USA - KBS K1-50-2 metaG | ecosystem: Host-associated > Plants > Roots >...
TCCAGCTTCCTCGTGCCGATTATTCCGTGTCGTCAGCTTGTCCTCATGACGGCTCGTCATCCTCGACGGACGCCGTGCAGGGCGCGAAGGCCGCCATTAGCGACGACTCGCAGCAACCGCAGCCTAGGTGTGCAACCCGCAGCCGAAGGCCGCTGCGTCTTCGAGCTTCACGCGGTCCCCTGAGTCAAGCGGTCCCGGTCCCCGCCTCGAGGATGCCCACCGCGGCCTCTTGGGCCGACTCCGGGCGCGGCGTACCGTGTATGACATGACGGGAGCTCGGACGACCCGACTGCAGTGGATCCGGCCGTTCACTACCCGTGTCTTCAATCGCTTCAGCCGGGGTTCGCTCCGTGGCTGCCAGGCTTCGCGCTGATCGGCTACCGCGGGCGGCGGACGGGCAATTCGTATCGAACACCCATGAACGTCTTCAAGCGCGGCGATTCGTACATATTCGCCCTGACCTACGGCCCCGATGTCCAGTGGGTCAAGAACGTCCTGGCGGCGGGGGAGGCGGAGCTGGAGACGGGTGGGCGACGGATCCATCTCCGCGCTCCCGAGCTCTTCGTTGACCCGTCGCGGCAGCTGATGCCACTTCCCATTCGACTCTTCCTGGGCGTGATGCGAGTCCAATACTTCCTGCGGATGACGGCGGACGAACCAGCGAGGGGAACACAGCCCGGTTGAGGAACGCCCGCTCAAGCGAAAAGACGGGAAGGAGTCTGGCGAAGGATCAACGATCGGACCTCCTCGGGTGCGATGTTCGAGTGAGGCCGAAACCCCAACATTTGAGGATTGACGGCAGGCCGACCCGCCATCCCGCCGGCAGCGCCTCGTGGACGGCGTCCCAGGCGGCATCCGGGGGCTCGGCGGTAACAGCGGGCATTGGTCCTAGCGCGTCGCCGAGATGACCGCGGTGACGAGGATACGCGCCGCACGCACCGGCCTCGTTGCGGCGGAGGTAATCAGGACGAGGTCATCGCCATTGGTGTAGTAGGCCGTGTAGCAGACCGTCCCAACGTCGATCTCGCCGAAACAGGGGTCCCTGAGGACTTGGACGACGATGCCACCGTCGCTGATTGCACCCAGCTTGATGCAGGCCTTCCCTCCACACAGCCACATCGTGATGCCCTCGATGCTATCCACGCCACCGCCGCTCTCAAGGAAGCCGCTCGGGAACCGAACGACCGTGAACGAGGGCAGCGTCGACGCGCCGCCGATGGTGCGCAGCCCGACCCAGAGGCTCAGTGTTGGGTCACCGAGGGATGTCCTGAGCTCATCCACGATCCGAGCCTGGTCGATTGGTATCTCCAGCGGGTCGTCCAACGGGGCAAGCGTGTAGGGCGGCGCGATCCGGTACTCGCTCGCGGGGTCGACGCTCGGGATCGGGGTCGGGCTCGGCGAGAGCGTCACGGCGGGACTGGGTGAGTTCGTAAGGGCGACGCCGGGCGAGGGCGTCGTGGCCGGACTCACCGTTGGTGATCCTGGAGGCGCCGCACTGCCGCAGCCGGACACGAGGGCCACAGCCAAAGAACCGGCAAGCAGAGTGCCCGGGATACGACGGGTAGAAGCGACGCCCTCCAGCGCGCATGTACGGGCCTCATGCACAGCGTCCCACGCAGCTTCTCGGTCGCTCATGAGCCGTTCTGCCGGGCGACCCAGATGAGGAGGACGACTGCGGCGACGAGGATGGCGATCACTCGTGGTTGGAGATGGAGTCCCGAGTTGGTAATAAGCGCGTCGCCGCCGAGTACCTCGTGGATCCGACACTCGGCGTCGATCGAGATCTCGACGCTGTCATCTCGGAATCCGGCATACGACAGGCCAGGGATGGTCTTCGGTCCCCAAGAACGGAGGGAGTCTTGCCACGGCGCGCGAACGAGCCTGGCCGACGTGGGCGTTTGCGCGTGGATGGAGTACCCCTGTTCGACCCAATACGCGATCCGATCGCGGAGAGCGGACGGTGGAACGCCTGTCATGGGCAGCTAGGGCCCGGGCTCAGTAGAGCTGCACGACGAACGGCGGTCGCTTCGGGTCGCCCGGCGCCCGGTCAGCGGTGTCATCGATCAGAACACACACGTGCCGCGACGTCTTCGAAAGGAGGTTGCGCAGCCACTCCTGACCATCTGCCAATGACTCATTGGGGACCGGGCGAGACTCGGCGGCCTCGCTACGGTCGCCGCTGGGCACGTCAGTGTTCAGCCGTCTCACGACGTTGTCAGAGGGAGGGTCGGGCTCGCTCCGCTTCCGGAGCCGCCAGTCGCAATCTGTGCGAGTCAGGGAATGTATCCCCGTTCAGATTTGGGGTTTGGCTGGCGAGGAAGGATTCGAACCTTCAATCCCCTGATCCAGAGTCAGGTGCCTTACCATTTGGCCACTCGCCAGCGGCGCGCGGAATTCTACGCCGGCACCTCAGCCCGGTCGAGGCGCGCCCCACATCGGCGACGCCCCGCAATCGGTCAGCCGATGAAAGTCAGCTTCAGGCCCGCGATGACCAGGACGACGCTCAGCGCGCCGCGAAGCTGAAGCGTTCGGCCCTGCCGACTCCCCACCTCGGAGCCGATGACCGCACCGATGACGACGGCTGCGACCCACAGCGGCAGGGCTGGCGGAAGGGCGGCGAGTCGAGCCAGGTTGCCTGCGAGCCCCGAGATCGAATTGGCCAGGATGAACCCCGCGGCGATTCCCGATGCCGCTCGCTGCTCTGTCCAGCCCGCGATCAGCAGGATCGGGCTCAGGAAGATGCCCCCGCCGGTGCCGGTCAGCCCCGACAGCAACCCGATTCCCGCGCCGATCGCGATGGCGGGGTAGGTGGGAACGTGCGGGACGCCATGCCCTGTGTCGGTCTGCGCGGCTCGCCGGGCAGTCCGGGCGAGCTGGATCGCCGCGAAGATCAAGACAACGCCGACGAGCTGCTTGTAGACGGCGCCGGAGATCGGTAGCGAACCGCCAAGGAAGGCGAGCGGGATCGAGCCCACGAGGAACGGAGCAAGCGCCCGCCAGTGAATGTAGCCGCGCTGCCAGAAGCGGAAGGTAACGAAGCTCGCAACCACGATGTTCAGGGCGAGCGCGGTTGGGCGCGCGACGTCCGGCGATACCCCGAGAAGCCCCATGGCCGCCAGGTAGGCAGAGGCCCCGGCATGGCCGACGGACGAGTAGAGGACGGCCGCCCCCAAGAACAGGGCCGCGAGGACGAAGGGATCGACCACTCGCGGCAGGGTAGATGAGTCGCCAGCCGTCGAACGGACGCCGTGCGCCCCGCGCCACGGACCTGATTCGCGTCGTGGTTGATGCAGAATGGTCGCTGAGTTCTCGGGTGATCACGTCTGGGAGCGAGGGTGCCATGGCTGTTCAGCACGAAGAAGCGCGCCGCGCGCTCGTACTTCACGACCTGCCACTCGTTGTCGATCTCATCGAGCTCACGCTGAATCACGGTCTGTTCGCGGTCAAGGCGGCCAGGAGCCTCGCGGAAGCGGAGCGCATCCTCGCCGAGTGGCGTCCGCACATGGCTGTCCTCGACATGGATCACGCGGACAGCGCCAGCCTGCTCCGCCGGCTTGGCGCATCGGGGACGTTGACGGGCGGCTCGATCCCCGCCCTGGGGCTCACCCGGCGCGGCGACCTCAAGACGAAGTTGCGCGCGTTCGATCTCGGCGTCGACGACATCCTGACCGTGCCATTCTCGCCGGAGGAGCTTCTCGCACGATCGATCGTCATCACCCGCAGGGCTCTGGGTACGGATCAGCCGATCGTGCCCACCATCCACCTCGGTGAGATGGAGATCGACATCGTGAACCGCCAGGTTCGGGCGGGCGATTCGGTCGTGCATCTGAGCGGCATCGAACAGAGCCTGCTGTACCTGCTCGCCAGCAGGGGCGGGCGCGTCGTCACCCGCGACGAGATCCTGGACGCGATCTGGGGCACCGACTTCATGTCCGAGAGCAACGTCGTCGATCGTCACATCCGGAGCCTCCGGATCAAGCTCCAGAACGACTACCGCCGTCCTCGCTTCATTGCGACCGTAGCCGGCCGCGGCTACCGCTTCATACCCACGTTCTCGAACGCGGGCTGGGACGCCGGGCAGGATTCCGAGGAGCCCCCGACGCACTGATTTGCCGTATCGGATTCGCACGACGAGCCGGATTACGGGCCGTCATGACGAGAACGGCATCCCGCGGCAGATTCCGTCTTGGATCGGCACGCAGCCCCTCGCGGGGCGCCCGATCGACGGGGCGGGTCTGTTTTGGGGATGGACCCGCCCACTTCTCTGGGGGTCGGGGCCGAGGGAGCAGGTCGAACCCACGATGCCACCTTGCGCTTGCTGTATCAGAGTCTGTCCGCACACGTTCGACACGACCAGACCAAATAGATGAGCGACTAGCGTCGGTTCGGATCAGCCATTCGGGTCATTCGATACCACGGCATCGATGCCTTCCGCGCGCTCCGTGGATCCCGACCACGCTCACAAGGCCGCCTCGGACGCAGGGACCTGCTCATCGGGACGCAGCAGGATCGCCGCCCCGATGACGACCGCGGGAGCAATGCCGGTCACCGCCACCAGTCGTGGGGCGCCGCCGATGTAGAGCCCGGCTCCGAGGCCGACCGAGCCAGCCGCGAGGGACCGACTGGTGGAGCTCGGCATCGCCTGGACAGTCCTCGACGTCCAGCCAAGACCCGCGCGGGTCGCAGCGACGGCGGGAGCCGATCGGCGACGAAGCATCGGCCCGGTCGTGCGTGCGATACGGACCGCCGCTCGAAGTCGTGCCGCGAGCATGTTCGAGCCGTCTTCGGTGTTCGTGATGCTCTTGCGCACACGCGCGCCGAGTGCTGTCGATGGTTTCGTCATTGCGTTCTCCCGCAGTTCTGATCGCCCGGCGCAGCCGTTGGACCTGGTGAGGGGCCAACCCGTGTCGGGCCGGCCCCTCTGATCTGAAATGGTCAGCCGATGGACCCCTGTCAGCGGCTCGTCCGCGACTCAGGTGCGGCTGAGACGACGCGAACCGCCGGCGAACTTCGCCACGAAGACGACGGCGACCGCGCCCAGCATGGCGATGAGGATGCTCTCGATGTTGATGCCGTTGACCGAGCCCATCTTGAAGACGTTGGTGGCGACGAACCCGCCGACAAGACCGCCGACGATGCCGAGGACGACCATCATCAGCAGGCCCTCACGCGAGCCCGTCAATTGATTGGCAAGGAAGCCGGCGATCGCGCCGACGACGATCCACGCAATGAAACCCATCGAAATCCGTTCCTTCCAGGTGATACGTGACCCCGTCTGCCAGGGCCGCGTCGAGCGGCCCGGGTGCGGGGTGCCGGCTTTCGCCGACTGGAGACTGGCCCGGGTCAGGCCGGCTCGCGCCGGAAGATCCCGAGGGCCCAGATGACGATCAGCTCGAGGACAGTCCACCCGATGAAGGCCGCGACGGCCGTGATGTCGAGGATCGTGCCGGCCGAATGCAGGGCGTCCGTTCGGAGGACACCTTCGAACGGGGCGACGAACAGCTGGCTGAGATTGAGGATGCCGGACACGAGGCCGTTTGCCTCTCGTGCGTCCAGGAGAAGCAGCACGAAGCGCGCTCCGATGACAACCTGGATCAGGCCGAAGAGGAGCACGACGATGCGCCGGCCCATCTCCGAACCGCCCGGGCCGGCCCTCGTGATCCGCTGGCTGTCCGTACGCACGACCTCATTCGAGGTGGTGGCCGGTGTCCCTGCCGGAGCCGGAGCCGTGGTGGGTCCGGCGGTGACGACGGTACGGTCGATTCGGTCGATTGCCATGTTGTCTCCTTTGTTGTTCAGGGTCCAGATGGACGAGGTCAGACCGCGGAAGCGGCCTGCGCCGCGATCGCCGCGGGCAGCAAGACGAGGATCGCCAAGGAGGCGAGCGCGACCATGACTGCGGTGCGCGCAATACCCGCGGCGACGCCGAGCCCTACGCGGCGCCGACGTTCGACCGGCTCGGGGCGCGCCCCGGCCCTGCTATGGGAATTCCCGGTCACGACCGTTCGGTCGATTCGATTTGATGCCAAATCCACGCTCCCTGGCTGCTATCGGCATCCGGGGGAGCGGGGCCAGAGAGGCCACCGCCGGGTTTGATTCCGGCCACTGCTGTCACTTGCAGTGAACCACCGATTGGTGCTAGTGTCAACTGTAGTGTTATATATCAACTGTAGTAGTGGAGCGTGATGGCACCGTCGTTTGGCAGCGTGTTGCGGCAGGCTCGTGAGGTGCGGGAGCTAACGGCCGTGGACGCGGCACGGGCGTCCGGAATCTCACCCGCCTACTTGAGCCGCCTCGAGAGCGACGCGGTTCACAAGCCCTCGCCCCATGTCCTGCACCGGCTCAGCGAGGCGCTCGGCCTGCCATACGCGGACCTCATGCGGCTCAGCGGCTATCGCGTGCCCGGAGAGTCGGCTGGGTCCAGCAACCAGGCAATCGGGTCGGCCCTCTTCGCCAACCTGACCGAGGATGAGCGAGAGGAGCTTCTCGAATATCTCGCGTGGTATCGCACCCGACGACGAGCGCGAGCAGGCGTCAGCCGCCGGCGCTGATCGGTTCTTCGCCGGCCGCTTCACGCGCCCGTTCAGCAAGCGCAGCCCAGAAGCTCACCGCCCCGGCCTCGTAGGCGACCCCCATCGGCAAGGTCTCGCCGCGCCAGTGTTCGACCGTGCGCTGCCCGCGGTCGTACGTCGAGGGACGAGCCTCGAGGCGTTGGTCCTGTTGGTATGCCGCGAGCTGTGCCTGATGAATTGCGAGCTGCTTCTCGGCAAGGCGCAGCCGCGACTCGGCGGGCGCGAGATCGGCGAAGAAAAGCTGCAAGAGCCCCGGGTCGCGGAGCTCAGTTGGTTCGTTCGATGGGCGATCAAGCCAGTCCCGGAGGGCCGCTTCGCCGGCCGTCGTCACGGCGAATACCCGCCGGCGCCGCCCGGTCGTCTCGCGGACTTCGTCGACGAGGCCGAACGTGGCAAGTCGCGGCGGCTCGCTGTAGAGCAGCGTGTGTGGAAACGACCAAAAATGGCCGAGCGTCGCGCGGACGTGTCGCTCAAGGTCGTATGGCGTCGAGGGTCCCTCGCGCGCCAGGAGGCCGAGCACCAGATACGAGGTTGGAGTCAGGCGAACCCTGCCCCCTTCGAGCGGTCTGCGCCCTCCAGCTCGTGACCTGTCGGTTGACATACTACGTACCGTACCATACACTCCGAACTATTCCACACAACCGCAACACACCGACCAGTCGCCGGGGAAATTCAGACCCGGTGGAGGCGAGGCCTCCAATCACCTGGATCTCGGTACGCGGCGTGGGTACAACAACGGCGGTTCTCAAATGATCACCGACATGAAGCGCACAGCCGAGCGGATTCCGCTCGAGGTCATGAACACCGGCAACTTCGGGCTCCTCGATGAGCTCCTCGTGCCCGAGTTCGTCGACCACAGCCCGGTTGGCGGCGTTGCGCCGACCCGAGAGGGCCTCAAGTCCAGCGCGAAGGCGCTCAGGACTGCATTCCCGGACATCCGCTACACGATCGAGGACTCGATCGCGTACGGCGACCAGATCGTGCATCGCCTGAGCGCGACCGGCACGATGACCGGCGAGTTCATGGGCGTGCCCCCGACGGGCAAGCGCGCAACCTGGACCGAGATCCATATCGGTCGCGGCGTCAACGGCCGCCTGACCGAGCATTGGGGCCTGGCGAACGAGCTGAGCATGCTCGTCCAGCTCGGGATCGTTCAGTCACCGGCACGGGTCGCCGTCGCCGCCTGAGCAGCTGCTCCCACGTTCCAGAACCCTCGAAGGCCTCGGCACTGACGCCGGGGCCTTCGAGCATCCTTCGGGCGCAGAGGCCGGGCCGCGGACTAGGATGACCTCGGGAACCCCATCGGGGTGAAGTTGTGGAGGGCAGAGGCGTGATCGGCGAGTTTCGCGGCTTCCTGCTGAAGACCAACGCGCTGGCGCTGGCGATCGGCGTGATCATCGGCACCGCGCTGGGTACCGTCGTCACCTCGCTCGTCAACGACATCATCATGCCGCCGGTCGGGCTCGCTCTCGGGGGCGTGGACTTCAGCAAGCTGGTGATCCATCTCAAGGACGCCACCACCGATGCCCTGGGCAATCCCGTCGCGGCCGTCGACATCCGCTACGGCGCATTCATCAACGCGATCATCGCCTTCTTGGTGATCGCCTTCGTGGTCTGGTGGATCTCGCGGATGTTCATCAAGGAGCCGGCACCGGCCGAGGTCAAGACCTGCCCGTTCTGCAAGGAAGCGAACGCGGTGGACGCCTCGAAGTGCAAAGCCTGCACCAGCGCGATCTGAAGGCGACGAGATCGGAACGTAATGCCCGGCCGGGAAAGGCAATGACCGCGCAACATCCCGAGCGCAGGATCTGACGCAGGCCGCGCTGCCAGTGGCCCGGGGTTTCCGCGACAGGGGCATGAGCGTTGACAGGCAAGGAGCACAAGGGTCGCGACGCAATCGTGATCGAACAGCTGCTGCATGAGCTGGACGAGCTGCGGGAGCTCGATCGGCGGCGCAACGCTCATGCCCCCGGATCCGCCGCCCACGACGCGGCCATGCTCGAGGTCGACCTGCGCAGCCGGCGGCTCATGGACCGGTTCCGTGACCTGAAGGGTCGGTGGAAGCGCGAAGCAGCGCGGGAAGACGAGAGGACCCGGCCCATCGGCGCCAGGGCTCAGCTGCATCGAGACAGGAGCGCCTTGCTCAACAAGCCGGTGCTAGGATCGTTCGACCGGATCCGATGACACGTACGGGGCCCGTCGACGGCGCGACCCGTTCACGCCGAGATGCAAGGGCCCGCGATGGCATCAACGCCGGGAGGAGACGTCCATGGCCACCGTGACGTTCGACCACGTGTGGAAGCGCTTCGGCGACTTCAACGCCGTGAAGGATCTCAATCTCGAGATTGCCGACGGCGAGTTCATGGTCCTGGTGGGGCCGTCCGGCTGCGGCAAGACCACCAGCCTGCGCATGATCGCCGGCCTCGAGGAAATCTCGGACGGCAACCTCAAGATCGGCGACCGGGTGGTCAACGACGTCGCGCCGAAGGATCGCGACATCGCGATGGTCTTCCAGAGCTACGCGCTCTACCCGCACATGTCGATCTACGACAACATGGCCTTCGGCTTGAAGCTGCGCAAGGTGCCGAAAGCCCAGATTGACCAGCGGGTCAAGGAAGCGGCCCGCATCCTCAACCTCGAAAACCTCCAGAAGAAGCCGCGCGAGCTGTCCGGCGGCCAGCGCCAGCGCGTCGCGCTCGGCCGGGCGATCGTCCGAGAGCCCGCGGTATTCCTCATGGACGAGCCGCTGTCCAACCTCGACGCCAAGCTGCGAGTGCAGACCCGCGCCGAGATCGCGCGGCTGCACCAGCGCCTTGGCACCACGACCGTGTACGTGACCCATGACCAGGTCGAGGCGATGACCATGGGCACGCGCATCGCGGTCATGGACAAGGGCGAGCTGCAGCAGGTTGGCGCACCGCAGGACCTGTACGACAGCCCGCGCAAGCTGTTCGTCGCGGGCTTCATCGGTAGCCCGGCCATGAACTTCGTGAACGTCGTGCGCGACGGCGACATGGTCAAGGGCGACGGCGTGGCGTTCCCCGTCCCGACTCGCTACCGCGGCGGCCTGGACACTGCGACGAAGGTGGTCGCCGGCTTCCGGCCGGAGCACCTCGAGCTCGGCGAGCTGCCCAACTCCGCGACCATTCGTGCCAAGGCCGATGTCGTCGAGTTCCTGGGCGACGAGGAGCTGCTGCACGTGACCGTGCAGGGTCACGAGGGCGACGTCGTCGCTGTCGTGAGCTCGGAGCACCGGGTCAAGCCGGGCGACGTGCTGGACCTCAAGCTGCCACTCGAAAAGCTCCACCTGTTCAACCAGGAGAGCGGCGACGCCATCGCCTGGTCGAGCGCGGAGGCCGCCGCCTAGGACAGCGTCAGGCGAGCTCGCCTCGCAGCTGGGCGAGCGCGCGGTCGAAGGCGGTTCGCGGCGTCTCCGGGCCGAACGGAGATCCGGTGACGGCCGCTTCGATGTCGAGGCTGCCCTCGTGAACGGCGCGCGACAGCTCGACCAGCCGTCGGAACGCCCCGAGGTGGTCCTCGACAAACGCGCGGTCGCCGATCGCGCCGTGCCCCGGCACGACGGCGCCTGTGGCGAGTGGCAGGAGCGCCTCCACTGTCGCCGGCCATTCCAGCGGGAAGCTGTCGCCAAAGCTCGGCGGGGCGCCTTCCTCGAGGAGGTCGCCCGCGAACATGACGTTCGCGTCTGGGACGACGAGGACGATGTCGCCGTCGGTATGGGCGCGGCCGTGGTAGCTCAGCTCCACGACGCGGTCGCCGACCATCACCGTCGCGCGATCCTCGAAGGTCCGCTCCGGTGGGTCGATGATCGTCTCCCGGATGTCCGAGGCGATCGACGGAATCTCGGCGGCGACCTCGTCGATCATCGCCACACCCTCCCGGGCGAGCTGCGCCGCGGCACGGACGTGACCCCAGGCGGCGGCGGGCCGGAAGACGCTGTTGCCGAAGGTGTGGTCGAAATGCCAGTGCGTATCGACGATGATCGAGACGGGGTCTCGCGTCAGCTGCCGGAGCTCGGTCGCGATCTCCCGCGCCTGGGCGGGCGTGGAGCGAGTGTCGACGACGAGCACGTCCCGCCCGCCGAGGACGACGCCGATCTGCTGCTGGAAGAACTCGTAGCGGCGAGTGAAGACGCGGTCGCCGATCTCCTGCCAGACCATTCCGCGATGGTATGAGCGTCGTACGACTGACGTAGGCTGCGACCAATGGACGGCGGCGCACGAGTCGACCACGTCGCGGCGCGCGACGGCACAAGCCTGCTGGTCCGCCACTGGCCCGTCCCGGCGGGCGAGCCGTGGGCGACGATGCTGCTGGTCCACGGCCTGGCCGAGCACTCGGGTCGGTACGAGCACGTCGGCGCGCAGCTCGCCGAGGCGGGCATCGATGCCCACGCATACGACCAGCGCGGCTTCGGCGCGTCGGGCGGTCCGCGCGCTTCGATCGAACGCTGGTCGCAGCTGCACGACGACCTCGAGGAGCGCGTCGCCGCCCTTCGGTCGATCGCGCCGGGCAGGCCGCTGGTGCTGTACGGCCATTCACTGGGTGGCCTTGTCTCCGTCGGCTACGTCCTCGACGGTCGGTCCCGACCCGACCTCCTCGTCCTGTCCGCGCCAGCGATCGGCGCATCAATTCCCCTGTGGCAGCGGCTGCTCGTCGGCTCGCTCCGGCGGGTGAGCCCCGGGCTTCTCCTCTCGAACCGTCTCGAGACGGAGGTCCTGTCGAGCGATCCTGAGGTCCGGGCGAGGTACGTCAGCGACCCGCTGAACCAGCACAGGTCGACCGTTCGATTTGCCCACGCCGCATTCGGCGAGCAACGTCGGATCGCGGGCGGCCTCGATCGGCTGTCGCTGCCGACGCTCGTCGTCCACGGCGCCGATGACCGCCTCGTCCCGACCCACATCAGCGCCGTGCTCGAGGGCCGCGCCGGCGTGACCCGCCGCGTGTATCCGAATACCCGGCACGAGCTGCACAACGAGCCGGTCGCGCGCCAGGAGATCGACGACATCGTCGGCTGGGTCCGTGATCGGGTCAGCCACATGCACGCGCCCGCGGCCGCATCGACCGCGGCCCCGCCTGCGACCTGAGGAGGCCGCAACCTGCGGAGGGCCCCAACGGCACGTGCGTTACCATCCTCGGCAACTGAAGACCGCCTCCGGGGAGCGCCGACGCGCTGAGAGTGTGGCC
>Ga0070698_100007531_pt1 | contig 11773 bp, 12 predicted proteins | sample KBSK1502metaG_FD_65477 | JGI IMG/M metagenome (GOLD analysis project Ga0070698, IMG submission 65477) | Corn, switchgrass and miscanthus rhizosphere microbial communities from Kellogg Biological Station, Michigan, USA - KBS K1-50-2 metaG | ecosystem: Host-associated > Plants > Roots >...
CTCCGCAACGCGCTGCGCATGCGGCCCGACCGCATCGTGATCGGCGAGGTCCGCGGCGGCGAGGCGCTCGACATGCTGCAGGCGATGAACACCGGGCACCGGGGATCGCTCACCACCGCGCACGCGAACGGGCCGTATCACGCCCTCATCCGGCTCGAGACGATGGCGCTCATGGCCGGCGTCGACATCCCGCTCACCGCCGTCCGCGATCAGATCCGTCATGGGATCGACGTCGTCGTCCATCAGGAGCGGGATGCGTCGGGTGTCCGGCGCATCGTCGCGATCGCCGAGGTCGGACCGGCCGACGATGGCGGATACACGCTGCGTGAGGTCGATCTCTGATCGCGATCCTCGTCGCTACCGCGGTGGCGCTGGGCGCCGCGGCCCTCGTCGCGGGTCGCGCTCGACCGATCGCGCACCGTCTCGCCGCGCTCGATCCGCGCGCCACGGGTCCGCGGCGCGAACGCCGAGCGGCGCTTCCGGGTCTCGTCGAGGCGATCGCGTCCGCGCTCGCGAGCGGACTCTCGCTGCCACAGGCGTTCGCGGAGGTCGCACCCGGCCTGCCGCGGCCGCTGGCCGAGCCGACCCGCCGGGCAGCCGCGTCGCTGACGCTCGGCATCCGCCTCGATGACGCCCTCGCCGCGTATCGCGGTCGCGTCCCCGACGAGGACATCGCGCCGGTCGCGATCGTCCTCGGCTCATTCGTGCGCGCCGGAGGTCGGGTGTCGCGCAGCCTCTCGCGCGTCGCGACGCTTCTGCGCAGCCGCCTCGCTCTCGAGGACGAGCAGGCCGCGCTCACTGCGCAGGGCCGCGTGTCGGCGATGGTCCTGGTGCTCCTCGCGCCGCTCGGCGCGGTCTTCTTCGCGATCTCCATGCCCGACTACCTGGCGATCCTCTTCGGTCGCGGCCGCGCGCTGCTCGGCGCCGCGATCGTGCTTGAGATCCTCGCCGCGGTCTGGCTGCGACGACTCCTTCGCGTGCCGACGACCGGGTCGACCCTCGCGTCGCTCATCGACGCCGTGGTCGTGGGCCTCGACTCAGGTATGACCTTCGAGCAGGCGCTGCGATCACTCGTCGACCGCGCGCCTGCGGTCGGCCGGTTGCCCGAAGCGCGGCGCCTTCTCGCGGATCTCGCGCTCGGCCAGGGGACGCGCCGAGCATTCGCCGCGTTCGGCGCTGCGGGTCACGCCGAGGAGCGGGTCGCCGCTCTGATCGCGTCGTCGACGCGCTTCGGCTCGCCGCTCGCAGACATGCTCGTGATCCAGGCGGACGCTCTGCGCGAGGCCGACCGCCGACGCGCCGAGGCGGCGGCGCGGCGCCTCCCGGTGCTGATGCTTTTCCCGCTCACCTTCTGCGTCCTGCCTGCGTTGTTGATCGTGTTCCTCGGCCCGCCACTGCTCTCGCTGATGAGCTAGAACACGATGTGAAGAAGACAGGCCGACAGCGGCGCGTACCCGATCCGATCGTGGTGGCCGAGGGCGTCGCTCAGCGGATCCACGTTCTGCGCGGTGAGCGCGTGATGCTCGACGAGGATCTCGCTCAGCCTACGGGGTCACGACCAGCGCGCTCAACCAGGCGGTGGAGCGAAACACAGGGCGCTTCCCCGATGACTTTGCCTTCCGGATCAGCGCCTCGGAGCAAGCCGGCATGAGATCACGATCTGTGATCTCAATACGCGGAAGAGGCGGTCGTCGCCGGCAACGACTACGTCAGGTCAACGAGGATCGTGCCGTCGGTGCTCAGCCTGCAGCGCCCCGGGACCTCATGAGCGACGGGTCGAGACCCGCTGGCAACGGGAGCCCGTGACGCTGCGCGAACGCGGGCAGCAGATCGAAGTGCGGGGTCGTCCCCCAGCGTTCGGAGATCTCTCGGCGCCTCTCCCGGTCCTGCCCGGCCATCGCCCTGTCGATGCTCAGCGTCGCCATCTCGCGGAATGCCTCTTCGAGCCCGCTCGGGAAGATCAGCTCGATCAAGCGCGCCGGGACCGTTCCGTTGTTCCAGAACGCGTGGGGGATTCCCCGCGGCTTCAGGACGTACGACCCGGTCGGGGCGACGAACTCCTGGTCGCCGATCATCACGCCGATCTCGCCCTCGAGAACGTAGGAGAGCTCGTCTTCCCTCGTGTGCGAGTGCGGCACCACCAGCGCGTCAACGGGAATGGGGTGCTCCACGATCGCCAGCTTGCCGGACGTGAGCGACCCAGGGACCTTGAAAACGACACCGACGCCCCCCTGGAGCGTGATCTGATCGCCTTGACCGGGGAGGACAAGCTCGCGCGGAGCGATCGCCATGCCGCACCTCCGTAATTTCAGTGAACACACCTGTACACTGTTTGCGGGACGCTACGCCGATCTGACGCGGTGTGTCAATAGTCATTGAACGGAGTTGTTCACTGAAAACAAAGAGGGCGGCTCCCGCGGTCAAGACCCCGCGGCCGTACCGCCTGGGAAAACGTGCGGAGCGGCAAGCGGATACGCGCCGGCGCATCATCGAAGCCGCGCTCGACCTGCACACGACCATCGGACCGCTCGCGACCACCGTCAGCGCTATCGCCGAGCGTGCGGGCGTCGAGCGCCTCACCGTCTACCGTCACTTCCCGGACGAGAAGACCCTCTATGCGGCGTGCACAGCGCACTATATGGCCCGTCACCCGCCGCCCGATCCCCGGTCGTGGCTGTCGATCCGTGACGCCCGCGACCGCCTCGTTCGCGGACTGAGCGAGCAATACGCGTGGTTCGCCGACAACGAGCAGCGCCAGTCCGCGCTGCTCCGGGACGTCGAGACCATCCGTGCGCGCGGGGATCTCCCCGAGCGTCCTCCCTTCGAGTCACCCGCGGTCGACGTCCTCTCGGCGGGATGGGGGGCGCGGGGCCGCGCGCGGGACCGGCTGCGCTCCGCCATCGGGCACGCGCTCTCGTTCTACACGTGGCGCTCGCTCGTGCGCGAACAGAAGCTCTCGCGCAGTGACGCCGTCCACCTCATGGTCGCGCTGGCGGAGCGGGCCGCGAACGTCCAGGCCTAGCGCTCAGGCTCACCGAGCGGTCAGGCCGGATCGACCACCCGTCCGACGAAGAGGATCGTCCCGGTCTCGTCGTCGCGGATGACGAAGAAGAACGCACGGTCGATCACCAGGTCGATCTGCTTGAGGGGAGCGCTCGTCGTGCTGAAGATGACCGCCGTCGCCGCCGCGGCTTCGGTGCCGTCCTCGTCGACCGCGATGAAGGCCTCGTGGACCACGTCCTGGATCCGTAGCGTGTCGGCCTTGGTGATGCCTGAGAAGTCGGCCTGGTCGGTGAACGCGGTGGGCATGCCAAGGGCGCCGAGCGCGGGCTTGAGCAGGCTCTGGCTCCGGAACGTGAACTTGGGCATGCGCAGCTTGACCGCGGCGTCGCGCCTGATCCCGCCGGTGACCTCTTTGGCGAGAGCGCCGTCCCTGAGGCGCGACTCGACCGCCGCGAACGCGCCGGCATCGGGCACGATCACGAGCATCGACACGCCGCCGATGTACGGCAGCTGGACGGCTGTGTAGCCGCTGCCCGTCGCGTACCCGAGCGACGTCGAGCTGAGCGACATCAGCTGTGCCTGCGAGGTCGTGCCGTCGAGGCGATGGAACGGAGCGGCCGCGGTCGCGCCCTTCGCGAACGGCACCGCCCACTTGCCCCTGAAGTAGAGCGCGTTCGTGAGGACGAGCCGCGTCCTCGCGTCGAGGACTCCTTCGGGGATGAGCTTCGGGATGCGATCGTGGGTCCGCTCCGCCACCCAGACATTGATCTCGCCGCGGGCCTGTTCGCGCGCGCCGATGTAGTCGACGAGCCGCATGCCCGCGCCGTAGCTCGCCGCAAGGCGGTCGAGGAACGGCCCCTCGAAGGTGAAGCCGCGCTGGCCGAAGAGCTGGTTCGCCGGGGCGAGCTCGAGCTCGACGGTGATGTCGCCGAAGGGGTACTTCCCCGATCTCTTCGCGAGCACCTGGTCGAGCGCGTTCAGCCCGGCGTCGAGCTCCGCGCCGCCGGGCGCGTGGAGCACGCGATCCATCTCGTCTCTCGTGCGACCTGCCGCTCCCGCGCGCGCCATCGCCAGCGCGATCTCCACGCTGTACGGCGAATACAAGAGGTTGCCCGGTCTCGCTCCGAGCTCGCGGTACAGGTCGGCGGCCAGCGCCTGGATGGCGGAGGCCGCGCTCGCGGCGAGCTTCGGATCGGCCGTCGCACGGGCCACTTCCGACTTGAGCAGCGACGCCGCGCCGCGGCCGCCCGCGTCCGGTGGTGCGCCGCACGCGGCGACGACCGAAGCGGCGGCGAGCCCGCGCAGGAGGTCGCGTCGGGACAGCCTGCTCTCCATCCGACCGCTTGACGCTACCCCTCGTACGCATTTCGCTCGATCGATCGCGTCGCGATCGCGCCCGCCTTGCTGCTCCCGTACTTTCGGCTCGTTGCCTGCCTGCGCGCTCGGTCCCACCGTATGGGACATGACCGCAGAGCTGACGAAAGGAGGTGCCGTTGGACCTCTACGCATTCGCTCGCGACGACACCGGACAAGGGCTCGTCGAATACGCACTCATCATCGCCGTCATCGCCATTGCCGTGATCGTCGCGATGCTCTTCCTTCGAGGCCAGATCGGGAACGTCTTCAGCAACATCGGCAATAACCTCACATAGCACTGGATGCTTTGCGGGTCATCGAGGATGCGCTGCTCATCGCCTTCGTGGCGGTCGTGATCGTCACGGACTGGCGGTGGCAGCGCATCCCGAATCTGGCGACGTACCCGACCATGCTGGTCGGCCTCGTGCTCGGCGCACTCGAGGCGACGCGCGGGATCGGCGTCGGCGTCCCCTTCGGGGAGGGGTTCCTCGATCACCTGAGCGGCCTCGTTCTCGCGTTCCTGGTCGCGTATCCCTTCTACGCGATGCGCGGGCTGCGGGCCGGTGACGCCAAGATGCTGATGGCGATCGGCTCGCTCAAGGGCACGGTCTTCGTGCTGAATGCCGCGCTCTACGGCGCCCTGTTCGGACTCGTCGTTCCGATCTTCGCGGTCATCTTCGGCCGGACCCAGGCGGCCGCGCCGGATGAGCCGTCCGCATTCCCGCTCATCACGGACCGCATGCCGCCCCGCGTGCGGAATGCGCTGCGTACATGGTTCCCATACGGCGTCGCGCTCGGGATCGGCGCTCTCGTCGCGCTCGTCGCCCGCCCGTGAGCGATATGCTCGACCGACCGATGGCGCCCGTTACCGAGAAGATCCGCGTCCTCATCGTCGATGACAGCTCCGACACGCGCGACAATCTGACGAAGCTGCTCGGGTTCGAATCCGACCTCGAGATCGTCGGGACCGCCGGCGGCGGCAACGAGGCGATCGCGCTCGCGAAGAAGGAACGACCCGACGCGATCCTCATGGACATCAACATGCAGGACATGGACGGGATCACGGCGACCGAGATCATCTCCAACACGGTCCCGGAGTCGCCGATCATCATGATGAGCGTCCAGGGCGAGCAGGATTATCTGCGCCGCTCGATGCTCGCCGGAGCGCGCGAGTTCCTCGTCAAGCCGTTCTCCAGCGACGAGCTCGTCAACGCGATCCGCCACGTCCACGAGCTCGAGAAGGTGAAGCGGGCCCGGTACGCGCAGGCGGCTCCGGCAGGCGGCGGACCGGTCGCGTCCACGGCCGCCGGAGAGCCGGAGCGCGGCAAGGTCATCACGCTCTTCTCACCGAAGGGCGGGGTGGGCCGGACGACGATCGCCACGAACCTCGCGGTCGCGCTCCATCACTCGACGGGGAAGGCCGTCGCCCTTGTCGACGGCAGCCTGCCGTTCGGCGACATCGGCGTCATCCTCAACATGAGCCCGAAGGCGAAGACGATCGCGGATCTCGTCGGGTCGTTCGAGACCGCCGACGCCGACATCCTCGAGACCGTCCTCGTGCCCCACTCCTCGGGGATCAAGGTCCTGCTCGCGCCGCCGACGCCGGAGTCGGCGGAGTTGATCACCGGGGCGAACATCAAGCACGTCCTCGACACGCTGCGCGTGCGCTACGCCTACACGGTCGTCGACACCTGGCCGTCGTTCCAGGAGGTCGTGCTCACGATGATGGACACCGCCGATGTCGTTCTGACGCCGATGACCCTCGAGATCACGAGCCTCAAGAACGTCCGCGTCTTTCTCGAGATCACCGAGAAGCTCGGCTACACCGAGGAGAAGGTCCAGATCATCGCCAACCGCAACGACAGCTCGGGCGGGATCAAGGCGTCGGACATCGAGGCCAGCCTCGGCCGGAAGATCCCCCACACGATCGTCTCCGACGGCCGCACTCTCGTCCTGGCCGTCAACCGCGGCGTGCCGTTCGTCATCGACCACAAGGACAGCCCCGTCTCCAAGGACATTTTCGCCCTGGCGAGCAAGCTCACCACCGGAGGTGAGGAGGCCCAGCCCGCGGCGGCTGCGGCCAAGGCGGCCCCGGCGCGCGGCGGACTGCGCCTCTTCGCCCGCTAAAGGTCCCGAAAAGGTCCCTGTCGCGACCCTCCCGATAGTCGCCGGGCGGGGACCCGGTCGTACACTCGCCGCCTGAAAGCCTGCCATCCGGGCGGGCTGGAACGCCCGTCCGATAACGGCGGGCCTCGACGCGAGTTTCAGGAGGGGACATGTCTCTGCTGCGACGGATCGAAGGTTCCCGTGGCACGGCGACACCGACCGCGCCCGCCCCGGGGTCGGGCGGCAGCCAGGACGGTCGCCCCGCGGGTGATGGCCGCCCGCCGCAGACGCCTGCCTCCGGCCCCCTCACCCAGACCCCGACCCCGGCTCGCGACGGCATGCGGGATGTCCGTAACGGGATCCAGACGAAGATCATCAACAACCTCGACCCTCGCCTCGACCTGTCGGACGCGAAAGCGGTCCGGACGACGATCGAGGAGATGTTCAACCGCTTCATCGACGAGGACGGCCTCGTCATCACGCGCGTCGACCGCCAACGGATGCTCGAGCAGATCCTCGACGAGATCCTCGGGTTCGGCCCGATCGAGCCTCTGCTCAAGGACGACACCGTGACCGAGGTCATGGTCAACGGCCCGTTCCGCACCTACGTCGAGCGCAAGGGCAAGCTGCAGCTCTCTGACGTCACCTTCACGAACGACGATCACGTCATGCGCGTGATCGAGCGGATCATCGCGCCCATCGGCCGCCGCGTCGACGAGTCCAAGCCGTTCGAGGACGCGCGCCTTCCCGACGGGTCGCGCGTGAACATCATCATCCCGCCGCTCGCCCTCAACGGACCGGTGGTCACCATCCGAAAGTTCCCCAAGTACCGCATCACGCCCGAGGACTACGTGAAGTTCGGGACCGCGACCACGGAGATGATGGAGTTCCTCCGCGCGTGCGTCGAAGCGCGGCTCAACATGTTCATCTCGGGCGGCACCGGCTCCGGCAAGACGACGCTTCTCAACATCATGTCGGGCTTCATCCCCGAGGACGAGCGCATCGTCACGATCGAGGACGCCGCCGAGCTGCGGCTCGTCCAGGACCACGTGGTGCGTCTCGAGTCGCGCGCCGCGAACATCGAAGGCAAGGGCGCTGTCACGATCATGGACCTCGTCAAGAACTCGCTCCGTATGCGACCGGAGCGCATCGTCGTCGGTGAGATCCGTGGTGGCGAGGCGCTCTCCATGCTCCAGGCCATGAACACCGGCCACGACGGCTCGCTCTCCACCGGCCACGCGAACTCGCCTCGGGACATGATCAGCCGCCTCGAGACCATGTGCCTCATGGCCGGCGTCGACCTTCCCGCCCGGGCCATCAAGGAGCAGATCGCGAGCGCGCTCGACGTCATCGTGCAGATCTCGCGCCTCAAGGACGGCTCGCGCAAGATCACGAACATCACCGAGGTCCAGGGTCTCGAGGGCGAGGCCGTGGTCCTCCAGGACGTGTTCATCTTCGAGCAGACGGCGTTCGTCGACGGAAAGGTCATCGGGCGGCTTCGGCCGACGGGGATCCGCCCGAAGTTCTCGGAGAAGTTCGAGGCGGCCGGCATCAAGCTGCCGCCAGGCGTGTTCGGCGACATGAACGCAAACCTCCTCCGTTAGCGGATGGAGATCGCCCTCGCGGTCGGGATCGGCCTCGGTGTCCTCCTGATCTTCGGCGGCGCATACGCCCTGATGAGCGGGCCGGTCTCGATCGACGAGCGACTCGCCCGCTACTCCGGCAAGGCCGCGGCCGGGGACGACAAGAAGAAGAAAGAGCCGAAGGCGCAGAAGTCCGTCGACATGGCCGTGCTCACGTCGGACGTCGAGGACAAGCGCCTCTCGAAGCGCGTCCAGCGCGACCTCGCTCGCGCGAACCTCAAGCTCAAGGTGTCCGAGTACTACGCGATCAGGTTCGCCGCGATGTTCTCGGTGGCAGCGGTCCTCTTCTTGTTCCGCGACCCGATCTCCGGCGTCATCGGGCTCGTCATCGGCTACTTCGGCCCGCGGATCTACGTCGGTCGACGGATCGGTGGGCGCCTCGGCGCGTTCAACAAGCAGCTCCCCGACACGATCACGCTCGTCTCCAACTCGCTGCGGGCCGGTTCGAGCTTCCTGCAGTCCATCGAGCTCGTCTCGCGCGAAAGCCAGCCCCCGATGGGCGAAGAGATGGGCCGCGTCGTGCGTGAGGTGAACCTCGGCCTCGGCATGGAGGAGGCGCTCCACAACATGGTCCGCCGCATCAACAGCGAGGACCTCGACCTCATGGTCACCGCGATCAGCATCCAGCAGCAGGTCGGTGGCAACCTCGCCGAGATCCTCGACACGATCGCGTTCACCATCCGCGAGCGTGTGCGCATCAAGGGAGAGGTGAACACTCTCACCGCACAAGGCCGCTACTCGGGCTACCTCGTCGCCTTCCTCCCCATCGCGATCGCGTTCATGATCAACCTCATCAGCCCCGCGTTCATGGAGCCCCTGTTCAAGAGCGCGATCGGCCAAGGTCTGCTCGTGGGCGGCGGGATCATGATGACGATCGGCTTCTTCGCGATCCGGAAGATCACGGACATCAAGGTCTGACATGGAAGCCCTGCTGGCGCTCTTCGTGTCCCTCGGAGTGCTGATGGTCTTCTACTCGCGCTGGGTCGGATCGCAGCTCGATCCCGTTCAGGCGCGCCTGCAGCAGATCGCGGTCCGCGCGCGCAACCTCGAGGAGCTCGAGCTCCAGCGGCCATTGTCCGAGCGCACCCTGAAGCCGATCATCCAGGGCCTCTCGAAGCTGGTCGGACGGTTCTACCCGGCGAACACGGTCAAGGGCATCGCCCTCAATCTCAAGAAGGCGGGCATGGAGACGACGAGCACCGAGTTCTTCCTCGGTGTGAAGGCATTCGCCGCGATCGTCGGGGGGCTCGGCGGCGCGGCGCTCGTCAACGCCATCACCCAGGACGGCACCCAGACGTTGATCGCGATCCCGGTCGGCCTGTTCATCGGTTTCAAGGCGCCGGACTTCTACCTGAGCAGCAAGGCCGGAGGGCGCGCGAGCCAGGTGCTCGACACGCTCCCGGATGCGCTCGACCTGCTCACCATCTCCGTCGAGGCGGGTCTCGGCTTCGACGCGGCCATCGTCAAGATGACGGAGAAGATGAAGGGCGCGCTGGCCGAGGAGTTCAAGCGCGCGGCCGGCGAGCAGCGTGTGGGCAAGTCGCGCCAGGAGGCCTTGCGGGGGATCATCGAGCGCGTCTCGCAGCGCGAGCTGCAGAACTTCATCTCGGCGATCATCCAGGCCGACCAGCTCGGCGTCTCGATGTCGAAGGTGCTACGCATCCAGTCTGAGCAGCTGCGCCAGGAGCGACGCCAGCGCGCCGAGGAGCGCGCGGCGAAGGCCCCGGTGTTCATCATGCTTCCCACCATCGGCTGCATCTTCCCGGCGCTGTTCATCGTCATTCTCGGTCCGGCGGCGCTCACCGCGATGTCCTCCTGCTCGAGCATCTGAGGAACGACCGCCCCCGCGTCGAGAACATCACCCGCGGCACGGTCCTCGCGACGCGCTGTGCCGTCGCGCGGAACTTCCTCTCCCGCGGCGTCGGTCTCCTGGGACGCGCGGGCCTGTCCGAGGGCGACGGCCTGCTCATCACCCGGACGTCGCTGATCACGATGCTGTTCATGCGCTTCGCGATCGACGCGGTATTCCTCGACCGCGACCTCCGTGTCCTCAAGGTGGCGTATGACCTCCCCCCGTGGGCACCCGCGATCGGCGCCGCTCGCGCCAACGCAGTCCTCGAGCTGCCCGCGGGCACCGCGGCCCGGACGGGGACGCAAGTCGGGGACGTGCTCCGCATCGCATGAGCGCGCTCGCGGCGGTGCTGGCGGGGGTCGGCGACGCACTCATCCCGCCGCGCTGCGCAGGCTGCGACGCCGTCGGGTCCTGGTTCTGCCTGGACTGCCGCACGTCATGCGACCCGCTCCGCGGCGGGACGCCCGGCCTGCCGCTCGCCGCGGCGGGCACGCACGAGGGAGGCTTGCGGCGCGCGATCCATCGATTCAAGTACCGCGGCGAGCGCGGACTCGCCGGGGAGCTCGGATCGCTCGTCGCGCAGCAGGTCGCTGCCGACACCGCGGCCGGCGCCGTCCTCGATGCGATCGTCCCGGTGCCGCTGCATCCGGAGCGCGTCCGCGAGCGTGGCTACGACCAGACGTCGCTGCTTGCGGCCGCGGTCGCGGCGCGGTCCGGCCTGCCGCTCGGCGTGCCGCTCCACCGGATCCGTCACGCTCGCCCCCAGGTGGAGCTCGACCGCGCGGACCGCGAGCACAACGTCGCCGGTGCGTTCGTGTCGGTCGCGGGGACGCTCCGCGGCCTTCGCGTCGGCCTCGTCGACGACGTCACCACGACCGGCGCGACCCTGCGCGAAGCCGCCCGCGCGGCGCGGGCGGCGGGAGCGCGATCCATTCGCGCCTACGTGATCGCGGCGGACGAATGACCGCCGAGCGCGTGCCCGTGTCGCGCTGGATCGTGCGCGGTCTGCTCCTGTTCGTGCTCGCGTTCGCGAACCTTCACGACATCTGGTCCCCGGACGTTGTTCCGAACACCCTCTTCGCCTGGACGCTCCTCCGCGAGGGGAACGTCGACTACGACGAGTTCACCGGCAGCATCCCTCGCGATACGTACTTCTTCCGGCCGTGCGCGAGCGTCGCCAGCGTCCGCACCTACACGGCACCCGGATCACCGCGTAGCCCTGGCGGACCGCCGCCTCCCGGGCCTGGCGATCACGTCTGCTCGATCTTCCCGCCGGGGATCTCTCTGCTCGCGCTGCCTGTCCTCGCGCCGTTCGTCATCGCCGGCGTCTCGCCCGGCGATGGCGCCGCACTCATCCGGCTCGGCCATCTCGCCGCCGCGCTGATCGAGGTCGCCGCCGCGCTTCTCCTCTGGTCGGTGCTGCGCCGCTTCGTCTCAGCACGGTGGTCCCTCGCGCTCGTCCTGCTGTACTGGCTCGGCACGAGCGTGCGCACCGTCGCGTCGCAAGCGCTGTGGCAGCACGCGGGCGTGCACCTCGCGATCGCGCTCGCGCTCTGGCTCGTGCTCACGGAGGGACGCGTCACCGCTCGCCGCGAGCTCATCGCCGGTCTGGTCATGGGCTTCGGGACGGTCGTGCGCCAGACCACCGCCCTGATCGCGATCGGCCTTGCGCGCCTGCCATGGCCGATCTCGATGGTCCGACCGATCGCGCCGATCGCTTTCGCCGCCGGATGGGCGACCGGCGTCGTGCCGCTTCTCGTCTACGACCAGATCGCGTTCGGCTCGGCCCTAGAGCAGGGCTACGGCGACAAGC